>Ga0351962_1131_pt1 | contig 19780 bp, 16 predicted proteins | sample TotcelT113001N13_FD_205805 | JGI IMG/M metagenome (GOLD analysis project Ga0351962, IMG submission 205805) | Enriched cells from coal bed in the Powder River Basin, Montana, United States - Total cells T11 rep3 HSBNCT.T11.300.1.N13 ...
TGTTGATGAAGTGCTCCCTGTATTACAGCAGGCTTTGAAAAATGCAGGCATTGAAGAAGTCATCGCTGAAAAGCAGGCTCAGTTGGACAACTGGCTTGCGACAAAATAATCACTTTCTGCTTATCGAACGCTAATTAAACCCGGAACGAGGGCACAACCGTGCCCTCGTTTTCACAAGGAACCAACTATGTATAACGCAAACGCACTTTCGGGCCCATCCAAACTCTGGAACAGGTCATATATTCTTGTTATTCTAATCAGCACTATGAGTGCGTTCTCCTTTTATATGGTGGCGACGATATTGTCCAAGTACCTTGTGGGGATCGGCACCACAATCACTCTTGCCGGGATCATAGTTGGATTGTTTTCACTGACTTCCCTCTTCAGCCGTCCTTTCTGTGGCTTGATGGTAGACAGGCTTAATAATGTCAAGCTGCTGATGTGGAGTAATCTGCTCATGGCCGTTGGGCTCCTCGGCTTTGCATTTACAACAAGCATCCCCCTTATTATCTTCTTTCGTATTTGCAGCGGTCTGGGTTTTGCCGTTGGCAGCACTGTTCAGGTCTCCCTGCTTATCCGTTTCATCCCCAAAGACAGAACAGGCGAGGGCATAGGTTATATGGGTATCAGCCAACTTATCGGTTCGGCGTGCGCCCCAGGTCTAGGACTGGCTATCGCGGATTCAGTTGGAATGAAGGCTGCCTTTATTGCTGCCGCGGCGCTCCCCGTTATCACATGTGTTTTACTGCTATTTCTAAAGAACTTGCAGCAGGCCAAACCCGGCGCTGAAAAACGCAAGGTTGCCTTTCGCGATTTTTTCGAACCAAAGGCACTGCCCTTTACAATACCGTACTCCACTTTATCTTTTGTAAACGGCATTATTGCCTCTTATCTCGTCCTTTTTGCTGATGAACTTGGAATTGTTGGAATAAGCATTTATTTTACCGTTTATGCGGTAAGTCTCTTCTTGATTAGACCCATTGCTGGAAAGCTGATGGACTCTAAAGGCCTTCAATACACCGTATTCCCTGGCATGATCATCACAGCCATATCCATGTTCCTGCTGGGAATTAGTCATTCTCTTTTGTTTATTTTGCTCACCTGCGTTCTCAGAGCAATCGGGCAGGGCGCAGCACAACCATCGTTACAGGCAGGTTGTATCAATCACATAGGTCGTGAAAGAAGCGGCGTTGCCACAAGCACTTTTTTCCTTGGAGGGGATGTTGGTCAAGGGTTTGGTCCTATGTTGGCTGGTGCAATGCTTGGACTGATCGCAGGACTGCAGGGCTATCAATTCGTTTTTAACTTTTGCGGTTATTTCATTATCGCTGCAATAATTTACTTTTATTTCGTTAGCAAGAAGGAAAAGTACTAATGCATATAAACGAGTTGCCACGTTGTACACCCGAAGAAGCAGGCATATCCAGCCGGCAGGTAATGGATTGCATACAAGCACTCAACCATGATCTAACCACCATGAACGGCTTTATGGCTGCCAGACATGGCAAGGTTTTTGCCGAGTGCTGGTGGGCTCCCTACAACGCCGAGCTTGTGCACTGCAACCACTCCTTTGGCAAAAGTTACACAGCCACGGCCATCGGCATCGCTCTGAAAGAGGGCCGGCTCTCTCTGGATGAGAAAATGACAGATGTATTCGCTGACGAAATCGCCCAGCGCACAATAGCGATCCCCGAGATGATGAAACGCATCACAGTGAGACATGTTATGACCATGACGAATGGAATGGCTCACCATCCCTCCATGTCTGGAGACTGGATCGAAAACTATTTCAGAACACCTATGGCTCATGAGCCGGGAACACATTTTGCATACAATTCTTCCGGTTCTTGCATGCTCGGCGCTATCATCCTTAAGCGGACGGGTCAAAACATGAAGAATTACCTCACTGTGAGGCTATTTAACAAAATTGGTATTGATCCTGAACATTTCGTATGGCTTAAATTTCCCAACAATATTGATGCCGCGCCCGGCACTTTTGCCCGAACAGAAGATAATTTGCGTCTTGCCATGCTCTACGTCAACGGTGGTAGCTGGAATGGCGAGCAGATACTCGATCAGCAATTCGTGCATAGTGCGCTGTCTGTTCAGATCGAGAACCCCTATGCGCCGGAACAGAAAGACGGCCGCTGTGGATATGGTTATCAATTATGGGCTTGCAGCATCCCCGGTGTTTTCCGTTTTGACGGTGGGCAGGGGCAGTATGGCATTATATGGCCAGAAAAGGATCTTGTCCTCGCGATCCATGAGGGAGCCATGGCTCCCCTGGGGCCGCAGAAGACTCTTGACACCTTGTACGACCACCTCCTCCTTCGAATGCAAAACGAGCAACTTGAGCCCGCTCATGATGACTATAATGCTCTACTTCAGATGGAATCATCGCAAAAGTTGCAGCCAGACGAGCCAAACACACTCAGTTTGAATAGAACATTCAACGGTTCTTATCAGATCAGCAGCGGCGACTTTGACCCCTGGCTTTCCGTCGCCCCTCCAGGCAGCGGTGACCTTTTTACCGCCTTCCGCAACAGTTCGAGGGATGTCAGGATCTCCATTTTCGAGCTGGACGTCTCCGATGAAGCACTAACCGTTACACTTGATACCGGAGCGAACTTCCGCGCCTCATGGGATGGTTCTCTGACGCGCAGGAATATCGTTTCTCCGTTCCCTGCTCTCGGAGCATATGCCGCCACCGCAAGGTTTATTCACGACAATACGCTTGAGCTTCATATCCACTGGCTCAATGGCTGGTTTGAGACCCTGATCTGCTTTGAGCTTGGCGCCGATAATATGCGGGTCACGACAAAAAAACTCAGGTTGAATGTAGATGACAATTTTCTTGTCTACAGCGCGACAGCGGAAGCAATGCCAGCCTGAAGTCTGACCTGCGGATTACAGTTTTTATCTGAAGACCAAAAGCTGTATTGTTCGCATGAAGGATTAAGGTTCATTGGTTTGTGAATTTAGCACGATACTCGCTCGGCGTCATATGCTCGTACTTTTTGAATACCTGTGTAAAATGGGAAAAATAAGAATATCCAAGTTCCAGGGTGATCATACTTACGGGGATGTTTGAATGTTCAAGCATCTCTTTTGCTGCCGAGACCTTTGAGCGGGCGATATACTCTTTGATGTTCTGCCCGGTCGACCGCTTAAACAGCTTCGTACAATACTCCGCGCTAAGGTTTACATGATCGGCAACATCTTTTACCGTTATTGGGTTTGAAATGTTATCTGCAATGAAGCTCTTTGCCTTCTCAACGTCACTTTTTGACACGCTGTTCTTCTGCATGTCGTCAATGGCGCTCAGCATAAAGCTCACCGCCTTCCTCAGTGAATCTGTATCTTTAAAGCTGTTCATGTAATCGGCATATGTGTATTTTTCGTTAAACAGCTCGCTCATAACTGCGTTATTGTCATAGAAAAAACCGAAAAATATATGGGTGAGTTGCTGGTGCAGCTCGCACAGAGCCTTGAGTTTGTTTTTACTGTTCGCTACAGTGCTCTTTAAAAATTCTTCTATCTCATTTTCCAGCATCCGTTTCTGCCCTGCAGTAATCAGCGTTTCCCATCGTTCGGAGCTTTCTGCCAGATTCGTCGCTACAGCAGCAGAAATGTCCTGTCCGGAAGTTAAATATATCCCGGTGAGGTTGCTGATGTTTTCATCCATATACAAGTGCATTTGTTTAATTTCACCCCGCGCCTTTTCGCAAGCGACCCAATTGCCTATATAGCAGGTCAACGCTTCATTAGCCAGTTCCGTGCTGAGGTTCTCATAAAAAATGTGATATTGCCCGACTGAAATGACTAGATCCTCTGAAGTAGCCGAGAACAATACGAGGACAAATTGTCTGAACCGGCTGACCGTGCTGAGCGCCAGAATTGGATAGGTAATGTTTGCATTTTTAAGCGCGTTCGATATTGCTTTATGGATGCTCTTCTCTGAGAAAATTGGTTCTTCAGAGATGCGAAACGACTGCACGTTGATGATGATGACTTGAATCTTCTTTTCTTTGCTGATCGGATACCCCATTTTATTGAGGAACTCCATTGAAGAGTTAGCATCTTCGGGCACCCTTGAGAACAGTTCTGTAACCACATGATCCATTAATTCGGTCTCGTTTGTTTCAAGTAACTGACCATATTGATATAGTCGGGTTTTTAACCGTTGCTGATAGATATGTTGCAGCGCACGACGCAGGCAATCCTCGATCTCTTCATATGGAGTAGGCTGTAAAAGATAATCGAAGCAACCCAACTTTACGCTTTCCTGTGCATAGCTGAATTCTGCGTGTGAGGTTAGCAAGATGCGTTGTGTATCAGGGTATTTTGTCTGTATTTTTTTATTAAGTTCGAGTCCGTTTTCGCCTGGCATCTCGATATCCGTCAGCATGATATCCACAGGGATTTCGCTGAACACTGCGAGTGCCTCTTCACTGCTTGTTGCTGTTCTGACAACATCAATACCCAGTTCCTTGAAGTGCACCCCTGACAATATACCGTTGATCACGGAAATTTGATCGTCAACGATTAGCACATTCATTATCTTATCCTTTCCTTCATTCTTTTCGTATCGGCAGGTAAATTAGCGAACATGCGCCGCCGCCGGGGGCATTGAAAAAGGCTATTTGATAGTCGTTTTGATAAATTAAGGTCATCCTTCTTCTCAAATTACTGATACCGACGTGATATTGTTCGAACTGCTCGTCAGGCTCAGATAGTTTTTTCAGCATATCTTTGCCGTAACCGATGCCATTATCGCTCAGGCGCAGCCTGATATACGGGGTGTTCTCTATCTCAATTCGGTCAATCTGGACATGGAAGCGCAGAAATTTTTTGTTGTCAGGATTATATTTATACGAGTTTTCTAAAAAGGTTTGCACAACAAGTGGCGGCACCTTACAATCCATCAGACTCTGATCCACCTCAAGATTGAGCAGCAGTGGATTTGCCCGATCCATTTGAATGATGTGATAGTAATCCTGTGCTTCATCCAGCTCTGATTTAAGGGTGACCAACAGGAGGTTGTCATGGAAAATATACCGCAGATGATTTGAGAAAGCTAAAATCATCATCTTAATTTTTTCCATTTCGCCTCGCTCAGCCATGTTGTACAGGCTTTTGAGGCAATTCAGAAAGAAATGTGACCTCGTTTGGAGTTGATAGTATTGCAGAAGAGCGTGTTCCTTTTCTCGGGTCTTGCTGATATTATCCTGCTCCAGGTTAACCCTTTGTGTAACGAGGCGGTTCAGCGCAACCCGTATGGTGGAATATTCAAGCAGATCATCATGATCTTGCAGATTGGCCTCCTCGACATCGGAACCTGCAAGCCTCTTGGAGGCGATTGTGATCTGATTGAGTGGATAGATTAAAATGCGGCTGATAAACGTATAGATGACGAAGAATAATACACAAATAACGATTATCGCGACAAGGAAGATGGTTACCGATATTTTCAGGTAACTCCACATTTCCTCAAGTGACATGATTCCACTTAAGCCAATTCCGAAGGCGTCATAATATTCTGACCGAATGATATTGCCGGCAATTAAGTTTGTAAAAATATTATCGTCATTATTCTTAATTCTCTCGAGGGTAATGCCCTCTTTGGTTGTAAAATCCACATTTGTCAGAATTCTGTCATCTGTGAAAAACACATACTCTCTCGTTTCGGTATTTGTAGTATGCATGTTGATAAAGCCGTTAAGATCGATCATCGAGCACACATACATATCACGCAGGCGGTAGGCGTTCATCAGCAAAACGTTTCCATCGTCCGAATATACCTGCCAACGCATAAGCTCATTTTGATCGGCGGATATCAATTGCTCTCTTATCCGGTTCATCAGATTGATATTTGCTTTGGTCACAGTGCCGCCAATAAAGTTTGAGCCGTACCAATAAAAATTTACTGATTTTGATGTGTTGAAGACGAAGATCGCTCCGGTGTCTGGCACCCTGTTTTGGATGGAATTACGCAGATTATATTCCAGCACGAGCTTCTGCGGGTCAGATATGGTGTCGGCTCTTGAGGATAATATACTAAAATTGGTATCGTCGGAATAGATATTCTTATTGAAGAGAGTCAAATCCTGCAATATGTAAACCAAATTGTTGAAGTAAACATCCAGAGAGGCCTGGTTACTGAATATCATCTGTTGTTCAAATGTCCATAAAGAATAGATGGCGAACAGGAGAAGGCAGAGCAGCGTTATGAGCAACAGTATGCTGAAATAACGTATCAGGCTTTTCTTGGCGGATCGCACTCTTTTCACAGTTGCTACTCCTCCTTTTATTTAGTTAGTCATTTTCATTTAGGCGAATTTATAAGCAAGTTTTTATTAAGTTGATACTTTGGGTGGCTGGAAGAATGTGCTCGAATTATAAAGGAGATCATTTTACCTTCTCACTTTACTACCAATTGTCTACATGTTATTATCATTGGTGCTAATCTAATATTCATTTTTTGCCAATGACTCACTTTTAAATAATGTAAATTGCGATTGGCTCTGTTTGAAGCAGAGTAATTAATTATTATAGTATAGAATTTACGTGGATAACCCAACTCGAGGTACAAAAATTGCGCACTATATTTAATCCGGATGGTCCGCTGTTCTCGTTTGGAGAACAGCTATTTAATATTATGGCGGTTAGCATACTGTGGGCAATCTGTTGCATTCCAATTGTTACCATCGGTTCCGCGACAGGCGCACTTTATTATGTTACGGTAAAACAGGTGCGGAAGAACAACGGTTCGCTTTTGAATAACTTTTTTAGCTCTTTTCGCGATAGTCTGCGGACTGGCATCCCCTTGACGTCTATCGTCCTGATTTATACCACTGTTATGGTCGCTGCCATCTTAATGCTAAATGGCATGGCAGAAAATGGTTCGATTGGGTCGGCAGGCGGCTATCTCTCTTTTGCTGCCAAAGCGCTGTTGCTGCCATTGCTGCTGGTTTTGCCATATCTATGGCCGGTTTTATCCCGCTTTACAATGGGCGTCGGAGCCATTTTGAAATTAAGCATCGTAATGTCATTACGTTTTTTCTGGCGTACTATTCTTTCTCTGGTGCTAATTGCCGCATCTGCACTCCTTATCTGGTTCATCCCGTACTTCATCTTTGCACTGCCGGGAGTTTGTGCTCTGGTGTGTTCGTTTTTGATTGAACCCGCGTTACTCAAATATACGCCCAAACACGATACCAACGAGCCAATACCCTGGTATTGGGAATAAAGACGCAGAATTTACTGCCACCCGGGTAATGTGTTGGTCATAAGCTCTTTTCTTCTCTTATAACCCTTTTACGATTTAAATTATAGTGTTGAAATTTTGAGGTTCACTACCAAGAGTCTGTCGAGAATGACTTGACAAAATAGAACAAAAGTTTTATTATGAGCTTGTCAATTCATTGTTTAGTTTTCAGAGGAGGAAGTATGAAATCCAATTTAGGTCATCTTCAGGTTAACATTCAGATCAAGAACAAAGCATTTTACAAAGACCTCTTCACTTTTCTAGGTTGGTCAACCTTGTATGAAGATGAGAACATCATCGGGGTAGGCTGTGAAAAAGAATCCAGTTTGTGGTTCTGCGCCGGTCTCAAAGATATCCAAAATGATTATGACGGCATAGGCATGAACCATTTGGGCGTGTCAGTCGAAAAACAATCTGATGTAGATGAAACCGTTGCTTATTTAAAAGAAAAGGGTGTAACAGCTTTATTTGAGACACCGCGACACCGCTCGGAATTCTCGGGTGAGGGCAGCACCTACTATCAGGTGATATTTGAATCACCTGACAAGATTCTCTTCGAGGTCGTCTACACCGGTCCGAAGCAATAGACTTTCTTCTGCTGGCTGCAGAGAAACAGCAATTGGATACGTATCGCAATAGGCAAACGGAATTTTCGCGTAGCCGTCAAGCGGTTTTCTCGAAAAGGTTGGGTTACTCTAATGGTGCCCAGCCTTTTTGTTTATTTCTGTCAAGTCTGGTCTCTTGTTACTATTCCGTTTTGCCAGGCATAAGCGTCGTCTTGATTGTTTTTGGGCACCCCCACCTGTGGATTGATCAGCGTCGGCGACTGCGTACACCACGCGGATGGCTTTGGCCAGATCGTCAGGGCCGATGACTCACGGCACATACGGCAGTAAAAAAACGGCACAGAGAGAACCCTGAAAAATGAGAAAATTACTCCCATTTCCGTGAAGACTGTTTTTTATTGGGTTGAATTTATTAACCGACATGAAAACTAAAAGTATTGAGCTTGCTTTAATAGCAAACATACGAACGCGGTGCTCCCTCGAATGAAGGGGAGCACCGCGTCAGGGTTTATCCTGTGTTTTCCATATCTTTTCTATATTCCAAAATATCGCCCGGTTGACAGTTAAGAGCCTCACACAGTTTATCCAGCGTCGACATTTTTAGTGCTTTGATCTTGCCAGTCTTTATCATAGATACGTTTGCCATCGTGAATCCAACACGCTCGGCAAGTTCCGTGACACTCATTTTGCGTTTCGCTAACATAACATCAACGTTTATGATTATCACAATGTACCCTCGCTTTCTTCTTGCAAGGCGGCAGCTCTTGTAAGGTAGCGCGACAGCACTGACGCAAATAGGGCAAGCGCGATGACAAAGATAACACCAACGATAGACAAGAGAAGAACGCCTGGATGGTTCATATTTAGCAACAACATTAAAACGTTGCCGACGAATACAAGAATTGCATCGGATAAAAGCAATATCGCTCCCATTTTGACCCATTTTGCTGTTTGAATGGTAAAAACGGTTTCTCGCATCACCGCCCCCGATACTTTCCAGACAAAAACAAGTATGGCGAAACAGGGTAGTGCAACCAGCCATGTGAAAATCAGCCACGGCCAAAACCAACTGCTAAATTCGGGGTTCGTGAAGATTATACTCTGGCCCCATAATGGGATGATATAGAGACAAAGAAACAAGCCGCAAATCGCGGCGGCTATAACAGATACGCGCATTAGACTTCCCGAGCTTCTTGATGACATATAGTGACTCCTTCTTGGTTAGATTAATAATCATTATACGCCAATATATTGAAAATGTCAATAAATATTTATTGTATTACAGTAAATAATAATTGATTTGCAGTAATTTAACGATAAGCCATGTTTATTGTTCAAACAAAAAGCAAAACAGTTCTCCCCCAAAGCTTTACTATTTTGAGATTTGGATCTTGGTAATTAGGACTGATCTCTGCGTACAATACCGTTCTGCCAGGCGTATGCGGCGGCCTGGGTGCGGTCTTTAAGATGCAGTTTGCTCAACAGGTTGGTGATGTGGGTCTTGACGGTGCTTTCACTGACCACCAGTTCCGCGGCAATTTCCTGATTGTTTTTCCCCACTGCGATCATGCGCAGCACGTCCAGTTCACGCTCGGTCAGTTCCACAAACGGATTGAACTCATTCTGGTTATTCCCCTGGATTTCTTTCACCATGCGTGCCGCGACCTGCGGATTGATCATCGCGTCTCCAGCATATGCTGATCTGATGGCCTTGGCCAAGTCATCTGGATCAATATCTTTTAATACATAAGACAACGCCCCCGCACGGATGGCCGGGAAGATGTGCGAGTCTTCGTGATATGAGGTCAAAATAATTACTTTGCAGGTCGGACATATTTTCTTTATCTGCTGTGTGGCTTCCACACCGTCCATGCCGGTCATGATCAGATCCATTAAAATGACATCAGGGTGGGTTTCTTCGACCACGTTTATCGCTTCCTCACCGCTGCAGGCTTCACCGACAACTTTGATATCAGCGATAGTATCGAAATAGGCTTTCAGTCCGATGCGGATCATGCTGTGGTCATCCACCAAAACAACCTTGATTATTTCAGGCATTTATTGCCTCTCCATTTGTTTGAAATTGCCCAACAAAGGAACACTGGCGGTTAGTTGGGTGGCCGAATGGATTCCAGTGCGGATTTCCAGTTTTCCACCGACCTCTTTCAAACGCTCTTGCATGCTGACCAGCCCAAAACCGGAAGCTTGTTTTTCGGCAAAGTCAAAACCGATGCCGTTATCCTCTATAATGAGAATCACCTGATTTTCTTCAAAAACAAGATTCACAATCACCGCAGAAGCGCGGCTGTGTCTTGCCACATTGGATAACCCTTCCTGGGCTACACGGTAAAGCGTGTGTTCCACATCAAAGGGCAGAAAGCTTTCACCAATGATTTTGCACGTCACCGGCACGCATGCGCTGCTGGACCAACCCTCAACATAGCTTCTCAAAGCTTCAACCAATCCCTTGCCCTCCAGGGTGGGTGGTCGCAGCTCAGAGATCATCATTGCCATCTCTTGTTGTGAGGCTTTGATCAAGGTTTCTGCTTCGAGCAACGATTTCTCTGCGGAGGCTGCATCCGTGGGAAGCAGATTACGTGCTGCGCGCACCTGCATCAGCGTGGCGAAACTCTGTTGTTTTACCGTGTCGTGCAGTTCTTGCGCGATGCGGTTGCGTTCTTTCATCTGCGCCAACGCTTGTTTATCCTGCATTAAGTTGCCGATTTTGCTGGCCATTTCACGCATTTGATACCCCAGTGCGCTGATCTCGTCATTGCCGCGATCTGGCGGAGGCATAACCGAGAAATCGCCTTTTCCCCAGGCTTGAGCAGTTGTCGATAGATTTGATAATCTGCGCGTGAGACCCTTGGATAAAATGTATCCAAAAACAGCGCCAAACGGAGCTAAGGCCACAAGCATAATCATTCCGGCTATCAAAGCCAGTCCAAGCAGCGTGATCCAATCGGTCAAATTTCTTACAGGCAATGGCTCAACACTGAGAACGATGACCCCTAAAACGGGAAGGTTGTGATCTTTTTGAAAAATGGGCACAGCCATCCAGTAATTGCCGTTTCCATCCCGAATATTGAGGTCTCTGATATTCTGTTTACCTTCGAGTGCATTGTAGTAGACCATTTCCGAGTAGGGGATAAATGGACTGGTTCCAGTCTCAGGCACTTTTGCCAGAATTTCACCTCCTGGTGAAATAATGGTGATGGGCGAATTGTGTACGATCTCTGCTGCAGGGCTGTCGAACAACCCTTGTGGCTCAAGACTGGCATATCCTTTACGTGAAAGGGTGGTTAACCAAACCTGAAGCCCGGGCAAATCCTGCTCGGGCTGTAAGTAACTGCGCGCTTCTGGAACTAAAGTGGTAATGACGTCTTCAAGGTAGTTTTCAGTTTTCGAAAGTTGAGTATAAGCTGCCACACTGATGAAGAGTATCGCTTCGAGTGTCATAAGAGCGAGAACCGTGACCAGTGTGTAGGTCAGGGTTAGTCGTCCTCTCAGCCCTTTGAAAATAAATCTGAAAAATCTCACCTGTTACTCTCGATCATTTAAGACAAACACTGGTGATACGTTACAGGGTTTCCAGGTTGCCCATAAGACGGTTATTACTGTAAATCCGATGCCAGTCAATGCGATCAACCCTGCTGTGCCGGGTTTCAACATCAGCAGACTGCCGAGCAAATCATTGAACAAGCCTGCCAAGGCCAACAATCCCCAGATTATAAGCAGCGCACTAAAAGTAGCCACTACGGACATTAAGGTATATTCTACCACCTGGGAGAATAAGACCTGCCAACGTGAGTATCCGATGGATTTCAATACCCCAATCTCAAAACGGCGGTCAAGCATTGCCAGGCTGACAGAGTTGGCTACCAAAAGCAGCCCAGCCAAAATGGAAAGCCCCGCCATTACAGCTACCATTGCAAACAAGTTTTGATATTGGCGCACATAACGCGCCTGAAATTCGGGCATGCTTAACATCGTGGTTTGCGGCAATGCCTTACCCAATTTGGTCAGATTGCTGCTCAGTTCGGCTGGTTTCAGAGTTAAGAAAAATTGACTATTAGAGGCCATTCCCAGTTTCTGTCCAAGTTCCATTGATATCATGAGCTTATCATTCAATCCCGGCCAGGAGGCTTGTTCACCGTTTTCAAAAGTGCCCACCACTTCAACCTCATGCAGAGTGCCGTTAATATCTGTGATCTGCAGCACACTGCCGATGGCGATGTTGGAATATGGATAGGCATAAACACCGTCGGGTCGGGTGCCCCATTCAGCGCCATGGATCACAGCCGTGCCAGGGTCTGAGCGCGCCATCAATGTAGTTGAAAGCCGGATATTTGACTCTTCTGATACCAGAATTTGTTTAACCCGGTAAAGGTGGCCGGTGGAGTATTCACTAATATCATTGTTTTTGAGTTCTTGTATCACATCAACTTCCGCAGAGATTGGAGCGTAGATGGCCAGGTTTTCTGTTGGCGTATCTCCACTTAACCTCCCTATCACTTCCTGACCACTGTTAGTGATCACCGCACCCAGTGCCAACATGATCACACCGATAAAGAGGGCCACCATAGCGATAACCTGGGTTAATCCACGCTGACGCAGATTAATCTTTGATATCTTGCCAAAAGACCATCTTCTTAAAGGCAGGAACTTTATTACCAATAGCATTAATATCCATAGCATAAACGCCAATCCAATCAACCCAAAAATGGATCCAAGTAAAACAAGCAGCCCAATCAGGAAGGATTTCAAAACCCACACCGCAATCCCCAAAAAGGGAATTACCAGCAGTACTCCAAGCGCAATCCCTTCTCCGACCGGGATCTGGCTGGCGACCAAAGCTTCACTGCGCAGCAAAGCCAGCGGTCTGATCTTGCTGGTGGAAACAATGGCCCACATGGCAAAGATGATGGTGGTAATAGTGCCAATCACCAGTCCGCTCACGGTTTCAACAGGAGAGAACGACCAGCGTATCAAAACAGTGGTGACACGGCTGAAAAGCCCCACTAGTCCGTATGAAAGCAACACCCCCAGACCGGCGCCCAGCAGGCTGCCGCTAAAGCCAAGCAGCGCGGCTTCAGTTACGAACATAGCCTGGATTTTTCCGGCTGTGTAGCCAAGGGTTTTCCAGATGGCCACTTCTTTGCGCCGGCGCTTGAGCAGCACTTGCATAGTGTTGGCTATGCCGATGCCGCTGACCAACAGCCCTAGCAGACCGATATCATTCAATACCATGGCGATGGCGCCCTCCTGGGCTGCTGTTGCATCAGCCAGGAATTGTGATGTAAACACCCGCCATCCGCTGTTTTCAAGCAGGGCGGCGGTTTCATCCTGTTGACTGGTGTTCACCAATACGGTGTTGGCTGTCCGCTCCATGCCGGTGAGGGCGAAGGAAGTCTCATGTGAATAGTAGATCTTGCTGCCTTGATGATTTGGGGTGTCAGACGCAATCCCGCGGATTGTGACGGCCAGCGGCTGGCCGTAATCCAAATTGGAAAGAATGATCTGGTCATTAACTTTCAATTTGTAAGAAAGGGCTAGATCGCGGGTGACAATCACATCACTGGGTACGTTGAGCAGTTCCACCATTTTCTTACCGACCGGGTCTGAAATTGTCAGATTCCCAGCCAGCGGATATTTTTGTGTATCCACACCCATGCCAATGGAAGGGAAGTAGAGCTCACCGGACTCCGGTTTGCGAAAACTGAGCGAGGTGGAATAATCCATCATGGTGTAGTCGCTGATCTGACCAGAAGTAACCAATTCCTTCAGTCCATTTTCCTCGACAACAGAAATGCTGTCTTCGCCCACCCGGTCAAGGGTCAGGTCTCCGCCGATTAGTTCATAGGGTTTAAGCACCAACATCTTTTCAATGGATTTAGCCATGGTGGTCATGGTTACCAGCGACATCACGCCAAATGCCACACACAAAAAAGCCACCAGGTTACGCTGCCCTCCGCGGCGCAGTTGGGTTAATGCAGTTTTTAAAAAGAATCCTGCAGTTCTCATGCTTCCGCCTTCTTGAAATACAGAGGTGGTGGCTTCACGGGTTCAGGTCCGGCTAGTTTGCCATCCATAATGTGCAAGCAGCGGTCCGCACGAGCTGCAATACTGGCATCGTGGGTGACCATGATGATGGTAAGTTTCAGCCGGCTGCGCATTTCTTCGATGATCTGCAGTACTTGTTTGCTGGTGTAACTGTCAAGGTTGCCGGTGGGTTCATCTGCCAGCAACACCAGCGGGCGTGTCACCAGTGCTCTGGCAATCGCCACGCGTTGTTGCTCGCCACCTGAAAGCTGGTGCGGCAGATGGTGCAGTCGATCGCTTAAGCCAACCTGGCGCAGCATATCCACGGATAAATCGCGGGCTTCGCGTCGGTTGGGGTGGATGTACATGGGTGCTTCAACATTTTCAAGTGCAGTCATGGTGGAGATCAGGTTAAATGACTGAAAAACGATGCCGATCATTTCATTGCGAAAGTGAGCGAGCTGACCTTCGGTCTGGTTGGTGATTTCAAACCCTGCCACCCTGACACTGCCAGAGCTAGGACGGTCGATGCCTGCTAATATGCCCAGCAGGGTCGATTTTCCCGATCCGGAGGGTCCAGTGAGCGCAACCCATTCACCACTCATAACCGAAAAGGATATTCCCCGCAGGATGGGCAGACCGCGGCCGTTGGAAGTCAATTCCCGATGAATATCATCGGTTTCTACAATATTTTCTATTTGCATTGTGTCCTCTTTTTCAGATTAACGTACTCTGGCAGTATAAGAGGATCAATGAAATAACATATCAGATCAGGGTCTGAAAGTGACCAGTACCCTGGTCTGATCTTTGATATATATTTTGCTGTTCTTAATTAAGTCGGTTTTGTTCTGTTATGGTAGGTTCGAGGGTGAAGTAAAAATTTGCCCCTTTATCCACTTCGCCATTTGCCCATACCCGTCCGCCGTGCCGTTGGATGATGCGCGCCACGGTCGCCAGCCCAATGCCGATGCCCGGGAACTCTGTTTCATTGTGAAATCGTTGAAAAACAGAAAAAAGTTTATCAACATAAACCATATTAAAACCGGCGCCATTGTCACGAACAAAATAGACTCTGCCCTCTCTATCAGATTTAACTCCAAATTCGATGCTGGTGCGTTCGCGATTGGAGGTAAACTTCCAGGCATTACCTAGCAGGTTTTCCATGACGATGCGGATTAATTGTTCGTCACAAACGGCAGTGATGCCTTCAGAAATTTTAAAATTAACCTGGCGTGAAGGACTACTTTGCTTGAGATCATTTGTGATTTCAAGTGCAATTTCACTCAGATTTACAGTATTCTTTTTTAATTCAAAATGGGTGTATTGAGATAATCCTAATAATGCCTCAATCAATGCATCCATTCGACTAATGGAATCTCGAATTTTCTGAATAAGTCGCAGGCTTTCAAGATTTTGATTATTGCAATTGCTTTCTTGTAAAGCATCTGCAAACCCAATGACGTGCCGAAGCGGGGCACGCAAATCATGAGAAACCGAATAATTGAATGATTCCAATTCTTTGTTGGCAAATTCTAACTGCGCCGTACGTTCGATAACGCGTCGCTCCAGATCGGTATTTAATTTGTTTATCTCAATCAAGGAGCTCTCGCGGTCTGTATTATCGCGAATATTGCATTGGGCGATTCTCACCTCATCAACCAGGTATACATTACTAACAAACTCCACCGCTTTATGTTTGCCATATTTGGTTACCAGTGGAAGATTATCGTAACGAATAATGCCTACACTTTGCAGTTCAATAAATGATTTTTTCGAAGTTTCAACATCCTTGAAAGCACCGAGTTCCCATAATTCTTTGCCCAGGAATTCCTCTTTGGAGTATTCCAGCATTTCGCATAAAAATGGATTTACATCCATAACCAACCCTGAGTCTGCGTCAAGAATCAAAATGCCATCCTGGGCAGATTCAAAAAGACGGCGGTATCGGGTTTCAGAAGTTTTAAGATTAGTTTCAACCTTCTTTTGGATGTGGCGTAAATTAGACTCAATTAATTCACGTTCAATAACAGGCAGAATGCGTACCAATTCCCGTTTTTGAATGTAGTCTTTGGCGCCTGCTTTCATTAATGTGACAGCCATATTGAGGTCAATTTCGCCTGACACAATAATAAAGGGGATATCAGGACGCAATTCCATGGCCAAATCCAGGGCATGGATTGCATCAAATTTTGGCATGCTGTGATCCGAGGTAATCACATCCCAATTTTCATTTTCAAGAGCAGAACGCATTGATTCTTCCGTGTCGACTATTTCGCTTTCGACTTGGTATCCACCGTTTTGTAAGGTGCTAATTAATAAGGCAGCATCATCCTTCGAATCATCAACAATTAATAGTCTCAACAGTTGCCTCAGTTACATCAACACGTTGCTCCTTAGTGAATTTATTCCAAGGAACCTGATTTCATTGTACAGTAATAAACTCAAAACAATCGAAATATAGTATTAATCTCTCGTGAATTATTTTTTATTAAGCTTATTCACCAGTGTCTCAAGTTCCGTGTGGAGAGAGGGCAGGTAAAGCGTCTCAAGGAATTGATCTTTGGGCATCTCTATCGAGAGGATTGAAAAACCATCCTGAGTCCGATTGAGGTGAGCTTCGATGATTTTTTTTAATGGGATGTAATCCCAAACTCCCCCATAAGTATCGTTGCTCCCAATTTCCTCCGATTCGCGGATGAGGATAAGCTCCTGATCGGTAAGCATTGTGACGTGGTGTGGGAACACAGTCCGATAAAGAAATGTGTGAATCAGTAATGGAATATGAACTCGAATTTTGCTTTCACGCAGTTCTGGTTGCCAAATTAATTGATCAATATTTTCCCCTTTAAGCAGGCTGTGTTTTGAAAAATTAGCCATTTTGAAGTTAACAGCTTCAAGATAATCAAATGAAAACACTTTTTTGGATTTGATTTGTGTAAAAGAGAATTGGCGGATGGTATCCACAAATACCTTAAACAGAGTGTCAGAAACGCTATTAAATCGTATGTTGACCATGGCAAGTTGACCGTTACGATTAAGGCCTGCAATATGCAAGTGAGAATCCAGTAAGGCAGTTCTAAATTCTATATGTTGGATGTCGCAAAGGGGTAAGCATAAAGCCTGGTTAGCCGTCTCACCTTTATTGGCAACAAAAAGGCAATCATCGATCAAACTTACTATTCTTACAGGAGAACGGTGAACAAAGCCTTCATACGAAGGCGTGGTCACTGAATAAGGAAATGGCTTTTCTGTTTCCTGCATGGATTTAAAGAACGGAAGGAAATCGACAGGAACTTCATTGTAGCTACTCAGCAGATAAGCCCAGGAGGTTCTTGTCTGGCGATCATAGCTAATGTATTCAATATTTTTTTGCTTGGATTTTTTGTTTTTCATCAGTCCTCCGTAAAATATTAATCCTTCATCACTCTCGCGACAAATGTAGCTGAAAAATCCCGGCGATGAGGGCAAAATAGGATAGATTGAGGACTGTATTAATTGTACTGCCAATCCGATTTTTAACAAAATGCCAAACAGACCCAATTATTAGCATAAAAAATATATCTACAATTGAGACATTGATTTAGCTTATAAAATTATTCTTTGGCAAATAAACGAATGATGTCAGCTCGGGTGATGATTCCAACCAGCTTTCCATTATCAATGATCGGAATCCGATTGTGTTTTTTCTGTACCATTTGCCAGGCAATGTGCCCGATACTATCATCAGGATGTGCACTGATGATCTCGGTGGTCATAACATCAGCAGCGATGCGTTTTCGGGCCAAGGTGATTTCTTCAACAAAGTGTTCAAGATTGACCATGCGATCAATCAAGCTTGGTACTTTCATAACAGAAAAAGGGAACCCCTTTTCCTTTAGGATCAAATCCTTTTCGCTAACAACGCCAACCATCTCACCGGCATCATTTAGTACGGGTAACCCGCTGATATGATGAGCTATCATCAGTTTAACCGTATCTTCGATTGTTGTGTCAGGTTTGACCGTCACCACATCTCGCGTCATGATGTCTCTTGCTTTCATGATAAACCTTCCTTTATAAAGCTTCATCAAATATAGGTGATGAATACCTGGCTGTTTTAGTCTCGGACGATTAGTGCGATTTTTTGGTTATCCAGCTCACCTTGCGGAACAAAAATCACCTGGCCGTGGCCCAGTAGAACCATATCAATAATTTCGTCCACCGCATCAATCATTAGTTCAGAAGTTGTAAGATCATCAGGCGGCAATAATCGGAGTCCGCTTTGGTCAACAACTGCCGGGTAGTGATAAGACTCCTCCACAAACAGGAGTAATCCATTACCATGTTTGGCAGACAACCATACCTCATCAATTGATGATTTAACACGCCTTTCGCCTACCGCTTTTGAGAGAGCCTGGAGCGCTTTTTGGCGCTCTTTAGCCTGCCAATCCTTAACCAAGGGCCAAACCAGTTTCGCCAGTTCAACAGGAGACGTTTTATCATGACTGCCTGATAAAGTCGCAATTACCGCTGTCTTATTTTTTGTGACTTCGTCGAAAAATGCCAGATAACGATCTACCCCCACAATCACCAGCGGCAGTGGATCATCATTCAAAAAAGGTCGTAGATTTGAATCGACACTGCGGAAGAACTTACGATGATATTCGTCACGATAGGCAGATTTTTTAATTCCAAAACCACCAGGAAGCGAGGCAGCTCCTCCCGGCCCTTTGTGAACCATCGGGAAGCCATCTGCCTTAACTTCTACAAAATCATCGCGCGCCGCTTCATACAGTCGGGTTGGTTTTTCGCTTAGAACCAAAACCCAATAGCGAGGCGTGCGGTTCAGTGCAAAAACCAAATCCCGCGTGAAAAATGAGTCTCCAAGTTTTACGCGCTCTTCAATCTGTTTAACCGGCAGCATCACAGCCCGGGCAAAATTAGCATTCACAAATAAAGCAAGACCATCCAATAAATATCGATAGTCCAGATTTGCGACCAGCGATTCAAGCCGCGCAACAATGGGTTCTGCGGCTTTTTTTCCAAGCTCGGTGGATAATGAGTTGGTTGCCTGTTTTACCAGGTTTTCAAGGCGAATGCGATCCTGCTTGTTTTCGGGCGAAGTTCGATGTGTCGGCAAGGTGATGGTTAATGCTGTGCCGTTCTTGATTTGCTGTAGCAAAAGAATCTCATGTCGATTCATATTAATTACCTCCATACTAAATAAGAAACATTGATAATGATCTGGAGTGAAGGGCAAGGATTCATGACAATCATCCAGTTTTTTAAGTTTAGATTAAGCTTCTGATAACGATTTCCTTTTTAACGATGCTCTCACGATTATTTTGCGAATTTCATCCACGATAAAGACCGAACTGGATACTGCAATAATTAATCCCCAGTCTGCCAGGTTAAGAGGGGTGGTCCCCAGCGCGCGCTGCATGAAAGGCAGATGTTCGGCTGCCAATTGAAGCAAGATAGAAAGCACAATGGCGCCCATCAGGAAGGGATTCTTGAAGAACCCCAACTGAAACACAGATTTGTTGCGTGACCGGCAATTCAATGAATTGAATACCTGGAACATGGCAAGCGTCGTAAAGGCCATCGTTTGGGCGTAAATTAGATCACCTGTGGCATTTGCCCGGTTGAACATCCACAATGTACCGGCAGCCATAAAGAGTGCCACCAAAGAAATATTTCTGAAGATCTCCAGATTGATAATTCGCTCATTTGCCTTGCGTGGCGGTGCTTCCATTACGTCGCCTTCTTTTGGTTCCATTGCCAGGGTGATATCTAAAATGCCGTCTGTAACCAGATTGACCCATAATATCTGAACCGGTGTGACAATCAGTCCTTTCGAAGAAAACAAGACCAGGGCCGTGAGAAGGGTAATATCTTCACCAATGTTGGTTGCCAGCAAAAACTT
>Ga0351962_1134_pt1 | contig 19520 bp, 15 predicted proteins | sample TotcelT113001N13_FD_205805 | JGI IMG/M metagenome (GOLD analysis project Ga0351962, IMG submission 205805) | Enriched cells from coal bed in the Powder River Basin, Montana, United States - Total cells T11 rep3 HSBNCT.T11.300.1.N13 ...
CCTGAACCCTTCACCCTCACGGAACTGATGGCCCTGCATCTTTATTCGGATTTCACAAAGGCATTCAAGGGCACATTTTTCTATGATTCGCTTGAATCCCTTTTCAAAAAGGTGCGGGCAACGCTAACCCCTGCAACAGTTGCCTTTCTGGAAAAAGCCCAGGCATCCTTTGCCATTGGAATAAAGCCTTACAAGGATTACGGCGCTTACCGGGAAATTATGAACCAGTTGGGACAGGTAATCCCCAACCGGCATAGGGTGGAGTTTGCCTACCATGCCCTGAAGGCCCAAAAGCAGACCCTGCGAAAGGTTGACCCTTACAGGCTATGGTTCTTTGACGGCTCCATCTACCTTATCGGCTATTGCCACCTGCGCAAAGAGGTCCGCACCTTTGTGCTGGATCGCATAAACATGCTTCAGGTAACAGGTGAAACCTTTTCCATGCCGCAGGATTTTGACCTGGACGCATACACCTGCAACAGCTTCAAGGTTATGAAAGGCGAGCTTACAAAGGTTGTTATCCGCATTTCACCTGCCTGGGCACGCTGGGCCGGAGAAAAAATTTGGCACGACAGCCAGCAGGCAAAAAAACTTGAAGATGGCAGCCTGGAGTTGACCTTTAATGTGGCGGGCCTGGAAGAGATCAAAAGCTGGGTTTTGAGCTTGGGGCCGGAGGCTGAAGTGCTTGCGCCGGAAGAGCTTAAATCGCTTGTTATCAAGAGCCTTGAGGCTGCTTTCAGCAATTATGCGTTGCGGGCAAAGGCCGAAACGGTCAGGGAGCCTGTTTTTACAAGAAGATAGGCGCTGCAGATCCAACTGGGGGGCAAAAGAGGTAACAGACGGGACAGGCTGGGCAGGCAATTGAGGCATTCCGTAAGAAAAGGCTTGCCGCCCATAGAACTGATGCAGACGGGGCTGTTCGTGATGCGCATGGGGCGGAGCATGCAAACAGGGCCCAGGATATCAGCTTTTTGAGCTTATTTAGAACTGCGATGATGCTCATGCATCCAAGGTCCCGATCCTTTTTGAACCCAACTTAATCCCTGTTGCAGATGCCAGAGCCTGAATCAAAACCGAATCAGTTAATTTCATCAGCACAAGACATTCTTCTGATAAGATTCCTTTCGCAACAGGCCATAGGCGGGTGGATTTCAGACAGGTTTACGGAACATCCCCCAATCACCGGGCACTCATAGTGAATGAATATGGCATTGAATTCAACCCCTTAAAAAGTCATGAGCCTGGAACGGCTTCAGCCCCTTTTTAGGGGAGCCTGTATGAAAGTGTTTTTTAAAAAGTCTTACACATAAAAAAGGGGTTAGCCTCAAAAGGCCAACCCCTTGAATTATCTGGCTCCCCAGCGCGGACTCGAACCACGGACACGGTGGTTAACAGCCACCTGCTCTGCCGACTGAGCTACTGGGGACCGTGTGCAACAGGCGCAGTTGATACCAAAAGAGCTTTGCCAAGTCAAGGGAAAACCTGTTTTTTGTTGAGAGCAAATAAACTGTCCGGGTTTGTGGCGCATAACCTGTCCGGTTTATCCGGATGTTAAGGATGAAAACATGCTTTCAACACAGCCCTTGAAAAAAAACGGCCCGGCAGATAGGATTGGAATGTGGATTTGCCATGAAAACAGGTTCCCATGCGCCTTCAAGAACTCTTTTTGCTTACGCCTCAAAGCCTTTTTGGCAGAGGCAGAAGTGCGCCGGGACACTGGGATGCGGCAAAGCCTGTTTTTTGCCTTCCGGATGCGTTTTATGCCTCTGCCGCAAAGCTTGCCGCAGATTTTCCCGCCGGTTCGGTAGCAGTTTTCGGTGCATCGAATAATGAGCAAAAGGCCATTGAAAAGGCCTTTGGGGCAGGGGGCAAACTCTGGCAACCGGGTAAGCCCCTGCCAAAACCGTTTTTCCTTGTTCTTGGCCAGGGTTTTTACTGCCTGGCAGACCCCCGCCCGGTTCTGGCAGCCATAAGGGAGGCCCTTTGGCAGCACCCCCAAAGCTGTTTTCTCGCGGCTGTGCCCCAGGCTGACCACCCAGGCACATGGACAGCCAAATCCCTGCAAAAATTTCTATGCCTTGGCGGCTTTGAGTGCAGCTCCATGCAGGCCCTGCCGGGGGATTTTTTGGGCGGGCTTTTCAGCTCGTCAAAACAGGCCCATGAAAGGCTGTTATCGGCCTACTGCCTGCCCAATGGGCGGATTAACCTTTTAATCTGCACCACCGAGCATCCGGGTTGGGGCTATTCTGCCGGCATAGGCTCCTATGTTTATGAAATGGAGCGCATTTACGGAAAGCAGATGGGTGTTGTTTATCTGGGGCCTTCCCCTGCGGAACCCAAAAGCTTTCCTTCTGATGATTTCCTGAAAAACCGCTCCTGGCTTTCGCCTTTGTCTTTCTATCCCTTTGCCATGCTTGCGGAGATGGATCGGGCAGACCTCTGCCTTGAGCTTGTGAACATAAGCGCGTTTTTGTACCCGTCCCTTGAGCTTGTTGAATGCCAGGATCTTTGCGGCGTGGGGCTGCGCGCAATTCAGGCCAAAAGGGCAGGGCTGCTGCCGGAAAAAATTAAGGTGCGGGTGCGCTGCCACGGGACACATGGCTATATTGAAAACGCCTCCGGCCAGTGGAGCGGCTCCCTTGCCGGGCAGCGTTATGCAGCAAGGGAAAGGCTTTGCCTTGCCCAGGCAGATGAGGTTTGTTTTGCCTCCCAATATCTCATGGATGTTTACCGGCAGCAGGGCCTTTTTTGGGAGCCTTGCAGCCAGAGCCTTCTGCGCTATCCCTTTAATGTGGAAGATGCCAGGTTTCCGGAAAAATATCTGCCGGTTGACACCATTGTTTTTTTTGGCAGAAGAGCCTCCATGAAGGGCTTTGATCTTTTTTGCGATGCAGTTTCCCAACTCATTGAATTGGGCGAAAAGCGCATCCGCCGTATTGTGGTTCTTGGGCCCAAAGACTTTTTTGCCCAGGATGAAAATACGGCCCTGGCCCGAATTTCCAGCCATCTGGCTGTTGAGGAATACGATCTGCAACGAGATAAGGCCCTGAATTTTCTGCGTCAAAACGCAAGCCGGGCAATTGTGGTGCTGCCCTACAGGGCAGACAACCACCCCAACTGCCTGCTGGAAACCGTTTTCTGCGGCTGCCGCCTGCTGGCTGCAAATGCCGGGGGCATTCCAGAGCTTATCGGGCATGGCTTCGCCTCCCTTCTGTTTGAGCCTTGCGCCCCTGCGCTTGTCCTGGCTGTGACCCGGTTCCTTGATACCCCTGTCGCGGAGCAGCAAGCCCAAGCCAGAACCCTGTTTGATTCCGTGCTTGCCGTCCAGAAGAAGATCAATTCCGCCCATAGCCCGGATGCGACTGAACAGCGCAAACCGCCCACGGAAAAAGCAAGATTGACACGGCCCGGCCGCGTTATCCTGTGGGTGGATGCAGACAGGCAAAGCCCCCAGGCTCTTGAGGCCTTTCCGGAAGGGCTGGCCGCCCAGACCCGTCCTGCGGACAGGCTCTTATGGAGTGCCCCGCCTGGCAGCCCGGCCCAGCAGTTTTTGTTGGAGGCAAAATCTGCCCTGTCCGAAAACCGCATTGGGGAGATTTCTTTTGTAACGGACGGCAGCCTGCAAGAGACCTTGCCCGCCCTTGACCCGGAGGATATCCTAATTCTTGCAGATTCCTCCTGCCGCCCGTCTCCGGCATGGATAAGCAGCCTTGCCGGACTTCTTGAGGAAAATCCCTCTGCTGCCGGGGTTTGCGCCTTTTCTTCGGAAGCTGGTTCAAACCGCCCTTTAAAACCTTTAGGTTCCGGCGGGGCATGGATGATGCTGCAAGAGAGGCCCTTTGTGGGCAGCGCAGCCTTCAGGGTGCAGGCTGTTCAATCCTTAAAAAACCTGCCCCTGTGTGAAGACGCCCTGCATGTGGCAAGCCTGCTCTGGTTCGTGCTGGATTTGGAGGAAAAGACCCTGTTTGTAATACCCCGGGTCCTTTGCGGGTATTCGGCGGGGCAGGGGCCTTTTTCAACAGGCGGAAACCATTTCGCCCTGCAAAGGGATATGGCAAAAATTCTTTGCAGCGGCATGAGCACATGGCACGCATCTCGAATGGCCGCAGCCCTGTCCGAGCTTGGCAGCATAAACCGCTCAAAGGCATGGAGCGTTGCTCTTGAATTGGGCAAAAACCCCAGACTGGTGGCTGCTGGCAGGGCTCTTCTTCTTGGCCTGGATAAAATCCACCGCCTTTTGCCCAAAAAAGGCGGGAGGTGATTCAAAATGGGCATAAGCTTCTTTTTCACAAGCCCTTCCTTTGCCCTTTCCGGGGTGGACATTGCGGCGGTCAACCTGATCCGTCAGTTAAGAAGCATGGGCGCAGACGCAAGGTTGCTGTTTTCAGAGCCCGGCTGGGCACAAATCATGCCCCTGGATACGGACTTTTCCGTGCCGGTTCAGCCTCTTGATCTTGGCCGCGGCGTAAAAAACAGGCTTCAACGCCTTGCCTCCTTTCTGGAAAGCCGCTCCCCATGCGTTTTTGTGCCTGGCTATGATTTTGCCTGCTCCCAAGTATGTCCGGCCCTTTCTTCAGGGGTGGCTGTTTTCGGAGTGGTTCACAGCGATGAGCCGATCCATTACGATCATGCCAGGCGTTTGGGGCCTTTCTGGGACAGGATTATTGCTGTCAGCCCTCTTATTGCCGGAAAAACGGCCCGAATTCTGCCTGGGGAAAGCTCGCGCATTGTCACCATCCCCTCCGGCGTGCTGGTTCCCCAAAAGCCCTGCCTGCCGGGCGAAACTTCAGGCCCCTTGCAAATTGTATATGCAGGCAGGCTCATCCAGTATCAGAAGCGGATTCTGGATCTGGCAAAAATCGCGGCAGACCTGGATGCGGCGGGCATTGATTTTATCTTGACCATTGTTGGAACAGGCCCGGAGGAAACTGTACTTAAAAACCTGACACAAACCCTTGTCCGCAAGGGGCGGGTTTTCTTTACCGGCGCGCTGCCCAACAGCAAGGTGCTTGAATGCCTCGACAAGGCTCATGTGCTGATTCTGCCTTCCGAGTTTGAAGGCACGCCCGTTATTTTGCTTGAGGCAATGGCCCACGGATGCGCGGTGGTGGTTTCAGACATAAAAAGCGGCATTCCTGATCTGATTACTGACGGCAAAACCGGCCTTTTGGCCCCTGTGGGAAACATAGACGCATTTGTTGGCCACCTTGCCCTGCTTGCCCAAAACCGGCCCCTGTTAAACAGCCTTGCAGCAAATGCCCATGCCTTTATCGCCCAAAGCCATTTTCGCATTGAGGCGGTTGCCCAGGCCTATCTTGAACAGGCATACATTGCCTTTGAGGCGACCCGAAAAGGCCTGTGGAAGCGGCCGGAGCAGGAGGGCGATATTTTCGTCCGCCTGGGCTTTTGTAAATTATGAAGTTGGCAATATGAGTTACGCACAACCGGCTTTGTCGGTGGTAAATGATGTTTTGAAATTATTAGCAAAGGGGGATAAAAATGAACAAGGAAAGAAGGAAAATCGAAAGATTGTTCAAAAAATTATGTGAACAGGAAATGCAGGTATTTCCCAAAGTTCGCCACCCAATGGAGGCAACAGAAAAACACGGTGTATATATAATTTATAAAAGCAATGATGTTCTCCATGTGGGGAGAACCCTGCGTGGCAAGAGGGGCCTTAATCAGCGTTTGCGCGATCATCTTAATAATTCTTCCTCATTTGCAGTTCATTATCTTGATAGAAATGGCTCTGTCTTAAGAAAGAAAGGATATTTTTTTAAGTGCCTTGAAATATCTGATGCGAGGGAAAGAGCTCTGCTTGAGGCCTATGCAATTGGCAATTTATGCCCGGAGCATATTGGACTAGGGGAATAGAACCCTAAAATTCAGGTAAGTTTAAAAAGATATGAAAACCCCCGACTTTTGTGTCGCAATATGCACCGCGGGAAGGGCAGGGGATATGCTTGGCCGGGCCGTGGGCTCGGTTTTCGTTCAGGAGGCAGACCCCAAAAGCTTTGAGGTGCTGGTGGTGGACAACTCCGCTGACGATGAAAAGGGCCTTGCGGTAAAGGAGGCACTTGCCCCCTGGCCTGCTGTGCGCATTGTGAATGAGCCAACTGTCGGGCTTTCCTTTGCCCGCAACAGGGCGCTTTTGGAGTCCTTGGCCGAAGTGGTGGTTTTTATTGATGATGATGCAAGGATGGAGACCGGATATTTAAAGCGTCTGGGCCGGGTTTTTTGCGGAAGCCCTCTGCCTGCTGCTGCTGGCGGGCCGGTGGTTGTAGGCTGGGATAACCCGCAGCCTTCCTGGTGGGAGCCGGGGCTGAACTTTTACGCCAATCACCTGAATTTGGGGGATGGCACAAAAAAAATCGCCTATCCGCAAGTTCTTTACGGAACAAATTTGGCTGTTGACCGAAAGCTTGCTTTGGAACTGGGCGGGTTTGACTCAACTCTGGGCAGAATTGGAGAAGGGCTTCTGGATGGAGAGGATGCTCTTCTTCAGCTTTGCATTGCCCGGCAAAGCAAAAGGCCCATCATCTACGATTCGGGTCTGATTGTGACCCATTATTTTGCAGCAGAAAGGCTGAACCGGGAATATCTTCTGAAAAAGGCCTTCTGGCACGGCTGCTCAAGGCGCAGGGTGGAGGCCGGGCACCCTGGCGCGGGAAGTATTCTTAATCCAATGTTCTGCCTTGCCCGTTCATATATGCGCATGGCTTTTCGCCGCAACAGTTTTCACGAAAAACTCATGCGCCAAAGCGCCTGGGGCTATATCGCCCAGGCGCTTGAGCTGAAGAGTCTTACGAAAAAAACGGGTTGAAACGCTTTTCCTGGCCTATGGTGGTGGCCGGGCCGTGGCCCGGATAGACCTTCACGGAATCGGGAAGCACAAAGAGCTTTTCGCGTACGCTGGCAATGAGCTGGGGGTGGCTTCCCCCCGGAAAATCCGTGCGTCCTATGGACCCGGCAAAAAGGGTGTCGCCTGCAAAAACCGTATTTCCGCAAAGCAGTGAAACGCTGCCCAGGCTGTGGCCGGGGGTGGCAAGCACCTTTAAAGACTCCTCGCCGAATGTCACGACATCGCCCTCGTCAATGAACTTGTCTGCCGGGGGGGAGTTTTCCATGCGCATTCCCCAGGCTTTTGCAAGCTCTGCAAGGTGCTCAAGCATTGGGGCATCGGCTTTGTGGATGTGGAGGGGGGCACCTGTGACCTCCTTCACCCGCCGATTGCCGCCCACATGGTCAAAATGTCCGTGGGTGTTCACAATTGCCGTTACTGCAAGGGAGTTTTTGGCGCACTCCATTATGATTCGGTCCGCCTCGTCTCCTGGGTCAATTATGCAGGCCTTTTTGGTTTTCTCGCATCCCAGAATGTAACAGTTGCTGGCTATGGGCCCAACCACAAGCTCACGGATAATCACTTAAAATTTCCTTTCTTCAAGATTTTGGCCGGGTGTTTTATCCCCCGACCTTTTATTGTCCCTGCAAAACAATCCTTGCCTTAACTTTAAGGAAAGCGGGGAATTTTTCAAGGCCAAAGAGAAGGGGTCAATGTGCAGGCCCTTCCGATTGAGGCTTTTTTCATACAAGCCCTGCCCCCAAGGCCAGTGCGATTCCAAGCAGAAGCACGCCTGTAATGGTCTGCACGGTTTTCATGGTTATTTTTCCCAGAAAGCGTTTGCCGAGCATCACCCCTGCAAAGGCTGCAAGTATGCCGGTGACAATGAGGGGCGCCTGCTCCTTGCCTATGACAGATGAGGCGGTGCCTGCTGCAAGAAAAACGGCTGCATAGGTGGCGATTCGGGCCATGTCCACCATAAAGCCGATCACTGCGTTGGTTCCCACAAAGGCCTTGGTGTCAATGCCGACCTTTGCCAGAAAGGCCGAGCGCAGGGCCCCCTGGTGCCCGGAAAATCCTCCGAAAAAGCCTGAAAGTATGCCCCCCGCAAAAAGGTATCTGCGGTCGAATTTAAGATTTTTGAGTCCTGGCAGAAGCTCGAAAAGGGCAAACACAAGCATCAGAATGCCCATGACAAGCTTCAAGGGAGTTATGACAGCCGTGTGCGTGCCTATTGAATAGCGGGCCATTTCGTTGAAATGGGCTACAAGGCCAAGGGCCGCGGCCCCGGCAAAAGCAGCAAGTATGGCAGGAATGCCAAATCGGATTACAATGCCCCAGTCCGCCTGCCTTCCCAGCAGAGATATTTTGAAGATGTTGTTTGCCCCGTGCACCACCGCTGTTGAGGCAACAGCCACCTCAACAGGGAAAAACAGGGCGAAAACCGGCATCAGAAGGGTGCCAAGGCCAAAACCCGAATACATTGTAAGGCCTGAAACCGCAAGCGCAGCCGCTGCCACAATCAAATATTCCATAAATTCCCCGCAAAACCCTTTCCTGGTTTTCAAATCTCAACTGGCAAGCCGGATATCCTTTGCCTTATTTCCTGTCCAGAACCACCTCCCTGTGCAACTCCTCAATCTGCTTTTTAAGAAAGTTCAAGGCCTCGTGACCCAGGGCGGTCAAAAAGTAGTCCTTTCTTGCTTTTGGCCCTGCCTTTTTGTCCTGCCTGCATTCAAGCCAGCCCATTTTATTGAGCCTGGCAAGAAGTGGATACATGGTTCCCGGGCTCACGACATAACCGTGGCGGTTCAACTCCCTTATCATTTCCTGCCCCATGACAGGGCCTTTTGCCGCATGATAAAGGATGTGGACCTTCCAGAAGCCCAGCAGAATTTCCCGCTGAACGGCTTTTTGGTCGAGCGTTTCTCTGACCATGATATTCCTCCTTATAATTACGACAAACATAATCGGTAATCGTTATTGTGTCAAGCCTCAAAATTTTTTATATAAGGCTCAAGTTTCAGAGGGAAAGGGCTGCACTCAATGTGTGAAATGAACCTTTACAAGGTTTTTCAAAAGGGCGGGTAATTTCAACTTGGAGGTTACAAAGGATTCCGACAATGGTTGCAGATTTTTTAGCCTGTTTTCCCTTGCCCTAAATGTGCATTGATAAAATTAAGGTTAAAAGGTACATTCAAGAAGATTAACACTGGGGAAAGGCCAGACAATGTTCCAAGAAAATAAAGTTAGCCCCGTGGAAATACGGGAGCGCCTTTCCGAGCTGATTAACCAAGTGGTTTTTGGAAAACATCGCCTTTTATTCGCGACAGCAATTTATCCGGGCAGGGGCAAAAGTTTTGGCCCTGGCATAAACTCATTGATTTTTGCCGATTTGGGTTGGCAACACAAGACATGGGAGAAAAATGAAAAACTCAAAGCAGGTAAGCGCTTTTTGCGACGACATTCTGGCAGGAATGGATGCGGTGGAGATTTCAAAAAAAATCGCATCCAAGGAAATAAAGGCTTCAGAAGCGGTTGAAGCAGCAATCGCAAGGGCCAAAAAGGTTAATCCGCAGTTGAATGCAATTGTGACCGATACCTTTGATGAAGCCCTGGCCAATGCCGGAAATCCCCGGAACGATTTTTTTCGCGGCGTGCCTGCCTTCATCAAGGACAATGATGACATAAAAGGGGTCCCCACCCTGCAAGGCTCAAGAGCAATTGCCCTGGCGCCTGCAAAGAAATACAGCGCATTTGTGCAGCAATTCCTGTCAACCGGCTTGATCCCGCTTGGCAAAACTTCCATGCCGGAATTTGGTTTGACCGCTACAACCGAGCCTCTGTTTGGCGGCCCGGTGCATAATCCCTGGAATACCGATTTTTCAACCGGCGGCTCCTCCGGGGGGAGTGCCGCCCTGGTGGCTGCCGGGGTTGTGCCCATTGCCCACGGTAATGACGGCGGGGGATCCATCCGCATTCCCGCAGCGTGCTGCGGCCTTGTGGGATTAAAGTCGAGCCGGGACCGGCTGGTGAACCATGAGGCCGCCAAGTTTTTGCCAGTAAATATTGTGCACCAGGGCGTTTTGACCCGCACGGTAAGGGATACGGCTTATTTTTTTCATGCAGCCGAGCGGTTTTACAAAAACCCGCGCCTCCCGGAAATCGGCCTTGTTGAGCATCCCGGCCAAAAGCGCCTGAAAATCGGTTTTTATACGGATTGCCCCTACCACAAGACCTGTGATTCGGAAATCAGCCAGGGCGTTCACAGCGTGGCAAAAACTTGCGAGAGCCTGGGCCATACGGTCGAAGAGATAACCTCGCCCATAACAAGGCAGATGGGGGATGATTTTATTGTGTACTGGGGCATGCTTGCGTTTATGATAAAATGGCTCAGCGGGCCGACATTGGGAAAGGGCTTTGACAAAAGCAAGGTTGAGCCCCTTACCTCCAACTTGAGCCGCCATTTCATCAAAAAGTCATACCGCTTGGCCTTCATGCCCTTTGTCATGATGCGGTTTGCAAAGCTCTATAATCAAATCCTGAATGACTATGATGTCCTTCTCTCGCCTGTGCTGGGGCATGAAACGCCTGAACTTGGGGTGATGGGCCCTGATGTTCCCTTTGAAGAGGCCCTTGACAGGCTGAAAAAATTCGTGCCCTTCACTCCTGCGCAGAATGTTCTGGGTACTCCGGCCATATCCCTGCCCACAGGGCAACTGACAGCCAGGGGATTGCCCGGCTCAATACAATTTGCAGCAGCCAATGGACAGGAAAGAACCCTTCTGGAACTGGCCTACGAAATCGAAGAAGCCAGGCCCTGGCCCTTTGTCGGCGAAAAAGCGCCGGTTTAGATCCAGCAGGCATAAAATTTGGTTTTTCTCCAAATAAGTTGGAGGAATCAGGCAGCCTATAATTGCCACAAATCGCCGAAGTCCAAAGAATGGCAAAGGAGTGGTTAAAAGCCAGGGAAAAGAAAGAATCCTTTTTAAGAAAACAGGCGCGGAAGGAAGGCCGGAACCCACACACGGGAACCGGCCTTTTTTTTGGCCCGTGAAATAAAAAAGTGGGACTATAGTGGGACTAAACCACCTGCCAACAAAAAAGGGCCTAGCCATTTTCCGGCTAAACCCTTGTGTTTACTGGAGCCGACGAGCGGAATCGAACCGCTGACCTGATGATTACGAATCAACTGCTCTACCATCTGAGCTACGTCGGCCTTTGGTAGAAGCGCCTCATAGCACAGGGGCGCTTCATGGGTCAAGCAGGAAAAAGCCGCGCCGGGCATCTTGTTTGAAGGTTTGACAAAGGCTGGTAAGGCCTTGCGTCTTTTGCAAAGAGGCTTGGACGCTTTGTTCAACAGACGCTTTAAGGCCTGCGGTCAGAAGTGTGCGGTCAGGGTGCGGTCAAGCCGGTCCCCGCGGCCATTTTAATGTGCCATTGACAGCCGGTCCCTTCGGCCTTGACATGGATGACATTGCCACGGATACTTGCCTTCTTAAAGAATCATAATAATCGTATAAAGCAGGTTTAAGAAAAGAATGCCGGAAGGTGTTCGGGCCGGAAAAGCTTTTTGCAGCCAGTGGTTGCGGCTGCAAGGCAAAAACCAACCCTGAAAAGCCTGTTGGGGATAAAATTTCGAGTTTTTTGATAGGGGTGCGGGAAAACTTTTGTCTGGCGGGGCTTTTATTTTTCCTTGGAGCAAGAAAAATGGCGCGGAAAAGCGGAAAAAAGATTCTGGCGGAAAGCATAAAGGCCCTTGGCATAGGCCGGGTTTTCACGGTAAGGGCGCCGGGCCTTGATGAGCTTGTTGAGGTTTTGGAGCAGGAGAGCGGGGCGCAGGTGTTTTTTGCCCATGATGAGGTTGCGGCAACCCTCATGGCAGACGGATTTGTACGGCGATCGAGAAAATCCGCCGCCGTACTCACAGGATCATGGGGCCGGGCTCTGGCCCAGGTGGCGGGTGTCACAAACGCCTGGGCGGACAGAGTGCCCTTGCTTTCAATTTCCCTTTGCTCTGATGACGGGCCGGACAATAACAAGGGCTGGAACCGGGCGGACTTTGACCAGGGTGCGGTTTTTGCGCCGGTTGTGCGCTGGCGGGGCCGAATCAGCTTGCCGGAGCAGATTCCAAAGGCTCTGGCAAAAGCGGTAATTGCAAGCAGGGCAGGGCGCATGGGCCCGGCGCATCTGGATATCTGCCCTGGCGCCCTGCAGGGGAGTGCCGATGAAAAGGTGCTTGCCTGCCTGCCTCCTGTTGCAGACCCGGATGCGGTAATCGAACCTGCCCGCATTCCCGCGGAGTCAAAGGCTGTCAGCCGGGCTGCCGCCCTTATCAAAAATGCAAAAAAGCCGCTCATCTTTGCAGGCGGCGGGGTCAAATCCTCTGCCGCAAGCGCGGTGCTTGAGGCCTTTGCCCAGGCTTTGGGAATCCCTGTTGCAACAAGCATGTCGGGCATAGGGGCAATTTCTTCGGATTCACCCTTTTGCATAGGTGCGCCAAGCTACACGGCAGGGGAGACATTCCATGCAGCCATCCGCGAGGCGGATGTTGTGCTTGCTGTCGGTGCGGCTTTTTCAGGGCTGGAAGGCTTTGGCCTGCCGCCCATCTGGAGTGCTGACATAAGCTTTATCCATGTGGATAACGATCCATTGGTTTTCGGGGTGAATGTGAGCCCCCAGGTGAGTGTTCTTGGCGATGTCCGCACCGTGCTGACCCAGATTCATCAGGCCCTTGCAAAATCGGGCTTTGATGCGCCCGCTGCCTGGAAACCCTGGCATGAGTACCTCATGCGCCTCAAGGGAGGCCGCAAAAAGCGCCTTGCCGATTTTGCCCTTAAAAACTGGGCCAAACCCCACCAGGGGCGGCTTGCCCTGGATTTGGCCCGCTTCATGGTTGAGCAGGATGCCATAATGGTCATTGATGGCGGCAACACGCCCCTTTATGCGGCATCGTATGCGCCGGGCCTGGCCCCGGATCAGGCCTTCTTCCCCTTTGGCATGGCGGCCTTGGGGGGCGGGGTTCCCTATTCCGTGGGTGTTGCCCTGGCTGCAAAGGGAAGGCGCGTCATGCTTGTAACAGGGGATGGCTCTTTTCTCTATGCTGTGCAGGAGCTTGAAACAATCCGCCGCCTTGACCTTCCTGTAACAATTTTTGTTAACAACGATTCTGCATGGAACATGATAAAGGCCATGCAGGACAGCTTTTTTGAATGCCGCTATGTGGGAACCTGTATTCCGGAAACAGATTACGCAAAAATAGCCAAGGGTTTTGGCATACCTGCCATGCGGGTTACAAAGGCCGCCCAGATGGACAAGGCCCTGGAATTTGCGGCGGGCCACAGCGGACCTGTGCTTGTGGACTGCGTGACCGACTGCAAGAACCTGCCTGACAGTCTTCTTTCCTTCACGCTTGTGGAGTTTGAGGGCTCCCTGACCCAGCTTGACCCCAAAAAGGTATTGAAAAGCCTTTGGATGAACAGAAGCATGGGCCTGGCCCGGAGCCGCCACATGGCCGACTATGTGCGCAAGGCCATTCTGGGCATAAACCCAAGCGAAAAGAGAGGTCTTTGATCATGGAAATATCTAACGGCGGCGAAATTCTTGTGCAGGCCCTTGCCCGCCAGGGCGTGAAAAAGGTTTTTTCCATAATCGGCGGTCAGATGGGCACAATGTATGACGCCATCGGGCGGCACCCGGACATGGAAGTCATCACCCCCCGCTCCGAGGCCTCTGCTGCCCTTATGGCCTGTGGCTACACCGCATCCACGGGCGAGCCCTGCGTTTCAATGGCAACTGTGGGGGCAGGGGTTGTTTATGAAACCGCCGGGCTTGTCATGGCATGGCTGGACTATCTGCCCGTGCTTTCCATAGCCCCCCAGGTGCAGAGCTACAAGATGAAGCCCCACCAGGAAAACCTTCAGGCTTGCGACCAGGATCTTCTCTTTGCGCCTTTCACCAAGTTTAGTGCCATCGGCTACCATGCAAAACGCCTGCCCCAGCTTGTGGACAGGGCCCTGCGCGAGGCTCTTTGCGGTATACCCGGCCCTGTTCATCTTGATGTTCCTGTGGACATCCTATTTGAGCGGCAGGTGCTCACAAAGGGCCAGAAGGAGAAGCTTTTTGCAACCCCTGCAAACACTCGCTACCAGGGGGCGGTTCTTCCTGACCCAAAAGCAGCCAGGCGGGCCGGGGAGATGCTTGCCAGGGCAAAAAGGCCTCTTGTGCTTGTGGGCCAGGGAATGGGCAGGCCAACCCGGCACAAAGAGCTTGGCAGTCTTCTGATAAAGGCAAAAATTCCTGTGATTACAACAAGCAAAAGTTCAGGGGTTATGTGGGCTGTAAAAGGCGTGGATGCAGGCCCGGCTTTTGTTTTTGAGCAAAGCGCGGCTGCAATTCGCGTTTTTAACGAGGCGGATTGTTTGATCGTGCTTGGCAAAGACGCCCAGAGCGCAAGGCTTTTGGAAAAAGCATCCCTTGCCAGGACCCCGCCTTTTGTAATCCATGCGGAAACCGACCCTGGCGCCCTGGATGCCCCGGCTCAAGGCTATGCGCCTGTGTGGGGAGATCCGGCAAGCGTGTTTTCCGGCCTTTTGGATGCCGTGGCTATGGATGAAGCCTGGGCGGACAAGGTTTGCAGCGCATCTGCAAGAGCGGTCAAAACCCTTGCCGGGGATTTTGCACAAGGCAGGAGCCTTTTTGATGCAACAGCTCCAAGCATTGGCGCAAATGACATGATAGTGGCAGACGGTGCAACAGCATGCCTTGCCGCCAGGGCCTTTTTGGGCAAAACCTCCTGCCAGGGCGTTTTTCTGCTGGAAGGCATTGAAATGGCAGGAACAGGCCTTCCCTTTGCCATAGGCGCCGCTGTTGGCAACCCAAACAGCCACATTTATTTAATCTGTGAGCAAAGGGCACTTTTTCACAACCTGCGGGAGGCGGCAACAGCCGTCTGCCTGGGTATTGAAAACCTCACCATAATCTGCCCGGATGCCCAGGGGGTGGAGCCGGGTGTTGAAAGGGCGGCAGATACGGCAAAAATCCTTGCAGGACTAGGCCTTACAACCCGGATATTTGAAAAAGGCCCGGCTTTGGTGGCCAGCGTTGGTCTGGCAAGAGCAATTTAAAAGCTCAAACCTGTCTCTACAGGAGAAAAATCCATGCACCAGTTCATCACAACAAAAAAGGTCAACCAGACTCTTTGGATAAGCCTTGTCAATCCGCCGCTCAATTTTTTGACAACAGACATGCTTGCCGAGGTTTTTCAAGTGTTCAAAGAGGCAAAAGAGGACGATTCCGTGCGAGTTGTGGCCTTGACCGGCGGCATTGAAGACACATTCATAATGCATTTTTCCATTCCAGAGCTTGCCCGCGTGGCGATAGATAACGAAAAATGGGGCATGAATCTGGCTGCCAAGTCATCCCTTGCCAGGGCCGCACTTGGGGCGATTGTGGGGGCAGGCAACAGGCTCATGGATGCCTGCCCTGCCTTTGAGAGTTTGCAGATAAAGGGCGCAAAGCTCATACGAAAGCAAAATTCCACCCTTTATCTATGGCTTGTCATGCACAGGCTCATCCGTTTTATTGAGCGGTTTCCCAAGATAACGGTTGCAGCCATAAACGGGCCGGTCAACGGCGGCGGCGTGGAACTTTCCGCTGCCTTTGACTTCCGCTTCATGGTTTCGGACCAGGGTTTCGGCCTGGGCCAGCCCGAAGTTCTGGTGGGCATTATCCCAGGCGGCGGCGGGTCCCAGCGTGTGCCACGGCTCATGGGCCTGCCAAAGGCCTTGGAATGGATGCTCACAGGCAATCTTTTGACCCCAAAGCAGGGCAAGGAGTTGGGGCTTTTGACAGACGCCTTTCCCAAAAAGAGCTTTGGCAAAAAGGTGCAGGATTTTTGCGATCTTTTGTCCAAAAGGCCGCCCATAGCAGTTGCCGCTGTCAAAAAAACCGTGCGCCTGGCAAACGAAACCCCCATTGCAAAGGGCCTTGCCCATGAGCTTGTGCAAAGCCTTTTGTGCTTTGCCTCAAAGGATGCGGAAAAAGCCCTTGAAGCCTACATAAAACTCATAAACGAAAATCTGGATGTGCCCCAGGACCAACGCATAAGCCCTGACGAGCTTTTTGAAATAATGACCTCTGCCCGGTATGTGGAACCTTTTTTGGGCAAATGAGCCATCTGCCCGCCCTGAACGGATCTTGAACCCATGCCCCAAAAGAAGGAGGCCATACTCTTTTTTGTAAAATACCCTGAACCGGGCAAGGTAAAGACAAGGCTTGGAAAGGCAATAGGCGATGCTGCTGCTGCCCACCTGTACCGGGCCTTTGTTGAGGAAATACATCTGCGTCTTATGGATGCAGGTTTTTCCGTGATTGTGTTTTTTGACCCGCCCGAAAAAAAAGAGGCCTTTTCCGCATGGCTTGGCAGCCCGCACCTTGTTGCCCAGAAGCAGGCGGCTGATTTGGGCCAGAAGATGCGTGCTGCTTTTGAATACGCTTTTGATCTGGGTTTTGGCAGGGCAATTTGCCTGGGAAGCGATGCGCCTGATCTGCCCCTTGTCTTCATAAACAAAGCCTTTGACGCATTGGATGAATTTGATGCGGTGATAGGCCCATGCGTTGATGGAGGCTATTACCTTATCGGTTTTTCAAGGAGCTCCTTTTTACCTGCCGCCTTTTCCGGGCCGGAGTGGGGCGGCCCCAATGTCACCCAAACAAGCCTTGGCATTCTGGCATCCAAAAAAAGGTCGGTTTTTATTCTCAATGCCTGGGAGGACATTGACACGCTTGAAAACCTGAAAGCCCTTAACTGCCGCAGTCTGGCCAAAGGTTCCCTTTCGGATTCCCTGGGCAGGCTTGTGTCTCTTTCTTTGCAATCGGTTACCGGCAAGCCTAGCCCCTGTCTGAAAAAATGACCATGCGCCTTTCAATAATAATCCCTGCATACAATGAAGAGGAAAACCTTTCCCGCACCCTGGAGAAGCTTTTGGGCCGGGGCCACGAGGTGATTGTGGTGGACGGCAAAAGCAAAGACGCCACCACCAGAGTTGCCCGCACAATGGGTGCAAGCGTTTTGGTTTCGGAAAAGGGCAGGGGGCTTCAGATGGCTTTGGGAGCAGCCAAGGCAAAGGGCGATGTGCTGTGGTTTGTCCATGCAGACACCCTTGTTCCCAAAGACTTTGCCGAGCAGATAAGCCGTGCGTTAAAAGACAGCAAGGTGGTTTGGGGGGCCTTTGCCCTGGGGGTTCAAAGACGCACGCCTGGGCTTGATCTGATCTGCCTTGGGGCCAACCTTCGCACCCGTCTGTTTAACCTGCCCTATGGTGATCAGACCCTTTTTGTTAGAAGGGATGCCTATATTAAAGCTGGCGGCTTTGCACCCATTCCCCTTATGGAAGATGTTGACCTTGCAAAAAAGCTTGGCAGGATAGGGCGCTTCTGCATGGTGCGGGCCAGGGTTTATACATCCGCAAGGCGCTGGCAGCAGGAAGGCCTTTGCGCCCGTACCCTCAAAAACTATTCGCTTTTGCTGCGTTACGCTCTTGGCTCTTCCCCCTTTGTTCTGGCAAAAAAATACCCGGATTCCCGTTAGATTTTATCTCTTGATCTGCATTGAGGTTTTATCCGCCCGCCTTAAAAGCCGCATCTTCATCCCCCGCTGATGTGCCCTACATAAATTCCAAAATGAAATTAAAATGTTAGGCGTGTGAGGTTGATGCTTGGCGTTGACATATGCACCTGTCTTTGCTAACCTGATAACAGGTATTTGTAGAGTTTTTGCTTGCGTGGAGCTTTTTTGGGAACCAGCCGGGAGCGTTAAAAGGCCTGTCGTCGAATTTTCGCTGACGGTTTCTGCGGCTGCTTGAGGATGCTCCATCATGGAGCGTGACACGGTGCTTAAAAATTCTTTTTCGGAATACAACCTTTCCGCCATTGTAAACCACGGGGTCCGAGTCCTGGTTGCGGTGAGGGATCACCAGGCCCGGAGTATGCTCACAAAGCGCCTCACGGATTGGGGCTTTTCGCTTGTAACCGCTCCAAACGGCCCTGCGGCTTTGGAAACATGCCGGAATGAAAAAGTCCGCCTGGCGGTTGTAAGCCTTGATCTGGAAGGCATTGATGGGCTCACCCTGTGCAGGACAATCCGGGAAACACGGCCTGACAATTACATTTACACAATAGCCCTTGTTCCAAGGAACAAGCCAGAGCTTCTTATCCATGCTGTTGAGCACGGGGCCGACAAGGTTCTTCTCACTCCCTTCACCTATCAGCAGATGGAGGAGCGCCTTTTTTCGGCTGCCCGACTTCTTCATGTGGAGGCGGATCTCGCGGCCCGAAATGATGAGCTTGTGAGGATGAACGACAGGCTCTCCAAAGCCCAGGAGGTTATCACGAGGGACCTGGAGGCCGCAGCCCGCATACAGCAGGGCCTTTTGCCCGTGCGGGCTGAAAACCTTTTTGGCTTTTCCTTTGATTCGCTTTTCATCCCCTGCAATGTGGTGGGTGGGGATATGTTCAATTTTTTTCCAATTGATGCCGATCATCTGGCCTTTTACATTCTGGATGTTTCAGGCCACGGAATTCCTGCGGCCATGCTCTCGGTTGCCGTTTCCAAGACAATTTCCTCCCTGCCTTATCACGAGAGCATGATTCGCGGCTTTGCCGATGATCTTCCCCGCCACGAGATGACATCCCCTGCCTCGGTTGTACGGGAGCTTGACCAGCTTTTCCAGGCCAATGAGCTTATGGAAAAGTATTTCACCATGATTTACGGAGTCGTAAACCGCCACGACGGCATGGTCTGCTTCACCCAGGCAGGCCACCCGCACCCTGTCTATCAGCCCTACGGCGGGGAGCCAAAGCTCATCGGCTCCGGCGGCCTGCCGGTCGGCCTTCTGCATGACGCCCAGTTTTCCGAGTCATGCCAGCAACTTCTCCGCCATGACCGGCTCTTTCTTTATTCGGACGGCATAATCGAATGTCAGAATCCTTCAGGCGAAACATTCGGTGCGGAAAGGCTTCTTGCGCTTCTTGCCAGATACCGGGATCTTCCCCTGAACATGCTCATGCGGAAAACCGGCGAGGCCCTTTATCAGTTTAAGGGAAGCGATGACTTTTCCGATGACATGAGCCTTTTGGTCATCCAGAGGGAGACAGGATGAAAACACTTCTTGTGACCGGCGGTATGGGGTTTATGGGCTCCAACTTTGTCCGCCACTCCCTTGTGCAGGCGGATTTTGCAGGCCGCGTGGTGGTGGCGGACAACTTCTCGTATTCAGCCAACCCCAAAAACCTTGAGGGCCTTGAAAGGCTTTATGGCAGACGGCTTGTTGTGGAAAGGGCCGATATACGCGACATGGACGGCCTTGCACGAATTTTTGAGCAATACGGTGTTGACGCCGTGTGCCACCTTGCGGCCCAGACCCATGTTGACCGCTCCATTGAAAGCGCCATTGCCTTTAGTGATGTCAATTTAAACGGAACTACCTCTCTTCTGGAAACAGCCCGGCGCTTTGCCAAAAACCTTTTGCGCTTTGTTTTTGTGAGTACGGACGAGGTGTTCGGGGACCAGGGGCTTTCCGGGTTCATCCACGAAGAATCCCCCTTTATGCCCAACAACCCCTATGCAGCATCCAAGGCCGGTGCGGATTACATGGTGCGGGCCTTTTACCAGACCCAC
>Ga0351962_1136_pt1 | contig 19227 bp, 16 predicted proteins | sample TotcelT113001N13_FD_205805 | JGI IMG/M metagenome (GOLD analysis project Ga0351962, IMG submission 205805) | Enriched cells from coal bed in the Powder River Basin, Montana, United States - Total cells T11 rep3 HSBNCT.T11.300.1.N13 ...
ATAGGCAATAAATGTCGAAAAGAAGAGTTTTTTGCGACAAATATGTCGAGAAAAAAACTTTGCTGTGCAGATTGATCAAACAGTGATGTCGAGAAGGGAATCGAGCATCTCGTCCCGGCTCTTAATAGACTTGAGGTTTGCCTCGTAACCCCTCTGAGCGATTGAAAGATCGGTTATTTCCTTTGATAGTGCAACGTTTGAAGTTTCTCGGACCACACCGTCAGCATCCTGAAAAGACGCCCCTGGTGTCTCATCGACAGTGATGTTAAGTGTTGGGGAGCATGTTTCGTCCTCAGCAGTCGTGGCCTTTTTACTTTTATATCTATCTGTGTTGCTGTTGGCGATGTTGCGAGCAGCATTTTCCAGCTTCCTTACGAAGACCCAAAGCCCTGAAACCGATGCACTCAATCCGCTAATCATATTTTCATTATCGACCTGGGGTGGATCCACCTAAGTGATGAATATCACATAAGAGTTTTTATTTATTTATCGAGAATGATTCGTTCGGGACAGGTGTAAATGTTGCCACGTTGCCCCCTGTGGAAAGCAATAAGTGTCATTTCCGCGCTTGTCGCGAGCTCTATAGCAAGTGAGGTGGGTGACGACACACCTGTGAGGATCTCTATGCTTAGCTGTGCTGCTTTTGAGACCATTTCATAGCTTAACCGTGAACTGAGGATGAGGATTTTAGCCTCATCTGCTTTTCGGGCTAATAATATTTTGCCGATAGCCTTATCAAGTGCATTGTGTCGGCCTATGTCCTCTGAAAGGGCAAGGAGTGTGCCGTGTCTGTCAAAAATACCGGCAGCATGAGTCCCGCCAGTATCCTTAAAAACCTGTTGGCCTTTCATGAGAATATCCTGGAGTTGCGACAGCTTAGCGAAAGTGGTGCTCACTGTCTTTGCAATCTTTGGAAGGGATAAGGAGAGATTAGATATTAAATCCTTGCCACAAATTCCACAACTTGTATATGAGGGCGATTTCCTGGAAAACAATTTTTCGGAATTTTCATGAATAGGGTTTTTCAGATAAACATTGACACGGTTGCTTGACACATCCCTGCAATGGCTCACGGATAGAACTTCTTCAACAGTTTTGATCAACCCCTCGGTAAACAGGAAACCTACAGAAAGAGGAATCTCTTCACCAGGGAGACGCATGGTCATATGAAAAGGCCGTTCATTTATGAATATCTCCAAAGGTTCTTCTGAAGCAATAGCGTCATGGGTGCTTGTGTGGATACCGTTCTCATATTTTATTAAAGGTATATCAACTACATTCATTTTTTATTACCCAAAGAATGAAAGTGCATTTGAAAAATCCTTTCCAGTGATTCCTTAACTTCAACGCGAAACTCTTCGTAATGATGCATTAAATTGTGACCTTGTTCAGTTATTTGTGATCCCCCACCGGCAACTCCGCCAACCTTTCTCTCAATGAGGGGAAAGCCGAGCCGTGTTTCAATATCCTTAAGAGTAGTCCATGCCTTGCGATAAGACATTTTCATTTCCATTGCCGCCTGGTGAAGGGAACCGGTTGTCTCAATCCGCTTGAGAAGCTGGTATGGGCCTTCACCAAATGCCTTTCCGTTATTATCAAGCCAGACTTTGTATGCTATTTTCAACCTAAAGATCTCCCGCAACGAAGTCTGTAAGGTCTTTTTCTCTCAGGACCCTTCTCTTCCAGCCCTCTAAAGCAGGAATTATATAAGGGAAAAGTCTTAAGGAGTAGTAAGGGGGAAGCAATAGCAAGCCAACTATGTCCCCAAAGATCATGAACATAAAGAGGTTTTCGGTATGCCCCCTCTCTTTTCTCATCTCCATGTCAAGTTCGTGAACAGTCAGGCCGTAGAAGACCTCGCTGAGGATTTTTTTGATTTCCTTTAGTTTATCACTAACTTCTGCGACCCAATTCTCGGCCATGTTGTTCTCCTCACCCTGTTGCTCAAGTAACATCCCGCGAGAAAACTACATTAATCGTTAATTTCTATCATGAAACAAGGCTATGTGGTTAGAAATATTTCATGCTTTGCCTAGATTGCAAAATAGGTTGACAAGGGTTATTCCCTATGATATATAACGAATGCTTTGATCTGATCTGAAATAAAATTCAAAAGAGAGGTAAAATGAGAAAATTATTTTTTTGTTTGGTTATCTTAGCAGTGGTATGTATATCATCAGGGACTGGGTCTTTTGCTGGCAACGAGAAAATTCTTGCGTTTTGTGGGGCAGCAAGTAAACCTGCTATGGAGGAGGCGGCTGAGATCTTTCAAAAACAGACTGGTATTAAAGTTGACTTGAACTTTGGCGGATCAGGAACAATGCTTTCCCAGATGAAAATGGCTCGGCGTGGAGACGTATACATTCCTGGCAGTCCAGACTATATGGTGAAGGCAGAGAGGGAAGGATTAATTGATCCCAAATCCATTAAGATCTTAACCTTTCTTGTGCCGGCTATTGGGGTGCAAACAGGCAATCCAAAAGGTATCAAATCCCTTGAGGATCTTGCAAAACCAGGAATAATGGTAGGTATAGGAAACCCTGAATCTGTCTGCGTCGGACTTTACGCGGTGGAATTATTGCAAAAAAGTAAACTTTTGCGAGATGTATCTAAAAATATCGTAACCCACGCATCAAGTTGTGCGGCCACAGAGGCATTAATTGCCATGAAAAAGGTTGATGCTGTCATCGGCTGGGAGGTCTTTTCCAATTGGAACCCGGGTAAGATTGAGACCATTTTTTTAAAAGCGTCTGAGATTCCAAGACTTGCCTATATACCGGCTGGGATATCAACCTACGCGACGAACAGTGTTGCTGCCCAAAAATTCATTGATTTTCTGGCTTTGGGTGAGGGAAGAAAGATTTTTGCAAAATGGGGCTATGCAGTGACTGAAAAAGAAGCCCGCCGATATGCTCCGAATGCACTTATAGGTGGAGAATACTTGCTGCCAAAAGACTGGAACGCACAATGAGAGGACCCTTCGCCCTTCCCGGGGAGCGGACATTCCATTTAGCGACGCTAAGCGCCCTCGGATTTCTTTTTTTGTTTTTTATAGGAATTATATCTGCCCTTACAGCATACACTGACTGGCGACAATTTTTTTCTATCCTTTCTTCGAAAGAGATTCTTTTTGCCATAAGGTTGACCCTTTTTACTTCAACCATAGCTACGGTAATTTCAATGGTTTTTGCAATTCCTGCTGCTTATGCAATCTCCAAAACTCATTTCCCAGGTAAAGACATTGTCGACACAGTTCTCGATCTTCCTATCGTGGTATCTCCTATTGCACTTGGGGCAGCATTACTGGTTTTTTTTAATACCTCCCTGGGTAGCGCAATAGAAGGGAATCTCCTGCGATTTGTATTTGAAATACCGGGTATAGTGCTTGCCCAATTCACGATCATTAGTGCCTTGGCGGTGAGGCTCTTGAAAGCGACGTTTGACAGTATTAATCCCCGATACGAACGGGTGGGAAGGACTCTTGGATATTCAAAAACAAAAGCCTTCTTCAAGGTTACCCTACCACTCGCAAGGAACGGATTGATAGCTGCGGCTGTGCTGACCTGGGCGCGTGCAGTTGGTGAATTTGGGGCTACTGTGACTGTGGCTGGTGCTATGAAGATGAAAACAGAAACACTACCGATTGCTATATTTCTCAATCTGGCCCAGGCTGATGTGGAAAAGGCCGTTGCAGTGGTTTTTGTTCTCATTGCTATTGCAGTGGTTGCCTTAATAACTCTTCGACGATTTACCGGGAGACGCCAAACAACGTGATTTCCATCAGAAACCTCTCTGCTCATGCTGGAAGCTTTACCCTGAAAGACATCAATCTCGAGATCAGGGATGGTGAATACTTTGTCATAGTCGGGCCAACGGGTGCGGGGAAGACCATTCTTCTCGAATGCCTTACAGGTCTCCAGCGATTGCGTAATGGTGAAATTTGGGTATCTGAAAGGAACATAACATCTTTGCCGCCAGAAAGACGCGAGGTAGGTTATGTTCCTCAAGATTATGCCCTCTTTCCCTTCTTAAACGTCAGGGAGAACATTATCTTTGGATTGAAGCCCAAAAAACTCTCCAAAAAGGAATTAGATGAAAAAGTAAAGGTCCTTGCCCATCTCCTCAGCATTTCACAGCTTCTTGGTCGGAATGTGCAGACTCTCAGTGGTGGTGAAAAGCAACGTGTGGCGATTGCACGGGCCCTTGCCATTTCACCGAAGGTGCTCCTCCTTGATGAACCTATGGGAAGCCTTGATGTGAGAACTGCCAAATATCTGAGGCTCGAATTGAAGAGATATCATGAGGAACTTGGCATCACAACTATCCATGTAACCCATAATCTTATTGAAGCTGAAGAAATGGCAGGGAGGATGGCTATTCTTCATATGGGACAGATCGAACAGGTCGGGAGGCCCGACGAGGTCTTTTTCTATCCAAAGAGCCCCTTCGTGGCCGACTTTATCGGTACGCCGAATATCCTCGATTGCGATTATTGCAATGATCTTGGCCATGGTCTTGTCGAAGCAGTGTGCGGGGGTGTCCCCATAATTCTTCCTCATCATGACGAGCCAGTGAGAAAGCTTGCACTATTGCCAAGGGATGTGTATGTGACTACGCGAACGCCTCCGGGCCCGGGAATCAACCGGTTTAAAGGAACGGTAATGGAAATAGTGCCTTTTTCTTCTCTGATGAAGCTCACCATCAGGGTGGGAGAGATCAACCTTCTTGCAGAATTACCGCAGGATATCTTTGAAGAGATGGACATCAAGGTAGGGCAGGAGGTTCATTTAATACTGAAGTTGCGATCATTGAGAGTGTATTAAAGGCGGTGAAAAGTTAAAAGTAAAAAGTTAGAAGCGGGAAAGGAAGTAAAGCGAGACGGGCGGGAAAAGCGTGAAAGGAAGTAAGGCTTGACGAGCGGGGCAAGCGGGAAAAGCACGACAAAAGTGAAAAGTTGAATGCGAGGTGATAGGTGATGGGCAATAGGAAGGAAGCTGGCAAGCCAAAAAATATCCCTTAATCCTTAATCCTGTAATCCTCTAATCCCTTACCCCTGCTTTTTACGTATTCCATTATTGCTTCAACAAGGCCTGGGATGTCGTAGCGTTTTGCCTCGATATGTGTCTTGAAGCCAAGATCATTTAGGGTCTTTGTGGTGACCGGCCCGATTGAGGCTATAACAGTGTCCTTAAGAGCATCTTTCCCGTAAAGGATAACAAAGTTTTTCACCGTCGATGAACTGGTAAATGTTATGATATCCGGTTTTTCAGAAAGGGGAGCAACGTCCTTCGGCAGCGCAGCGCGATAGATTGGTATTACATCACATGTTCCACCCTGGTTCTTTATAAATGTAACAATGATGTCGCGGGCCTCTTCGGCGCGGGGCAAAAGAAACCGTTTGCCAGTTATATCTAAGGTCTTTAGTACCTCGACGATACCCTCAGAGGTAAATGTATCGGGCATGTAGTCTGGAATTATCCCCCTTGATGCTAGGAGTGAGGCCGTCGCCTGGCCAATAGGCAGCATCTTTATGCCGGCCAGCGCCCTTGTGTCTTTACCTTTAGCGTAAAGGTTTTCGAAAAACAATGAAACAGCGTTTGTACTGGTAAAAATGATGTAAGAATATAGCTGTATGCCATCAATAGCCTTTGATAGTCTCTTGTTTGATTGTATGGGCTTAATATCTATGGTTGGGCAATACAGGACTTCGGCGCCTGCTTCCGTAAGCATTTCGCCCAATCTGAATGATTGGTGCGGCGCCCTGGTGATAGCAATTTTTTTACCGAAGAGCGGTCTGTGCTCGAACCATTGTAACTGGCTGCGGAGGTTTATCACGTTACCCACGAGAATGATTGCCGGGGGCCGTATTCCTGCTTTTTTCGCAACTCCGTCTATTTCTCTGAGCTTCCCGGTGACGACCTTTTGTTTTGGTAACGTACCCCATTGGATGAGGCATGCCTGTGTACCGGGGTCTCGTCCACCGGCAATGAGTCTCTCTTTAATATTTTTCAGGTTTTTTACACCCATGAGGAAGACAAGGGTGTCAGGTCCTGTGGCAAGCTCATCCCACCTGATCGTCGATTCTTCTTTCTTCTCGTCTTCGTGACCGGTTATAAAAGCAACTGTTGATGCGTAGTCCCTGTGGGTCAAGGGAATGCCGGCATATGCAGGAACCGCAATAGCAGACGTTATGCCGGGAACAATTTCAAAGGAAATGCCCTGTTCTGCAAGTACCTGTGCTTCTTCGCCGCCACGGCCAAAAATAAAAGGGTCGCCGCCTTTCAGCCTCACAACAATACCTTTACTCTTTGCCTTGTTCGCAATAAGTATATTGATATCCTTCTGAGGCAGTTCATGTTTTGATGCTTGCTTACCTACGTAAATGATCTCTGCGCCTGGTTTGGCGAAAGTCAGAAGGTCTTTATTGACGAGAAAATCGTAGATAATGACATCAGCTTTTTGGATGAGTTCCAGGCCGCGCAGAGTGATAAGCTTCGCGTCGCCTGGTCCTGCACCAACGAGGTATACTTTACTCATGGTTGTGAGCCGGTCTTCTGACGATCACTTCACCTGGCTCGCCGCTGCCTGGCTGAGTACTATTCTTGTCTGCGCTACCTTCTTGTAATACTTTTTGATTTTAGCCACATCACCTGCCGCCACTGCTTTCAATAAATCTCCCTCTGCCTCAGCAACGTCCAGCAGCTTATAATAGTCAAGAGATTCCTTTAAATGGGCCAGAACAATCATACCGGTTATAACGGGATGATTGTTGGTTACGTTTGCATCTTTGAACCGGACGCCATGTTCAAGCTCAACTTCAAGACCGGCTGCGAATTCCTTGAGGTCAATCTTCATGTTCTCAACATTAACCAGGGAAAGAATTGTTTTTGCTTCTTCCGGGAGCACGCTTGCCTTCTTAAGCTTTGCCCAGTCCCTGATCTTGAGCTCTTTACAGACCCTCTGTACCTCTTTCTTGGTGATGTATTCCGGTAATTTCATGACAGCTCCTTTTCTTGGTTTATTGTATTCCATAACTCCTTGTTATCTGGCTGTAATTCTAGCAGAACTCTCCACCCATTGCAATCACTAGGAGCAATGAGCCGACAGGAACGAGTACATTTTGTGCGGCAAGCGTTGAATGGCTGAAATTGATGATCCTGCCAAAAAGATTTGCAGAAAAGATTCGTTTGGATATAATATTGTTTGAAATTGCATTAACCTTGTAAGGAGATTGTGATGGAAAATATGGACGAAATTCGCAAGCATTATGGCTTTGGTATTCAGGATGAGGAAAACCTCAAGGAATTGGCCCAATTGCTTATTCCGTATTCTAATGACCTTGCGGAGGAGTTCTATAACTTCCTTCTTGGAAATCCTTACTCGGCTTCTTTCTTCAAAACTGAGGAGGCAATTAAAAAAAGAAAGGATACGATAATTTCCTGGTTCAAAGACCTGCTCACAAGCTCGTATAATAACCCATACCTTGTTAGACTCCAAAGAATAGGTCAAGTCCATGTGCGTATAGGGCTGAAAGGTCATTACGTCAATGCCGCCATGAATTTTATTCGAACCTTCTGCGTACGACAGTTAGTTATTAGTGCCCTGGCTAATGAAGAGCGAAAAAGCGAACTCCTGGAGACGCTCAATAAAGCCATTGACCTCAATCTGGACATACTGACCAGTTCTTACCGGGAAGCCGAGCTTAAAAAAGTGTTTCTCTCTTATAAATTTGAATCGGTGATGATTCAATGGTCTGAGCGTTTTATACATGGTCTCAATCTTTTACTCATGATAGGCCTTTTGGTCATGGCAGTCGGCGTTGTTTCGCTCCTCGGAACTGATGTCTATTATGCGATTACTGAAGACTTACAAAATGGTGTTATCAAGGCCCTCGGATCTCTTCTCATCCTTTGGATGATGTTAGAGTTACTCCACACACAGGTGGATGTGTTGCGAGGCGGTAAACTCCACATTCGAATTTTCATAGAACTCGCATTGGTCGCTTTCATCAGAAAGCTCTTTGTGGCAAGCGTTGAAGCAAAGGACCCCGTATCTTTTAGCCTCCTTATCGGTGCGACAGTTATCCTCGGTATTGTCTTCTACCTTGTTGCTAAGAGCGAATCATGGGAGAAATGAAAACGAAGAAAGGAAGGCTTCATCGCGAGGATCATTGACAAGTACGCCTGTCTCATAAAAATGATACTGGTAAAAGAATTGACTTCTTAGTAGTAGGTTTCATATACTTGGAATAGATATAGAACAGAGATATGAGAATCAACAAAGTGGTTCAGTAAATACACTGGAGGGATTAAGAATGGATGGTCGGGCCGCCACCTGTCTTGCGGGTTGTGGCTTTTTCATTCTATGCAGGAATAACAGGAGGTAAATCGTGAACCCTTTGTTTGCTACCATGGTCGGGATACTTCATCTTCTGAAAAGAAAGTGTCCAAAATGCCACAGGGAGCAGAGTGTACCGGCAGACAAGATAAGCACGCCTTTGCCTTGTAAATATTGTGGTACTATTATCCAACCGTATGAGAAAGGGAAAGAATTACCTGCCCGAAAACACAAAACAACATTATTTCATCAGCCCAGAAAGCAGCGTACTGATAAGACTCGTTAAGATGTGGCCAACGTTTGCCAACGACATACACAATAGCAATAATGGTCTGATTATCTATAGAGAGAGTAAATTGCTTAATGCTTGAGGAAACTTTTTTCGAGATTGCATCCATTTTGGGCCTTGCTGCGATTCTGGGTGGCATCGCAATGCTTTTGCGGCAACCGCTTATTATGGCCTTTCTCGCAACAGGAATACTTGCCGGTCCCACGGGATTTTCGCTGTTGCAGAGTCATGGACAGATCGAAATACTGGCCCAAATAGGAATAGCGCTTTTACTCTTTGTCGTTGGACTCAAGCTTGATTTAAGCCTTATTAAGACTACGGGGCCGGTTGCCCTTGCAACGGGTCTCGGTCAGGTAATATTTACGTCTCTATTCGGTTTCCTCATTGTATTATGGATGAATTTTTCCGTCGTCAGCGCTCTGTATATAGCCGTAGCACTCACTTTTTCCAGCACCATCATCATTGTAAAACTTCTCTCTGACAAGAAGGAGATCGATGCGCTCCATGGAAAAATTGCCATCGGTTTTCTCATTGTGCAGGATATCGTTGCGATCCTTGCCATGATAATGCTTACGGCTCTGGGAGGTGCCGGTGCCGGCAACAGTAATGCATTTATGAAAATTGCATTGATTGCAGGAAAGGGGATAGGGCTCATCGTATGCGTTGGTCTTCTCATGCGTTATCTACTCCCCGGCCTCATGAAAAGAATTGCCGGCAACCAGGAATTGCTTGTCCTTTTTGCTATTGCATGGGCTGTCTTTCTCGGTGCGGTTGGTGATTATCTTGGGTTTAGCAAGGAGGTTGGTGCGTTTGTTGGTGGGGTTTCTCTTGCATCCACACAGTATCGGGAATCCATTAGCGCAAGGTTGGTCAGTTTGAGAGATTTTCTCCTGCTTTTCTTTTTCATTGACCTTGGAGCCCGACTGGACTTTAACATGGTAGGCCCACAGGTTGTCAATGCAATCTATCTTTCGCTCTTCGTCCTTGTCGGCAATCCGCTTATTGTAATGTTGATTATGGGCATCATGGGTTACCGTAAACGTACAGGTTTTCTGGCAGGACTGACGGTTGCCCAGATCAGCGAGTTTTCACTTATACTGGGCGCCCTGGGGGTCAGTCTCGGACATATCAATATGGAGGCCATGAGCCTTATTACACTGGTAGGAGTCGTGACGATTTGTCTTTCCAGTTATATGATCATCTATTCAGGCCCTATTTATCGGTGGCTTGCCTCGCCTCTGAGCATTTTTGAAAGAAAACACACGCATCGGGAAAAATTGGTGGATCAGATATCTGAAACACCTGAAGTGGATATTCTGTTAATAGGATTGGGCAACTACGGAGGCGGTCTTGCTCAACACCTCCTGGAAAGGCAGAAACGGATAGCGGGTGTAGATTTCGATCCGCAGGCCCTAGAGGTGTGGCGATCAAAGGGGATTCCCGTCGTGTTTGGCGATATAGGTGACCCGGAATTTCTTGACAACCTTCCGTTGAAAAATCTGTCATGGCTCGTAAGCACTGTGCGCGACAAAGCCCTCAACCTCACCCTTGTTGATCTTCTCAGAGAACATCGATATGAAGGGAAAATTGCTCTTGCAGCAATGAACGAGGATGAGGCAAAGGCATACGTGTCAAAAGGTGCCCATGTGGTCTTGAGGCCCTTTAGTGATGCTTCCGAAGAAGCTGCCGATTCACTGACAGACGCAATGAGCCTTTTCCCAAATGAGATTAATTGGCCACTGGGTTTGAAGGAAGTTCGGCTGAGGAAAGGTTCGATCTTTGCCGGTCAATTCATACGTGATCTTGATATTCGTTCACTGACAGGCATTTCCATAATAGCTGTCAGCAGGGCAGGGCGTATGTTCCTCCATCCTGATGCTGCATTTCAGCTATTCCCGGGTGACCGGATCGTCCTCATGGGAGAATCAACTATCCTCAGACATGCTGAAGATTTCTTTAGGCAGATTGAGGATAATACATCATCATTGGAACCTGAACGTTTTTCTGCTGCAGAAGTTGCGGTTGGATTGAACTCTCCGCATTTGGGTAAATCTCTTACTGAAATAGAATTCCGCAAGCGATATGGAGCAACAGTAATTGGAATCATCCGGGATCAGGAACGGATAACGATGCCAAAACCGGATGAACAAATCAAGCAAGGTGACAAACTCATCATAATCGGAACACCTGAATCGGCAAAGAAGGTCCGGGAGACGTTTGTAGGCTAAGGAATTACAGATATCGCCAAGCTGGTATAGCGTACTTGTTCTGTTTTACTGCCCCGGATCCACCAGCTCGTAGTCTCTTCTGCGGGCATCGGATAGGAGAAGATCTATATTATCTACGGGTACCCCAACCATCCTGAGTGCATCGGTAGCCAGTCGCAGGCTGGTTTCCATTAACTCCGGAAATGCCCGCGTTGCACCTGCTTCAATCAGCTTACCGCTTGCCTCAAGATCCCGAGCCCTCGCAATCACAGGTATCCCGGGATAGTTGTTCCTCATATGAGAGATAGCTTGAAGGGTTGTATCCTCGCGGGCTACTGTCAGGACGACGAGAACGGCCTGCTCCGCTCGGGCGGCGGCCAGAAGGGCCGGATTAGCTATGTCTCCGTAGTAGACGGGAAATCCATCATCTTTTCCCTTTGCCACCCGAGCAGGATCGTTGTCAAAGGCTATAAAGGGAATCTGATTGGCTCGGAGAAGAACGGCCACCACATGACCCACTCGTCCGTAGCCACCCAGGATAACCCTTCCTTTTGCCGCGCCCTCTTCATCTGGAAAGGAGGCTTGATCTTCACCCTCGTTCTTTGGGACAAAATATCCGGCGATAAAATTGCCGAGCCTAGCCATAAGGGGCGTGAAGAGCATGCCGACCGATATTACTTCAATGCCCATCACAAAGGTATTGTTGTCAATAACCGAGAGCGCCTTAGCAGAACTGAGGAGGACAAAGCCAAACTCGCCTCCCTGAGCGAGAAGAAAAGAAATTTTTATGGCAAGGCTTCGGTCCAAACCGAAGAGAAGACAGAGAACAAACATTATGACGATCTTTATGCATATGACCACGAGCGCATATTCGACAAAGATAAGGGGACTGGCAACGATTGATCGAAGGTCAATAGACATACCAACAGCCACAAAGAAAAGCCCTATAAGGATTCCTTTGTAGGGCTCTATGTATGCCTCAATTTGCATGCTATACCGGGAAACGGACAGGAACACGCCCATCAGGAAAGCACCAAGAGCAAAGGAGAGACCGGCGCGATGCATGGCCCACGCAGCCAAGAAAACCGAAAGCATCATCACTACTACAAAGCCCTCACGGTTTCTCTGGTGAGCCAGTTTTTCCAGGGCAAAAGGTACAACATACTTACCGAAACCAAACACCAGGAGAAAAAGGCCCACAACGATCCCAAGCTGCTTCCATCCGGGTATACTTACCGAGAATGTCTCCGGTCCGGCTAATACGGGAATGAGCGCCAGCATGGGGACAATGGCAAGGTCCTGCATGAGGAGGACCCCAAAGGCTGAACTGCCATGAGGGCTTGCTATTTCACCTTTATCGTGCAGCATCTCCATGACCAGGGCAGTTGAGGACACGGCCATGGTCAGGCCTATAACCAGAGAAGCCTTCCAGGGCCAATTATTCAACAGGGCGAAACCGGCAATTGCTGAGGCGGTGAAAATGATCTGGAGCGAACCAAGGCCGAAGACCTCTCGCCTCAGAGACCACAAGCGTGAAGGTTTGATCTCAAGCCCGATTACAAAGAGAAGAAGCACAACCCCAAGTTCCGCGAAGCTTCGGACTCCCTCCACGTGCGTTGTTATATATGGACCAGGTGTATGAGGACCTACAATTATGCCCGCCACCAGAAGTCCCGCGATGGATCCCAGACCAAGGCGCTTGAATAGTATAATCATAAGAGAAGCGGCAATCAGAAGGATCACGGCCGATGAAATAAAACTCTCAAGATCCATAATTTCAAGAACCTTTTTTTTAAGCTGCTATTCCTTGCTAATAATACAGAATGAGTACCTGGTCGTCAAGGAATGTATGTCTAAAGACTCAGCAGGATAATAGAGAGAATGGTGAGAAAAAAGCCTACAACCCTGGCTGATGTTAACTTTTCCCGGTAGATAAGGATAGACAGAAGAACCGATACTACAAAATGCATCCCGGTTATTGATGCAACGAGGGAAAGAGGGCCCTTAGATAGTGCCATCAGAAAGGCATAATATCCGAAAAAATTGAGAATGCCCATTGCTAAGCCAATGGTGACGGTGGCAACAGCTTTATCACTTTGAGGTGCATTGATGTTCGGCTTCTTGAATAGTGCCGCGGAGGAGAGGGCGGCAATCGAGTAAACAAAAGCCAGAAATGACAGCTTTCCCACATACATAGCTGCATACTTGCTTGATATTGCAGCAATAGCGCTGGTAAAAAGTGAGATCATCAAAAAAGCAAAACCCTTTTTAAAATGTTCCTGCTTCGCTTCGCCCTGGTTCATGCCTTTTGTAAGCGTCAGCATCGCAGCAAGGGCGATGACGATGCCGCTTATCTGCTGCATAGAGAGCCGGTCATGAAACCATACAAAAGAAAATATTGTCAGGATTACCAGATTCAGCCTGGCAACAGAGTATGCCGTCGTGGCCGGGACGAACTTCAGGGCCTCAATGAATGACATGGTTGCGGCAAGAAAGGTAAGGCTGTTGACAAAGGCAAGAATGGTCAGTGTTGCCAGGCTGCCGATCGGTTCCCGGAGGTAAGCCCAGAATATAAAGCTGAGGACAGCCACAGTAGCCATGAAAATAAAGGTGGTTCTTGCAGTATCACATCGTCTTTCAGCTGCCACCTTATAAAGAAAGCCCTGAATACCCATCAAGAAAAATGCTGCGAGAGAATAGATGAACCATGAACTCACAGGCCCATCCTGTTTCTTTGAATCAATGGGATTCTATAATGCATAAATGCAGGCTTTTATCCGTAACGCCCATTTTACCATGTTTATTATCTCTTTAACCCAGATTTTCCATTAGAATAAATATCTGTGTCGGGTTACTCCCCGCAAGCACGCTCACTTCGCATATCAGCTGGCAAGCCCGTAGGCTTGTCTGCTTTGGAACATCTCTGACCCGCCCAAGAATGGGCTTGTTAATCCTTTACCCTTAATCCTGTATTTGTCCCAGCGGTGACCTATTTAAGTTAGAACAGTTATAAAGTTTGAGTCGAAGGCATAAAAACCCAGTGCCGACTGGAAAAATGAACCGCAGCCGGAAAGCTCTTTCCCTCAGTGCTTAGCTTTACACGACTTGGGACGAGTCCTTCCAGCTTCATGACCAGTGCGAGCTCCGGATGTTATGGGCGTTGTGACAGGGGATTCAATCTTGATCGATGCAATCAAAAAGCTACATATTTTCACGTTCATTTGAGAGTCGCTGCGTGATATAAGGGTAGGGTATTTACGGGGATTCCGTTCTCATCAAATCATCACAATGTATTGATTCGTAAAAATATATTCAGGGTCCATTTACGGGTGGCTGCATAAACTTTATTTATAGGCGCATAGAGGCTTTCAAATTAATCAATCTTATGTTACGACAAAAATAAATGGCCCTCCGTTAACCTCATTGAGATAGGTAATAAAAAAGGCCGGGAGAGTCCTGACCCTTTCTGTCTCAACTCCTTTTATGCAAGTGTATCGAATTATACTGTGTTTTCTTATTTGTACGAGTCACACGATGTAATGCTAAATGAATTGTCAAACTATTGAAATGGTGTTAGAATTATTGCTGTATGTGGGGGTGGATATGGGATAATAAAGAGTGGTTGTTCTCTGGTGGCGGTATCTCCATCATTCTACTTGCCTTTTTTCTATTCAAGTTATGGGCTCGCTATAGGTCACAACACAATAAACAACCTGCTACTGTTGTCTCGATTCTCGACCCACCTAAAGAAGTTTCAAGCGAAAGTAAATCAATTAGCTCAAGCGAATATTCTGAACATCCAAATCCTGTTGAAATCGATGAGGCTATAAATAAACTACCTCCCTTTCAACAAGAAGCGGCTAAGCAAAATTATCAAGGGTTAAAAGTACAGTGGCATGTTACTCTTTCTTCTGTATCAACTACATATAAGTCAAACAGCATTGTGAGGTTATCTTGCTTTTAAAGGAAACTCATCAATTGATTAGCATAGAGACTAATTTAAATGAGTATCCCATCATCAAAGTCATGAATAAAGGTCACGGAATTACTGTATGGGGTACTATTACCAAAATCGAGTATGTAGGTTGGGTTGAGGTCAAAGCTGATAAACTGAAATTCGATTAATACCCATGCCCTTCGAAGTAGACAAGCAGTAAAATTATGATTCTTTAGATCATCTTCCCGGGCGAAATTCCCCATGCATTCTTGAGATCAAAATATGCAACCGGTATTGAGAATCTCAGGTTCATTAAGACGCCAATTGCTCCACCAATTACATAGAAAATCCAGAACATTCTCTATTCATTGTGTATTGTCACGAATACGCCAAGACTCACGGCAGCAGCCAAAATAACCCATTGAACAACATAGGGGCCTTATCTGCAAAGACAAGATTATGAGTTGATGTATGGATAAAAAAGGCAGGGCCATTCTTGACCCTGCCTTAAAACTAATCAATTGTAATTTGCCATCCTGCTTTCTATGTTATATCTCTCCTCATTCAGGTTTTCATTGAGGCTGCTGTACTGGCTCCTGGACCTTTCCCGGATATTGTTGTCTTTGTTGCCGGACCTTTCCCTGAGGCTGTGGTCCTGGCTGCTGAACCTTCTCTTGAAGCTGTGTTCCCTGCTGTTGAACCTTCCCTAAAGGCTGTGTTCCTTGTTGTTGAACTTTCCCAAGAGGCTGTTGTCCTGGCTGCTGAATCTTGCCCTGGGGCGTTGGTAGTGGCTGGACCTTACCCTGAGGCTGCTGCACTGGCTGCTGAATCTTACCCTGAGGCGTTGGTAGTGGCTGGACCTTACCCTGAGGCTGCTGCACTGGCTGCTGAATCTTACCCTGAGGCGTTGGTAGTGGCTGCCTGGCCTTCTCTTGAAGCTGTTGCCCTTGTTGTTGAACTTTCCCAAGAGGCTGTTGCGCAGGCTGGACCTTGCCCTGAGGCTGCTGAATCTTACCCTGAGGCTGCTGAACTGGCTGCTGAATCTTTCCCTGAGGCTGCTGAACTGGCTGCTCGATCTTTCCCTGAGGCTGCACTGGCTGGACCTTACCTTGAGGCTGCACTGGCTGGACCTTACCCTGAGGCTGCTGCACTGGCTGCTGAATCTTACCCTGGGGCGTTGGTAGTGGCTGGACCTTGCCCTGAGGCTGCTGAATCTTACCCTGGGGCAGCTTTTGTTGCTGTCGTATCAGTTGCTGATGTCGCTGAACCTCGGGTTTCTGATAATACTCCCGTTCCCTCTGCCGCCTCAGCTCCTGTCTCTGCTGTTGTGGTCGAGGTCGATATCCCTGGACACCCCACGTTCTTTGCCTTTCCCAATGTCGAGTATTATGCCAGGTCTGCCAATTCCGATGAAGGTGTTGGTGACGAATCGGTTCATAGTTCCACCGGTGGCCATACCAATTACGATTTCTATAGTATCCTCTCCACCCTGGATCTACGTCATAATAAAAGCTCGGAACATTGTTATAATAACCCCAGCCCCGGTCATAATACCGTGAGCGATACCAACGACCTTCCCAAGGACGCCACCAGAAACCATTCCAGAAAAACAGGTCTACAGCAATTCCAGGAACAACGTAAACACTGGGCGTATCAGGCATTACAATTACATCCGGTGGTGCGGTAAACTCAATGGGTGGCGGACTGGGGGCAGCATACGGTACTGTGGGTTCTGGACTGTAAGTAGTATCAGGTGCGATGGGTTGTGGGCTATAGGTAGTATCAGGTGCGGCTGGCGGTGGACTGGAGGAAGCAACAGGTACGTTGGGTTGCGGACTAGGGGAAGCAACAGGTGCGGCAGGTGGTGGACCAGGGGCAGTCTCAGATACGTTGGGGGCTGGATTGTTGCATCCAGCCAATAAGATTAATACAAAGACAATTATTATTGTTTTCATTCGGTACGTTCCTCCCATCAGTGATATTAAGCCGTGCTTTCAATGATAGCTTATTGGGCTCTACAGAATCAATAGCAATACTTATGCCAGCAAGCCTTGTCTGAAATAACCCGAAATAATTGGATAAATTATTTCGTTAACGTAAGACAAATCGCCATTTTTGTCGTTTTCAGTAAATATTCTACAAAAATGTCGAAGGAACTCATGCTGGCCACAAAATCTTGCTGATTGTAACGTTCAGATCATCGAATACGATAAGGGCGTGGCAAGGGGACTCGGCGTAACAGAAAGCGACCCATAATGCTCCTTGGCTCCGCTCGTTACTATGCAAAATATTCATAAATAAAAGGAAAAAGCAAAGTGAAGATTTCAGGCCATATACTTTGAAATTCCTGGTAATTCCCAAAAACATTGTTTTGTCGTGGGTTAACCGTCCGCTAACGCCTTTCGGGCTTCTTCTCTGCTTTCATAAATGTGCGGAGCAACGCCACGCTTCTGGAGTTCATCACCGAGCTTCATCCTTAGAAAAGTGCTTGTCGTATAACGGGTTACACTGTCGTAAAATCCCGCCGCGTATTTTACCATTTCCACGTATTCGTCTATCAGGTGCGGGGAGACATTGAAGTTATCGTAGTTGGCGATAGTATGAACCTTTTTGCCAAGAGGCGCCAGGATTCCCCCCACCACTTCTTTCATCTTTTGAATATCCTCGCTGGATTTTACATAGTAGTTTTCGAGATTGATGAAAAAGACGTTCTCTGCCGCATGGTAAGTAAAACGTTCCTCCAGGGGAATGGTCAGGAGATCGTCTTTGATGCCCATAGGGGGAAGCCGGAATAGTCTTGGGTCCATGAGCTTTGGTGGCTTGCGTATGATGGGTTTGAAATCCATGGCACCCAGGATATGGGTCTCCAGGTCTATCCCCGGAGCGATTTCAATGAGCTCCAGACCTTCCTCACACAAAGAGAAGACACAGCGCGCGGTGATATACAATACGGGCTGTTTTTTGCTTGCTGCATGTCTGCCGCTGAAGGTTTTGTGTTCTACCTGTCGTACAAACTTCCTTTCCCGACCTTCCTGGTTAATTATCAGCTTGCCGTCTACCACGGAAATCCGCCCTCCGGCGGTGAACATTCCGAGAAAACATACCTTCTTGGCATTCTGACTTATGTCTATGAATCCCCCCGGACCAGTGAAACGCGGTCCAAACTTACTGACGTTCACATTTCCTTCCTGGTCCACCTCAGCCATGCCGAGAAATGCAATGTCGAGACCTCCTCCATCGTAGAAATCAAACTGACAGGGCTCGTCGATGAGCGCATCGCAGTTGACGCCGGCCCCGAAATCCAGTCCCCCCATGGGCAGTCCTCCGATTAATCCCGATTCTGCCGTGAGGGTTGAGTATTCCAGGATTCTTTCTTCATGGGCCACCTTGGAGACGCCTTCGGGCATGCCAATGCCAAGATTAACGATACTGTTTGGTTTTAGTTCAAAGGCAGCGCGTCTACAAACGATTTTTCGGGGGCTCATTTCCATGGGTGGGATATCCTGCATGGGCACTTTTATTTCGCAACTGTATGCCGGGCTGTAAGGTTCACCAAAGGTCTGCCAGTGGTTTTCAGGCCTGGCCACCACTACACAATCGACCATTATCCCGGGGACCTTTACCTGACGGGGATTGAGCGTTCCACGCTCGGCTATCCTTTCAACCTGCACAATCACGATGCCACCACAATTCCTGGCAGCCGTTGCCATGGCAAGCGCATCAAGGGTAAGGGCCTCTTTTTCCATGGTAATGTTGCCGTCAGGATCTGCCGTCGTGCCGCGGAGGAAGGCTACATTGATGGGAAATGCCTTGTAGAAGAGATAGTCCTTTCCATCGACTTCCATTAATTTGACAATATCTTTTCCCTTGGTTTTAGTGAGCTCATTGAGCTTGCCGCCATCAACCCTTGGATCGACAAAAGTACCGAGACCGACATGCGTCAGGTTCCCAGGCTTGCCGGCTGCGATGTCCCGAAAGAGCTGAACCAGAACTCCCATGGGGATATTATAGGCAAGGATCTTATTGGCATTAACCAATTCTCCCAGCCCCGGAGTGAGCCCGGTATGTCCGCAGATAATTCTTCCTACCAGACCTTCAATGGCCAGGTGGTTCAGCCCCTTGGTTTTTCCATCTCCCTGGCCCGCCGGATATGTTAGTGTCAAGTTTCTTGGCTTGCCTGTTTGGAGGAATCGCTCCTTCAGATGGATAGCAAGTTCCTCTGCAAAACCTGCCCCCACAAACCCTGCCGTCACTATTGTGTCGCCGTCACGGATAAGCTGTATAGCATCTTCAGCAGTGACGATTTTACCTTTCTTCATATGCATGGCCCGTATTGGGTCAAGCATTGGGTGCTTTACCTTTTTTACAGGGGTGTTCTCTGCCATGGCTTTAACCCTCCCTTTTTTACTGTATGGACCTTGCATATTGTTATGGTCCAGTTTTTTTTAAGTAAAAAT
>Ga0351962_1137_pt1 | contig 19031 bp, 16 predicted proteins | sample TotcelT113001N13_FD_205805 | JGI IMG/M metagenome (GOLD analysis project Ga0351962, IMG submission 205805) | Enriched cells from coal bed in the Powder River Basin, Montana, United States - Total cells T11 rep3 HSBNCT.T11.300.1.N13 ...
AGCAGGCCCATGACCTGCGGCAGCCGGAGTCCAGGCCCGGCGCAGGCCTCATAAACGGCATGTCGCCTGTGCGAGGAATCCGTTACTGGACCAGCCCCCAGTACACCCGCGTGGTGGTGGACCTGGATGAGCCTGTGGAGTTCAAGAGCCATCTGCTCAAACCCGATCCGGCGCTGGGCACAGGGCCGCGTCTGTTTCTGGATCTTGCCAGTGCCGTGCTCACCGATGACATAGCCCGCACAGTGCCCATAGGCGATGACCTGCTCTCCCAGGTCCGGGCCGGGCAGTACGACCCAAAGACCGTGCGCGTGGTGGTGGACATAAAATCCATGCAGAGCCACCAGGTGTTCTCCCTTACAAACCCCTTCCGCATAGTCATTGATGTGAGGGGGGACAAGGCGTCAGCGCCGCCCCGGCCCGCAGCATCCCAGCCCGAGCCGGGCGTCAGGCTGCCTCCTGGGGCTCTTGCCAAGCAGCTTGCCCTGGGGGTTTCCACAATTGTCATTGATGCAGGCCACGGAGGCAAGGACCCCGGCGCAATAGGCGCACGCAAGGGCGTGTATGAAAAAGCTGTGGTGCTATCCCTTGCAAAAAGGGTGGCCGCCAAACTTGAAAAGGAAACAGGCTGCCGGGTGATTTTAACGAGAAATTCGGACCGCTATCTCTCCCTTGAGGAGCGAACGGCCATTGCCAACACCTCCGGGGCGGATCTGTTCCTGTCCATCCACGCAAACGCCCATGCCAGAAGCCAGGCCCAGGGCATGGAAACTTACTTTCTGAACCTGGCGACAGATGAGGACTCCATAAGGGTTGCGGCCAGGGAAAACGCCACCAGTCAGAAGAGCATTTCCGACCTTCAGGGCATTCTTCAGGATCTCATGCAGAACGCCAAGGTGGATGAATCCAGCCGTCTGGCGCACTTTGTTCAGCAGGGCATGGTGGGGGCGGCAAGGACCCGGCACCGCGATGTTGTGGACAAGGGCGTCAAGCAGGCGCCCTTCTATGTGCTTCTAGGTGCGCAGATGCCCTCTGTGCTGGTGGAGGTGGGCTTCATAACAAATCCGACAGAGTGCGACAGGCTCACAACAGCCGCCTATCAGGAGCTTCTTGCCCAGGGCATAACAAACGGAATAAAGCAGTACATGGCGGATCTCAAATCCGCAGGAAATTGATTTCTTATCCCTTTTGCGCTGGAAAACCCCTTTCAGACCCCCTGAAGGCGCAGAGGTTTTATTTCTATGAAAAGTGTGGTATTTAATAACTTTGGCAGCAGGCTGCTGCACATTAGGCTTGCTGCCCGGCCTTGTGGACCGGGGGAATTGCCCGTAAGGGCCTTGGCTTAAAAACTTAAAGCCGCCACCAGAGAATATCCTGCTTGCAATACGGAAAGAGTTTGGACATGACCGGGAAAAAGTCCTGGAACAAATACCTTTCATGCGCTGCCGCTGGGCGGACCGGCTGCTTTCTCCCAAAGGCCCTGGTAATTTTTCTGGCGATTTTTCTGCCTTGGCCTGTCTGTGCCTTTGGAGCTGAACCGGCCTCCGGGCATGTCCAATGGCGCATGGCCACCATGGCTGCCGACAATGTGGGCTGGGGCAAGCACATCCGCGAAATGGTGCTGCCCGTGGTGGATGAAGCCACCAACAGCGGAGTTTCAATAAAGGTTTTCTGGGGCGGAATACTGGGTGACGACTTCCGTGTCATCGAGCGAATGGAAGCCCAAAGCCTTGACGGGGCAGGTTTCACTGCCCAGGGAGCCATCGCCCTTGTGCCGGAGATGGGCGTGCTGACCCTGCCCTTTCTTTTTGAAAACTATGAGCAGGTGGATCTTATCCGCTCCACAATGTTTTCCAGGTTTGAATCCCTTTTTGCAGCCAAGGATCTCAAGCTGCTTATGTGGGCGGATCAGGATTTTGACCAGATAATCTCCCGCAATCTGCCTCTTGACAGGATTGAGCAGTTTGAAAGGACCAAGTTCCTCTCCTGGATGGGGGTTGTGGAGGAGGCCACGCTCAAAGCCCTTGGCGCAAAAATGGTGCCTGTGGAGGTTCCAGAGCTGTCCTCCGCAGTCCGTGAGGGGGTTGTGGATGCAGCAATCGGCCCGGCCATGTGGGCCATAGGAGCCCAGCTTCAGGCTGTTGTCCGCTACATCAACCCCATTAAAATCCGCTATGCGCCAAGCGCCATAGTGGTGAACAACACATCATTTGCCAAGCTCAAGCCGGAGCACCAGAAGGCCTTCCATTCAATGCGCGACACCATGACAGAACGATACTGCAAGGCTGTGCGGGAGGACAACGAGCGGGCGCTTACGGCTCTTTGGGCCTATGGTATCCGTGAGGTTACAATGTCGCCTGAAGAGGTGCAGATTCTGCGCGACAGGACAAGGCCTGTCTGGGACGAGCTTGCGGACAAGGTCTATTCCAGGGCCCTGTTTGAGGAAATAATAAAAAGGCTGGAAAAATCCAGGTAGGCCCGGCCTTTGGGAAATGGCGAAATATCGCTTATTATCAGTTTTTCAGGCAAGCACCATCAGCCGGTCTTGACAGGATGAGCTTTGTATGCAACGGTATTTTACAGTGTGAAGCCCTGGCAGGAGCCTTGTATGCCCCAGTTGCATCCGGTTCAGGGGCTTTGCACGAAAATCCACCAAAAGCTGCTTCTTTCAGGTTTCGGGCCTTAAAAAGGCCTTATGCTTTTCAGTTCCAAGACCGTGCAATGGCTGTCAAGCTTGTGTTACAAGGCTGTTTGGGAAGGCCGGTCAAGGCGGCGGAGATATTTGCATAAACAGGTTCGTTGCTTAACAGGCAGCGAGTGACTTTTTCGGCGGCAACAGGATGAATCACGAAACCAACAAGGCCCTCAATTCCATTGAAGACACACCGGATAAGGGCTCTGACATTTCTGGAGATGAGATCGGCACGCCCCGTGAAGGAGACGGCCCCTGCCTTCTGGATATGACCGGCGATGAGGATGGCTATCCCCCTCCCCAGCAGGACGGCGGCCAATCTCAAGATCAACTGCGATGGACGGATGTTACCGCAGGCGAGGATGTGGCCATTCCCAATGATGTGCTGAAAACCCGTCTTGCCAAGGTTCAGTTGGTCATGGGCCCCCTGCCCATCCAGGCAGGTGATGGCGAATCTGTTGCAACGGATTTGTACGGGACGCCGGGCGCACCGGTTGATACGGGGCTGCCTGCTCAAAAGGATGAATCCGCCCTGCCGCCCGTGCAGGACCCGGACCTGAATTTTGAAGAGGTTTTTCCTGCGGAGGATCCGGCGGCAGCCCTGAAAGCTCTTTCCGATAAAATGGACTTTCTGGCTTCCGAATTTTCCGGAAAGCTCAAGTACGATGCCCACAAGGACAAGATCATTGACGCGCTTCACAAGGAGCTTCAGGATTACAAGGGCGACATCGTAAAAAAGAACATGAAGTCCATGGTCATGGATCTCATAAAAATAATAGATGATGTCCGCAAAATAACCGTTTACTACCAGGCCAAGGAAGCCGAGCCCACGGATGTGCCAAAGCTCATCAATGCCCTGGAGGGTGTTTCCCAGGATCTGGAGGAAGTGCTGTCCATCCAGGGGGTTGAAGCAAGCGTCCGGGAGGAGGCGTTATTTTCACCTCCTGTCCAGCGTGCATTGCGCCTCATTCCCACCACTGACCCTTCCAGGGACAAGACCGTGGCCTACAGCATTGCGCCGGGTTTTGAATGGGGCGGGCGGGTTTTGCGGAAGGAAATGGTGGCTGTTTACACCCTCGACCCGGAAAACGGCAAAAATCAGTGAATGTCTGACAGCGTTTTATGGTACAATAATGTTTTAAACATCAACAATCAGCCCTGTTGACAGGCGGGCTTCAACTGCCTTGGGAATGCCAAGGCTTTTTTCAACGCACAACAAACCAGGGAACAGCTATGACCACGCAGAAAAAGCGGATTTTCGGCATTGATTTGGGCACCACCTATTCATCCATCGCCTATGTGGATGACTTTGGCAAACCTGTTGTTGTTCCCAACGCGGAAAATCAGAACACCACGCCCTCCGTGGTGTTCTTTGACGGGGGCAACATTGTGGTGGGCGAGGTGGCCAAGGAAAGCTCCAAGCTCTATCCCAACGAGGTGGTGAGCTTTGTGAAGCGCTCCATGGGCGAGCCGGATTTTCTCTTTGACTATGACGGAAAATCCTACAGGGCCGAGGAAATTTCCGCCTATATCCTGCGCAAGCTCGGCCAGGATGCGGAAACCAACCTGGGCGAAAAGGTGACCGATGTTGTCATCACCTGCCCTGCCTACTTTGGCATAAACGAGCGCGAGGCCACAAAGATAGCCGGTGAAATAGCCGGGTTCAATGTGCGCCAGATAATCAACGAGCCTACTGCCGCGGCCATTGCATACGGCTCCACGGAAACCGAAACCGACAAGGTTGTCCTGGTTTACGACCTTGGCGGCGGAACCTTTGACATAACCATGATTCACATCCAGCCTGAAGCCATTGAGGTCATATGCACGGGCGGCGACCACAACCTTGGCGGCAAGGACTGGGATGACCGCGTTGTGGCAACCCTTGTGGAGGAGTTCAAGACCCAAACCGGCAAGAGCGATGATATTCTGGAAGACCCTGACACCTGCCAGGACCTCCAGCTTTCGGCGGAAAGGGCAAAGAAGATCCTTTCCCAGCGCGAAAAAACCCCGGTCTCCATCACCCACGGGGGCGACCGCGTCAAGGTGGAGCTTTCCCGCGAGCGCTTTGATGAAATCACCCGGGATCTTCTTGAGCGCACAATAATGCTCACCCACGAGATGCTTGGCGAGGCCAAAAAGCGCGGCTACGACAAGTTTGATGAAATAATCCTGGTGGGCGGCTCCACCCGCATGCCCATGGTGCCCGACCGCATCCGGGAGGAGTTCTCCATAGAGCCCAAGCTCTTTGCCCCGGACGAGGCTGTTGCCAAGGGAGCCGCCATTTTCGGATGGAAGCTCTCCATAAACGATGAGCTCATTGACCGGCTCCAGAGAAAAACCGGCAGGCGGCTGAAAGGCGTGGAGGATCTGGCCTCAATGGACCAGAAGCAGGTGGAGGACACGGCCCGCGAGCTGGCCGATGAATCGGGCTACACCCTTCCTGCGGTCAAGAGCTCGCTTGTCAAGGTGCGGGATGTGGCGTCCAAGAGCTTCGGCGTCATGGCCACCAATCCCAACAACGAGGAGGTTGTGGTCAACATAATTCTGCGCAACACCCCCGTGCCTGTGGAAGCAACCCAGGAGTTCTACACGGCTGTTGACAACCAGAAGACCGTTTACATCCGCATAATGGAGGCTGAAACCAGCGAGGAGAATGTTCCGCCGGATCATGCCGTTGAAATAGGCACAGCAGTGCTGAACCTGCCAAGCGGCCTGCCCGAGGATACGCCTGTCATCATCACTTTCAAGCTCAACAAGGAGGGAAGACTCTACGCCACGGCGGTGGAATCCTCCGAGCAGCGCAAGGTGGAGGTGGTGCTGGAAACCTCGTCTGTCATTCACGGCCAGGAGCTCAACGAAGCCAAGGGCCGTGTGCGGAATCTTGTCATCCACTGATTCTGCTGTCTTTTGCTGCCTTGCAGCATCCGCAAAACCTTTTTGCAAAACAAACCCCCTGCCGGGATTGAACGCCGGCAGGGGGGTTTGTTTTGACGGCCCGCAAAAAAAAGCGGTTTTTGCGTGGTGCAGAGTTGAGGGCCAAGGGAAAGGCCCATGCAGATTCCGGAAAGCAGGGCCGCAGCATTGACGCATAAGGCCCAAAGCAAGCCGTTGAAAAAGCATTGCACCCTCTGCAAGATGCAGCAAAAGAAGCGCCGGGAATCCGCCATCCGCATTGAATTGCCTTTGGTAGCCAAAGCTTCTGCTGCCAAAGCTCCTTGACTTAAATGGGGCCTTGGCGCACACTTCACAAAAATCGGGGCCTTAAAAAAGCCTGCTTTCCGGCTCTTACACCTTTCAGGGGTCTGCACTTTTCAGGTTCGGGCAGCCCGTTTGTTAAGGTTTTTCATTGAACGAAACCGCATCAAAACCCTTTTCTCCGAAGCTTTTGGGAAAAAGCCCAAGGCAGCCCCTTGCCGCCCTTCTTTTTCTGGCGATTGTGCTTTTTGTCGCCCTGGTGCTGGATCTGGCCGCAGGCTCGGTTTTCATTTCACCGGGCAGGCTGTGGCAAATTCTTATGGGCAGGGAAACCGGCCAGCCGGGCCTGGCCCAGATTGTATGGCTTTTCAGGATGCCCAGGCTTGTGACCGCGGCCCTTGCAGGGGCGGCCCTGGGCCTTGCCGGGCTCATGATGCAGACCCTTTTCCGCAACCCCCTTGCAGACCCCTTCATCCTTGGCATAAGCGCGGGGGCTGGCCTTGGTGTTGCCCTTGCGGTCATGGCTTCAGGGCTTTTTTTCGGTGGCGCTGTGTTTTCAGGCTACAGCGCAGCAGGGGGTCTTGCCCTGGCGCTGGCCGCATCGGTTGGCGCAGCCGCTGTTTTCGGGCTTGTGCTTTCTGTCTCCCGCTTTGTTGCAAACAACATGACCCTTCTCATTCTCGGCCTTCTTTTCGGCTATGCCGCCGCGGCCCTTGTGAGCGTGCTCATGCACTTCTCACTTGAAAGCGGTCTTTCAGCATACATCCGCTGGACCTTCGGCAGCTTCGGCGGGGTGACTTGGTCACAGATGAAGATTTTTGCGCCCCTTGTGACGGCCGGACTTGCGGGAAGCGTCTTTCTTGTGAAACCCCTAAACGCCCTGCTGCTGGGTGCGGATTACGCCAAAACCCTTGGGGCCAATGTGGATGCCGCAAGAACAGGTATAATCCTGTGTGCATCAGTTCTTGCCGGGGTGGTGACGGCCTTTTGCGGCCCCATAGGCTTTGTGGGCATTGCAGCGCCTCATCTGGCCAGGGGGGTGATGGGCGTTTCGGACCACCGCCTGCTGGCTCCGGGTGTGATGCTTGCAGGCGCGGCCATGACCGTTTTTGCGGACATGGTGGCCCAGCTTCCGGGCCAGGATGCTGTTCTGCCCGTCAATGCCGTCACCGCGCTTCTTGGTGCGCCGGTTGTAATTGTTGTCATACTGCGGGGCAGGTACGCCCTTACCAGCTTTGAATAGGGCCTCCCCCATGAACACAGCCAGCCCGAAACCGCAAACCCCAGGCAGCCGAAGCCCGGCCCTTTTTGCCAACAGCCTTGCCATAGGCTACAAAAAGGCCGCCCCCATTGCCGCAAACCTGGACTGCGCCCTGCTAAAGGGGGAGCTTGTATGCCTTGTTGGCGTGAATGGCGCGGGAAAGTCAACCCTCTTGAGGACCCTGGCCGGGATGCAGCCGCCCCTGAAGGGCAGCGTGCTTCTTAACGGAAGGGACATCCGCTCCATTGAACCGGTGCAAAGGGCCAAACAGCTTGCCGTGGTGCTCACCCAAAGAGGAGCGCCCGGCGTGATGAGCGCCTTTGACCTTGCAGCCCTTGGCCGCCACCCCCACACGGGCTGGCTGGGCGGGCTCACCCAAAAGGACAAGGCTGTCGTGGCCCGCTGCCTTGAGCAGACAGGAGCTCTTGAGCTTGCAGACAGGCCTGCCTTCGAGCTTTCGGACGGAGAGCGCCAGAAGGTGATGATAGCAAGGGCCCTTGCCCAGGAGCCGGAAGTCCTCATTCTGGACGAGCCCACTGCCTTTGTGGATCTTCCCCGCCGGGTGGAGCTCATGGGGCTTTTGCGGCTGCTCGCCCACGAGCGGAAAATGGCGGTCATCTGCTCCACCCATGACCTGGAGATAGCCCTCTCCCATGCCGACAGCTTCTGGCTAATGGAAAAGGGCGGCCTCTTCACAATCGGCGCACCCGAAGATCTGGTGCTTTCCGGCAGCCTGGAAAGGGCCTTCAAGGCCCCTGGCGTGGACTTTGACAGGCTCTCCGGCTCTTTTTGTGTGCGCCGCAAGCCGGGCAGGCCTGTGGCCCTGCTTGCCGGAAGCCGGGATGAAGCCTGGCTCTGGACCCAAAAGGCCCTGCTCCGGGCAGGGTTTGATGTGAAACAGAACCCGGATGATGCGCCTGTGCAAATCCGCATCAGCAATGAGCAGAACAGGCCTGTTTGGCTGCTGGCGGCAAACAGCGGAAAAGAGCAGAGGCTTGACAGCATTGCCCGGATGTTAAGCGCCCTTGACGGGCCCGGCAGCCGCGAGGCCTGAAAGGCAACAAGCCCGGCCCTTGGTGAAACCAGACCGATGGCACTGCCAAAAGCCCTGGCATTTGGCCCTTATGGCCTTTGCAACAGGGCAGCCTTTTTGCCTGTCCGATAAAAATGAAAAAACGGGTCATTTATGCTCAACATGGCCCTATGACGCAAAGTGTATCCTATTTGACCCATAATTTTTTAATTCCAATTAAATAAAAGTGTTATAGCAAGGATACCAAAAACTGCGGGACTAAAGTGCCCCGCACCCTGCCGCCCTCTTTTTACCCTGCCCTTGAGCCTCAACTCTTTTCCATTTATATATCCAAATAAAACGATATGTTACGAATATGCTCCGTCAGGGGCGGGCTTGGCACCATACTTGCTCATGAATTTGCAGCGGTCTTTATGCAGGTGTCATCAAATAACCCTTGATGCTGGTTCACACTTCCTGAAAGGGGCGTCATGGCTCAATTTGAATCCGGCCTGGCAGTGCCCAGGCCCGAACCTCACTTTTTTTTGTCCAAAGACATTATTCAGAACATGGAGTGGATCAGCAAGCTTTCCAAGCGCCACCCGGTCAATGTGCTGGTTGCGGGCAAGCAGGGCTGCGGCAAGTCAACAATGGTGCGCCAGTTTGCGGCCCGCAACAAAAGGCCCATGGCCACATTCCAGGTGGGCATACTCTCCGAGCCGGGCCAGCTTTTCGGCGAGCACCGCCTCAAGGACGGCCAGACCTACTACCAGCAGTTTCTTTTTCCCCAGGCCATCCAGACGCCCGGATGTGTCATCCACCTTGAGGAGATAAACCGGCCTGAACACCCCAAGGCCCTGAACATGCTTTTTTCCGTGCTCTCCCAGGACCGCAAGGTTTGGGTGGATGAGCTTGGAATGCTGGAGGTTGCTCCCGGCGTGGTCTTTTTTGCCACCCTGAATGAGGGTGAGGAGTTTGTGGGCACGGAAATGCTGGATGCAGCCCTGCGGGACAGGTTTTATGTCACCCTCATGGATTATCTGCCGGGCGATGTCGAGGCTGATGTTCTGCACCTCAAGGCCGGCATTGATGTAAAGACCGCCAAGACCATTGTTTCGGTGGCCAACCAGCTTCGCAAGAACACCCAGGAGCCTATGGTGGTGAGTACCCGCCATACCCTGATGATAGCCGAGATGGTGGCAGTTGGCGCTTCCGTGCGGGATGCCTTTATATGCAGCCTTCAGGCCAGCAGGGATATTCTTGAGTCCGTGCTTCTCTCCCTGCACCTGGAAGGCGGCCACACAACGGGGGGCGATGCAGACGCATACCAGATATACTGATTCCTTTGTACTGGGCAGGCCTGTTCTGCCCCAGAGGATGTCAAAGCCGGACAAGCCGCTGGATGCAGCGGCCCTGGTGGCTGCCGGGCCATTGTCAAGCTACTGGCGCAAGAATGTCTCCCCCAGCGAGGCTGTGGAGCTTGCCAACCTTCTGCGGGCCCTGCGCAAGGTTGCCGGCCATCTGGGGCCCAATGTGGGCCGCATCGAGTATCTTGGAATGTCCCACGGCGACCCGGCAGCCATAGTGGTGGACCCCACCCTTGTGATGGGCCAGTACCCCGTGCCCCCCCGCAAGGTGGACTACCTTGTGGGCCTTGTGGTTCATGAGGCCCTGGGCCAGATAGAATGGAGCGAGCGGGTTTTCAAAATCCTTGCCCCGCGCTTTAAAGAAATGCCCGGCCTTTTGCGGGTCATGTTCCAGAAGATGATTAAAACCGGCGAGGATATCTATGCCGACCGGATAGCAGACCGCTCCATACTTGGGGCCTATGTGCGCCAGACAAGGGGCCGCGCCCTTGTGGAGGCAGCCGCCAAGCTCAGAAGCGAAATCCTCACCGTTGACGCCCTCATCTACCTTTGGTGGGTCTCCACCTGGAACCCGCGCATAGAGCAGTTGATGGAGCCGGTTTACGAAAAGCCCCTGGCAGATCTGCATCAGCTTACAAGAAAGCTTGAAGAGGTGCCGGACCTGGCTGATTCCGTGACCCGGCGCTGCGAAATCCGCGCAGAGCATTACCTTGAAACATGGCGGATTCTGGAGCCTGTGTGCCAGCGGCTCACCCTGCTGGACAAGCGCCTTGTGTGGATGGATGAGGGCAGCGTGCGGGCCATAAGGCCCCCTGCCAAGGGGCAGGCGCAAAGCCTTGTGCAGAAGCCGCCTCTGGCCCCGGCGCTCATCCACGAAATTTCCGCACACCTTGCCAGCCGCTCATCGGACATAACGCCCTTAATCGCCGCGGTGGCAGGGCCCGACAACCCTGACATAGCGCCCATGAGCCGCTGGGACTTCAACATCCCTGCCCACCCGGTTGTGGATCGCCGCACCGTGGCCCGGTTAAAGGCAGTGTTTTTGAATTACGCGGACCGCCACAAGGTGGTCAACCGGGGTCTGGCATCCGGCAAGGTTGACCGCAGGCGGCTGTATCGTGCGCCCATGACCGGCCGCTGCTTTTCCCAGGTGGACAAGCTGCCCCGCATGGACTGGAATGTGACCCTGCTTCTTGATGCCACGGGCAGCATGAGGGGCAACAAGTGGCGCATGGTGGAAAACACGGTGGGCAACATCCACAAGGCCCTTGCAGGGTTCGACACACATCTGGCTGCCTGGGCCTACTTTGAGGTGGACGGAATCTGCATGTTGAGCCGCCTCATCAACAAGAGGAAGCTCCTTTCCGTGCCTCCGGCAGGCCAGACCGCATCCGGCCAGGCGCTTATCGCCGCGGCCTGCTTCATGCCAAAGGACGGGCGCAGAAATCTGCTCATCCATGTCACAGACGGCGAGTCCAACTTCGGCGTGGATGTGGGCATTGCCATAGACTTCTGCGACAAAAGGAAAATTCACCTTGTGACTCTGGGCTGCGGCTGCAAGGAAAAAAAGACAATGGAGGCCCAGTACGGCAAGACAATCCAGTTCATCAGCCATTTCGGCCAGCTTTCCCAGGCTGTGGAAAAGCTTTTGAAGTGGACCTTTTTATATGGAGCAAAGCGCAGGATAACCGGAGATCCGGGCCTTAAAAAGCTGTTTGCCGAGGCCGAAGGGGCCTGTAACGGCCAATCCGGATGACACCTTATTTAAAAGGGGGGATTATGCAGGTAAGCGATGCAGTGAAAGGTTTTTTCGCCTCCAGGGAGCGCACCAACATCCTGGCCACCACCTCAAAGGACGGCAAGGTGAATGTGGCTGCCTTCGGCTCGCCCGCCCTTGAAGGCGACAGTCAGATGAGCATGATGCTTGGCGACAACCGCAGCTTTGCCAACTTGAGCGAAAACCCCTACGGAGCCTTTCTCATCATAATGCACGGTGGCAAGGGCATGGGAATGCAGGGCTGCCGCCTTTATGTGAAGGTTGCCCACATGGAGGATTCCGGGCCGGACTTTGATAGGCGCATGGGGGAAATCCGCGCACGCATAGGTGACGGGGCCAATATGTTGAAGCACTTTGTGCTTTTTGATGTGCTTGAAATCCGGCCCATCCTGGATTTCGGCCAGGGCATCTAAAGGTCGTCCATGCAAATGCAGGGGCCATCAATGCGGGTGGCAAAGGGTGTGTGGCTTACGCTCACATTCAGGCTTTTTGATGAAAGCGGCGAGCTTCTGGATGACACCCACGAGCGCACGCCCATCCGCCTTGTTTTCGGCAAGGGGCCTTTTCCCCCTGGTTTTTACAGCCGCATAAACGGGCTTGCCCCAGGCGATACGGCGGCCTTCACCCTGCCCCCGGAAGAGGCCTTCGGCCCTTACAGGCCTTCCCTTGTGGAAAAGGTTCATGTAAGCGAGCTGCCCAACCCCCCCACAGAGGTGGGCCAGCTTTACCGGAGGCTTTATGAGGACTGCACAAGCGAATGTTACACGGTGCGCGGCTTTGTGGGAGACTGGGTTCACCTGGACAAAAATCACCCCCTGGCAGGCAGATCTTTAAGATATGCCGTCAAAATCCATGCTGTCGGGCCTGCCGGGCCGGTTGAAATCAAATAGGCTTTTTGCCATCCGTTTGTCCCTATTTTTTTGACGGGGAGCACACATTTTACAAAGAGAAAGGCAACTTATCATGGCCCAGGATGTACTGCTCGAATCCGTTGAAGACCATGTGGGCACCATCACCTTCAACCGCCCGGAAAAGGGAAACTCCCTTTCGCCTGAAATGCTCATCCGCATGTACCAGACACTTACCCGCTGGGAGCAGGAGGATACGGTGCGCTGCGTGGTTCTTTCCGGCGGGCAGGGCAAGGCCTTTTGCGCGGGCTTTGACATAGGGGCCATTCCCACAAAGGTGGATTCGCAGATGGAGGAGCTCATAAAGACCCACAACCCGCTGGAGCTTGCCTTCAAAAGCCTGAAGAACTTTCCCTATCCCACAATAGCCTCGTGGAACGGCTACTGCTTCGGCGCGGGCCTTAACCTTTCAATGGTCTGCGACATCCGCATAGCGGCAGACACAATTAAGGTGGGAATGCCGCCCGCCCGCCTGGGCCTTGTCTATCACCCGGAGGGCCTTGTGGAGTTTGTTCAGGCCATCGGCATGGCAGCCACCCGCGAGCTTTTTTTCACGGCCCGCACCTACCTTGCCCAACAGGCAAAGGAAATGGGGCTTGTGAGCCACCTTGTTCCAAAGGACGAGCTTTCGGGCTTCACCTATGAAATGGCTCGCGAAATCGCATCCAATGCGCCCATTGCCTTGAAAAGCACCAAAACCATATTGAATATGCTGGAAAAGAACATGGCCCTTTCCGCTGATGACAAGGCCCAGGCCCAGATGCTTCAGGCGCTGGGCTTTGTCAGCGAGGATTTGAAGGAGGGCCAGCTTGCCTTTATGGAAAAGCGCAAGCCGGTTTTTAAAGGCAGGTGAGGTTTTCATGGATAAACTGAAAGCCATTGCCAAAAAATTGAGGGACCTGGCCCCCGGCGTGGCCCTTACTGGCGCTGGGGTCAGCGCGGAATCGGGCATATCCACCTACCGGGATAAAGGCGGGCTGTGGGACACCCACCCCAAGGGCGCTTCCGGTGGAATGCTTGGAGTGCTGGCCGCCTACCCAAAGCAGGCCCCGGAAATTTTGAAGGGCTTTTTTGATTCCCTTAAAACCTCCCGGCCCAATGCAGGGCACATTGCCCTGGCAGATATGGAAAGATTGGGGATTCTGGCTGCTGTGATCACCCAGAATGTGGATGGTCTGCACAGCAAGGCAGGCAGCAAAAAGGTTTTCGAGCTGCACGGCAACATGTTCCGTCTGCGCTGCATCTCCTGCAACCAGCGGCAGACGCCCAGCATGGCGGAATACTTCGCCTTTGCAGACAAAATGGTGGAATCCTTGAAAACAAAAGGCCTTGAGGCCCTTCTTGGAGAGCTTCCTCCCTGTTCCGCCTGCAACAGCGGGGTCATGAGGCCCGATTTTGTGAGCTTCGGCGAGCCTGTGCAGCAGTTGGAGGAATCCTTTGCCCTGGCTTCGCGCTCCGGCTTTGTGCTTGTGTGCGGAACCTCCGGTGTTGTGCATCCGGCGGCATCAATACCCGGTTACGCAAAGGCCAGGGGGGCCTACCTGGTTGAAATTAACCCCAGGCCAAGCGAGCTCACCCGCAACGCGGACGATTTTGTTGCCGCGCCCACAGGCGAGGCCCTGCCAAAGCTGGTGGAACTGTTGAAGGAAATGCGCTGAACAAATCAACCTTGAGATAAACTGCCGTAACGGCATGAAAGGAGTCAGAAAAATGGCTGTGCAATGGGATGTTGGATACATAATCCGCAAAAGGGCGCTCAAAAACGCCAATAAGACTGCCATAATTTTTGAAGATGAGCCGGTCACTTACGGCGCATTGAACGAGGGCGTGAACCGCTGTGCGCACTTTCTCCAGAAAAAGGGCCTTAAAAAGGGCGACCGCATGGTCGTGCTCATGCTTAACTGCATAGAGTTTCTGGAGGCCTACTTTGCCGCGGCAAAGCTTGGCATAATTTTTGTGCCCTTAAACTGGCGGCTTGTGGGCCCGGAGCTTGAGTACCAGATAAACGACTGCGGTGCGCGGCTCATCCTTTTTCACGATTCCTTTCTTGGCTCCATTGACGGCATCCGCACACGGCTCACTGTTGAGGAGGACAAGTTCATTTACTGCCAGTCGGGCAACCCGGGAATGCCAAGCTGCCCGGACTGGGCGAAGGATTACCACAAAGGCCTGTCGGACAGGCCCGTGGCAGAGCCCACCCCGGATGCGCCCGTTGAAATTGACGACCCCCTTGCCATTGTTTACACATCAGGCGTGACCGGCTTTCCCAAGGGCGCGGTGCTATCCCATTCCCAGACATATTTCAAATGCTTCCAGACCGCCATGTACACGGACGGCGGCGGCGAAAACGATGTCATGGTTGCCCAGCTTCCACTTTTCCATTCGGGCGGGCTTTTCATTGTGGCCACCCCGGCCATTTTCGGGGGCATAACCCTTATCATGCGCCGGGGTTTTGACCCCAACGAGTTTGCCGAGGACATCCAGCGCTACCGCGCAACCATAGTGTTCGCCCTTACCACCATGTGGAGAATCATCCTTGAAACGGGCAAGCTCGACCAGGTGGATGTCTCCTCTGTGCGCTCGGTAATGGGCGGCGGCGAGCGCACCCCCATGAAGCTCTTTGACGAGCTTGCCAAGCGCGGCCTCTACATGCAGCAGGGTTTCGGCCAGACCGAGTGCTCTGCCATGACCCTTCTGCCCAAAGAGGACATCCAGCGCAAGATGGGCTCCATCGGCAAACCCGGCTTTTTTGTGCATGTGTGGATAGGCGACAGGAACGGCAACGAGCTGCCCCCCGGCGAAATAGGCGAGATGCTCGCAAAAGGCCCCACTGTTATGAGCGGCTACTGGAACCTGCCGGAAATAACCAAGCGGGCCGTTACCAACGGCGTGTTGCACACGGGCGATTTGGGCTACATGGACGAGGAGGGCTACCTCTACATTGTGGACAGGGCCAAGGACATGTACCGCTCCGGAGGCGAGAATGTCTATCCTGCGGAGGTGGAAAAGGTCCTTGCCCAGCACCCGGCCATTGCCAATGTGGCAATCATCGGCGTGCCGGACGACAAATGGGGGGAAACAGGCATGGCATTCATTCAGCCCATGCCCGGCCAGAAAGTAACGCCCGAAGAGATTCTGGATTTTCTGAAGGGCAGGGCGGCCAAGTACAAGCACCCCACCCGGTTCGAGTTTGTGGATGAGCTTCCCCTCACCGCAACCATGAAGGTGAAAAAATCCGAGCTCAAGGAGAGATACAGTGCATCCCTTTCAACAGTCTGAAAAGCCTGCCTGGGGCGGAAAGGTGGCAGGGCTGTTGGGCACGCGCCTGCCCTTAATTTTAGGTCCCATGCGGCTCATCACTTTGGGGAAAATGGCCGCAGCCGTGAGCAATGCAGGGGGTTTCGGCCAGATAGCAGCTTCGGGCCTGGAGGGCGATAATCTCCGCGAGGAGCTTAAAATCGCCCGCGAGCTCACAGACAAGCCCGTTGGGGTGAACATCCCGGTTTACCGGCCCAATGCTTTTGAGGCCATTGAGATTGCCATTGAAATGGGGGTCAAAACCATAACCACTTCTGCCGGCAACCCGGCAAAAATAATGGGTCTGGCAAGATCCGGTGGCCTTACTGTCATCCACAAGGTTAGCAGCGTGAGGCTGGCGCAAAAGGCCCAGGATGCAGGGGTGGATGCGGTCATTGCAATGGGCTACGAGGCAGGCGGCCATGTTGGCAGGGAGAACATAACCACCTTCTGCCTTATTCCCCAGATTGCAGACGCCGTCTCCATTCCCGTGATAGCCGCGGGCGGAATTGCCGATGCCAGGGGCGTGGTGGCGGCAATGGCCCTTGGGGCTTCTGGCGTGGAAATGGGAACCCGCTTTGTGGCCTGCAAGGAATGTCCCGTGCCTTCATTTTTCAAGGAGGGTGTGCAGGCGGCCCAATGTGACGGCACCCTTCTGCTGGGCAAGGAGGCCATGCCCATAAGGGTTCTGGCCAACAGCCTTGCAATGGCTGTCTCCGGTATGCAGAAAGGCGATGGGGCTGCAAGCAAAGGTGATGGTCAGGTTGCTGTTGACCAGGCCATGACCCAGCACGGGGATGCAGCCTATGTGATGCAGGGCGGCAACAGGGACTCTGCTGTCATGCCATGCGGCCAGATAGCGGGCCTTGTCAAAGACGAGCCGGAGGCTGCCCAGATAATAGCGCAGATTGAGGAGCAGGTGCTTGCCGTGTGCAAGGCCCTGGGTGGTTTTTTCAACTGCGCCTGATCAGGAGCTTTTGCGCTCAGAAACAGCGCCCGGGGCCTTTGGCCCCGCCAAAAAAGGGGGAAAGCATGAATCTGGAGCACATTCTGCTGGAAAAAAAGGAAAATGTGGCGACCATAACCCTGAACCGGCCTCCTTATAATTCCTTTGGCGGGCTCATGCGCCAGGAGATTGTGACTGTGCTGAAGGATGTTGCCAACGACCCGGAGGTGCGCTGCGTCATCATAACCGGGGCAGGCAAATATTTCTGCACAGGCGGCGATGTGAACGAGTTTGCATCCGGCCAGACCAAGGCCCTGGAGGAAAAGGTTTCGGCCCAGCGCCATGCCATGTGCGAGGCCGTGCTTCTCATAAATGGCATGGAAAAGCCGGTCATCTCGTCTGTCAATGGGCCTGCTGCGGGCGGCGGGGTCAACCTGGCCCTGTGCTGCGATGTGATAATAGCCAGCGACAAGGCGCGTTTCGGCCAGGTTTTCGTGCGCCGGGGCGTACATCCCGACTGGGGGGGAATCTACTTTCTGCCCCGGCTGGTGGGCTATGCCAAGGCCTGCGAGCTCATTTTTTCCGGCGAGGTGGTGCCTGCTGATGAAGCTGCCCGCATAGGCATGGTTAACAAGATGGTGCCCCACGATGAGTTGCAGAATGCCACATGGCAAATGGCCCGCCGGTTCGCCACAAGTGCGCCCATTCCAATAGCCTTTGCCAAGCGGGGCCTTCAGAACTTCCAGAAATGGGACCTGCCCCAGGCCCTGGATTATGAATCGTATGTCCTTTCCGTTTTAATGAAGAGCCACGACATAATTGAAGGCTTTGCCGCATTTTTGGAAAAAAGGGAGCCAAACTTCAAGGGCCATTAGCCATGTGTGCCAAAAAAGGTAATGATGACAGGCTGTTGAAGAAAATATCCCTACTTAATTCAGCAGGCGGAAATCTGGCGCAAAAGGGCAATTTTAGGGCCAGTGCGCTTTGTTTCAATAAAGCGCTTGATTTGTTTGGCAAAAGAGGGCATACTTTTGCAGAGCATCGGGCAGGGGTTTTAAACAACCTGGGCCATGTGTTTGTAAAAGCCCGGCTGTGGGATGACGCGCTCGATGCCTTTACTCAATCAGCAAGCATATTCGAACAGTTAAAAGACAGGGCAGGCTGCGCCTTCCAGTTGCAGAACCTGGGCTCCGTTTATCGGGACATGGGCGATGCGGCAATGGCTCTGCCTTATTATGAAAAGGCCCTTGCTTTGTTTGATGAGGCTGGTTTGGCCGAGCAGGTGGCGGATTCGCACGCAAACGCCGCCGGGGTTCTTGCGGATGCAGGTCATAAGAACGAGGCCATAAGCCGCTTCCAACAGGCAGCAGCCCTTTACGGGCGCATCGGTGCCGAATATAAGGCGCGGCTGGTTTCCCAAAACCTTGCGGTGTTGACGGCAGGCCATTGATGGGCAGCCTCCCCTTTGAAAAAGGGATTGATCTCTGCGAGGCCTTTTTTATTGAGCATGGAAGGCCCATGCTGGAGCGGGGTTTTGCAGGCTCTGCCAATAAAATTGCCGCCGGTCTTGTGGGCGATGGCTCCGAGTGCTACGGTTTTGACGATGAGTTGAGCCGGGACCACGACTGGGGGCCGGGTTTCTGCCTTTGGATAAGGCGCTCTGACAGAGAGGAGCTTTTAGAGCCCCTTTCCATGGCCTACAGGGGCCTTCCCAGAGTGTTTTCAGGGCTGGGGCCCCGCAGGGAAAGCCTTTACGGCCAGGGCAGGGTGGGCGTGTTTTGCATTGAGGATTTTTATCAGGGCTTCACGGGCCTTGATTTTTTGCCCCAAACCTTGGACCAATGGCTGGCCATACCGGAAAACTCGTTGGCTGCGGCCACAAACGGCAGGGTTTTTTGCGATTTTTTGGGCGAATTTACAGGCTGGCGGAAAAAATATCTGGCGTTCTATCCGGAAGATGTGCGCAAAAAGAAGCTGGCTTCACGGGCAATGACCATAGGCCAGTCGGGCCAGTACAATTTTTTGCGGAGCGTGAAAAGGGGCGACTTTGTGGCAGCGGCCTATGCTCAAACCAAGTTTTCGGCCGATGTTGCCTCAATGGTTCATCTTCTGGCAAGACGGTACACGCCGTTTTACAAATGGATGAAAAAAAGTCTTTTGTCGCTGGGAGGCCTGGGGCTTCTTGCCGCCCAAAAGCTTGAAGCCATGATTATTGAAAACAACTGGACCAAAAAGGGCCAATTTATCGAATCTGTCTGCGGGGACCTGGTGGAGGAGCTTTTATCCCAGGGACTCACCTCCATCAGCAGCGATTTTCTGGCGGACCACGGCCCGGCCATCCAGGAAACCATTTCCGACCCTGATTTGGCTGCCCGGAATGTCTGGGTGGGATAAGGGGCGGAAAGGTTTTTTGAAGTTTTAAACGGAAGGCGCCTTTTGACGGCGCTGCATGCAGTTGCCAGAAGCAGGGTTTTTTCCGGCTTGGGATTAGACGGTCAAAAAGCGGTCAATAGCTGACAACATATTCATTCAAAGGCTGTCGCGGCGGGAGTCCCAATGTGCCGCACAAAAACTCCAAG
>Ga0351962_1140_pt1 | contig 18918 bp, 8 predicted proteins | sample TotcelT113001N13_FD_205805 | JGI IMG/M metagenome (GOLD analysis project Ga0351962, IMG submission 205805) | Enriched cells from coal bed in the Powder River Basin, Montana, United States - Total cells T11 rep3 HSBNCT.T11.300.1.N13 ...
GTTCAGCTACACGTACGACGTGCCGGGGCGACTGCAATCGTACGAGAACCCGCTGGGGGCGCGGACGACATATGCATACGTGTCGGGGACACAGACGGAGATTCAGGATGCCTTGGGGAGGCGGACGACGTTGACGTTCTCTGCGGGCGGGCAACTGTTGTCGGCGGAGGATGCGTTGGGCCGGCGGACGAGTTACTCGTGGTCCGGCCGTCGGGTGGCGAGCGTGGAAGACCCCGCCGGTCAGCGGCTGACGATTCTGTACGAGCCGGCCAGTCACGGTCGGACGCGGACGGCGGGCGTGGTTGCGCCGTCGGGGGCCCAGGGGACTTTCCAGTACGACGCGGAGGGTCGTCTGCAGTCGCAGGTGGACGCCTTGGACCACCGGATCACCCTGGTGTGGAATGCGGCCGGTCAGCGGATCGCGCGGCAGGGGCCTGACGGCCTGACGGGGGCCTGACGAGCTACACGTACAACGCACACAACCAACTCACCGCGGTGACGCGGCCGTCGGGGATGCGGACGACGTTCGTGTACGAGGGGCCGAACCAGGCGGCGCGGGTGAACCCGCTGGGCCAGCAGACGACGTACCTGTACAACGTGGCGGGCCAGCGGGTGGCGACGGAGAACGCGCTGGGCCAGCGGACGACGTGGACGGTGGACGGGATGAACCGGATCACGGGGATCGAGCATCCGCTGGGCGCGCGGCAGACGATCACCTACGACTTGAATGGCCGGCCGGTGGAGCGGCAGGACGCGTTGGGATCGCGATGGCAGACGCAATACGACGCGGCGGGCCGGGTGGAAGCCCAGGTGGACCCGTTGGGCCACCGGACGACCTACGCCTACGACGCGCTGGGCAACCAAACGGAGACGGTCAATCCACTGGGCGCCCGCGTCACGCTGGAGTACGACCCGCTCGGCCGCCTCACCGCCCAGATCGATCCGCTGGCGAACCGCACCAGCTATGCCTACGACTTGGTCGGTCGCCGGGAGACGGTGACCAGTCCCGTGGGCAGCGTGTGGACGGCGGTCTACGATGCGGACAACCGGCCCATTGCGCAGGTTAATCCGCTGGGGCACCGCAGCACGACCGTGTACGATGCGGCCGGTCGCCGCGTAGCCTCGATCGACCCGCTGGGGAACCAGTGGACGACGGAGTACGGTCCGTCGTGCGAACCGGAAGCCAGCGAGAACCCGCTGGGCGAACGCAGCGAGAACGTGTACGATGCGGACGGCAGACGTGTGGCCGCAGTGAACCCGTTGGGTCAGCGGACGACGACCGTGTACGATCCGGCGGGGCGACCGGCAGCCACGGTCGATCCGCTCGGGGCGCGCGTCAGCACGATCTACGACCCCGTGGGCCGGCCGGTCGCTGCCATCGACGCGCTGGGGAACCTGTGGACGACGGTGTACGACGACGCCAGCCGGGCCGTCCCCCGGCTCGATCCGCTCGGCAACCGGACGACGACCGTGTACGATGTTGCCGGCCGCGTGGTCGAGGTGGTCGATCCGCTGGGCCACTGCAGCACGACGGTCTACGATGCGTTGGGCAATGCCGTGGCGCAGGTGAACCCGCTGGGAGAGCGGACCACGACCGTCTACGACGAGGCGAACCGCCCGGCGGCGAGCGTGGACCCGCTGGGCTACCGCACGACGACGATCTACGACGCCGCGGGCCGGGCCGCCGCGTCGCTGGACGCGCTGGGCCGCCGGCACACGACCGTGTACGACGCCGCCGGACGTTCCGTCGCCGCGGTGAATCCCTTGGGCCAGATCCGTACCACGACCTACGACGTCGCCGACAGGCCAGTCGCCTCGATCGATCCGCTGGGCAACGCCACGACCAACGTGTTCGACGACGCCGACCGCCCGATCGCCACCGTCGATCCGCTGGGCCAGCGAAACACGACGACCTACGACCCGGCAGGACGCCCGCTTGCCTCCATCGACGCCTTGGGGCACGCAACCACCTTCGCCTACGACGCGGCGGGCCGGAGAGTCGAGACGATCGACGCTCGCGGCGCGGTCGCGACGACGGTGTACGACGCCGCGGGACGTACGCAGGCGACGGTCGACGCCCTGGGCAATCGGACCACCCTGGCCTACGACGCGGCCGGCCGGCAAGTCGCGGTGAGCAACTCGCTGGGCCATGTCTCGACGACGATCTACGACGCCGCGGGTCGCGCCGCGGCCGCCCTTGATCCCCGGGGCTTCCGCACAACGCTGGCCTACGACGCGGCAAATCGTCCGGTCGCCCAAACGGATCCGCTGGGGCACTGCATGACGAGCGTTCACGATGCCGCGGGCAGGCTGATCGCCACGGTGAATCCGCTGGGGGATCGCGCGACTTTCAGCTACGACGCGGCGGGGTTGCGCGTGGCTCGCACGGACGCCAACGGGCATTTATCCACGACCGTGTACGACGACGTTGGAACGGCCATCGCCGAGGTCAACGCCTTGGGGCACCGCACGACTGCGGTATTCGACGCGGCCGGCCGGCGGATTGGGATCCTGGACGCCAACGGCGGGCGCAACACGTACACGCACGACGCGGCGGGGCGGATTGTACAGCACCTCGATCCCTTGGGTCGCGCCACGACCTTCGCGTACGATGCCGCTGGCCGGCAAACGTCCATTCTGGACGCTCGCGGCATCGAGGCCACGTTCCAGTACGACGCAGCCAATCGGCTCACCAGTCGCACGTCCACCAACGATCCGCCGGTCACGTTCGGGTACGATGCCGTCGGCAACCGCACAGAAGCAATCGACGGGACGGGCCGCTCGACGTTCAGCTACGACTTGCTGGGCCGCCGGTTAACCGCCGTCGATCCGGCGGGAAACGCGATCACGTACACCTATGACGCCCTCGGCCAGCGGGCGACGATGACCGCGCCGAACGGCGGTGTGTTCACCTACGCCTACGGCGCACGCGGTCAAATCGCTCACCTGGTGAACCCGCAAGGCGACCGCACGACCTTCAGCTACGACGCAGGCGGCCGGCGGATGCTGACGGAACTAGCCAACGGCACGCGGGCCAGCTACACTTATGATGGCGCCTCACGGGTGACAGAGCTGTATAATTTGAAGGCGGACGACAGCGTGATCCTCGGCCTGACCTACGAGCACGATTCCGTCGGGAATCCCATCGCAATGCTGGAATCCAGCGGTGATCGCGTCACGTGGACGTACGACGCCACCGATCAACTGACGCGAGAACAACGCAGTGGTGCGGTTGGCTACGTTTTTTTTTTATTGTTAGTTTGTTTTGGGATTTGTATACTTAAGGAGGCGTCGGCAGCGCTGACCACGTACGCATACGACTTGGCGAATCAACTGACAACCAGCCAAGACGCGTCGGGGGTGACGACCTACACTTACGATTTGGCCGGCAACCTGCGCATCGTGGAGCAGCCGACCGGGCAGCGGACGACGACCACGTGGGACGACCAAAATCGGCAAACCAGGGTTCTCCTTCCCGCTGGCGGAATCGTCACGAGTGCCTACCGCTTTGACGGACTCCGGCACGAGAAAGCGGAGCCACAAAGGGTCACCAAGTACATTTGGGATTTCCAGAACTACCTGGCAGAGACCGACTTGGCGGACACGGTCGAGGCCGTCTACACCAACGAACCGCAACAGTACGGCAACCTCATCAGCCAGTATCGCAAGGGCCCGACGATTTGGGTCCCCAGCTATTACCAGTATGATGCTTTGGGAACGACGCGGGGGCTCACGGACGAGTCGGGAGGCGCGACCGATACGTACGTTTACGATGCGTGGGGCAGTCACGTCGACGTTAGCGGGACGACTGTGAATTCATTCCGCTGGATTGGGAAGGTGGGCTACTACTGGGACCAGGGCACGGGGACCTTTTACATCCGGGCGCGGGTGTATGAGCCGGTGATCGGGCGGTGGATGTCGCAGGATCCGTTGTGGTACCCACTCGTCATTTCGTCAAGTTCCGTCAAGAGAACAAGCATCTCCGTTTTTAGGCTGATCATCAACCTCTATCGCTACGTATTGTTGCGACCGCTTGGTCTGATCGATCCGAGCGGTCTCGATCAAGTAAGCCCAGGCGCGCCTCCGGCTGGGGTCATTGCTCCTGCAGGGAAGAAGTGCGGAATAACCATGATGAATAAGACCAGTCCGTTCCCTGATCCAGGCTTCGCGGGGCGGCTGGACGTGCCCCCGCTGTATGGTGCCAAGACCGAGCAAGAGATTCTCAAGTACATCCGGGATAATAAATGCTGCAGTGTGTGGATGTTCGGACATCGGGGCGGCATAGAGAACCCTGGCGGCATCATCACATACGGTCCGAATGGCCAACGAATCGTCTTGCTGCCTGGTTCATTTGGGGAGAATCTAGCGGCGGCATTCGCAGACAACGAGTGTGACTACTGCACGATCAATCTTTACACATGCCAGACTGGCACGGCTGATGTCGCGCCTGGCATAAGAAAGGAAATCGCAGAGTCGACCGGATGTGTGGTGTGCGGTACGAGGTCTGGCTGGGCGACTGCCCTAGAACCGGGTCTCGAACCATGTACTAAGTGCGATCCGGGGTGGGTGTACAGCTGCGAACTGCCGCCGAAAGGCTGGGGGCGGGACCCTCGGCAATGCATCCGAAGGGAATACGTGTTGCAGGGTGTAGCCCCGTATGCAGGCTTCGTTTGGGTTTGTGCCGAGTACCAGCCCGTACCCGTCCTTGGCCCGCCGGTGCCGCCTCATTACCCCTGAGGTGCACGAATTGAGCACGGTTCAATGACTACTGATCTCGTGACACTCGGTTTTGTTCGAACTGAAGACGCCGCGGAGCGCGCGGCGACGAATACGAGCGGCGCGAAAGCCGTCTCCTTCTCCTGGGTGTGGCGTCGGAAACGGGACAACAGCGTGCTGAGTGTTCTGGCAGTACTTCTCCTATCGGGGTGTAGCGATCCGGCGCGACTGTCCGTGAACGAATACTACCAACTTGGCGGAGTCCAAGATGTGGAAGCGCCCAACCGCGTTCTTTTCGAATGGTCTCGTCCGGGAGTTGCACAGGCTCCTCGGGGAGGTCCCGTCAAGGTGTCGCTTTCAGGCCTCTTCCAGGGTGACAAGTGCGATACGCTGGACTTGGTGAACGTGGAACTAACCGACGCTATTCGTGGCGAACTCAGGGCATCTCATCAAGTCAAGTGGCTGCGTTTGCCGGCGACCATTCGCGCCTCCGACCTGGATTGGATCGGCCAGATGAAGCAGCTTCGAGGGCTTTCACTGAATGGGGCGGACCTGCATGGAGCGGATTTTCGAACCCTTGAGTCACTGAGTGGCCTGCAATGGCTGAACCTATACGGGGCGAAGATGGATGAGGCTGACATTGCGACTCTGCCAAGTCTCAAGAAACTTCAGAATCTCAATTTGGGACACAGTGGTTTGACTGACAATGGAATCCATCATCTCGTCTCACTGGAGCTTCCTTCACTTCACGTGTTGTCTCTGTCTGATGCGATGATCAGCGACGATGGCATGGAGCAGCTGTGTGCCAAGTACCAGCTTCGGTGCCTCAACCTTTACTGTGTGAGCAACGTAACGAAGCGATCGGTAGACGCCATTGGGAGGATGAAGAGTTTACGTTTGATCGGGATCGGCTTGAGTGGCATATCTCCGGATTGTACTCCCAATGCGGACGTGAAGCGTCTACAGAAATTGTTGCCACGATGTGTGGTTGATTATGGAGACTGAGCGGGCGTTGCCATTGAAGAAGCTGGCGCATGGTCAAAAAACTTGAACGACGTGTGCTGGTCCAGCGACTTTCGTTTGCGGCTAATGACGGGTATACGCACCACCAGATACGGCCGATTACGAGAGTGGAACGGCGCGGCAGGCAGGCGGTGCGCTAGCCCGGATTATTCATGAGTTCCGACTGCCGCGATAGTGGTCGAGTGTCTCCGTTGGGGCAAGGACTCATGGCCGCGATCGGCGCAGACCGCCCCCTTACCCCACGTAAAGAACCGAGGTCGAGTGGTCATGCGTTGGTCAAGGGAGGGGTGACGAAGAAGGGAAAGACGCGGTACGAGAGTCTTTACGAGCCGTCAAGCACGGCCTGGCCCACGTCCCGGAAGTGGTCAAGAAACGGCCATGAACCGGAAAGAAAAACACGGATACGACGCGCCGTAACTTGGATTCGTGCGGCGACCTTGATGACACGCATCCGCCAAGTGCAGGGGTGGCCTTCGCCCAACGGATCGGCCTCCCGACGTTGATTGAAACCCCGGCGACGTGCGCGTCCGGTGCGGGCTTCCGGGGGAAGCTGTTCTTGCGTGACCGTGTTGGGGTCGGGATAATCCGTGGCCGGCATCGGTTCGTTGGCTGGCGGTGCAGCAATCGTCTGTCGCAGGAGGACCAACAAGTTGTTCGCCAAGCAGTGCAGGAACATGCGGAAGCAATTGGCTAGGTATCGATGATCGCTCAGCCGATCCGCGCACAAATCGCATTTCAGTTCCTTGTTGCGGTTCTCGCTTTCGCCGCGATCGGCGTATTCCTCATACGCACCTTGGGGCAACGTGCGTGCGCCCGGGCGGTTGGTCACCACAGCTCGGCGGTTGGTGCCTTTGGCATTCGCCTCGCACTTCACCACCACCCACCGCGGTGACGACCACGTCGAGGCTTGGTAGTCGAAAGCGGTGAACAGACGTTGCGATTCCCCCGTACTTTCCTGCTGTTTCACGGCCTGTTCCAGCCTACGTTCCGCAGGTCGTCGATCCAATATCTCCGGGGTTGTCGCCGGGGGCATGGGGCGGGTCACCGGCCGTAGTCAGCAGGTGAGAGGCCCAGAAGCGTGATGATTTCACGCTGCAGGGCCGTAAGTTCCGTGACCAGGAATTGCGGTTCGTTATCGCCGACGATGAGAGAGTGTCGCTGAATCGGCTCGAAGACTTCGATGAGCTACACGTGGGAGAACAACCGGCTGCAGAGTGTGGAAGATCCGGCGGGCCAGCGGACGACGATTCTGTACGAGCCGGCCGATCACGGGCGGACGCGGACGGCGGGCGTGATTGCGCCGTCGGGGGCGCAGGGCGCGTTCCAGTATGACGCGGAGGGTCGCCTGCAGTCGCAGGTGGACGCCTTGGACCACCGGATCACCCTGGTGTGGAATGCGGCCGGTCAGCGGATCGCGCGGCAGGGGCCTGATGGGGGCCTGACGAGCTACACGTACAACACGCACAACCAACTCACCGAGCTGATGCGGCCGTCGGGGATGCGGACGACGTTCGTGTACGAGGGCCCGAACCAGGCGGCGCGGGTGAACCCGTTGGGCCAGCGGACGACGTACCTGTACAACGCGGCGGGCCAGCGGGTGGCGACGGAGAACGCGCTGGGCCAGCGGACGACGTGGACGGTGGACGGGATGAACCGGATCACGGGGATGGAGAATCCGCTGGGCGCGCGGCAGACGATCACCTACGACTTGAACGGCCGGGAGGTGGAGCGGCAGGACGCCTTGGGCGCGCGATGGACGACGCAGTACGACGCGGCGGGGCGAGTGGAAGCCCAGGTAGACCCGTTGGGCCACCGGACGACCTACGGCTACGACGCGCTGGGCAGCCAAACGGAGATGGTCAATCCGCTGGGCGCACGCGTCACGCTGGAGTACGACCCGCTCGGCCGTCCCATCGCCCAGATCGATCCGTTGGGCAACCGCACGACCTATGGTTACGATTTGCCGGGCCGCCGGGAGACGGTGACCAGTCCCGTGGGCAGCGTGTGGACGGCGGTCTACGATGCGGACAACCGGCCAATCGCCCAGCTTAATCCGCTGGGGCACCGCAGCACGACCGTGTACGATGCGGCCGGTCGTCCCGTGGTATCGATCGACCCGCTGGGGAACCAGTGGACGACGGAGTACGGTCCGTCGTGCGAACCGGAAGCCAGCGAGAACCCGCTGGGCGAACGCAATGAGAACGTGTACGATGCAGACGGCAGACGTGTGGCCGCAGTGAACCCGTTGGGTCAGCGGACGACGACCGTGTACGATCCGGCGGGGCGACCGGCGGCCACGGTCGATCCGCTCGGGGCGCGCGTCAGCACGATCTACGACCCCGTGGGCCGACCGGTCGTTGCCATCGACGCGCTGGGGAACCTATGGACGACGGTGTACGACGAAGCCGGACGCGCGGTGGCCCAGGTGAACCCGCTGGGCGAGCGGAGCACGACGATCTACGATGTTGCCGGCCGCGTGGTCGAGGTGGTCGATCCACTGGGCCACTGCAGCACGACGGTCTACGACGCGTTGGGCAATGCCGTGGCGCAGGTGAATCCGTTGGGTGAGCGGACCACGACCATCTACGACGAGGCGAACCGCCCGGCGGCGAGCGTGGACCCGCTGGGCAACCGGACGACGACGATCTACGACGCCGCGGGCCGGGCCGCCGCGTCGCTGGACGCGCTGGGCCGCCGGCAAACGACCGTGTACGACGCGGCCGGACGTTCCGTCGCCGCGGTGAATCCCTTGGGCCAGACCCGTACCACGACCTACGACGTCGCCGACAGGCCGGTCGCTTCGATCGATCCGCTGGGCAACGTCACGACCAACGTGTTCGACGGCGCCGATCGCCCGATCACGACGATCGATCCTCTGGGCCAGCGAAACACGATGACCTACGACGCCGCGGGACGAGCCATCGCGTCCGTCAACGCCTTGGGAGACGCAACCACGTTCGCCTACGACGCGGCCGGGCGACGGAGCGAGACAATCGACGCTCGCGGCGCGGTGGCGACGACGGTGTACGACGCCGCGGGCCGTACGCAGGCGACGGTCGACGCCCTGGGCAATCGGACAACCCTGGCCTACGACGCAGCCGGCCGGCAAGTCGCGGTGATCAACGCGCTGGGCCATGTCTCGACGACGGTCTACGACGCCGCGGGTCGCGCCGCGGCCGCCCTTGATCCCCTGGGCTTCCGCACAACGCTGGCCTACGACGCCGCAAATCGCCCGGTCGCCCAAACCGATCCGCTGGGGCACCGCACGACGAGCGTTTACGATGCCGCGGGCAGGCTGATCGCCACGGTGAATCCGCTGGGTGCGCGAACGACGTTCAGCTACGATGCGGCCGGTCGGCAACAGGCGATCCTGGATGCGAACGGGAACGCCGCCACTACGGTCTATGACGAACTCGGCCGAAACGTAGCCCAGATTAGCGCGCTTGGGCACCGTACCACGACGGTCTATGATGCGGCGGGCCGGCGGATTGGGATCCTGGACGCCAACGGCGGGCGCAACACGTACACGCACGACGCGGCGGGGCGGATTGTACAGCACCTCGACGCCTTGGGCCGCGCCACGACCTTCGCATACGATGCCGCTGGCCGGCAAACATCCATTCTGGACGCTCGCGGCATCGAGGCCACGTTCCAGTATGATGCAGCCAATCGGCTCACCAGTCGCACGTCCACCAACGATCCGCCGGTCACGTTCGGGTACGATGCCGTCGGGAACCGCACAGAAGCAATCGACGGGACGGGCCGCTCGACGTTCACGTACGACTTGCTGGGCCGCAGACTGACCGCCGTCGACCCGGCGGGGAATGCGATCACGTACACCTCTGACGCCCTCGGCCAGCGGGCGACGATGACCGCGCCGAACGGCGGCGTGTTCACCTACGCCTACGGCCCGCGCGCTCAAATCGCTCACTTAGTGAACCCGCAAGGCGACCGCACGACGTTCAGCTACGACGCAGCCGGCCAGCGGACGCTGACGGAACTAGCCAACGGCACGCGGGCCAGCTACACTTATGACGGCGCCTCACGGGTGGCACAACTCTACAATTTGAAGGCGGACGACAGCGTGATCGTCGGCTTGACCTACCAGCATGATACCGCGGGAAATCCCGTCGGGATGGTCGAATCCAGCGGCGATCGCGTCACATGGACGTACGATGCCACGGATCGCCTGACGCGCGAGCAACGCAGCGGTGCGGTTGGCTACGACACGACGTACACCTACGATCCGCTGGGCAATCGGCTCCTCAAGGATGCGTCGGGAGCGCTGACCACGTACGCATACGACTTGGCGAATCAACTGACAACCAGCCAAAACGCAACGGGGGTAACGACCTACACGTACGATTTGGCCGGCAACCTGCAAGTCGTCGAGCAGCCGACCGGGCAGCGTACGACAAACACGTGGGACGACCAAAATCGGCAAACCAGCGTTCTGCTGCCCGCTGGCGGAATCGTCACGAGTGCCTATCGCTTCGACGGACTCCGGCACGAAAAGGCGGAGCCGCAAAGCGTCACCAAGTACATTTGGGACTTCCAGAACTACCTCGCCGAGACCGACCAACAGGACGACATCCAAGCCATCTACACCAACGAGCCGCAACCGTATGGTAACCTGATCAGCCAGTACCGAAAGGGTCCGACGATCTGGGTGCCGAGCTACTGCAAGTACGATGCGTTGGGGTCGGCGCGCGTGCTGACGGATTGGAGTGGGGATGCGACGGATACGTATCTTTACGACGCTTGGGGCAATGAAGTTGCGGTTAGCGGGACGACCATCAATCCGTTACGTTGGGTAGGACGTGTCGGGTACTACTGGGATGAGGGGACAGGGACGTTCTACATTCGGGCGAGAATGTATGATCCTGTGGGAGGCAGATGGATGTCGGCAGATCCGTTGCTCTATCCAATACCCGTCCAGGGCTCCCGTTGGAACGACGGTTCTCACTTGGACCGATCGCTATTAACTGAGATTTACGTCTACGCAAACCCATTGAGATGGATCGATCCAACGGGAATGGAGACATCGGACAGTGAGTTTGTTGTAGCCTACGTTAAGTCCAAGTGCAAATTGAGTTGTGGGTGCCTTGGAGGATACTGGCTGACTCTCGGAATGCCTGGCGTCACCACGATCTTTCAAGAAGTTCGTAATTTTGCCGAGGCGGAAGCCGGCCGGTACGTTCCATCAGCGGGTTTCACGCCAGCAATCGGCCCGAAAGACCTAGATGCCGACGGTTCTCTAAACTATTACTCCCGGTTGCACAGCGCATTACGTCACTGCATCGCAGGCGGCACACTTGCGAGTAGGAGCACATGTCGTTGTTCCCGATGCGCGCTAGATGAACGTGAGATCGCTCAATGGATAAACAGGGAACAGCCGGCAGTGAATACCAGGCAAGCGATCTGGAATAATCGCGAAGGTCGGAAGTGCGCACGATGCACTGCCGCTAACGCCTCAAACGACCCGCTCCCAAGTGTCGCTTATCCCGATCCACATGCGGCCCCTCCCGGTTTTTCCAGTAAGGCCGAGATTGTCAGTTGCTGCACGAAGAGGCTCGAGAGCGGCTCTCTCGCAACCTCCTCCACGATAACAGGCACCGAGTTGAACGACATTTTCCCGATGCTTCCGCCCCAAAACACTCGAGGCTTGCCGTGACAAGTCTTCCTCTTTGGTGCGCGAGTTCGTAGGCTAGTTATGATCAAACGGATTATCATGTATTCCATTCTGTCTGTGCTTGTCGGAGCCTTGGTGCTATTATGCTTCCGCTGGGGTCGGATTACAGCCACCACGCGTCACGAGCAAGCCATCCAGGAGTTTCGTGCACAGCGGGCGACCGAGTTTGCGCGAGCGGTGGAGTCCGTTCGTTGTGGGCAATCGCGGAGTATCGCCCTTTACGACGAGATTGATACAGACTCGAAGATGACACAACTCGTCGGGCTTACCGAACTTGAAGAACTGATCCTCGAGCACTGCGATCTTACAACGGCAGGCACACGGACCATATCTCGGATTCCGAATCTGAAGAGGTTTTGTTATAGCTATTACAGCGAACTTGGCGACGATGGTCTACGCTGCCTTAGCATGAGTAGGAGTCTAGAGGCGATTGTCATCGTGGAATCGAGGGTGTCTGCCGGGGGAATGGATTGGCTTCGCAGCTTACGGCCACTACGCACGTTGGTGTTTTACCAAGGCTCGCTTCCGGGCGATTCACCCCGGTCCGCAGACTCAATGATCGAGACGCTCTCCGGATTCCAACACTTGCGATTCTTGGCGATTGGGGGCTCCTGGCTTGCAGAGAAACATCTCGATGAGCTTATGCGGAAACTTCCGCATGCAGAGATCGTGCTGCTTCGAGAAGAGCCTGCTTCCTATTCCCTCGATTTGCAGGAGCTTCGGCGGCTGAGCCGGACCATCGAATCTCGTGGGAACGGCGGGCGTCTTGGCTCAGAACCTACGCGATCGCGTAGCGAAGTGCGGGCGTCGCCCGCCTGCTTCACTTGACACAAGTTACCTGGATTGTTGGGCAACCATCTGCGCTGTGTGTGCGGAAGAAGAGAACACCGGCCAAGGAGTAATCAGGGAATGGGAGCTTGGATGTATCAACTTCCAGCGTGGGGAGAAAAAGGACAGGCAGTAAGAGCAGCGGACGGGACTCGTTTCCGTTGACAGGGAGGGGGCGGTTGAGTAGCACAGGAGCCTGGGGTCAGGTCTTGAATTTTGACTTTTGTCGTGGGTGGTGTGCTACGACGCGGCTGGACGGCACACCCTACGGTTTGACGTACTGCGAATACGACCGACAAAAGAAAATGACAGCAATCTCAGACACGCGCGGATCTTGGTCCTGCCCGCATCCGGCGACCCGGCAAGACGCGATCAGAAAAAGACATGATGCGGCCGCACGTTTGTCGTCTCGCGTGCCGCGCTGCTGATTTCGGACGGAGGTGCAGGTTGACAGGCCCGCTTTACGAGAATTCGCTCGCATGAACCGCCAGCAGAAGCACGAACGCCACATCGTTCAGTTCATCCCCCACGCGCCGTGCGCCTTGTACGACATCGGGGTCGGCTGGAAGAGCGAATGGCGGACGCTCCGCGAAGTCTGGCCGGAGATGAAGGTGTTCGGCTGCGAACCGAATCCGGCTACCCACGCGCACCTTGCGCCTGCGTTTCCGGGCCCTCTCCACCCGGTGGCCATCACGGGTTCCCCGGGTCCGCAAATCCTGCACACGTTTCCACCCGGCAGCCATCCGAACCAACTTGGGTCCTCGTCCCTGTTTGCGGTGCCGGACGCGACGGGGCCCGCCGTCCCGGTCGAGTGCCTGACCCTGGACGAATTCGACCGGCGATGCGGGCGACCAGACGGCATCCTGTTGTGGATGGATGTCGAGGGCTCGGAAGCGGATGCGCTCCGCAGCGGTCCGGAACTGCTGGCTTTCGGCCAATGCTACTTACTTTGTAGCGGCACGGCGCGAGCCGTCCGGCATTACAATCGGAAACCGGGCGGCCTGCGCCGCTCCGTTAACAAGAACGGCCCCAAATGGACCCAAAGTGAGCGGCACAGGGCTTTCGGCCGTGTTCGCTGGATCAATATCGAGGTGTGGCCCCGCCCGCCGATTGCCGGTTGGGCGAGCGCTGCGGAGACCGTGTTCGACGAAGCGGTCCGCCAGATCGCCGCCCTTGATCCCCTGGGCTTCCGCACAACGCTGGCCTACGACGCCGCAAATCGTCCGGTCGCCCAAACCGATCCGCTGGGGCACCGCACGACCAGCGTTCACGATGCCGCGGGCAGGCTGATCGCCACGGTGAATCCGCTGGGGGATCGCACGAGCTTCAGCTACGACGCGGCGAGCCTGCGCGTGGCTCGCACGGACGCCAACGGGCATTTATCCACGACCGTATACGACGCGGTTGGAACGGCCATCGCCGAGGTCAACGCCTTGGGTCACCGCACGACCGCGGTATTCGATGCGGCGGGCCGGCGGGTTGGGATCCTCGACGCCAACGGCGGGCGCAACACGTACACGCACGACGCGGCGGGGCGGATTGTACAGCACCTCGATGCCTTGGGCCGCGCCACGACCTTTGCATACGATGCCGCTGGCCGGCAAACATCCATTCTGGACGCTCGCGGCATCGAGGCCACATTCCAATACGACGCAGCCAATCGGCTCACGAGTCGCATGTCCACCAACGATCCGCCGGTCACGTTCGGGTACGATGCAATCGGTAACCGCACCGTCGCAGTCGACGGCACGAGCCGCTCGACGTTCACGTACGATTTGCTGGGCCGCCGGTTAACCGCCGTCGATCCGGCGGGAAACGCGATCACGTACACCTATGACGCCCTCGGCCAGCGGGCGACGATGACCGCGCCGAACGGCGGTGTTTTCAGCTACGCCTACGGCCCACGCGGTCAGATCGCTCACCTGGTGAACCCGCAAGGCGACCGCACCACCTTCAGCTACGACGCGGCGGGTCGGCGGACGCTGACCGAACTAGCCAACGGCACGCGGGCCAGCTACATTTACGATAGCGCCTCACGGGTGGCACAACTCTACAATTTGAAGGCGGACGACAGCGTGATCCTCGGCCTAATCTACGAGCACGATCCCAGGGGCAATCCCGTCGGAATGCTGGAATCCAGCGGTGATCGCGTCACGTGGACCTACGATGCCACGGATCGCCTGACGCGCGAGCAACGCAACGGTGCCTCCGGCTACGACACGACGTACACCTACGATCCGCTCGGCAACCGGCTTGTCAAGGAGGCGTCCGGAGCGCTGACCACGTACGCGTACGATTTGGCCAACCAGCTTACCACCAGCCAAGACGCGTCAGGCGTGACGACCTACACGTACGATCTGGCGGGCAACGTGCAAGTCCTCGAGCAGCCGACTGGGCAGCGCACGACGACCACCTGGGACGACCAGAATCGACAAGCCAGGGTTCTGATGCCCGCTGGCGGAATCGTCACGAGTGCCTATCGCTTTGACGGACTCCGGCAGGAAAAGGCTGACTCGCAAGGCGTCACCAAGTACGTTTGGGATTTTAGTAACTACCTCGCCGAAGCCGACGACCAGAACGAAATCAAGGCCGTCTACACCAACGAGCCAAGGGAGTACGGGAACCTGATCAGCCAGTATCGCAAGGGGCCGACGATTTGGGTGCCCAGCTATTACACGTACGACGCGCTGGGGTCGGCGCGGGCACTGACGGATGATGGTGGAAATGCGACTGATATGTACCTGAACGATGCATGGGGGAACGAATTGGCGGTGAGCGGTTTGACGGTGAATGCGTTCCGGTGGGTTGGGAAGGTCGGTTACTACTGGGATGACGCGACGACGACGTTTTACATTCGGGCGCGGGTTTATGAGCCGGTGGTCGGTCGGTGGATGTCGCGGGACGCGTCGTTCCTCGCATACGCTGATCCAAAGGAAAAGTGTTGTGCAGAGACGCGGGGCGGTCCCGCCTTTGGAAGGCGCCCCATCTCCCGGCCTCGACCGTACTGGAGGGAATAGTCCTGCAACTACCATCGTTGGGAGTTCGATCATGTGTTTGCAGCCCGCCCGTGGAGAGTCCGAAAGCGGAAGTGTTCGGGCGGACGAACAGCGGGTGGACGGCGGCGTGAAGCTCATCGTATTGGCTTGCCTGTGTGTGTGCCTCATGCTCATTGGCTTTGTATTGCTTGTGGAGCGTGAGGAGCATATCGACCTGCACAGTGGTGTACGTCGTCCGCGCTCCCAGCGGGTTCTCGTAAGATTCCAGCCGCCCCACCGTGTCGTACGTGTAGCTGAACCGGTTTCCTTCCGGGTCCGCATACGCCGCCAGCCGCCCCTGCTCGTCGTAACTCAGCTCATGCACGCACAGTTCCGGCGTCACGTATTGCGTCAGCTGACCCTGCGCATCGACCGTGAACTGGCTCTCCCGGCCCGCCGCGTCCGTCACACGCGACAGGTAACCCGCCCCGTCATAGCTGAGCGTCGTCCGCCGCCCGAACGGGTCCAGCACCGATCTCAACCGCTCCTGACCGCTGAGGTTCGCGAAACTCAGCGTCCAGGTGTCCCCCGACACCGACACGATCCGCTCCAGGCGGCCCGCGGTGTCGTAGTGCAGTTGCGTGTGGTCCGCCAACCGTTCGATCCAGCCGGCCGCGACTTTCTGCAGCGTGCTGCCGACGCCCGCCGGGCTCTGGTAGTAGCCCGTGGCGTGCCTCCTGTTCTTACGCACTGCCTGCCGATCCGAATTCCCGGCTTCGCCTGCCATTCCGACAGTCCCCGACCTCGCTCGAACGTCCGGCTTCCCTCCCGTTTCTTCCGCCGCTATCCTGTAAGCAATTACCGGGCCGAACAGTATTGGGACGGGAGTGAATGGCACTGTTTTCCGCTCGTCATTCATCAACTATGCGCCGCGCTCTCGCCCTGCTGAACCCGAACTCGCAGAATTGCCTAAATGCCCGCACCTCGTCGACAGCAACCTGCTCTTGCAAACGACCGTCAATGTCCATTACCGGCAGACAGACCTCCAGGCCTTCCGGAAGTCGCTTCCAATACGTTGCGTCCCATGGCGCGACATGTCGCGCTTGTTCACGACTCAATGCACCGATTCGTCTCGACCGAAGACGCTCTAGGAATCTGACCGCACGTTGAAGCGTTGTGATGGACCTCGCAGATAGCGTCACGTATTCATGTCCCTCCAGCTCATCGTACTCGTCACGAAAAAACTGCTGCCAGTCGGGCTGAGCTGCCTCTTCCCACGTCGAGCCTCCTTTCATCGTAAGTCCATAGAACCAGTCTTTCGTCTCGTCTCCCCACGATCTGATGAAGTTCGACTTGCTGGTGATCCGTTGAGATACGAGCGGGGTACGCCCAACGGAGCGTATCTCGAATTCGTCCAAGAAAATCAGCCCATCGGCGAGCGCCGCTTCGACAAGCTCAAGTATTCGGTCTGCCGTGATCGGACGCGGCACGTAATTGAATCGCGCTGCAACAACAGGTGGTCGATCACAGATCTGCCGAATGCTTGGCAAGAAAAGTGCGGCAAGATCGAGCACCCAAAACAAGTCTGGTTTCATAATACCACTCTTCAGCCAAATTCGGAGATATCGAGCGGTCCGCTATCGGGCGCACTTGCATCGCTCTACCATCTGCGGACCCCCTGGGCCGTTTACGCAGCACTTGCCGCAGAAAATACTACTGTAGCAGTGCTGTCCTTTGCTCCTCTTGCAGGCGACGTGCGACACAATTCCACCGAGGCCTTCAGTTTCAATGGGGAATCCGTCCTCATCCAGATACTCCGTGTTTGCAGGTTTGCAGCTTGGGTCAGCGTTGCAGACGGCGCAAGCCTGCTTTGTGGATTGAAACGAGCCGACTGGGCAGACAGGAACGCTTGGTCCGAATTTATTCCGGCACATCTCCGTGTCGTCCGTCTCCTCAATTGTCACGTTGGTTTGCGTCGTGGGAAACGGTATTATCGTAACGATGATGGAGATAGTCTGGACCACCCCCTGAGCCGGCGTAACGGCTGTGCCGGTGCATGGACTCGTCTTCACGAGGCCTACGCCGCCCAAGCTAGTCCAGCACTTTGTTGTGGTAACGACTTTCTTCTTTAGAGCAGAGGAGACAACCGACCAACCTCGATAACTTGGCCACCAATCATTGGCGCGCGCTTGACAGCAGCTTGCCGCGTTGAGCCCGGGACAATTAGTGGTCTCGTGCCAGGTCGCCCCGGCACCGGGTCTGGTAAACTCGCAATCAGCCACGAAGGATTCGGTAGAGGTTGTTGCGCAAGTAGCCTCACCACCCGGGGGTATTGTCATTCTGGCGTTTCCACTTGGATCAACGGATGAGAAAAGTAAGTAGTTTGCGTAAAGGTTCTGGCCATCGACATATCCGATCGGGTCTCTGGAGCAGAGAAATAAAGGGGTCAGGAGTAGATTTGCCACCGGATAGAACAGCGGATCTTGCGACGTCCACCGCCCCGTCACAGGTTCGTAGGCTCGTGCCCGAATGTAGAACGTCCCGGTTACATCGTCCCAGTAGTATCCCCATCGCCCAACCCACTGGAATGGATTGACCGTTGAACCACTTACGCTGACTTCGTTCCCCCACGCATCGTAGACGTACGTATCCGTCGAATTTCCATCCCCATTCGTCAGTGCCCGCGTCGAGCCCAGGGCATCGTACTGGTAGTAGCTCGGCGTCCAGACCACCCCCCCGTCCTTTCGATACTGGCTGATCAGGTTTCCGTAACTCTGGGGCTCGTTCGTGTACTCAGCTTGAATGGCGTTCTCCGCGTCCGTTTCGGCTAAGTAGTTCTGGCAATCCCATATGAATCTCACGACCCCTTGCGAATCCTCCTTCGCCAGGCGCAGCCTGTCAAAACGGTAGGTGTTCGTGACGACAGTGCCATCGGGAAGGAGCACGCGGGTCTGGCGGTTCTGGTCGTCCCAGGTATTCGTCGTGCGCTGCGCGGTCGGCTGCTCGACAACCTGCAGGTTTCCCGCCAAATCGTACGTGTAGGTCGTCACGCCCGAGGCGTCTTGGCTGGTGGTCAGTTGGTTCGCCAGATCGTAGGCGTACGTCGTCAGCGCTCCCGGCGCCTCCTTAACGATCCGATTGCCCAGCGGATCGTAGGTGTACGTGGTATCGTAGCCAGACCCACCGCTACGTTGTTCCCGCGTCAGTTGATCGGTGGCGTCGTAGGTCCATGTGACGCTATCGCCGCTGGATTCGACCATCCCGACGGGAGTTCCCATTGCGTCGTGCTCGTAGGTCAAGCCGAGGATCACGCTGTCGTCCGCCTTCAGATTGCAGAGTTGTGCCACCCGTGAGGCGCCGTCATAAGTGTAGCTGGCCCGCGTGCCGTTGGCTAGTTCGGTCAGCGTCCGCCGGCCGGCTGCGTCGTAGCTGAACGTCGTGCGGTCGCCTTGCGGGTTCACCAGGTGAGCGATTTGACCGCGCGGGCCGTAGGCGTAGCTGAAAACACCGCCGTTCGGCGCGGTCATCGTCGCCCGCTGGCCGAGGGCGTCATAGGTGTACGTGATCGCATTGCCCGCCGGATCGACGGCGGTCAAGCGGCGGCCCAGCAAATCGTACGTGAACGTCGAGCGGCCCGTGCCGTCGACTGCGACGGTGCGGTTAACGATTGCATCGTACCCGAAC
>Ga0351962_1145_pt1 | contig 18557 bp, 19 predicted proteins | sample TotcelT113001N13_FD_205805 | JGI IMG/M metagenome (GOLD analysis project Ga0351962, IMG submission 205805) | Enriched cells from coal bed in the Powder River Basin, Montana, United States - Total cells T11 rep3 HSBNCT.T11.300.1.N13 ...
ACGTCCATCATGGTGTCCGTTCCCTCATCGGACAGAGGGGCTTCCAGATATACATCGTTACACGTGAGCCGCGTCTGCATCTCCACCACTTCCTCCTCCTTCACCTGCAGGGTGCTCGCAAGAAGCTTCGGGGCAGGATAAAGGCCAAGGCTTTCAAGCCTCTGTTTTTCCTTATTCAACCGGAAAAAGAGTTTTCTCTGGCTCTGGGTCGTCCCAACTTTTACCAGACTCCAGGAATCCATCAAGTATTTCAATATATAGGCCCGTATCCAGAATTGCGCATAGGTTGAAAATTTTGTTCCCTTATAGGGATTGTACTTCTTTACGGCATGAAGTAGTCCTACATTGCCCTCCTGGATAAGGTCGAGGATATTGAGGTAGGTATTATAATAGCCCATGGCGATCTTGACCACCAGCCGAAGATTGGACACAGTGAGTTTTTCAACGGCATCAAGATCCTTATATTTGTAAATGGCTCGCGTAACCTCCTGCTCCTCTTCCCGGGAAAGCACGGGGTATTTTGTCACCCCTGCGATGTATGCCTTCAAGGTATCATGCCTGGCCGGCGAGTGATCATCCTCTTTCGCTTCTCCTGACTCTCCGGCATTGTCAAGCATAGAATGCTCTTTTACCATAGTAACCTCCTGTCGAAAATGTGTCCCGTATACCGTGATGCGTAATCAAGAATCGGGCCACACGGTGTAATGCTGAGAGGGTCAAAGATATCAATGGGTTAACAACACTGATTGAATTGTTCAAAGAGGAGCATTGTCTTGAGTTACAGGATTGTGTCCGGTTAAACAGGACATGGCCCCATCCGGAAAAAACTCCTGACCGTTTGAATGAAAAGTCAGATGCTTTATATCGTGATGATTACCAAGCTTAAGTTGGATAATTGTCAAAGGTGCAGCATAGCGTGTTTCAGTGAAAAACTAAATACTCTGTCATTTACAAACAATTACTTGATGATAACAGTTAAGCCATACCTGTCTAGGTTACCTTGTATCCTAAACATTTCTGATGCACATGTCAGTCTTGGCTTAATAAGGTTTTTAAGGGCTTTTTTATCTCCCCAATACCTCCTCAATGATCTTGTTTTTGAGGCTTCTTGTTGACCCTCGATGTACCCTCAACAATTCCTTAAGGTAGGCAAAACACCCGTCAAGGGCATTGGTAGTATTCGGGATATTGAGTTCAGGGTACTTCTGATAGGTAAACAGGAAGGGCAGGTTCAGTCTTAAGCTCCGGTAGGCGGAGCGAAGTCGTTTATGAGTATAGTGCCATCTTCCTGTTGCAGAGTCTGTTGTTCTTTCCTTGAGGAAGGAAGACCATGTGACGTACCAGACATCAAGGATAGTGGTAAAATCGCTCTCATTCTTTTCACAAAGGGTTGCAGTGAGTTTTTTTAGCTCAATGCCTGCCTCTAGTTTAGGGTTGTTCGTAAGATAGCGGGTGATGATCTGTTTCTGGTGGAAGTGGCACATCTGAACAGGTATATCGGCAAAGAGTTGTCGTACCCCAGGCCTTCCATCAAGGACGATTGCTTGCACGGTGTACCCCTTTTTCTCCAATGCAATCCTTCCCTGCCTGTATGCATCAATGGATTCGCTCTGGACTTCCTGGATATAGAGGTTTTTCTTCAGGTGTGGCGCTCGTATGACTAAGATCCCGAAACTCCTTGTGAAAAAGGTGACATCGGCGATACCGACGATAGGCTGAGGGGTGCACGGATGTTTTCTGGCTGTCGCATTGTTTATGCGTTCCCTTATCCAGTCTTTGCTTCTGTTGTGCTTCTCTGATAGTTGATGAATTGTTTGTCTCTGATAAACATATTCCTTCCAGATAACCTTTTCGATCCGTTCCTTCTGATCATGGTTTTGAAATTGCCTATGACAGACCATACACCGATAGCGCTTTCTCTTATTCTGGACGCCTTTCTGTTGAGTGTGTTTTGAACCGCAATAAGGACAGTTTTTTTACCCATTTCTCAGCCTCTTGAGTTTTTGATGGTGTAGATCGTTGATAGTATAGCATTTAGAGGCTATTTTCGGCCCTGTTTTTTAGTATTAAGCCTGGAATACTGATTGTAATGCAGTATCTAAGAGAAAACTTCTTCATACAACCTTTCAGGAAGAAAAAAGAAGGGTAGAGTAGCATCAAGATATATCTCCCCTAAATACCCCACAGACCTTGATTGAAAGAAGCCTTGTAATTGTGTTAGAAGGCCCCAGCCAGTTTATTTTTGAATTTTGGCGAAGCTATAATTATCAATTCAACGTATTTCGAAGAAAATCTCGATACATGTGCTTATCCTTATGAAAAATCCCGGTTGAAAGAAACCCACTGGCAGGGTGGGTGATGTGTTTTTCGCTGATTGCTTGCGGCTGAGCTTTGACAGTATCGAGAATTATCTATTTTTTAGAAAAAACCTGATATCCTTGAAGATCCCCTTTTTTATCGTCACCCCGATCTTTGCCATGATGTCGAGTTTCATGTATCGTACCTGGGAAAGCCAGACCGGATCATCCACCTCTACATAGAGAATCCGTTCGTCGATCCTCACGGGTTTTGCATGGTTGGCAAGCCCTTCTCCGGCTATTTCTTCCCAGAGATGGAAAACCCTGTATGCATCAATATTGTGGGCTGGCAGGTTGCAGTCCTTGAGAACCTTTTTTAGAACACGTTGGAGCGAATAGAAGGCCATTCTACTCTTCGATCCTGGGGAAAACGGGTTTGATCTTATCGATGGCTCCGAGGTCGTCCATGAAGTAAAAAATCTTCTCATTTTCAAAGAGAATTTTTTCAATTGGCTTGCCAATGCCGAGGGCATTCCAGATGGTCTCGGATTTTACAGGCATATAAGGGTAGAGTAACATTGCCACGATTCGCAAGCTATTCCAGATATTGTACAGCACTGTCTTGATACGGACATCCCCCTCTTTCGCCAGCTTCCATGGAGCTTCAGCGTCAATATACTTGTTGAGTATAGATATTATTTCGAAAACATCCTGTAAGGCTTTGTGATAGGCAAAAACCTCCATCTCCTTCTGGTAGTCATCAACAAGACGCTTTACGTTTTCTTCAACATATTCATCCATACCACCCTTTTTCTCGGGCCGCTCGATTTTTCCCTTGAGGAATTTCCCGATCATGGTCACGCTTCTGCTTGCAAGGTTGCCGAAATCATTTGCAAGGTCGCTGTTAATGCGGTTCACCATGGCATGTTTGGAGAAGTCACCATCAAGCCCGAATGGTACCTCCCTGAAAAGAAAGAACCTGAACTCATCAACGCCGTATGTCCTCACAACCTCGTTCGGATCTATGACATTTCCGAGGGATTTTGACATCTTGTGTCCATCAATGGTCCACCACCCGTGGGCGAAGACATGTTTTGGCGGTTCAATGCCGAGCGACATGAGAAAACTTGGCCAATATACCGTATGAAATCGGAGTATATCCTTCCCAACAAGATGGGCATCGCATGGCCAGAACGCATTGAACTGATCAACATCGTCGAGAAATCCTATGCCAGTAATATAGTTGGCGAGGGCATCAAACCAGACATAGACAATATGGTCTTTGTTCATGGGAACGGGTATTCCCCAGTTAAAGCTTGTCCGGCTAACGCTTAAGTCCCGTAAACCCCCTTTCAGAAAACTCGCAACCTCATTATAACGAACATCCGGCAAAATGAAATCCTTATGCTCTTCAAGGTGCTTGAGAAGCCTCTCCTCATACTTGGACAGCTTGAAGAAGTAACTCTCTTCTTTGAGTTTTTCAGTGGGTCTCATGCAATCAGGGCATACTCCATCCTTCAATTGTGTTTCGGTGAAATATGTTTCGCAAGGAACACAATACCAATCTTCATAGTGACCAAGGTAAATATCTCCGTTCTCAAATGCCTTTTGGAAGATATACTGGACAACCTTTCTATGCCTTTCCTCGGTGGTTCTGATGAAGCCGGTATTGGATATGTTGAGGGTTTTCCATAAATCGGTAAACCTGTGAACCGTCCTGTCGGCAAGCTCTTTTGAAGAAATACCCTGATGCTCTGCTGCCTTTTCTACCTTCTGACCGTGTTCGTCGGTACCTGTAAGAAAAAAAACATCAAACCCGCAGATTCGCTTATACCGTGCCATTATATCAGCAGCGATTGTCGTGTAGGCATGTCCGATGTGGGGGACATCATTGATATAGTAAATTGGAGTTGTAATATAGTAGTGTTTATTCATCCGTTACTTCTACCTCCGACCTTTTGCCTTCTACCTTTGGCCTTTACTCTCCTGCATTCTTGAAAGCTTGAAGGTCTTTTGCTGTTAAGATGATTTCCTTTCCGTCATCGACCTCTACGGTGATTGTTGAGTTAAGTGTATTATGTTTGACAACCTTACCCTCGCCCTGAGGGATTTTTATTCTTTTGCCAAGCTTTGGAAAACCTTTTTTATATTCCATATACATGTCGTACTCATAGGAGAGGCAACACATCAGTCTTCCACATATGCCTGAAATTTTAGAAGGATTCAATGCAAGGCTCTGTTCCTTGACCATTTTAATAGAAACAATAGAAAAATTATTGAGGAATTTTTTGCAGCAGCAGATGTTGCCACAGTTGCCAAGACCGCCGATGATTTTTACTTCATCTCTTACACCAACTTGCCGGAGCTCAATCCGGATCTTAAATTCTTTTGCAAGCTCTTTCACAAGTTCTCTAAAATCCACCCTGCTCTCAGAGACAAAATAGAAAAGAAGCTTAGCTCCACCAAAAAGATACTCGGCAAACAGGAGCTTCATAGGAAGGCCCATCTCCTTAACCCTCTGACGGCAAAAGTCAAGGGCGTTTTTCTCATTTTCCTTTAAGGAAAAATACTGGGCAACCTCATCCTCTGTTGCCTTGCGCGATGCTTTTTTTAGTCCCTCCTTCTGACTATCAGTCGGAGTAGTCATGACAACACCGAGACATGGACCCTTGTCCAGTTCAATGACAACATGATCGCCAAGTATGATGTCATCAGGCACTTCCATCTCTGTAACACCCGGAACCCTGTCAATTCTCACATTACAGCATTTCATATCTTACCTCATAATCTGAATCAGCAAATTTTCAAATAACAGCCAACGGTTTACATTATACCGCATAATTGCCATGGTTTCCTGTACATTCTGCATGGCATCTTTCACCCATTTTATGTCAATGTTTTCCCAATCTAATAACTCTCTCACATCCCTGTTGACAACCATTGAGGCATCTTTCTGTTCCCGGACCACATACATGTCTCTTAGAAGGGAGAGCAGGAAAGAAAGATACATGGAAAAATCACCAGAAGTCTTCGTAACCTGCTCAGAGAGGGCCGTAGCATTGAGGAAGCTCCTGCTTTTTCCTGTGACGAGCTCTGCAAGTTTACGTCTGAGGCTTAGGTTGCTCTCCTTCATCCAGAACTGACCGTTTCCAATGCTCCCACATGAAATCTGGGAGAGAAGACGTGCCCTTTTTTCATCAACCTTAAGCACCTCCCGAAAGAACTGCTCAATGTATTCTCTCTGGAGAGGGCTGAAGGAAACTCTTACGCAGCGGGAACGAATTGTGAGAGGGATCTCCCTTTCTGATGACGTGATGAGAAAGAATATGTTATAAGGTGGCGGTTCTTCGAGGGTTTTTAGGAGTGCATCGGAAGCATCTTTTCTCATCCTGTCCGCATCATCGATAAGGATTGCCCTTTTCGATCCTTCATAAGGGTACGCAAGGACTTCCTGGTTGATGCCTCTCACCTTCCCGTCTTTGTCGCCTGCGATTAGTGACCGTGGTATGTAACTTCTTGCAGTTAGTGAAGATTTCTCCTCATTCCCGAAGGAGTCGGCCTCATCGTTCGCCTTTTTTTCTTGTGGCCCTATGAGGAGAAGATCAGGGTGTGTCTGGCGTTCGATTTTTATACAAGCGCGACAGGCGCCGCAGCCATTACCGTTCTCGCAGAGAATATGCTTTATAAATTCAAGTGCGACCTTCTTTTTGCCAATCCCATTCTGGCCAGAGAACAAAAAGGCATGAGGCAGCCTTTCTTTCTGGAGAAATGAGAGGAGCAGATTTTTCTGCTTTTCGTGTCCAAAGATACTATTCAAACCCATATCTTATGAGAAGAGATTCGACGTTCTCTCTAATGATTGTGCTAACTACGCTGACCTTTGCTTTTCCATCCACAACAAAGAAGCGATTTTTGTCCTCCTTGGCCAATTTGAGATAGGCGTTTCGTATTTTCCGGTGAAATGAGAGATTTTCTTTTTCGAACCTGTCAAGGGACCTGTCGTTTTTTGCTTTTCTTTTTAGACCTAATCCTGCAGGGCAGTCAATGAGAACGGTGAGGTTAGGGCGGACGCCTTTTGTCACAAGTCGGTTGAGGGTTTCAATGATTCCTAGATCGATACCCCTTCCATACCCCTGGTATGCATAGGAGGCATCAACGAACCTGTCGCAGACGATTATTGCGCGATCCTGCAGGGCAGGTAGAATGAGTTCTTCCACGTGTTGAGCCCTGATTGCCATGATTGTGAGAAGTTCTGACAGGGGGAATACCTCGATATTCTTTCGAAGGGCGACATCTCTGAGTGCCTCACCATAGGCTGTACCGCCCGGTTCGCGAGTCTTGATGACCCTGTGGCCTTTTCCGTTTAGATAGTCAAAGAGAAGGTCGACTTGGGTCGATTTTCCACATCCCTCTATGCCTTCAAAGGTTATCAGCATGGAAAACCCTACTTTGAAACACGCTCAATGTACTGACCTGTTCTGGTGTCGATCTTGACAGCTTCACCTTCCTCTACGAATAGCGGGACCTGAATTGTGTATCCGGACTCGAGGAGAGCAGGTTTTGTAACGTTTGTAGCTGTGTCTCCCCTGATGCCAGGTTCTGTCTTAACAATCTTCAAATCAACAAAGTTCTGAATTTCCACGCCAATGGGATTTCCCTTGTAGAACAGCGCTTCTATTACAAGCCCCTCTTTGATGTAGTTTTTTGCATCACCGAGATTTTTTTCGTTGATAAAGATCTGGTCATAGGTGTTGGTATCCATAAAGTAAAACTTGTCCTCTTCCTTATAAAGGAACTGCATCTGGCTCTCTTCGAGTTCAGGGAGTTCGACTTTATCACCTGACCTGAACGTCCTATCCAAAACATTTCCCGATACAAGACTCTTTATCCTTGTCCTTACAAAGGCACCCCCCTTGCCAGGTTTGACATGCTGGAAATCAACGATTACAAAGGGCTCATCCTCCATGAGAATCCTCAAGCCCTTTCGAAACTCTGACGTGGTTGCCATCATAATAACACCTCCGAGTAAAGTAACGCATAGCGTTTTTAACTAAACTTTTATATGAAGCTCATCCTTGCGAATGCGTGTGAGCACCCGGGGGGCATCAGCAGTGATGAGTAGCATGTCTTCCAAACGAACGCCACCTACATTCGGGATATAGATTCCGGGCTCAATGGTGATAACCATGCCTTCTTCAAGAAGACCACCACAACCACTGTTGATTGCCGGAGTCTCATGAACCGCAATTCCAACACCATGACCTGTGCCATGACGAAAAAAATCCCCATATCCAGCCTCATCAATATACCCTCTTACAATCATATCCAATTCTCTCATGGGCATACCAACCCTTGCCTTGTCGAGGGCAAGCTGTTTTGCACTGTTCACGATAACGTAGATATCCTGCATTTTTCCGTTTACATCTCCAATTGAAAGTGTACACGTTTCGTCACTGCAGTAACCATCAACCTGGGCGCCGAAGTCGATGATAACCATTTCACCATCACGAATCTTTTTGCCAGTTGGTTCGGCATGGGGAAGGGCTGCCCTCGGCCCTGAGGCTACAATTGTCGGGAAAGAGGGGCTTTCTGCGCCGAGACTCCGCATAGCGTAGTCCAGATTATTTGCAACTTCCTTTTCTGTCTGGCCAGGATGAAGCATAGTAAAAACATCTGTAAATGCCTTTGTTGCAATGTCTATGGCCCTAACTATACTGTCGATCTCTTCAGGTTCTTTATTTTTTCTTATCTCTTCGATTGCGGTATCGAGCGGAACAAATTCAACGTTTTCAACTGACTCCGACCATTTCTTAAATGTAAAAAAAGTTGCGTGGATGCTGTCAAAGCCAATTTTTCTGATACCATACTGACTGCATAATTCTCCAAGAACATTTCTCTTGTCCCGAATCTCCACTATTCTTATGCCATGGGTAACCTCTTGTGCATGGGTGATATACCTGAAATCCGTTAGCAGGAAAACATCACCTTTTGTAACAAGAAGGGTTCCTTCAGTGCCACGGAAACCAGTAAGATAAAAGATATTGTCCATACCCTTCAGGAGACATGCATCCAGCTCCATGGTGTTTAAAATGGCCAATACTCTATCAATCCTGTTTTCTTTCATTACAGGTCACCGGTTTTTATTGCGCAGGATCCTTTTGAATAGGGAGGATTTGTTTTTTTCTTTTAAAGTTTTTTTGATTGAAGCAAGGGTGGCTTTATATGTCACGTTGCCTGGGTCCTTTAGCAAAAGCTGGCTGTAGATGGCTATCGCTTTTTCAGGGTAGCCTTGTTCCAGATATATCTCTGCCAACGTTGCAGAAACAATTCCATTCTTTTCCATAATTGGATAGTTAAAGAAATCTCCCTGTAAAAATCAAGTCAAAATTGTTACAATAAAAATCAATCAATAATCTTTACAGAGAACTACGATGCTATTTCGAGAAGGTTGATTTCGAAAGCTAAATCTTTGCCTGCGAGGGGATGGTTGGCGTCTAAGGTGACAGCCTCATCAGTCAATGCTTTAACCACAACCAACATAGTTCCACCATCAGGTGTCTGCATCTGTAAAATGCCTCCTACTTGCAGATCGATGTTCGGAGGTATCTGGGTCCTTTTTATGGAACCAACAAGGTCTTCCAGGTAAGGACCATAAGCATCCTGAGATGCAATCGAGACAGTCCTTGTTTCCCCTACAGTCATTCCTATCATCCCTTCCTCGAAGCCAGGGATTACCATCTTCTGTCCAATAGTAAACTCCAGTGGTTCTCTGCTTAAGGATGAATCGAACATTGTGCCGTCACTCAAGCGACCGGTATAATGAACCTTCACGGTGTCATTGGCTTTAACCTCTGCCATGCTCTCCCCTTAGAGTAAAGAAATTGTAGGCTTGTTGAGTATTTCTAATCATAAAAGCTTTTGCGTCGCTGAGCCTTCATCCTTCTCTTTTGAGCTTCTCTCCTTTTCCGTCGGTCCTTTACAGAGGGTTTCTCATAGAAGCTTCGCTTCTTAATCTCTTTGAAGAGACCTTCTTTTTGGAGCTGACGCTTAAGATCCTTGATTGCTTTTTCGATGTTGTCGTCATGCACTCTTATTTCCAATGTTATCTTTCCCTTTCTCTCCCTTATTGTGATTTCCTAAAAAGAAAAATCATTTGTGCCAGATTAACCAGCCCATGTCCGGCCTTATTTTACCGCAGACAGTCGACAGGTGTCAGCCAATAGGGGAATCTGTCAATTATTAAAAAAATCTCTTAATATCTGCGTGGCCCGCCTCGTCTCGGTTTATCCCTCTGCGGGCGTGCTTCATCAACGGTAAGAGCCCTGCCCATAAACTGTGTTCCATTCAACTCTTTTTTTGCTTTTTCTGCATCAGCTTGTGAGGCCATCTCCACGAACCCGAAGCCTTTACCTGAGATTACTTTCACCTCGCGGACCTCGCCAAAACCGGCAAACAACTCCTTTATTTCTTCAATGGTCGCGGAATAACTCAGATTGCCCACATAAAGTTTACTGCCTTCCATTCTAATCCTCCAACTTTTTGAGTTAAGTCGTTTCCTGTGGAGGGTGGAAGTTACAGCCAGTTCCGCTCCATATGAAACTACACTGTACAGGAATGGAAATCCCGATCTTTAGTAATCTATGCCCTGATATCGTGAAGGGCAACTTACAACAGTCTGTATAATATAACAATTAAGCAAGAATTGGAAGCTTTTTATTTTCCTCACAAAAGTGGGATATAGCGAAGCGATGATAAATGTTTTAAAATATGCGGTATAAATTTCAGAAGATCACAAGGGGGCAAACCATGGAATACCAGGTTGGCGAAGCTGGTAGGGTTGTTGTTGCGAGGTTTGAAAATGGAGATGAGATTATCCAGGGCCTGACCGATATCGCAAAAAAAGAAGATATCCGCGCCGCAATGTTTTACCTGGTAGGTGGAATCAAAGAGGGTAAGTTCGTTGTAGGACCTGAAAAAGATGTGCTTCCCCCTACACCGGTTTGGAAAGGATTGAACGAAAGCCACGAATCAGCCGGTGTGGGCACAATTTTTTGGTATGGGAATGAGCCGAGAATTCATTTCCACGGGGTATACGGGAAGCATGATATGGTAAAGACAGGCTGCCTCAGGGTGTTCGCAAAGACCTTCATCGTTATGGAGGCAGTCATTATGGAAATAAAAGGCATTCATGCCATACGCGACCTTGACCCCTTATCACAGATGGTTTTATTGAAGATGGTGGATGGCTGATAGCTGAAAGCTCTAGGCTCACAGGAAAAGCAGTTCCTTACCGCTTAGAGCTATGAGCTGATTTACTCAGCATTATCCTGGCATCAGCGATCACGCAGCGTTCTGCTGAACACATAACGGGATTGAGATCTATTGATTCCATCGTTTCACCAAGATCGATGACAAACTCAGAGAATCTGATGACTAACATCTTGATAGCCTCTATATTCGCCCGTTCTGAGCCTCGATAGCCCTCCAGGAGGGTAACTGCTTTGAGGCCTTGAATCATTTTGTCGACATCGGCTTCACACAATGGCGCCATTGCCAGGCTAATATCACGGTAGATCTCAGTAGCAGTTCCGCCAAAGCCCAAAAGGATCACAGGCCCAAACTGCTCATCATTGTTGGCCCCAATGATCAGCTCAATGCCTTTCACCATTTCCTCCACTATGACCCCTGCAAAACCGCTGATCTTGCTCATAGTGGTGTAGGCGTTTGCAAGCCCGGTATCATCAGTAATTCCGACCACTACGCCACCGACATCTGACTTATGAACCACCTGTGGCGACACGATCTTCATGACCACAGGATATCCTGTACTGCGGACAAAGGATATTGCCTCGGCAAGGTTGTGTGCCCATGTGAATTTGGGGACATCCATACCTGCAAGGAGAAAAAATTGCTTTGCAAAAGGCTCCATGACCCAGCCATAGGTTTGTGCCGATTGGAGAAGATCACCCATTTCTTTTGTCAGCATGATTTGTTTCTCCTCATTGCTTCTGCCATGTGAACAGCGTCTTCCACGGAGTGGGCCACCGGGATAGTATGAACATTAAAACCCTCAACGATTATCCTGTATTTCTCGACATGGGGGACATATGCAATGATCGGCTTTCCTTCCTGTTGATGCATCATGCCAAGCTTTGCACCAATATCGACGGTGATTCCCGGGATATAAGGCAAGAGCAACATGATGATGCAATCGATGTCAGGGTTTTTACTGAGTATCCGCGCGGTAGCTAAAAAGTCATCGTCCGTTGAACTACCCGTGAGATCAACAGGGTTTGCACAGGAAGCAATGTTGCTTAAAACGGGCGAAAGGACTTCTTTAATTGCAAGCTGTGTTTCTTCATTGAGGATAGGAACGACGAGGCCATGGGAGATACATGCGTCCGTGCAAAGCGCCCCGTGTCCACCACTGCCGGTTATGATGCCGATCTTTCCATCAATATTCCTCGGGTAGCAACTGAGGGATTCTGCAAATGCCATAAGTTCGAACTCGTCAGTTGCTTCAACAACTCCTTTTTGGGCCATTACCGCGGAAAAGACTTGATAGTCACCTGCCATTGACGCAGTGTGACTAGTTACTGCCTTGTTTCCCGCACTTGTTTTTCCCGCCTTGAGGACAATGATGGGTTTTTTACATTCGGCGGCAGCAAGAGCGAATTCGCGACCCTCATTTTTCCCAAAGCCTTCGATGTAAAATGTAATTACGTCTGTTCCGGGATCGCCGGCAAAATAACGGAGCAAATCTGCTTCCTTGATCAGCGCCTTGTTTCCAATGCTGATTGCAGTTGAAAGTCCAACGCCCTCTGCCGTAGCCTTCACCATCTGGTCTACCACTACCCCTCCACTTTGGCTGATCATGGTGACTTTCCCTTTTTCCGGCCTCACCATCCGTTCGCTGGGGATAAAAAATGTGTCCATCCGGGGCGCTGCATAGACACCAAGGCAATTCGGGCCGATAAACGGAAACTGTGCTTCACGGGCAAGGGCTGCGAGACGGTCCTGCAAGTCACTCAGGCCGGTCTCTGCGAAGCCGCCAGATATGATGATAGCGCCCTTGACACCAGCATTGATACATTCCTCAACAACAGGAAACACGAGTTCAGCCTTCACGGCTATGACTGCAAGATCGATCTTCTCGGGAATCTCGTTGAGACTCCTGTAAAGCACGTCTGCCCTGATGCGTCCTCCCCGTGGGTTGACAGCAAATGTCCTTGCTTCGTAACGAAGACGGTTCTTGTTGTAAATCACGTTGGCAGGGTGGGCTGCATTGGTGAGCGATACCCCGATGACTGCTATGGTTTCTGGTTTAAAAAGCTTTTCAAGATCCATACTGTGAGAACCTCCCATGAAAGACCGTGATCGTTAATCGGTGAACGGTTTTAATCGTCATTCCGATCCTGCTCCAGCTGGAGAAGGATCGGAATGACGATTTGAGCTTGAAACATCGATGGCCCTTTTCGTATGACCATGTCAATGGCAATAGAACGCTAATTCTTCACTGCCTTGATGATACGGCGCTTTACCTTGGCCCAGCTCTGGGTTGTGAGGAAGCTTTCCTCCATGTTCTCAATCATTTTTTCAAACTTGTTCATGGGGATAGCGATCGTCAGATTGTCGCTTGTGACGCAGGGCCTTGCTGAGACGTCAAACAGGCCGAGTACTGCCCGGGGGCGTTTTGCTGATTTTTCGAGATACGGGTGGGTAACAATGGTTGAACAGCCGGCAGCAAAAGGGGCAAATACTCCATTCGGTTCAACCTCATCAAAGCTTGCAAGGGTGAAAATACCAGAAAGAACATCGGGAGGTGCAAAGAAAATAGCCACATCAGGATTGTCAGCAGCTTCAACCTTGTCCCATCGCTTGAATACAATGTATTTTTCAGGCGCCTTGAATTTTGGCATATTCTTCATAACTTCTTTTACAATGGCAGGAGATTTCTTGTATCGTTCTCCTTCCAACTCTCCTGGTATCCCGTGCGAGAGAAAGTACTCGAAGTTTGGCATGAATCCCTCGGTGAACCCCAGGTACTTCTTGCCACCAAAACAACCAACCGCAGCAACATCGAAGGCTATGGCGGCACCCTTCCTTGCTCGCGCTATGTCTGCAATAACGCACCTGTGTTCAACCTTTGGTGGTTTTATCTTTGTCACAGCACCCGGATTGTCAGTGTAAAAGAAAACAACCGGCAACTCTGCTTTGCCAAAATATTTTTCCCAGAGTTGTATGAATTTGTCCTTTATTGCTTTATCCATAGCGCGTCCTCCATTATCGAAATGTTTGAATTAGGTTAAGGCTAATCCCCACGAGCCGTTTCCTCTATTTTCCAGACTATGAGACGACAATATTCTAAGGTAAAAGACAAATTATTTCATTATTTTTATACTCAGACCGGCTTAAATCCTCCAACGACTCATTTACTTTCTTATTTTTATGGTATGATGATGAGTGATGGTCGGTTTATTCACAAAACCCTGAGGAGATCAAAAGTGAACAGAAAAAAGATGTTTTTTTTATGGGCTATCCCATTTATATTCGCCATCGCATCATATGCTGGAGCTCAAGATGCAAAAACATACTTTGAACAGGGTACTACCAATTTTCGTTCAGGCAATTACCTTGAGGCCATCAAGAACTATGACAAAGCAATAGGGTTGGATTCGGGGGATAGCAGGCTCTATCTCCTTCGCGGAGTTTCATATGCTTCCTTGGGGAAATACGATGAAGCAATAAGGGATTACGATAAGGCGGCAGATCTTAACCCGAAATATTCAGTAACATATAGCAAGCGAGGTGAGGCTTATGCAGCGCTGGGCAAAAATAGCGAAGCCATCAAGAACTATGATACAGCAATAGAGCTCAATCCGAAAGATGCCGCACTCTATGTTCGTCGGGGAGCTGCATACGCAGCCTTAGGGAAATATGTTGAAGCTATCAGGAACTGCGATGATGCCATCAATTTGAATCCTCAATACTTTGAAGCGTACATTAACCGTGGTATTGCCTATTACATGTCAGGCAATTACAACGAAGCCATCAAGAACTATGACGCGGCAGCAAAACTGAATCCCAGAGAAAATACCGTTAATCTTCTCCGTGGGGCGCCATACGCAGCCCTCGGCAATTACCCTGAAGCCATCAAAAGTTACGACAGGGCAATTGCATTGAATCCCGCATATAATGAAGCCTACTCTAACCGTGGCCTGGTGTATTCCATGTCAGGCAACCATCCCGAGGCCATAAAAAATTACAACAAAGCCATTGAGCTGAACCCCAAAGATACAACAACATACCGTCGACGAGCAGATGCGCACGAAAAACTGAACAACGATACTGATGCAATCAAAGACTATGATAAGGTAATCGAGCTGGGTCTGAACGATGCAACGATTTACTTTAAACGGGGCAGTGCGTTTGACAAGATCAGCAAATTTTCTGAGGCAATAAATGATTTTGATGAAGCTATTAAACTGAAGCCAGATCACTTCGAAGCCCATTACAGGCGGGCTCTGGCCTTGTACGCTACTGCCCGGTATCCTGAAGCTATTGCCGGCCTTGACAAGGCAATACAAATAAATCCGGATTTTGCTTCAGCCTATTACAACCAAGGCATTGCATATGCTGTTACTGGAAACCATGTGGACGCCATAAAGAACTATGAAAAGGCCATAAGCCTTAATCCTAAGGACCCAGCTTTTTTTGTCAGGCAGGGAGATGCGTACATGGTCTTAAAGGATTATGTGAATGCGGCACAGAGCTATGACCAAGCCATTAACCTTGACCCAACAGCACCAGGTGTTTATTATAATCGTGGCCTTGCTTTGTCCAGGTCGGGAAATAATGCCGAGGCAGTCAAGAGTTACAGCAAGGCTATTGGCCTAAGCCCCGGATCTGTCAATGCTTTATATAATAGGGCAGTCTCTCTCAGGGAATTGGGCCGGGAAGCAGAGGCGCTCAATGACTACCGAGCAGCAGCGAGACTCGGTGACCAGGGATCGCAGTATTATTTAAAGTCAAAAGGGATCCGGTGGTAACATTCAACAAACCACAAGCTTGGACTTACATTCTTGGGATTGGCAAGGTTAGTGCAACTTACTGTGTTGGGCAGCCAAGTCGCTCTGGGTGAGAGTAGGCCGAGAGGCGATTTCCCCGAGCCTGACCAATCAGGGTAATACCCAAATCTTGTGCAATCGAAATGGCAGTCCCCGTCGGTGTATGACGTGAAACAACAACAGGAACCTGCATTCTTGCTGCTTTACGCAGCATCTCTGACGAAACACGACCGGTGGTCAGGATCAGTTGATCTTTTGTTGATATTCCCCTCATCAGACATTCACCCTGTATCTTGTCAATGGTATTGTGTCGTCCTATGTCTTCAGTTACAACGAGCACATTCCTGCCATCAGACAAAACTGATGTGTGAACGCCGCCACTAAGGTGATAGAGTTCCTCCTGCTCGAGAAGAAGTTTCATCTGAGACAACACTTCGGCCGGTGTCACAACAAGCTCCGAATTGACCATTTGTCCCTGGGTTGTGAACGTTGCACCGCCCCCGCAACCTGACGTGAGCGTCCGTTTCGTCGGTAATTGAAATTCCGGATTGGTCAATCTTACATCGACTTCCGATTCGGCTTCACAGACCCTCATCATCATCACATCGCTCATCCTTGATATGATTCCCTCTGAATAGAGAAATCCGAGGACAAGGTAATTCAGCTTAGTTGGGGTACACAAAATGGTAACCAGGTGCTGGAGGTTGACATATACCAATAGCTCCCATTCGAGAGGTGCGTGACCTTTGGCCCTGTCCCATCCAGCTTCGGAATAACGATTAAAGATTATATCCGTTGCTACACCTTTCACATCTGACGTAGCCATTGCCTCTTCCATTCTGAATTAAATTCCAGCAGTCCTCCCTTGCCCTTCCTCACGCAACTTCTTTTTCCTTCCCTTTTCTCACCACGGCTCTTTGATCTTCAGGTAGCGGAGGCGGAACGGGTGCGCCAACAATCTTCGTCACTGCACGGAATTTGGGAGGGCACACTTCAAAACAGGTTCCGCATTTTATGCATTTGTCCTGATCAACAATATGGATCTGCCCCTTGGCACTTATAATTGCTTCTGCAGGGCATCTTCTTGCACATGTCGTACAGGCCTGACATTTTTCCGGATCAATATAGTATGAGATGATTTCCGCGAAGAGCTTGTCAATCTCCTCCTTGGTAAAAACTTGGTCATATTTCTCATACTCTTCATGGCTTTCAAGCCGTGTTGCCAGCTTCTCCCGCATCGCGACCTTTATATACGGGATAAGTTTTGTTACTTCTGCAAGCTTGGAATTGAGTGTATCTTTGCCCAGCCCTTCAGCTATGCCGAGGGGACCTAACTTCTTCACCGTCTTTACAAAATCGTTCGTAGACTCGACAAAGACATTTGCTTCAGCGCCGGACATAAATTGTATCCTTAATCGCTGAGGGTTCAACCCTATGTGTTCCAGTACGCGCTTAAAGAGAAGAACCATGGTAAGTGTATGGTAATTCCCGTTGGCGATATAGTTGCATTCATTTAAATGGCACGCACCAATAAACACGCCATCTATTCCTTTGGAGAAGGCTTTGAGCACAAAAGCGGGGTCAACCCTCCCGGAACACATGACGCGGATTATCCTCATTTCGGTTGTATATTGCAGTCTGGAAACTCCAGCCAGGTCAGCAGCTCCGTACGCTCACCAATTGCATGCAAAACCAAGTACTTTTGGTTTAAATTTATCTGCACTCATTCGTTTCCACCTCCTTACTCGGCATTGGCGGCCTGTTTAGTTGGCAGCCGCATCAATCTGTTCAATGATCTTTTCATCGGGAATCATGGCTTCAATTTCGTCCAAGATTTCCTCGTCGGTAAAGTGTTTCAGAGAAATTGCCCCCGTTGGACACTTTGAGTTACAGAGGCCACATCCTTTACAGAGCACAGGGTTTACCTCAACCTTTTTGCCCTGTTTTGTATCACGAATCGTCAAGGCAGCGTAAGTACAAGCATCCGCACATGCCCCGCATCCCATACACTTACTCTCAATCACCTGACACACAGAACCTGAGGCGACGACTATATCATGGGAGAGAAGCGTCAGGACCCGGCCAGCAGCTCCATACGCCTGGCTGATAGTCTCCTGGATGAATTTCGGATAGTGCGCCAGTCCGCAGAGATACACACCGTCTGCAGCAAACTCAACAGGCCGTAACTTGACGTGAGCCTCTTTGAAGAAGCCATCCGGGCTCAAGGTTACCTTGAACTGATTGGCTACTTCCTTGGTTGCTGCTGAAGGAATAACTGCAGCAGCCAGGGCAATAATATCAGCATCCAGTTCCAGTTTCTTGTTAAGTATATAATCTGTAGCAGTAACCTTAAGAACAGCCCGACCATCTTCCGCCTCACCAGGTTCGACCTGAGGTGGATCCAGCGGTTCATAGCGGATGAACCGTACACCTTTATTTGCAGCTTCCCGGTAATAATCTTCTTTAAATCCATACGTCCTGATATCCCGGAAGAGGACGTAAATGTCCATGTCGGGGTTTTTCTCTTTGAGTTCCAGTGCGTTCTTTACAGATTCACTGCAACAGAGGCGACTGCAGTAATTTCTCTCTTCATTTCTGCAGCCCACGCACTGGATCATTACCATGCTCTGGGCATTGATTACCTTTTCATCTCCTGCAGTGATTTTTTCCTCCATTTCGAGGTGGGTCATGACGCGAGGGTCTTCTCCGTAAAGATATTCGCTCGGCGTGTAAACATCTGCGCCTATGGCAAGAACGGCTGCGCCGTGTTTTATCTCTGCAACACCTGTTTCAGACTTCACTGTGGTTACGAAGTTCCCTACATACCCGGTGGCTTCCGTAATAACCGCATCGTGATAGACATGTATTAAGGGGTGCTTGTACACCTTTCCTGTGAGATCGCGCAAATAAGCCTGGACATCAAGTCCATCCAGGGTGGTGTGAATCTTTCGTGCTATCCCCCCAAGCTCTTTTTCCTTTTCCACCAGGTGGACTTCATGTCCCTGGTTTGCTATGGAAAGGGCGCAGTTCATTCCCGCAATGCCTCCTCCAACTATGAGGGCTGCTTTATTCACATTCAGATCAAATTCCTGTAACGGTTCGAGCTTGCGAGCACGTGCCACAGACATTCGGATTATATCCTTTGCCTTGTCGGTGGCTTCCTCTTTTTCTTTCTGGTGGACCCAGGAGTTGT
>Ga0351962_1146_pt1 | contig 18521 bp, 11 predicted proteins | sample TotcelT113001N13_FD_205805 | JGI IMG/M metagenome (GOLD analysis project Ga0351962, IMG submission 205805) | Enriched cells from coal bed in the Powder River Basin, Montana, United States - Total cells T11 rep3 HSBNCT.T11.300.1.N13 ...
GCAGGTAGGCGCTATAGGCGCAGGCTTTTTGGAAGAAATAGTAGAGGTAGCCGAGGGTGTAGGGGCTGATTTCGCTAAGTTGCAGTTGTATGCAGGGGATTTGACCCTCGCTGTGGGCTTTTATCGTGCTTTGAAGGGCGATGAGATTGAGCGCTTCGATACTTTGTCCGTTTTGGGGATTGCAAAGGTGAGCAAAGGACGGGGGCAGTTTTTGAATACTCAGGAAAGTTTCAAGGATTTGACGCTGGCCCTCTTGCAGGTATTGCCCAAGGGAATGCAGGTCGGTAGTATAGTTTAGGCTGACGGGAAAGAGCCCCTTGCCTTCCTTTCCTTCGCTTTCCCCAAAGAGCTGTTTCCACCATTCGGCAAGGTAGTGCAGGCTGGGCTCAAAGGTGGACAAAGCTTCGATGCGGATGTTTTGGGGGTCGAGGGCGTTACGCAGAAGAGCATAGCAGGAGGCCATGTTGTCGGGAGTGTTGAAGTCTTTCTGGGCTTGACGGGCTCCTTCGAGAAGCTCCTGAATGTTTATCCCCATGACCGCCATAGGGAAGAGACCTACGGGGGAAAGCACCGAGTAGCGACCTCCGATATTTTCGGGGACGGGATAGCTTTGGTAGCCGGATGCTTTTGCGAGTGGGCGCAGACTGCCCTGCTCGGGGTCGGTGGTGACGATGATGCGTTGCTGGAGTTCTTTGGGGCTGTAGTGTTTTTTCATGTAGTCATGAAGAAGCTGGAAGGCGACGCTGGTTTCGAGGGTACTGCCCGATTTGGACACCACGTTGAGAGCGATGGAGCGGTCGTCCAGTTGGTTTAAAAGTTGAGTGAGGGCTGGAGCGCTGAGGTGATTGCCGGCATAGAGGATCTGTGGGTTTTTAGCGGAGTTTGCTGATGGTGCCAAGATCCCCTGCTGAATTTCGATGGCAGACCGTGCTCCAAGGTAGGAGCCCCCGATGCCAAGGAGGATAAAGCAGTCACATTGATCGCGGACTTGCTTGGCATGGGCTTGGATTTCCTGGAGGAGAGCATCGCTGGTTTTTTCCGGAAGTTGGAGCCAGCCAAGGTATTCGTTGCCAGGACCACTGCCTTCGTGAAGCGCTTGGTGCACCTCCGGCATTCGGTCTCGAAGCACTTCCATGCGTTTTTGCGAAACATAGGCCTTTGCAAACTGATCGTCTAAATTAAGGCAACAATCCATACTCAACTCCTCTCAAACTGTCGCACGGGGACGTAGACTTTGCGACACTCTAATTGACATATTTGCTTAAATCGTCTTGCTTGTCCTCGATGATCCTAAGCTTTCCCTCGGAATCCAGAGCATAACTAAACACGATACCAGTATTTCCAAGCTGGGGATCAGTCGAAACAAAATAGGATCGGTAGTAGCTGATGATTAGTTCTTTAGCGCTCACATCCACTTTCAAAAAACCACTGTTTAGCAATAGATGAGCATCCGGGTACAAGACAAAAACCTTGAGTCTTTCCGCCTTCTTTTCTGATGGTCTGGGCAGGGTCTGATACACAATTCCGTCGACATCTTCCATGGCAAACACATGATCGTGACCCTGAAAGAAAATGTTGACACCGTTGTCTTTCATGATCTGGTGGATGGGTTTACCCCAAGCAGGTCTCATTTCGTCAAAAAGGTATTTTCCATTGGCATTGTAGCCACCCCATTCAAAGAGCTTGGAGTAGTATTTTCCTCCACGACCGATACCGTTGGCATGATGGGCGAAAACGAATTTATACCTTGCTTTGGAGTTTTCAAGAGTTTTTAGGAACCAATCGTATTGCGTTTTTCCAAGGGTCCAGCTCCAGGGATTGTCCGAGGGCAGTTGGTCAGGGTTTTTGTAGCGATAGTAATCCAAGACCACTATTAGGGCGTCTCCCCACTCAAAGGCGTAGTAGTTTTGGGGGTTTCCGACGAAATCTTCCACCTCTTCGTTTCCACTATAATAGGTGTTAACTTGGGGATTTGGAAAGTATTTTTTTCTTGCCCGAGTCGCCATCACTGCTAAATTTTTATCCGTCACATCGAAGTACTCTGCGGCTTCTCCGTCATGGTTTCCCAGAGTTAGGAAGACTGAGGCATTTCTGCTGACAATATCAAAAAAGGGCCTTTGCTGAAGATAGGGTTCCTGGATTTTTTCCCAGGGGGGGTGTTGTACTTGCGAGACTGCATCGTGGATGAAGGTATCGCCCAGGTCGATCAGGAAGTCAGGGTGAAATTGCGCCATAGCCTCTAAAGTTTGCCGATAGACTCCCTGGTCTGCTCGATTGATGAGGTGGGAGTCGGATTGAATCGTAAAGGTGAAGCTTTGTCCGGGCAAGCGCGGGGTATGAAAGGAATATTCTTCCGTGATGTGATAGCTGTTTTCGCTCTGTTTTTTAAAGTACAGTCGATAGAAGTATTTTTTACCAGGCTGAAGGCAGTTCATTACAAAGACTGCAGGGTTTTGCGAATCTGCCTTTGCCACGGAGCTTTTGCGGGTATATTCTTTACTGCTTGGACCCCATGCTAAATAGAGATGGCTTGGATGCTTTGCCAGGATATTGGCACTTATTTGATCAGGCTCAGGCGCTCCAAGCAAGAGACTACCTTCAAAGGGGGAAACCATGATTTGTTGGTTATTTTTAGGAGCATGTTGAGGGGAAACAGTAAAGACCAAAGGGGAAGTGGCGTACAACAAGGGGTTTGACAAGAAATAGAAAAAAAAGATCCCTAGCAGGGCTAAGTTACGAATTTTCTCCAACTCTCCTCCCTTTATCAGTAATTCTTTCTTCTATTCTTATTTCTACCCTCCATTATACCGAGCTTTTGGTTCCTTTGCGACTTAAAAAGCTTAGCTCTGAAAGATTGACGATTTGGGGTGGTGTGGAGTATGCTATAGGAATAAAGTTTAGGTCCCGTGGGTCGGGGGCTGGGGTAAAATGTCGCAAAGTCTACGTCCCCGTGCGACATTATTTTAGGTAGGAGGTGAGTCATTATGGATGGGTTGGTAAAGATGTTGCCCTATTTATGGCCGGTTTTTGCTCTTCAATTGGGCTTGCAGGTGTATTGTATCCTCAATTTGGTTAAAAGAGTCAGGGTCCGATACAACAACAAGCTTCTTTGGGGTTTTATTATCCTCTGTGGAGGCATCCTGGGGCCTATTGTTTATCTTTTATTCCGTGGAGACGAGGAATAGGTGAGTTTTATGCAAGGCAAAGATGTTGAGTTTGCTATTGAAACTGTAAAATTGGTCAAAAGCTTCAAAGCTGTCACTGCAGTGGATCATTTGGATTTGAAGGTGCCCTATGGATCGATCTATGGGTTTTTGGGTCCCAATGGGGCAGGCAAAACTACCACGATTAAAATGTTGACGGGGCTGTCCAAGCCCAATAGAGGGCAAATCCGTATTTGTGGGAAAGAGGTGCACTTTGGCCAGGTAAGGCACCGCGAGGATATTGGCTTTCTACCGGATGTGCCCAATTTTTATGACTGGATGACTGCGAGGGAGTTTATGGCTTTTTGTGGTCATTTATTTGGCATTGAGGCTGGGACATTAAAAACTCGCAGTAGAGAGCTACTGGAAATGGTTGGTCTGGCTGGAGTTGCGAAACGAATTGGAAGCTATTCCCGCGGGATGAAGCAACGTCTGGGTATTGCTCAGGCAATGGTGAATAACCCAGGGGTCCTATTTTTAGATGAGCCAACTTCGGCGCTGGATCCTATTGGCAGAAAAGAGATCATGAGCATTATGACAGCCCTGGCTGGGAAGACGACTGTCTTTTTTTCGACTCATATTCTGGCAGACATTGAACGGGTCTGCGATCGGGTGGTCATCTTAAACAAGGGAAAAAAAGTTATTGAAGGTACGATGGCTGAACTTAAACATGTTTCAGCTTCCAGGACTATCCTGCTTGAAGTCGAGGGAAGGGATCGTAGGGATGAGTTTTTACAACTGTTAGCCTCTCTGGATTGGGTGGAGCAGGTGGAATGCTTTAACGAGGAGCTGAAGCTTGTGGTGAGAGATTTGAAACAGGCACAAGTAGCGCTTCCTGGAATCTTGGATCGTTTGGGTCTTGGGCTGAGGAAGTTTATGGTACTTGAAGCTACGCTGGAAGATGTTTTCTTGAAAGTAGTGAAGGAGTAATGAAGGCGATGAGGGCGATGGCTTTTTTTAAAAAAGAATGGATGGAAGCACTTAAAACACCTAAACTGCTTATTTTAGCTTCTACTTTTTTCCTTTTTGGTCTTTTGAGTCCTATTACTGCGAAATATATGAACGAGCTTATTGCTGGCTTGGGAAATTTGGACTTGAAGCTTCCGGATCCCACGTATATGGATGCTTATGTGCAGTTGTTTAAAAATTTGTATAGTATAAATATTTTGATCGTTTTGATGACATTTATGGGTATGGTGGTGGATGAAAAAGTGAAAGGTACTGCGATGCTCGTATTGACCAAGGGTCTTAGCATGCGTGCTTTTATTTTGAGTAAGTTTTTTTCTGCCTTGATCGTTTTTACTCTGAGCTATATGCTGGCAGTGGTGGCTTGTTTGTATTATACCTATCTCCTTTTTCCAGTCTTTTTTAATCCAGGCGTGGGAGTGGCTTTGCTTTTGTTTTGGATCTATGGGGCTTTAATCATAGCGCTTACCCTTTGTTGCAGTACTTTGGCCAGGTCGCATACGATGGCTGCAGTGGGAAGCTTTGGGGCTTTTGTGGTCGTTTCTTTGACGGGCACCCTACCTCGCCTTGGTGCTTTTTTGCCTGGATCGTTTCAGGCTCTTGGGATGCAAGCTGTGGCTGGGACTGCCGAAGCTGGGAAAGCTTTTATCCCTGCGCTGATAGCTTTGGGTTTGATGTTGCTTGTGCTTATCGTTATGGTGGCAAGTTTCCGCCAACAGGAAATATAGCTTTAGGTATTTTTATTTAGCATTTGGAAAAGAGTGTCGCACGGGGACGTAGTGTGTCATGAGTAAGAACAGGATACTTCAGAGGGAGGTGAGGAAAGTAAACGAAGTCAAAGACTTACGTAACTGTTTTCTGGATGAGAGGTCAGGTCTCTCGAAATCGACCTAGCAGGAGGAGGTTTCAAACCACCTGGAGCTGCTCTGTTCAAAAGGCAGGGTAGTGAGCATCCATGGAAAAGGCTGCAAGAGCAGTCAGGTACGGAATAGCAAGATGAACACCAGTGAACCATTGACGAGGTCTCGAAAATGCTAAATGATGTCAAAATCAGTGTGCTACGTCTACACTGAGAAGAGAGGGGACAGTGACCTGTATCGACCCCTTGGCATCCGGGATACAGATGGCATGAGGCTATTCCAGGCCAGAAAACGGAACATGAGAGGCTTCACGCTTAGGAAGTAGGAAAACTTACAAGGGCAACACCCCAAGAAGGAAAGTACGAAAATCAACCCCTGATCGTGGAGTGTCGGAGGTTCCCATAGTAGCGAAGAAGCTTTTGAAAGAAAGCAGAGCCAAGGGGAACCATGGAAAAGCCTCATTACATTAATCAACCGAAAGGAAAGAAGAAATGAGTGACGCCGCATCAAGCTATGAAGGAAAAACCATTGCCATCAGTAAAGCGCAAGTGGAAGAAGCCTATCAGCAGGTAAAACGCAATAAGGGAGCCCCAGGCTATGACCATCAAAGCCTGCTCCACTTTGAAGCACAAAAAGAAAAAGAGCTCTACAAAATCTGGAATCGCCTGAGTTCAGGAAGCTATTTCCCCCCTCCCCTGCGCACCGTCATGATTCCCAAAGCCTCGGGAGCGAAACGACCCTTGGGTATCCCCACCGTAGGGGATCGGGTCGCCCAAATGGTGATTAAAACACTGCTTGACCCCTATCTGGAACCCCTATTTCACCCCGATTCCTATGGCTATCGCCCCAAGAAATCCGCTCATCAAGCCTTAGCCATTACCCGAAGCCGATGCTGGAAGCAGGATTGGATCCTCGACCTGGACATTCGAGCCTTCTTTGAGCAAGTGAACCACCTCCTGTTAAACAAGATGTTACAGCACTATGTTTCCGAAGTCTGGATCCTTCGCTATCTTCAGCGTTGGATTCAAGCCCCCGTAGAACAAGCTCAGGGAGTCTTGGCTTGTCCCTTGCAAGGACTTCCTCAAGGGGGAGTCATCAGTCCCTTGTTGGCAAACCTGTACCTGCATGTCACCTTGGATAGCTGGCTTCGAAAGCATTTTCCTCACGTGAAGTTTGCACGTTACGCGGATGATATGGTCTTACATCTATCCAGTGAACACGAAGCTCAAGCCTTGTTACAAGCCATACGAAAGCGCTTGGCTCAAGCCAAACTAAGCCTGAATGAAAGTAAAACCCATATTGTCTACTGCAAGGATAGCAGTAGAAAAGGAAACTACCCCACCATTCAATTTGACTTCCTGGGCTATACCTTTCGTCCTCGAGCCGCTAAAGACAAGCAAGGGAAAGGTTTCACGAGTTTTCTCCCTGCCCTTTCTCCCAAAGCCAGAAAAACCATGAATCTCAAAATGAAGCAATGGAATAGCCGACAGAAAACTCCCCTGAGCCTGGAAGCAGTAGCCCAGTATTGGAATCCCATCTTGCGAGGATGGATTACCTATTATGGGAAATTCTATCCCTCCGCCCTGCATTGGTTAAAAGAACGTATGGATGAGCTACTGGTGCGATGGATGAGAGCCAAATACAAACGCTTCCGCTACCGACCCACCCGAGCCTTTCAATGGCTAAAGTTCCTGCGGCAACGGCAAGCGAACTTATTTGTATATTGGGCACTGAAGTAATTCCTTCAACGATTGGATGTTTTCCATAAGAGCTGGATGAGTTGAGAGGCTCACGTCCAGTTCTGTGAGAGCCTGAGGGTGAAATTCCCTCGGGCTACTCGACGACTTTGCGACATTTATTTGTCGCAAAGTCTACGTCCCCGTGCGACATTTCCGTGCGATAAAACTATTCGAGGCGACTTCGGAAGAAGTTTTCAGTTTCTTTGTCCATAAAGTATACGTAGCAACCTTTTTTCCCTCGGGTAAGAAGGATTAGGTAGTAGTTTTTGAGGGTTTCGAGCAATGAGGCCTCTATGTTTTTTAGATGAGGGTCATAGCTGTTTTTCATCTCAGCATGCCAGACTGATTGAGGAAAATTATAGCAAAGGTCTTTACCAAAGATGATCCCTACATAATCATAGCTTTGATTTTTAGCTAGGTGGATGTGGCCAATCTGGCGGAAGCCATTGGGATCCAGGTTCCAGAACGTAGCTTTCGGTACGTTTTGGGGAGGATCGCTTATCTCAGGATGTGCCACCCAAGGTCGTTGATAGTTTTCAATTACGATGTCATTATTGAGCTCATTTTTCGAATTGGGCTTTGAAGACCATTCCCAGCAAAAACCTGCGAATATCCTGGCGCTGTACTTTGACTTGATCCTGTCCATGAGGATTGTTTCGATATCGTAGGGTGAGGAAACAATATGAAAATCAAAAGCATTAGGGTTGGATTTAAAAAAAGGAACAGCTGTTTTTTCTATTTGCAGGGTATGGTAAAGCCATTGAACATAGGGAGTGTCTGGGGTAGGAGCCTCGTATTGAGGAGTTTCCGCTACTTGCTCTACACTCTCCTCGGGGGGCTTTTCTTTTTTGAGCTTGTTTTTTGGTAGTTGAGGCGATAGTTTTTTAGCTTTTTGCTTTGCTTTTCTTTCTGGTAACTCTTTAATGGGTGGCTTTGCTGGGGGCGGAAAACAGCAAACATTGGCATAGCTGACGAGAAAGTCATTTAGATCTTCTATTAGCTTGTAAGCCGTTTGGTATCGATCGTCTGGATTTTTGGCCAGAACTTTAAGAACGATGGACTGAAGGTTGATGGGGATGTTTCTTTGCGAGGATTCTAGAAAACGAGGAGTTTTTTTTGATGAGCATTTCCATGACTTCAATGGGCTGATCTGAATCAAAGGGAGGCGCCCCAGTTAGCAATTCAAACATAAGCACTCCAATGGAATAGAGGTCAGACCTAACATCGTACTTTGAATAGACCACCTGCTCTGGGGCGGCGTATTGTACCATACCCATGAAAGCTCCGCTGGAGACTGATGATGCATCTTCGCTTCGAGCAATCACCAGGTTGATAATTTTAACTTGGAGATCTTTACCTATACAGATTACTTCAGAGTTTAGGTCGCGATGTGTAATTCCTTGGCTGTGCAAATAGGATACAGCGTCTAAAATATTTAGCGAAACTTTGACCATTTGCTCCAGGGTGAGTTTTTTGTTTTTTGCGACTAATTTGAAAGGTCGCCCTGAAGTACTTTCCCGAACAATACAAATACGCTCTCCATCTATTAGCATATCAAGCAATCGCACAAAAGCAGGATGCTGGATGTTTTTCATTAGATGGTATTCTCTTTGGATGCGTTGATTGAAGGAAGGATTTGATAGGGTGGGGATCTGGAGGCTTACGGGATGGTCTTCTTTCAAATCATAGGCAAGATAAATATTGCTGAGAATGAAGCGATGAATGAGCTTGTCAACTCGATAGCGGTCCTGGATTACAAGGTTTTCCAAATTTTCCTCAGGCTTCGTATTGGGTGGTCTCAACAAAGCGGATGATCTTTGTTGGAAGGATTTGCTGAAATCTGTATAGCTAAGCGAAAAAGAGTGGTCTATTCCGATGGTTTCTATCATGGGGATGGAAGTTTGCTCTGGAGGGGCTTGGGTATTCTTTAAAATTGCCTCAATGGTTTCGTGGTGGCGGAGGACTTCTTTAAAGGAAGAAAACCTTTGGCTTGGGTCTTTTTCCAGCATTCTCATGACCATATTATCAATCTGCGAAAGAAGGTCAGGTCGGAGCTTTGCAAGGCGAGAAGGGCTAATGGCGATATGCATATGAGCAAGGGTGATAGGAGTTTTTTGTTCGCAAAACGGCAAACGTGTACTGAGCATTTCAAAAAGAATGATGCCCAACGAGTAGATGTCGCTGGCTTCTCCGAGTGATCCATGCGCTGGGTAGAGTAATTCGGGGGCCAGGTAGCCAAAGGTGCCGAAAATATCATCGGTTTCTATGTTATCTTCAAGGATAGCATTAAGGGAGATGTTTCTCGTGTAGCAAAAATCGCTTATGAAGGCTTTGCCATTGGAATTAAGGAGGATGTTGGAGGATTTAAGATTGAGGTGCATGAGGCCTTTTTGGTGGGCACAGGATAATGCGAGACAGACCTGGCGCAGGATTTGCATGGTTTCGGAGGGTGAAAAGGAGCCTTTTTGTTGAATAATTTGTCGAATGTTTTGGCTTTCAATGTAATCTGAAACCAGGTAATAGCGATTGTTGTCGTAGCCAAGTTCATGTATTTTAACGATATGGGGATGTTTGAGGGTTTTTAACCTTTCTATTTGTTTGATATATTGTTCGATAAAGGGTTTATTGTTGCAAATGCATGGATTGATGAGTTTTACTGCGACAGGTTTTTTAAGTTCTGGATGATAAGAGCGGTATACGGTAGAGGTACCGCCTTTGCCAATGACCTCTTCAAGCTCAAAGCGCCCAATGGTGTTATTCAACATTACTCTTCATTTCTATCATGGGTGGCTGGTGAAGGAGAGGAGAAGGTCTGTAACGGCATCATGCATTTCCTGGACACTTTGATATCGTTTGGAGGGATCTTTTTCAATGGCCTTGAAGACTATATTCTGTAGCTCCACTGAAAGGTTTTCTTTGATTTTAGCAGGGAAGACTGCCTTTTTGTTGAGATGCATATTGATAATATCGATGGGAAGATCTGAGGTGAAGGGGGGCTTACCGCATAGTATCTCATAGAAAAGGATGCCCAGGGAATAAACTTCGGAACGATAATCATAAATGGATTTGGTAATTTTTTCTGGAGCTGTGTATTCTAAAGATTCTTTAAGTCCTCCGCTGGAAGCAGAGGAACCGTCACTGGCTCTATTAAGGATAAAGCTGGTAATTTTAACTTGCAAATCTGGAGTGATGGTTACCATTTCGGAGCTGATTTCCCGGTGAAGTAGCCCTCGTTGATGAAGGTAGTTGATGCTGTCGAGGATACTTATCATGACAAGTAAGGCGTTTTCGACGTTCATTGGCTCCGATTTTACAATTTGACTCAGTTTTTGCCCTTTGGCATATTCGCGGATGATATATTGAAATTCATTCAGATCAATGAGGTCGATGATTTTAACAAAGCCAGGATGTTCAATTTGTAGAAGCGTCTCTGTCTCTCGCTGGTGCTGCATTTTTATAAAGTGACTGCTACCTGTGGGCACTTCAATGCTTATACTTTGCTCGGTATGAAGATCGAAACCTAAATATAGCATGCTCTGACGTGGCTTGGCGATGAGTTTGTCGATACGGTAGCGATTGTTAATGATTTTACCCTTGAGAGAAATTTCGCAGGCCTGTTCGCTTGAAGCCGTCTCTGGATCAGGAGCTTTTAGTGCTAAAAGGAGCTCAGATACGTTTTGGTAGCGTTGGAGGGGATCTTTGGCTAGCATTTTATCGAGGACACCCTGAATCCATTGGGGTAGATCTTTTTGATGATAAAAAAGTGGCTCTGGAGTGACCGAGATATGCATATGAGCAAGAAGAATAGGGACTTTGTCTACAAAGGGTGGGTGTCCGCAGAGCATTTCATAGAGGATGATGCCCAGGGAGTAAATATCGCTGGCAGAACCCGTTTTGCCCATGTTGGCATATAGTTGTTCGGGCGCAAAATAAGCTAAGGCATCGGTAGTGTTTTCGATGGGAATCGACTTGTCAAGAATAGTGCTGAGGGTGATGCCTTTACTGAGAGCAAAATCACTTAGCAAAGCTATTCCATTGGAAGCTATGAAAATATTGGAGCTTTTAAGGTTGAGGTGGGCGAAACCCTGCTCGAAAGCATAAGCCAGCGCTGAGATTACATTGGTGAGAATATTGAGAGCCAGGTCGAGACTGAAAGGTCCGCTTATTTGTAGCAATTGTTTTACCGTACTGCCTTGAATGTAGTCCATGACGGTATAGAAATGAGTATCTTCTTGCCCGTAGTCATGAATCGTGACGATATTGGGGTGACTCAGTCCAGTGAGTTTGGGGCAGTCGTGGTGGAAAGTGAGGGCAAAATCATTTTTTGCGGTGAGTTGATCAGAAAAGAGCTTGAGCGCTTGAACATTTTCTTTTTGTTGGTGTTTTGCCTGGTATACCTTGGACAAATCTCCATGATTAATCTCTTCGATGATCTGGTATGGTCCTAGTTTAGTGATGTTTTCCATTTATACCTCGTGATGTGTTTTCTTATTTTTCAATATGATCTCGAAAATAGGCTTCGGTGCCGTGATCCATAAAAAAGACGTAAACTCCTTTGATGCCTCGGCTGAGCAGGATGCGGTAATGATTAAGCAAATGGGCTTGAAGTGGTTTTCTGGAAGCGTGCAAGACTTCGTCGGTGCAGGTTTGGGGGTTGCTGAGCCAGGAAGACTCTTCGTCGCTGTAGCTAAGGTCTTTGCCAAAAATGACGCCAATATAGTCAAATTTTAGATCCTGGAGGGTATAGACATTGCCCACCTGGTTGATACCCTGAGGGACTATTGACCAGTAGGAAGCACTCGGAACATTTTTGGGGAGCTGATCAATGCTGGGAAAAGGGACCCAAGCTTTGTTGAAATTGTCTATGCTAATGTCTTGTGCCAGTGTCATGTTTTGATCCAGCTCTTTGGTCCATGGCCAGCAAAGTCCTGCGCATAATCGGGCTGAATGCCCTTGGTCAACCCTCTCAAGTAAAAGCTCGTCGAGATATTCGGGACTTTTAAGGATATGAAATTCAAACGAACTCGACTTTGCGAGGGTAACAGGTTTTTTGCATTCAATAAAGTCAAGCATACAAAGGAGCCAGTGGATGTAATCGGGATGGGGGTGTTCGTAGATTAGTTTGTCGATTTCTGACGCTTTGGGAAGGGGCAATACTTTGTAGAATTTGCTCATTTGGAGCTTTCCTTTGCTGTTTTTGATCAGAGGACCATCTTCCTGGTTTTTTTGCTTTTTCTTTTCCTGGACCTTTTTTTCAAGAAGCTGTGAAATATTTTTTTTGCCTTTTTTACTTTGATCGAGCTCTTTCAAGGCTTGAGTATAGCTTTCGAGCATTAGCTTGATTTCCTCGTAAAACTCCCTTGCAGTCTGATACCGTTCGTAAGGTTTTTTGGCAAGGGCTTTTAGGACGATTTCTTGTAGGGGAAGGGGTATTAGAGCTTTATCTTCGAGAGAAAACTGGGCTTCTTTATTGAGATGCATTTCCAAAATCTCTGCAGGTTTGTCTGAGGCAAAGGGTGTTTTGCCTGTGAGAAGCTCGAAGAGTAGGATTCCTGTGGAGTAGATGTCTGATCGATAGTCATAGCGGGATTGGGAAATTTTCTCGGGAGGGGCGTAAGCTACCAGACCCATAAATCCTAAGCTTGAGACCGAGGAGGCCTCCTTTGCTTTGCTGATAAGAAGGTTGTAAATTTTGACTTCGGATTCTGCGTTGACGGTAATGATTTCGTTGTTGATATCGCGCTGAACCATGCCCAGAGCGTGCAAATAGCAGAGGGTGTCCAATAAGCCCAGGATGATGCGAAGGGCTTTTTCAATGCTTACTTTTCCACTTTGCAAAATATTTTTGATGGGTCGACCGAGGTTGAACTCCCGGATAAGGTAGATGCGTCCATTGTGTTCGATGATGTCCATGATTTTGATAAGACCGGGGTGGTCGAGGCTTTTGATGATGTCGAATTCTTCTTTGAGTTTGAGGCGAAAGGCTTGATGATTTTCTGATGGAAGCTGGATGCTGATATGCATGTCTTTTTGAAGGTCATATCCCAAAAAGAGATTGCTGAGGATGGGCTTGGAGATGAGCTTTTCAATACGGTAGCGATCTTTAAGCACCTTACCTTCAATAGTACCATGGTCTGGGGCTAATTCCACAGGATTCTCTTTGTTTTTATGTGACGCAAAGCTTTCATTGAACTCATTAATGCTTTTAACCAGGGAGTGGTCTTTGGAGAGGATTTCTATGTGGGGCATGGAGTGTGAATTGATCGTTTTCAGTTGAAATAGCAATTCTGACGCGTTTTGAATGCGATTGCAAGGGTTTTTTTCGAGCATTTTTTGGAGGCAGGCATCGAGTGAAGCTGGCAAATCCGCTTGGTAATCCAGAATGCTTTTGGGGGGATGCGTGATATGGAAATGGGCACACTCAATGATGGTCTTGAAGGGGGGGTAGGGAAAATTTCCAGTGAGAATCTCAAAAAAAATCAGACCCAGCGAATAGATATCGGTGCTTTCCTGAACTTCGCCTGCAAGAGGATAAAATTGTTCGGGTGCCATGTAACAAAGATCGGAAGTGAGATCAAAGTCAGCGTATGTCCCGTTTAGAATCTTGCATAGAGTGATCCGTTTGCTGAAAGCAAAGTCGTTGATGATGGGCTCAAAACTACTATCGAGAAAGATGTTTTCTGGCTTCAGCTTGCCATGGATGAGCTTTTGCTCATGGGCATGACTTAGAACTTCTGTGATAGATTTGAAGAGCTTTAGCGCTTTATCCAGGGAGGGGAGAGTATGTTTTTTGATGTAGGATCTAAGGTTTTTGTTTGCCTGGTAGGGAGTGACGTAGAAGAGTTGTTGTTGGTGGATGCCGTATTCGATGATTCCAGGAATTTGGGGGTGTTTGAGTCGAGAAAGCTTTTGTGTGTCCGCGTGAAATTGAGAAACAAACTCGGTTTGAGACGACAAGCATGGAGATAAGAGCTTAAGGGTAAAAAAACTGTTTGAATTTGAATGATATACTTTGAAAAGCTGGGACATGCTACCATGACCGAGCTCCTCCAAGACCTCATACGAAGCAATCATTCTTTTGTTGTCCACTGCACACTCCGTTAGTAGCGCACCCTCTCAAGATTAACTACAGCTATGCAAAATCAGCTACCTCTTTTGTTATTATAAACTATCGCTATATAAAGTCAAAGCAATTATTTCGTTTTTTCGTGTTTGCTTTTCATTATTATTTCATAATTGATTCATATCCCTTACACTTTTATATGGTATTTCTTGTATAATGCATTTAAAAGGGAGAAAATATAATGAAGATAAACAATAAAGAACGGATGCTGATTTCTGTAATGATTTTGTGCTTTTTTTTGCTTGCGAGTTTTTCTGCTTGTGCCCCCCAAAAAGCAGTTGATAAGTCCCCAGAGCTTGCTTCTGACAATCCTTTGGAAAAGAACATTTCTGCTGAGAGTTTGCCAAACAAGGCAAACCTTCCAAAAGAGGCGTTGCGTTTTAAGGATGGACCTTTTGCTGGACAGGCTATTCCTGCCGACATTAAGGGCTCCTACACCCTGACCGACACTGCGTTTATATACCAGGTTCCTTTGGATGTTTTGGGAGAAGCTTTTATGATACCGCCTCAGTATATTGACCAAGTGCGCCATGTTGACCTCAAACAGATTTATCGAAATCTTGCCCTGGTAGACAAGGAATTGGGCAATGGCTCTGTAATTATGTTTGTTTCCTTGTATAAGGGCATGCCCTATGAGCCCCACGAACCTACCTATCAACTTGAAATGGGTGCACAAATTTTAAAGCAAAGCGGAAAACTAAGCCCTGAGCAAGAAAAGTATCTGGACGAGCATACGGTTTTGTTGAGCGAAATTGGTCAGGTATATTTTGATTTTCTCGACCCCTCTACAGGGCAGGATCCAAATGCCAAACCACCCCTTGCGAGCGAGGATCCTTCGATGATCGGTGTGTTAAGAATTGATGCTCAGACTACTTTTCAAGACGTGTTGGATGTCGGGATCAGCCAAAGGATCCTTCTTGAAATTGTTGGAGCAGAAAAAATAGAAGATTTGAACCAATCCATTCGATCCTATTGTGTACTCAAGGGCCTTCAATTCAGCGCAGTCAAAGATCGCCTCAACCAATTACTCGATTAAAACATGCAGAGGGACGCGTACCTTGCGACATTTTTTTGGATCCTGGTAGTGCTTTGGATGGCTTTTATTTTTTATTGTTCTGCCCAGCCTGCAACACAATCAAAGGACTTGAGTTCGGGTCTGACTGATTTCGTTGTTCAGGCTATGAACAGGTGGCTACCAGCTATCAAGGTTAATACAGAATGTTTACATGGGTTTTTACGCAAACTGGCTCATTTCCTGATTTATTTACTGCTTGGGGTCTTGGTGATGCAGGCTATGAGGGCAAGCGGTATTACGGGCAAGAGAGCAATTGTTGCCAGTTTGCTTACATGCGTCCTGTATGCTGTTTCCGACGAGTTGCATCAGTTTTTTGTGCCTAATAGGGGCGCTCAAATTACCGATGTTATCCTCGACAGCTTTGGGAGCAGTTTGGGCATCTTCCTGGCAAGTGTAGGGTGGCGAGTTGGGGGCAGGTCCGAAAGAAAAAAAGTTTAAGCTTTTTGCTCTTTGGATCTCTTGAGGATCAGATAAACTACGACCAACAGAAAAGCTATAATACAGGCGATAGAAGTGTTGATAACTCCTGGATAAAGCCCTGAAAAGCCTTCAGGACCCGGCTTGATATGTTTCATCCAAATACCTGCGTAGGCCCAGATAAAGACAAGAGCGTAGGCGATACTGCTGAAGCGAAGCATGGTGGCTATACCTATCAGGGCTCCAACGAGGAGAATGACGACGGTCCAAAGGGACTCTTCGATACCCCATCCGTTCCAACCCAGTCGCACCAAGTAGGCCGTGGTATTGGCGATGGTGGCTACAGTGATCCAGCCGAAGTAAATGCTGAAAGGTAAACGGAGGAAGAAGCGCTCGATGGGGGAGAGCTTTGAGGAAATATTGAATTGATGGAGCGCTTGGACGATCATGATGAGGCAAATCAGTATGGTAAGCATGAAAAGCATGGTTAGGGGCATGATTTGATAGTGCCAGGCAAAGATCCATGAGGCATTGGCCAGCGAGGATATGATGAAGAGGATGCCTACTTTGTTGAGTAATTTGGCTTTACTTTCATTTGAGGGGCCACTGCGGAATAGTCCGAGGTGGTAGAGCACAAAAGCAAGCACCAGAAGATAAATAAGACCCCAGATGGAGAAAGTCAGACCTTGAGGGGCAAAGAGGTTGGGAAAAGCATCGGATACTTCGCCTGTGTTTAAGCCATTAATTGGCAGAGCATTGGCCAGTGCGTTGATAGTGATCATGATGATAAAACTGAGGGCGACGAAAACCTTGATCAGAACGTTTTGTTTTGTATTTTCCATTTTTTACTCCTTAGCTAAACTAATGCAAGGTATCAAAAAATTTCTATTTTTATTATACCCTCTTTTTTAACTGCTTGAAATTAAATTAGTTCATGTTTGCTTGAATTCGTCAAGTTCTAAGGAACACTATGCTGTGAAAGTGTCTCGAGATAGCAACTTAAAGGGTTTCGAGGTAATTTGTACAAAAGCTTACTTGTTTTTTTTATATGCTTTGTTAAAATAACTTAAATAGCATCCGAAAGGAGCGACTTGTAAAAATGAAGAAAACTCTTGCATTACTTTTAGCAGTACTTTTACTCCCTAGTCTGGTGTTTGGCTTTGTTCAGCGAAACGCCACTCATACTATTATTGGGCATGGCTCTGTCAAAGGTGATTTGTTTATTCCCTATGCTGCCCAGATGGATCAATATAATTTTTATGTTTTGGACCAGGAGGGTTTGACAACGTTTTCCCGTGAAACCGGGGAGGCTATATCCAAATTTCGAGTTGAAACCGGTTTGCCTGAGCTGCTTTCCAGTTTTTTTACTTTTGTGCACGACTGGGCGCTCAAAGATGATCTCGAGGTACTTCCTTTTGAATTTAATGCTCAGGATTTGCTGGCCTTGTTTAATTTAAATATGTTTATTGAAGGCGACTATGCTTATATCCATGGGATCAAAGGGATTCAACAGTATGAATTGAGCAGTGGGAAGAAGCTAAAAACCATTCCATTCCCCGCTTATCCTGGAAAAACTGAAGATAGCCATTATCTCTTCTTTAAACCTCAGCTTCATGAAAACCTAATGTATTATCTGGCTTTTGACACCGAGGACTTGATGAATATTATCAATAATCCCCCAGACAACTTTACTTTGATTCAATACCATCTAGACACCAATGAATGCAGTCAGCTTGAGCTTCAAATACCGATCCCGGAGGGTATGGAAGAGTATTACAGTGCAATGCCCTATGGTTTTGCAGTTTCCGAAGAAGGGCAGTTGGGCGTTTTAATGGCCTCAAACCTAGGCATCGAACTGCAATGTTATGACCCTCAGGGAGCCTTTATATCAAGCTATGTCGTGCTGGATCCCTATTCTGATGAGATGATCCTGAGGCTTCCAACTTCATTGGCTTATCTTGATGTAAAGCAAATTGCTCTTTCCATCTTTAAGCTTACGATGGACTCAGAAGATTATTCCATGAGCATTTCTCATGAGATAGAAACTATTCAGCTCCATGAAAATATTCTTGAAAAAAGCTCCACTTATGCTTTTACTGATGCAGGGTTTTTCCCCCTTCGACTCAGTGCTTATAGGGGGGACATGCTCCTTATCCAATCCGGATCTTTTGATGCTCTAATCAACTTTTCCGTTACCCACCTGAGCCAGGATCCAGAAAACAAGGAGATTATTTTAAATGGTCAAGTGGGAAAGAGCCCCTATGGGCCAGGGCAAGTCTTCGGCTCTCTGGCTTTCACCGTTGACGATGAAGGGCGTTTGTACCAAAACAACCTTGGAATGAATACTATCCAGGTTTTTAATCCCGATGGAAGTTTTGCCGAAGAGATTAGCATAAATAACCCCCTCGCTGAGGATGAATTGCTTAAAGAAGCGGGAATTCAATTGCCATGCATACTTACTCAACTCGTTATTCAAGGCGATACCTTATATACCATCGATCTTTTTGGTTTTGTTCAGTCTTACTCCCTGAGCAATCAAAGCTGGACTTTACTCTCGGATCAGGATTTTTATGATATACCTTCTTTTTACCTTGATGCCAAATGTAGCGAAGAAGGCCTTCATGTGTTTGAACCTTACTCCTTTTATGATGCCCCTCCAAGCATCAAAACTTACCACCTTAATGGTGAAGTTGACTATCTGGAGCTGGAATATGATTTTAGTTTATACAAGGATAAGCCAAATATTACTTTAAGCTTTACCCTGAACGATACCGAATTTCATTTACTGGACTCTTTACACCGTAAAATTTTGATCTTTGACCGAATGGATGGCAGACTGATCAAAGAAGTTGTCATCTTTGGATTACCTATATTGGCCACTTCTATTGATCTCCATCCTGAAAAAGAGTATGCCTGGTTGGTCAACGATCTGACTACGCAAAGTCTATATGGTATTCATCGAAACGGAATCATGATGCACCGCATAGGAAAAAAGCAGGTTTTATCCAGCATGCTGACTCCAGAGGATTACAAGGAAAAGAAGGACGGGTTTTACATTCCTCTTCGCATTCAAACCAAAGCTGGTAAAATCTATGTGCTTGATTTTCTCAATTGCCGCTTTCATCGGATTGTTTTAGG
>Ga0351962_1147_pt1 | contig 18367 bp, 19 predicted proteins | sample TotcelT113001N13_FD_205805 | JGI IMG/M metagenome (GOLD analysis project Ga0351962, IMG submission 205805) | Enriched cells from coal bed in the Powder River Basin, Montana, United States - Total cells T11 rep3 HSBNCT.T11.300.1.N13 ...
ATCTACCACGACCCGGTAAGTCCTGTCCTTCGATCACCTGCGCAGGTCGGGTGGGATGCCTGGTTCCGCACGATCGACCTTGTTACCCCGCAGCCGCTCAAGGGAGAGGAACTCCTCAGGAGAACACGGGGTTGGTGGACCGTGGAGCCCAACGACGTGGCGGCGGTTGTCAAAGAGTACGGCCGGCTGATCGTCGGGGAAGAGGGCGAACTGATGGTGGAATTCGAGAATGAAGACAGGTCGGACGGACTCATGAAAGCATTAGCCGAGAGATTCGGCGACCAGGTGCAGCTGACCGCGTGAAGAAAGGCCGCGAGAATAAATGGTTCAGCATTATTGTGTTATAATAGTAACGTTGGGACAATAAAATGAGCACTATTCGACTACCGGCAGTGAGTGGAACATTCTATCCGGCAAATCCCAGGATATTGAAGAAAGAGATTGAAGGGTATCTTGGCAAGGCCCCGAGTGGCGGACTTCCGGGAGAGATCATGGGTCTTGTTTCCCCGCATGCAGGTTACATGTATTCCGGCCAGACGGCAGCTTACGGATACAGGGTAATTGCGGGAGCTTCGTTCGACACGGTCATTATCATTGCACCAAGCCACCGGTCTTTTTTTGTGGGCGCTGCAATAGACGATCAGGAGATTTACAGGACCCCCCTCGGTGACATCCCGGTAGACACCGAACTCGCGACCGAACTGGTGGAAGAAAACGATTTTATTCATATTAATTCAAAAGTACACTCGGGAGAACACTCCCTCGAAGTCCAGCTTCCCTTCCTCCAGTCTGTGCTCAAGGGGTTCAGCATAGTGCCGATAATCATGGGCACCCAGGACGCTGAATCGTGTCAACGGCTCAGCTCGATCATTGTCGACCGCATTAAACAGAAGAAGAAAAAATGCCTCTTGGTCGGAAGTACTGACCTTTCCCATTACTACCCCTACGATGAGGCAGTCGAGATCGATGCAGTCGCAGTGAAAAACCTCAACGGTTTTGACGTTGAAGGAATGATCAAGGACCTTGCGGTCGAGCATTACGAGGCCTGCGGGGCAGGGGCCATGATCGCAACCATGATGGTGTGCCGGGAGCTGGGCGCGAATCGCAGCAGGGTGCTGAAGTATACCAACTCGGGGGATGTTTCAGGTGACAGGGGAAGTGTCGTCGGATATGTCTCGTCTGTTTTTTTCAAGGAGAGTTAGGCAGTGGAAGGATCCAGGAAAAAGACTGATCTTCATTTTTCCGATGAGGAGAGGCGTATACTGAAGGAGCTTGCAAGAACTTCGATAGAAGCGGCTCTGTTCGGGAAAGAAGATAAGCGTCCGGAAATTCCCCAAACACTCAAAAAAAAGATGGGCGCCTTTGTCTGCCTGAAGACCCGGGGGGAATTAAAAGGTTGTATCGGGTACATTAAAGGCGTTAAGCCTCTTGACCGGACCGTAACGGAGATGGCAGTGCAAGCTGCTTTTCACGATCCCAGGTTCCTGCCTCTTGATAAGGATGAATGGAAGAGTACGGACATCGAGATTTCCGTACTCACTCCGATGCAGAAGATAAAAGAGATCAACGAGATCCAGGTGGGAGTGCATGGTATTTACATCGAGCAGGGGGCCAATTCGGGCCTGCTGCTTCCCCAGGTGGCAATCGAGAACGGTTGGGACAGGATGACATTTCTTGAATACACGTGCATGAAGGCAGGTCTTCCAGGGGATGCCTGGAAATCGGGAGAGACCGAAATCTATATTTTTTCCGCAGATGTATTTTAATAAGAGTGTAAGGAGCGTGCATGATCAACAGGAAAATGTCTATAGGAGATGTCGTCAAAAAGCATCCGGAAACGATAGCCACATTTGAACGGTATGGACTGGGGTGTGTGGGGTGCCAGGCTGCGCTGTTTGAGAGCATCGAACAGGGGGCGGAGGTGCATGACATAGATGTCGAAGCGCTCATTACAGACCTAAACAGGGAAATCAAGCGAGTCGGTGCGAGTGACGGAAAGTAGCTTTTGAGGTAACGATACCGCCACACTTCCGCGCAAAAAGATCATAAAAGTCATCCCCTTTTTGGAAGAAAGTTGAAAATAGATACCGTTATTCTGGCAGCAGGAGAATCTAGAAGGCTGGGCTTCAACAAATTGTGCCTCCGCGTAAACGGTAAGGCTGCGGTGAGGAGGACGGTTGAGCTTTTTCTGGAAAACGGGCCCGGGGGAAAGCTTATGGTCGTTACGGGATTCGAGGCGGAAAGAATCGAGGGAGAACTGGCGGGCCTGTCCGTTATATTCGTCCATAACGAATTATATAGTTCGGGCATGTCTTCTTCCGTCAAGACTATCCTGCCTTATGTGACAGAAGCCGACCTCGTCCTGTTTCATCTCGGCGATAAACCTTTTGTGGCACCCGAAATTATTCGCAACATCGAGAAATGCTACGGGGCAGACGGCTCGAGCATTGTCGTACCTGTGCACGAAGGGGTAAAAGGCCACCCGGTCCTTATCAACGTCCGGCGATATCTTTCCGATGCGTGCGCGATAAAGGGAGACCGGGGGTTGCGGGATGTGATAGATGAACATGTGAAAGAAACGTTTTTCTTCGAAGGGGGAGAAGGCGTCGTCCTGGATATGGATACGGAAGAGGATATCTCTTTATTAAGAAGGAGGGGCTATATCATTGAAAAAGGTTAGGGTGGAAGATGGAGTCGGACTGGTGCTTGCCCATGACATAACGGAAATTATACCGGGCAAAAAGAAGGATGCGGCTTTCAGGCGCGGTCATGTAGTACAAAAAGATGACGTGGAGAGACTGCTCGATCTCGGAAAAGGTTATATCTATGTGACGGAAGGCGAGGAGGACGAGGTGCACGAGGACGAAGCTGCCCGCCGTATCGCCCTGTCAACAATGGATGAAAATATGGAACTGGTTCCGGCCAAAGAAGGAAGAGTGAACATTACCAGCAAGGTCAGGGGCCTTGTTACCGTTGATGTTCACCGGCTGAACAGGCTGAACAGGATTGAAAATGTTGTTTTCACCACAGTACCTGACCATTACCCGGTAAATCCCGGTGATCTGATTGCAGCCACAAGAATTATTCCCCTTCTTATACAAGAGGATCTGCTCCGGCGGGCCGAATTCGTAGGCCGGGAGGGTGTCATCAAACTGCTGCCTTACGCGCAGATGAAGGCGGGCCTCGTCATCACCGGGACGGAGGTGGCCACAGGTCGGATCACCGACGCGTCGTCGCGGGTGGAGGAGAAACTTAAAGGATACGGGCTCGAACTGGTAGGGAAGAGACTGGTGATTGATGAGGTGATCAAGATCAGGGATGCCGTTATGGAGCTTTTCGAAGAGGGTGCCGATCTGATCATTACGACCGGCGGTCTTTCGGTTGACCCCGACGATGTAACAAGGGAGGGTGTAGAGGCAACGGGGGCCAGGACAATAAGCTACGGTGCTCCTGTTTTTCCGGGCGCCATGTTCCTGATTGCGCGGCTGGAAGGACGCTATATTCTGGGCGCTCCCGCATGTGTCTACTACAACACCGTCACCGTACTCGATCTTGTTCTGCCCTGGATTATGGCCGGCGAGACGGTGAGTGCGAGCCGGGTCAGGAAACTTGCGCTCGGCGGGCTTTGCCTGCACTGTGCCGAGTGTCATTATCCCCGGTGCTTCCTCGGAAAGGGGCGTTAATATGAAAGGGCTCCAGGTGGTAATAAAGGGCGCAGGGGAAATGGCGACAGGTATCGCACATCGTCTTTTTATGTCGAATATCACGTGCATCTTAATGACCGAGATCGGAACCCCGATTTCGGTAAGAAGAAATGTGGCTTTTTCGGAAGCCGTTTATGAAGGAGAGATGGTCGTAGAAGGTGTTAAGGCGCTCCTCGTAAAGGAGATGGCGGACATCAGGCGTGCCTGGGAGCAGAAGTTGATAGGCGTCATTGTCGACCCCGGAGCGCTCATCAGCGGTCAATTAAAGCCTGATGTAGTTATAGACGCGATCATGACAAAGAGGGGAAAAGGGTCGATCAAAGGAGAGGCACCCTTCACAGTCGGTGTCGGTCCCGGTTTCCGGGCGCCTGAAACCGTTGATGCGGTTGTCGAAAGCAACAGGGGGCATAACCTGGGCAAGGTTATATATCATGGAGAGGCGGAAGCTTTCACGGGCATTCCCGGAGTTACGGCAGGCTACAGCAGAGAGAGGGTGTTGCGTGCTCCCCATGCCGGGATGGTAAGACCGGTAAGGGCGATAGGAGATGTCGTGGAGAGAGGTGAAACCGTGCTGCTCATTGATACAACGCCGGTGATCGCGCAGATAGGCGGTATCGTGAGGGGCCTGATAAGGCCGATCTCTGTTCGGGCCGACGAAAAGATAGGCGATATAGATCCAAGAACCGACAAAAACGCCTGCTACACTATTTCAGAGAAGGCGAGGGCTATAGGTGGAGGCGTGCTCGAAGCGGTGATGCATCGCTTTAACGACAGTCAAATGAGCAAATAGATAAATAGACAAATGGGAAAAGCCACGAAAATGACGATTGTCGTTTTCACCCCATAACATTAACAGATTGTGGTTGTTACCCCATTTCGCTATTTCACTATCCCGGCACAGTGCCAGTGAATACCAGAGGAGGTCCGCATGGACGTATATCAGGCTATTGAGAACTACCTTTCAAGGGGAAGACGGGGTACCCTTGCGACCATAATAAGGAAGTTGGGCGCGGCGCCGAGAGAAGAGGGCGCAAAGATGTTCATCGGGGACGATGGGGCATTTTTCGGTACTGTCGGCGGGGGGTGTGTGGAGGCTGAAGTCTGGCAGGAGGCCAAAAAAGTCACCGGAGACCAGAATGCAAAAATCCTTCATTACCGAATGGACGGCACCGTTGTCGAGGATGAAGGGATGATCTGCGGGGGTAATGTCGATATTTTCCTTGAGCCCGTTTACGAGCGATACAGGGATCTCTATTCCGAAGTGCGGGCCCTTGAAAAAAAGGGGAAGAGTGCTTTAATTATTACGAGGTACGCGGAAGGCTTTTTTTTCAAGAGCCTCATCATGGAGGATGGTTCGGCAATCGGTGATGAGGCCGACCCAAATATCGGGGAGCGGTTCCATTCGCTTTTGACCGGGCGAAAGCCGGTCATAACCGACGGTGAGATAATCGAACCGGTCCTTTCGGCTTCGTTTCTCTATCTGTTCGGAGCAGGGCACGTTTCACAATATGTATCAAAGATAGCGGCCATAGTCGATTTTAACGTAGTCGTAGTCGATGACCGGGATGACTTTGCCAACCGGGAGAGGTTCCCGGAGGCCCAGGAAATAATAGTGAACGATTTTGCAACGGTTTTTGACCGTATCCGTTTTTTCGGCAACGAATACGTGGCTATTTTGACCAGGGGCCACAAGCACGATGCGACCGTGCTCGAAGAGGTTCTCAAGAGGCCGACGCGATACGTGGGGATGATCGGAAGCAAGAGAAAGACCAGGTTGATCATCGACCACCTGAAGAAAAAGGGTTTCGGGGAAGATCTTCTTAAGTCGGTTCATGCGCCTATCGGGATCGCTATAGAGTCGGAAACTCCTCAGGAGATAGCGGTAAGTATAGTAGCGGAACTCATTAAAACAAAAAGAAAGGTCTAAATTTTTTGCTTCGAGAAACGTTTCTCGGGGAAAGAAAGAACACAGCAAAGGAAGAGGGAGACAGCGTTCTTCCTCTTCCTTTTGATCCGCTAAAAAAATATCTCTCTGAAGTTTCACGTTATCAGGTTCTGACCCGGGAAGAGGAACGGGAGATTGCGGAAAAGGCACATCGCTTCAAGGACCACAACTCGGCTCAAAAACTTGTCGTTTCCAACCTGAAACTTGTCGTCAAAATCGCCCTTGAATACTACAATTCCTACCTGAATATCCTGGACCTCATTCAGGAGGGCAATGTCGGCCTCGTCCACGCTGTACGAAAATACAACCCGTACAGAGGCACAAGGTTTTCCACATACGCTTCCTTCTGGATAAGGGCTTACATGCTCAAATACATCATGGATTCGTGGAGCGTCGTGAAGGTGGGAACCACGCAAAGCCAGCGAAAGCTTTTCTATCGCCTTAATAAGGAAAAAAAGAAGCTGGAAGGCGAGGGCGTCTTCCCGGCGCCTCAGCTTCTGGCCACGGCAATGAATGTGAAGGTGACGGAAGTTGAAGACATGGAAAAAAGGCTCTCCTATACGGACATCTCCCTTGAATACCCCATCTACGAGGAGGGCGAAGAGACGTTCATGGATATGATCGGGACGGACGAAAATATAGAGGATGTAGTGGCGGACAAGGAGAAAAGGGAGATCCTCGCGCGAAAGGTCGCAGAATTCAAGGAACTGCTCAACGATAAGGAACTTTTCATTTTCAATTTCCGTATCATGGCGGAAGAACCGGTCACCCTGCAGGTAATAGGCGCGCGTTTCAAGATTTCAAGGGAACGGGTCAGGCAGATAGAGAACCGCGTGCTGAAGAAATTCAATGATAGGTTCGAACTGGAGTTCAAGCAACTCGACTTCTGATCGCCACCATCATCAATCCATTAGCCACGCGTTTAACATCGAGTAGTAACCCGAGAGCAGCAGCAGGCCGACGATGATGAGCAGGACGCCAAGCACACGCGAGGTATATTTTACTATGTGCCCCCACCGTTGCATAAAATCCATAAGCCTGGCTACGAGCAGCGCCGCGATGAAAAAGGGTATCGCAAGGCCAAGGGAATAAAGACCAAGAAGGTATATCCCCGACGTAACCGACTTGGAGGTTGCGGCGATGAGGAGGATCGAAGAGAGTACCGGACCGATGCACGGTGTCCAGCCGAGTGAGAATGCCACGCCGACCACGAAGGAGCCGATCAAGCCCACGCGTTTCTGCTTCAGGTGGATCATCTTTTCCTGGTTCAGGAAGGGGATCTTAATGATGTTCAACATGTTGAGACCCATAACTATGAGCAGCACACCTCCGATCGTCATGATCCATGACTGGTAGGCTGAAAGGATGTTTCCCAGGAACAGGGATGAAGAAAGACCGAGGGCGATGAAGACCAGTGAAAATCCGAAGATGAACGCAATAGAATGATAAACTATGTTTTTCCTGTGTTGTCCCGATGAAAGCTCGCTGTAATCGTTGACCGTCGTACCGCTTATGTAGATCAGGAACGAAGGGACGAGCGGAAGAACGCAAGGGCTGAAGAAGGAAAGGATACCGGCGCCAAATGCGAGAAGGCCATCTACATTCATCATGGCTTAATTATTTATCTTCGGGGGGTTTTTGTCAAATGAACCTGGCTTCCATCGATATAGGGACCAACGCTGTGCTTTTACTGATCATGAAGAAAAACGGGGAAATCCTGAAGGAGCTTCTCGATGTTTCGACCATCACAAGACTGGGTGAGGGATTGATCAAGACCGGCCGGCTTTCATTTGAGGCAATAGAGAGAACCCTGCGAACCCTGGAGAGGTACGGGGTAATCATGGCTGCCCACGATGCCCGGCCCGCCGGCTGCTTCGGTACGAGTGCACTCAGGGAGGCAGAAAACAGCGGGCAGTTCATACGGATGGCGCGAGAGGCTGCCGGTATGGAGGTTAAGGTATTGAGCGAGCGTGAGGAGGCGTGCTATACCTACCTTTCAGTCGCCCGTGATCGTTCGATACCCGGGCAAAACCTCATCGTGGTCGACATAGGGGGTGGGAGTACGGAAATCGCAAGGGGGAGCAGGGAAGGGTTGAATGATTACGTGTCGCTGTCCATAGGAACGGTAAAACTTACCGAACAGTTCATCAGGCACGACCCGCCGCTTGAAGAAGAGCTCAATCGTCTGTCGCGGTTCATCCGGGACAGGGTCGCGGTAGCGCGGCAGGAAGTGTTGTGTAAGACGGAGCAGGGCGACATTGCCGAGTCGGTAATAGGCGTCGGAGGGACGATGACCACCCTTGCTGCCCTGGTTTTGCGACTGGCTGATTTTGACAAAGAGAAAATCGACGGTTTATTCATATCGAGGGGCGAGCTGGAGGACTGGATAGCGCTCCTTACGGGAATGCAGGTGATCGAGCGGAAGCGCATAGCGGGAATGGAGCCGGGCAGGGAAGATCTCCTTTTGCAGGGCATTATTCTTATGAAGGAAGTCCTGAACTCATTTCAAGCGGAAGGGGTTACGGTAAGCACCCGCGGGGCGAGACACGGGGTTTTGTATGAAACTGCAAAAAATGTTAAATGTTGAGTTACCAATTTTAAGCTGAAAAGAATCGTGCACAAGAGTCTTGACGCGGCCGTTGTGATATTTGTCCTTGACTTCGTTCAACGCAAAACTCCACACCCGGAACTCAAAACTCTCTTCCGTACGTCCTGTAGCTTATTTTCTTTCCGTCTGACCTGATTTCAATCATCCCATCCGCGTCTGTCCGTACTACAGGTATTGACATGATCCGGTATCTTGCAAGGGCCGCGGGACTGGGCAGATTCTTTATCCCGCTCGCTGTGCTCACTACGGCGAGTTTCGGATCGACGGCAGAGATAAAGGAGGAGGTGTTCGATGTAGCACTTCCGTGGTGGGGGACCTTGAGTACAGTTGACCGGAGAGGGCTTCCGGAAAGGATGAGCCCATCTTCAACATCGCTTTCAATGTCGGCCGGGAGAAGTACGCTCTGGTTCCCGTAAACAACCCTCAGGACGAGGGAGCTGTTGTTCAGGCTTATGTGAGGGACGCCGCCGGCAGGGTGAAGAACGTTTATACTGAAATTGTCCCTCCGTAACCCATCCCCCCGACTCCAGGTGATATGGGGAACACCGCGGGCCGCTGCAGCCTGGCGCAATTCCAGGAACTTGACGTCTGCCGGGAAGGGACCTCCCGTGACGAAGTTCGTTACGCTGAAATGTTGAAGGATGTGGCGAAGACCGCCGCAATGGTCCTCGTGCGGATGAGTGTTAATGACATAATCGATATGGCCGATCTTTTTGTACAGGAGGAGGGGGGCTATCACGTGTTTGCCGACATCAAAATCAGATCCGTGAAATCCGCCCCCGTCGATCAGTATCCTAATGCCTCCAGGGGCCTCTATCAAGGTCGCATCCCCGATGCCCACGTCGATAAAGTTGATGCGCATATCGTCGTTGAACCGCATTCGGTAATCGCCGTACAAGGTTGTAAACGCCAGTGGAAGCCAAACAAGGACAAGGAACGCCGCCACCACTTTCCGACGCAGGTTTACGAGGGCCAGGAGAAGGGCGTAATAGAGCAGCACCTCCAGGAAGTCGGGGCGGATAAGAGGGTAAAGATAGCCGAAATCAAGCGACTGAAGAATCCTGATGTTGAAACCGGTAATCTCTCCGGCGAATATCAGCAGGTAATGACCACCGGGGACCACGATTCCGATAAGACTCAGGACCGTTGCCCCAATCCCTATCAGAGGTATTGTGATAAGGTTATGGATCAGGCAGAAAGGGTTGATCCCGTAAAAGTAGTAAATCACGATGGGTGCTGTTCCAAGCGTGGCTGCAATCGTAGATAGTATTGTCGAAAGCGACCAGGTGACGATTTTGCCTTTCAGCTTCTTTACTATAGGAAAGAGTCTTTCCATGAAGACGACAATGAAGAAGAGACTCATGAAGGTGAGCTGGAACGAGGGCGTAAAGAGCGAATGAGGATAAATGACCAGGATTACTAAAGCGGCGAGGGCCATCGTATTGTAGACATGTTTTTCCCTTTCGAAGAAGAGGGCGAGCATGAAAACGATGATCATGATCGTCGCCCTGATGACAGAAACACCGGCGCCGGCAACAAGCATGAAGATGAACGGGAAAGGGATAGTGATAAGGGATGCGTATCGGGTGTTGCGGCCCGATATTCTCAACAGGCTGATTCTTCCGAGCATAAATCGGGCAATGAGGAAGAAAAACCCCGAGATGATACCGACATTGAACCCGGAAATGGCAAGCACGTGAGATGTCCCGGTCCGCTGGAAGAGATTGTTTTTTTCATCGGAAATGGCTGCACGGTCGCCGATTGTCAGCGCTTTTAATATATCGGTATTGTTGGCGCCTGCCTTTTCGAGGTTATGCTTGAAATAGCCTCTCAGCCTTGATACGACGTCATCAGCCCCGGAAACTGAAACAACGCGACCTTTCAACTCGAACGCGATGCCCTCCAGTCTCTTCAGCCACTTCCATGATCGCGTTCCCGGATTCTTGAAAGACGGGATCAGTTCTTTCATCCTGCCGAAGACCCGCACTTTTTGCCCGGCTTCCAGTTCCGGAGCAGAAAGTATTGCAACCCTCATCCGTTTCAGTTCGGGCGGCCCGGTGATGACGAGCGTTTTTATTCTTGGCGAGCTTTCCGTAACGATGCCTTCGTACAGCGCGTCTCCTTGTTCATTCTGTGGTACCACGAGACCCGAGTGAAGGAATGAGAGTCGCATTGCCCCGACGAGAATGAAACAGGCAAGAACAAGCAGGAAGGCTGTCGGCGCCAGCAGCGCAGGAATCCTGCGACTGTAAACCCACAACAAGGCTAAGACAGCGGTTGCAAGGCTGAGAGGACACAGAACCGAGAGAGGCAGTGGGTAGTATGCCTGGAGATAAATGCCTGCACAAAAGGCCAGAACAGAGATTATAAACAAGTGAGCGTGATGCCTGTTGGAGCCGACGGCGTATCAAAAGCCCGGAAAGTGTACTGTCTAAGGAACGGATTGAAATAATTTACTTTATCTTTGTGTACAAAATCACTTGACATTTTTTTCACTAGAGCGGTAAATTACGTAAAAGGATGGTATCAGAAATGGAAGCAAAGGGTCCAGTAAATATTGGCGAGAGGATAAAGCAACTGCGCGAAGATAAACGCATGTCCCTGCGGGTGCTTTCCAAGAAAAGCGGGATCTCGGCCAATGCCCTGAGCCTTATAGAGAGAAGCAAGACATCTCCTACGGTCACGACGTTGCTCGCCATTGCCCGCGCCTTCGGCCTGTCTGTCAACGACTTCTTTTCTGAAGAAGACAAAGAAAAAGATGCTTTCGTTGTATACAAGTGCTCATCCTGCAGACCCGGGAGCGTCATAGAGCCTCTCGCGGCCAATCTTAAAAGTCAGAACCTAAATCCTCTGTTCCTGCATCTCGGTCCGAACGACAAGTTCAGAAAAGATGTCTGTTTTCACCCCGGCGATGAATTTGTCTACTGTCTTTCAGGGGAAATCGAGTGCGAAATCGGAAGTGACAAGGTGAAGTTGCTTACGGGAGACGCCATAACCTATAAGGCGGAAACACCCCATAGGATCAAGAACGTATCTGCGAACGGCAGTGATGTTCTCGTCGTGTTCGAGATAGGCCGGCTCGCGTAAAAATCTTCTGATTAAGATCTACGAAAACAAAGAAATATCGGATAGGGCTGGCCTTTCCCGAAGCGAGCTGCCGTGGGTATCTCCCGGGCCGCCTCAGGATAACGAAATGCAGGGCACCGGGCTCGCGTATCATGTGACGGATCATGCGGGCACAGCTGATAGGTCCGATTACGTTTACCCTGGAAAAAAGTTTTTGTCATTGATTAAATAGTATGCTATTTTAATAATTATAATGATTCGCTTTTAAAACTATTAAACGGATACCACGCAGGAACACATGTTTAACGCAGTACGTCTGAACAAGGCTTCACAACAGATCGTGTCGCAAATAAGGGCATTGATCTTTGAAGGCAGACTTTCCCCCGGGGACAAGCTGCCGTCCGAAAGCGCGCTTCTCGCACAGTTTCACGTAAGTAAACAGACGCTCAAGGAAGCGCTGCGGGCCCTCGAGTATATGGGGCTGATCGACATGAGGAAGGGTGTCACGGGCGGGGCCTTCATTGTGGAAGTCGATACGGCAGTCATCAGGGAAGTTCTCGCCAATTTCCTTTATTTTAAAAACCTGAGTATTCGCAACCTTTCGGAGGTGCGGAAGATTGTTGAACCGTACGCCGCCGGAATGGCTGCACGCAGCATCTCCGAGAAGGATCTGCAGACCCTCGGCGACCTTGTAAAATCGTCGAAGCGACGGCAGGAATCACGAACCTATTCGACGGAGATCACGAATGTCGATCTTGAATTTCACCGTGTCATTGCCAACGGCACCAATAATCCCATACTCGTGCTCATGGTGGATTTCGTGGAGACGGTAATGGCCGACCTGAAAAAAGTAGTGAAGCCGGGTGCCGCATTTGCAGCTGAGGTGCTCCGGGCGCATGAGAATATTTATGAGGCAATTGCGGCTAAAGACGAAGAGAGGGCGGCATCGGAGATGCAAAAGCATATACTGGATGTAGAGGAAAACCTGGCCAAGCTTGAAAAGAAAGTAGAGCTGTGGAAAGGGCTGAAAGAATAAATCTAACGATAAAAATAACCCAAGGAGGAAGTCGTATGGCAATTCTTGAAGAACCGATAAAAGGAACTCCGCTGGTGAAGAACTTCATTGACGGTGAATGGGTCGAACCGAAGGGGCAGATCGTCGACGTTGTAAACCCTGCCACAAACCAGGCGATCGCAAAGGTAGGCATTGCGACGAAGGAAGAGATAGATGCGGCAGTCGAAGCGGCAAAAGCTGCTTTTCCTGAATGGAGAAGGACGCCACCTCTGGCGCGTTCGCGGATACTTTTTCGCTTGAAGGAGCTTCTCGAGGAGAATTTCGAAGAAGTGAGCAGGATCCAGACACAGGAACACGGAAAGACCATCGACGAATCGAGGGGCGAGACGAGGCGGGGCATCGAAAACGTTGAAGTAGCGTGCGGTATTCCGACCCTTCAGCAGGGTTACTATTCGGAAGACATTGCTACCGGCATTGATGAGTGGCTCATACCGACACCGCTCGGAGTGTTCGGTATTATCGGTCCCTACAATTTTCCGTTCATGATCCCCCTCTGGTCAGCGCCCTATGCAGTAGCGACGGGGAACACTATCGTGATTAAACCTTCGAGCGAGGTGCCACTGTCGCAGATGAAGCTGGCCGAGCTTGCAGATGAAGCCGGCTTCCCGCCCGGCGTGTGGAACGTAGTCAACGGTGGCAGAACAGTCGTAAACGGCATGCTCGATCACCCTGATATAGCCGGTATCACTTTTGTCGGCTCAACTCCGACGGGGCGGGATGTTATTTATCGGAAGTGCGGGGAGACAGGCAAGAGAGTTGTTGCCCAGTGCGGAGCGAAGAATTTCATGGTCATCATGCCCGACTGCAACGTCTCAAGAACTGTTCCGGCCCTCCTGACGTCCTTTTTCGGCAACACGGGACAGCGTTGCCTCGCGGGGGCCAACCTCATGATAGTCGGCGACGACGACAAGTTCTACAAGAGCTTTGTCGACCAGGTTGAAGCGGCAGCGAAGAACATAAAGATCGGGTACGGCCTGGACGAATCGGTGCAAATGGGCCCTCTCCGCGATAATGAGAAAAAACAGAATGTGCTCCGGTACATAGAGCTCGGCATCAAGGAAGGCTCAAAACTCAGGTTGGATGGGAGGAGCCCGAAGATCATCGGCGGGTATCCTGATCATTGTTTCCTGGCCCCGACTATTTTCGAAGACGTGGACCCGAATTCAGCGGTCGGCATCGAGGAGATATTCGGACCGGTCATGAGTATTATGAGGGCAAAGACGCTCCAGGAAGCTATCAGGATATGCAACAGCAATCCCTTCGGGAACGGGCATGCCATTTTTACGGCCGACGGCAAAAGCGCGAGGGAGTTCCAGTACAACATCGACAGTGGAAACGTGGGCATCAATATCGGCATTACCGCACCTGTCGCGTTTTTCCCGTTCAGCGGCGCGAAGGACTCCTTTTTCGGCGTACTGCATACGCAGGGTCAGGAAGCAATCCGTTTCTTCACCGAAAGCAAGGTGATTATACAAAGGTGGTTTTAAAAAAGAGGAGGCCATATGCGACTTAATACTGCGTCTCAAGCCATCAGTTTCCTCCGGGAACTGGAAACGAAGTCAGGTCTCTTCTACGAGTCTCTGGCACAGAAGCACAGCGGGGAAGAATCCCTATTCCTCGGCTTTGTGAAAGAGAACAAGAAGAACATTCTCAATATCGAAAGAACCTACTTCGGGGTGATAACCGATGCGCTTGAGGGTTGTTTCGCATTCGATATAGATCCCTCTCTTTATGAAATCGGGGGAGACATATCAGAGGGCGATTACGCGGCTGGCGTTGCTGCTGCGTTGGAAATGGAAACTAAGATTTTGCGGTTTTATGTGGATGCGGCTGAACAGTCGAGATGCCTTATGGCAGACGTGCCAAGGGTCATGGACCGGATTGCAAAGGCAAGGGGCGAGCGCCTTAAGAAGCTCCAGGCCATGTCAGATACGGTAAAGAGTGGAAGGTAGCATTACCGACCATCAAATCCAAGGGGGTAGAGGCATGAAGAGCAGAGTCGTGTTTACGGTCGTGATGTGTGCCGTCTTCGCGCTTGTCCTTGCAGCAGGCAACAGCTTTGCGGCGGAAAAGGTGTCGAAGGTCAAGGTCGGCGTTATGTTCGGTTTGACCGGTGCAGCATCTCCGGTGGGTCCGGTTCAGGTGCAGGGTGCCAGGCTTGCGGTGAAAGAGATCAACGAAAGGGGTGGCGTCAACCTGGGTGGAAAGAAGGTCCCCATTGAAGCCGTTGTAAAAGATGACGAGACCAAGCCCGACGTTGCAATCAGACGGTACCGGGAGCTTCTGCAGGAAGACAAGGTGCACGGCGTGGTCGGCTCCACATTTGCACCGATTGCAGCTGCGGTGAACAAGGAAGTGAAGAAGTCGCCCACCACTTACTTCGCCGCGTGCGTCGCACCTATTGCCATGTTCAAGAAGGGTGAACTTGCCGACACCAGTTTCGGTATACTGGGCGATGCTTACTCCATCGGTTACGCGGGTGCGGCCCATATAATAAACAAGCTCGGGATAAAGAACATTTACTTCTTTGCGCCGGCCTATGCCTTCGGCTGGGACCAGCACGCAGGCGCAAAGGATGCGGCGGCGAAGTACGGCGCGACGATGGACTACATAGAGGCGCCGGTAGGTACTTCCGACTTCAGCTCCTACATCCTGAAGATCGCGGACAAGAAACCTGCAATCGTTATGATGGCTCATTGGGGTGTCGACGCGATAAACGTGCTTAAGCAGTCGAACGAACTGGGCCTCAACAAGAAGACCAAGATGTGGTTTAACTGGATGACCCAGGTGTTTGGCGGCGGCGTGCCGCCCGAAGCGCTTGACGGCGTTTATTCGCTCATGTGGTGGAACTGGAATATGGAAGGGTTCGAGGATGCAACGGTAGTCAAGACCACGAACGACTTCGTGGCGAGGTTCCAGAAGGAGTACAACGTGGTCCCTGACCCCTATGCCGCAGTCGCTTATATGTCGGTGAAGGAGCTTGTCCGGGGCATCGAGGCTTCACAGTCGGTCGATCCGAAGGCTGTGGCGGCGGCTATTATGAAAAGCCCGAAGTTTGAGTCAGTAAAAGGGCCGGGTATATGGCGGCAGGACCGTCATGCCCTGTTTACGTATGGTGCATTTGTAGTACAGGGTAAGGGTGCCAAAGACAGAAAGACGAAGGATGATCTGGTAAAGGTGATAGGGGCTTATACGGGCGAGGACTACCTCCCGCCGTTAAAAAGCCTCGGGTACTAGAACCACATAGATGAAAGGATGCGGAGATGCGAGGATGCGGGAAAGTCGATGATGATTGCCTTTCTTCCATCCCGCTTCCTCGCATGCCGCTTCGAAAGTCAAAGTGTAAACAAAAAATATGACGATGAATGAGCCTATCATCAGCACCAAAGGTGCGCGGAAGGAGTTTGACGGCCTGGTGGCCGTCAACAATGTCGATTATGAGGTTCGTGAGAACGAGACGGCTGGCATTATCGGACCGAACGGCGCCGGGAAATCGACGTTCTTCAATCTGCTTACGGGATATTTTATTCCCGAGGCCGGATCGGTAAGTTTTTTCGGAAGGGATATCACCCATATGCCACCCTATGACCGGGTGTCCCTCGGCATAGTCCGTACGTTTCAGCTCGTATCGGTTTTTGATACCCTTTCCGTTCTGGAGAATATGTTGATGGCGAGGGTCAGGTTTGATCCGGGTTATACGTCCACCAGCCGCTTCTTCCTGAAAAATATGTTGAGCAGCAGGGAAGTGGGACCGTGCCTCGAAGCCCTTGCTTCAATAGGGATAGCCGACAAGGCGAATGTGAAGGTTTCAGAGCTCTCTTACGGTAAAAAGCGGGAGCTGGAGATCGCGATCGCCCTTTCCATGAAACCAAAACTGCTCCTGCTCGATGAGCCTCTTGCCGGCCTCAGCATGTTCGAAATCAACGAGACCATGGGCATTATCAAGAAACTGAAAGGAACACTGACGATTGTGATGGTTGAGCATAAGATCTCGCAGATCCTTGACGTGGTGGAAAGGCTCCACGTGATGCACGAGGGCCAGATTATCTGCCAGGGGGAACCGAACACGGTAATCTGCGATCCGGCGGTGAAGGAATGCTACTTCGGTAAGGAAGACGCTGTATGTTACTGACGGTCGAGGCCATTAACGTTCATTACGGCAGCGCCCAGGTGTTGCATGATGTTTCTATCCAGGTGGGAGCGGGTGAGCTGGTCTGCATTGTCGGCAGGAACGGGGCAGGCAAGACGACGCTCCTCAAGACGATAGCCGGCTTCCTGACACCAACGAAAGGGCACGTATCGTTCGAAGGAAAAGCGACGAAGAACCTAAGGCCTGATAAAGTCGCGCTTATGGGGATAAAATATGTCTTTCAGGACAAGCGTGTATTCGGAGACCTCACCGTGAGGGAGAATATCGAACTCGCTGCGTATCCCCTGGGAGCACCCATGGAGGAATCGGTCGGCAAGTTGCTCTCCATCTCGGGAAAGATGAAAAACTATCTTGAATCCAAGGCGAAGGGGCTGAGCGGCGGCGAGCGGCAGATGCTTCTGATAGGAAGGGCCCTTGTCGGCAATCCGAAGCTGCTCCTTATCGATGAGCCGACAGAGGGACTTGCTGCAAAGGTCATAGACGATATTTCCAGGATTCTTATAGAGATGAAAGGCAAGGTTTCGATGATCGTCGTGGAGCAGAACCTTGCTATTGTTTCAAGACTTGCAGACAGGATCTACATCATGAAGGAAGGTAATGTCCTGCAAGAGATCGCAGACCAACGGATGATGAAGGATCAGTCGTACATTGAATCGCTGCTGTGAGGTTTGGGAATGCAAAGCTTGGGCAGAAGTTACGGAGCAATTCCGGGCATTGAAAACCGGCTGCACCGGTTGATCTGGATGCACCATGTTTAAGAAGATAACGGAATCGACTGCCTTCGGTATCGCCGTCATAGTTATAGGCTTCACCTTGTTTGCCTATTTGACGTCCGTAAACAAGATCACGGATTTCGTGATCTTCTGTATCTACGTGATGGGTTTCGATCTCCTCTATGGCCGGATGGGGAGGATTTCCTTCGGGCATATGCTTTATCTGGGATCCGGAGCGTACGGTGCAGCGCTCACTGCAAGGTATTTGTCGGCTGATCCGTTTCTTGCGATAACCATGGGCATGGCCGTCGGTGCGGCCGTAGGTCTGCTCGTCGGTCCAATAGCGGTGAAGACAAAGGGTGCGGCCTTTGCGCTGATCAATGTCGCGTTCAACCAGATAGGATATTTTGTCGTGCTGGTCGCTGCTGCAAAATATACGGGTGGCGAGGACGGCGTTTCTCTTCAGTTCAACCACTACGGTTTCATCAACTTCGGGGAGATGCACTTCCTGTTTGCCTTTTGCCTTTTGTGCCTCGTGGTTGTCTACTACTTGACCCAGAAGCTCAGCAGGTCACCCTATGGTGCGCTTCTTACCGGCATCAAGGAAAACGAGATCAGGGTACGTTTTCTCGGTTACAATACCTTCACCTACAAGTACAGCACCTTTGTTCTCTCTACCACGATATCGGCCCTGGCCGGTTCCCTTTATGTCATTAACTACGGTTATGCCAATCCAAGCTTTATCGATCCTGCACGCAATGTGGAGGTTATTTTTGCAGCCCTCATAGGCGGCCCCGGGACGGAGTTCGGCCCGATCCTTGGCGGTACTGTTTATATGGTGATCAGCAATTATCTCGCCCGGTATATTACGCGATGGGAAATGTTTCTCGGCGTTGCCCTGTTGATTATTGCATTCAAATTCAGAAAGGGCATCATGGGTTCCCTGCAGGAGCTGGTAGCGAAGCGGACAAAAAAATCAGCGAAGACTTAGAAAGGGTGGACAGGTAAAATGTTGGAAGTCATCGCGTACGGATTGACGATAGGCGGTATCCTTTACATCATCTCCATAGGCTTCTCCCTGACCTTCGGGAGCATGCGTATCGTAA
>Ga0351962_1154_pt1 | contig 17746 bp, 13 predicted proteins | sample TotcelT113001N13_FD_205805 | JGI IMG/M metagenome (GOLD analysis project Ga0351962, IMG submission 205805) | Enriched cells from coal bed in the Powder River Basin, Montana, United States - Total cells T11 rep3 HSBNCT.T11.300.1.N13 ...
ACTGGAAATACATATTTCTCATTTTGTTGTTAACCTGATTTTTCTGCTGTAGTTATCAACAAAAAATGTTGAAAACCTGTGCATAAGCCGAGGAAGTAATGTATGTGATCATTGATTTTATTAGGTTCTGTGTAATCCATATGGTTTTGCCCATGAACTAAATTACCCAATAATTCCAGTAGGTGTTCATTGGAATGACCAGAAGTTTCTCTTCACAGCGCCATAAGATGTGTTTTTTTACACCAACGTTTTCAATTGTTTACGTAACGTTAAAAATGAGCACTTCTGGCGGCTTATTATTAGGCAATCTCTAAGATATAAAAATCCTCAGAACAGTTTGGTTTATGTCTGACAAGATAAATTCGTTAAGCTATGTGTTGTAAATGTAATAAATTAGCTTCACGGTAATAGCTCTTAAACAATATAAAATTGCCTCATAAAGCTTGACAATAGCCGTAATATTTCATATTCTTATAACCCTCAGGGCCGTTAACTCAGGTTGGTAGAGTATCTGCCTTTTAAGCAGAGAGTCGCAAGTTCAAGTCTTGCACGGCCCAAAAAAGTGTCCCTATCGTCTAGCCTGGCCCAGGACATCGGCCTTTCACGCCGACAACGGGGGTTCGAATCCCCCTGGGGACGCTCTTCTATTCCATCAAGAAGATCGTGATTTTAGGAAGGTTGAAAAGTAATTTCTAAAAAAATCTTTTAACAATTAAGAAGGTACTACAAACCCCCTGATTCCTTCGTATCCATTGGTAATGATCTCCTGTGAAGTTGAGCTACAGGGATCATCAGCAATTAACAGACTCCACAGGGCAAACTCGAAGAGGACCATCGGCTGTAACCGTTAAAAATGACGAAGAGAAGCTTTCAATGCAACCAAAACACTCCAGGAATTGACAACAAGGTGAAGCTGGTCACCATCTAATTGGAAGGCAGGACCCAAAAGATCGAGTTTGTCATTGTTATACATTGGACTATGTTCCGGCCAGAAGGGCTGTCTTACTATGACTGTAAAGGTCAGGGGCAATGACTTGAAATCTTCTCGACAGTCTCTCCATCAAGGATTGCTACTGGCTGGATGAACTTCAGCTTCCATGAAGGCATGCTATCAAAGGTGCTTGACCACATTCTTTTTAGCCGTTAAAAGGTATCTGCTGGCTCCTCTGTTATAATTTCTATGGTAGTACAAGGAAAAAGGCCTCAACGCGCCTTTCTTACGTCGAATCCAAGAAATACCTCAAGAATTGACAGTCAGAATTTTCGAAGGTTTAGGCGCAGGCCTTTGATCTCCAGCACTTTTCCATGAATGAGACCAAACCACCGAACATACGCGCCCCACAATCTTTGGAAGAGTAACATGTTATCTGATTATGCAATACAGTTGATAAAATAAATGTAATAAATTTTTGTAATCTGTCTAATTATACAAGTTTTTTGTAGACCTCCGGAAATTTGTCGTCCAATTTAATCTTCTTTACCTCGGGGCCGGTTATCTCTTGCAGATATAAATTAGTGAACGGGCCCTGACGTCGTGCTGATCCCACCGTAACGTACCCCCCCAGTTGACTCATAATTAAATCTTACCCAAGCAATGAAGAGATTGGTGTCGTTGACTCATGGAAGATCTTACTTGGCATGGACATCTTGAAGGAAGCCTGTGTTTACATCTTTGAGAGTCAAAAACTGTTGAACATGACTTTCTTTCCCTGATGGAGTGGCTTTTGATGATGCTTCCACATGGTTTCTTTGTTTCTCCCTTGAAAGCCTATTACGTCTTTTCTGGTACGATTCTTGGTAATGTCGAATTATGAGTCAACGATCTTTTTTCAAACTCTCTTGGGTAAGATTTAATATGAGGCAATTCGCCCCTCGGAAGTCAGCACCCTTGCGACTCTTTCATAATTGAAGCTTATCTCATTTTTTCTGGGTAATGAAAAATCGATTATGGGTCAAATAGAGAAGTCCAAATTTCTTTGGACCTCTTGTGACTGTATCTTTTTAGGCTAAATCTTTTATTTGGTTTTTGCTTCTCAATTCTTTTTCCCAAGCATCAATCAGGCTTTGCATCTCTTCCAGCTCTTTTCTTCCTGCTTCCACAAAAGTTTCCAACTCTTCTATTGTCATTTCCTGCAGTTCATCGACAGTAGGAAATCGATCAAGATTTAATAAAGTGTTGTAAACGTGTTTTTTCATGGATTAAAACCTCTCGGGCGCCCTCGAAGAATGGATACTCCTGGGCGCATATACAGCACAATATCAACAATAAGGAATATTCTGGCGTATTGTTAACTTTGACGAGAATTGTTAGTTAAACCTCTTTGCTTTACCATGATTTTTGCTGCCTTCTATCACTTTTACAAATTGCTCAAGTTCTCCATCAATTAAATTAATAAAAGTTTTTACCTGCTCGGAATCCTTGCCCCTAATTTTCCTTGCTACGGGCCGTCGAACAGGTGGCCCCAGTAATCTGTTAAATCCCGCTCTTGCCATAACTTACCCCCTTTTAGCGCTAAACGTGCAGATAAAAATAAGTATATCGGCTATTTTTGTTCTGTCAAGGCGTAAAACTGATTTGAAATAAACAAGTTTACTGGTAATTATTATTGTGCCACGAGAAGAGAAATGTACTCTTACCGATTATCTTCCGATTCTGTCCGTGTGAGACCGCTTCATTCCCTTACTTCTTTTTCTGCGATGTTGGTGGTGGACAAACGATTTTATCTACTATTTCGCCCATCGAGTCGGGCGTGACAGGTTCCCATCCTTCCGATGGCTGCTGTTCGACAGTAAATTTGTGAAGTATTCCTCCATCAGAGGAGTAATCTGTATACGCCATTACCCGAAACTCCCTCTTGACACAATTAATTTCCTGCAATTCCAGAACGTAACTCAGCTTTTCATAATTCTCAACAGTTAACTTGCTTTTAATCCTTTCTTGAATTCTCTCTTTTTTACCTTCAACGGAATATATCCCTTTCATCCATACTTTTGTTATGCCTGTTGGGAGTTTTGTCAGGGTGTCTGGGTCGTAGAACAATTCATTGCCCACCCTGTCTTTACCAATGGATAACCACTCCGCACCATGAGCCTGAGATACAATAAAAAACATTGTGATTGCAAAGAGTAAAAAACAGATTTTTTTCACGAATTCCTCTTTTTGCTATCTGTATAATTATCTCATAGTGCCAATCGATAATGAAATAAAAATCAACCCACCAGAACATTTTCGGAACTTATGAGGAGATTCGGGAAGGATTCGTCTGTGTAATGAAGATAAAGAGCCAACTAAACCAACCCCGTTTTGCTGACGATCATAATTCATCATTGTATTTTTGAAAGATACTAACAGCGATCGGTTCATTACCTCGTTAAAAGCAAATTGAATGGTGACCCATTGTAGAAAGGATCATCAGTCACTGCATTAAAGCAACTATAATGTTTCAAAGTAAACAGAAAGGTTATCTCGGTTTTTCCTGCTCGTTTAGTTCTCCCTTATGTTTGTCTGCCGGGCTAACTTTGGCTGGCATGGCTCGATCCCTTTTAGGAATTGATTTTTCGACCGGCTCTTTTTCCATTTTAGGGGTAGGTTTAGCCGGTGTAATCCGTTCCTTTTTAGGCACTGGTTTTTCTGCTATCTCTTTCTCCATTTTTTGAGCAGGCTTAGCAGGTGCAATTCTCTCAGGCTTTGCAACAGGTTTTACTGGTGCAACGGCTTCTGGTTTTGGAGCAGTTTTCGTTGGAGTCAAATCTTCTGGTTTCTCAGTGGGGCGTTGTCTTGGAGGTCTTACGCGCTCAGGCTTCGAAGTCGGCTGATCAGACTTCTCAGGAGTGATTGCTTCAGGCTTTGGGATTGGGCGACCAGGCTTTGCAGGCATTATAGCTCCTTCAGGTTTGGGTAGTGGTTTGGCAGGAGAGGGCTTATCGACCTTCGTCGATGGCCTGCCTGGTTCGGCAGACTCTCCTTTGGCTTCCCGCGAAGCTTTCTTAAGTTCCCTCTGTTGGAGCCTTATCTCAGACTTTGGCCGGTTTACTTCATTAGCGGGGACGATAAGATTAGTAACTTTCGGCTGTTGTATCTTTGCCTCACGATTTACTCTTCCTTCCTGAATGCTCTTTACCTGCTGCTCCAAGGCTGAGGCTTTCTCTCTCCTTCCCTGTTGTATAATTCTTTGATTTGTATTAATCCTTTCAACTGTGGTCCTGTGAGGTTTTTCCCTTACCTCAACATTGGCGAAGTTGTGTCTTTGCTTGGTCGTGGAATAATTGCTAATCACTGCATTATCGACGACCGGTGCCGCACGATAGTTGTTTATGATTGTTGTGTTATTGATGTTGGTGACACGAACAGTTCTATAATTGTTAACCGAGTGGAAATTTTTCTGGGGAACAACGACCGCGTGTCGTGCATAAGCATAATTTCGTGGACGCACGTTGATCTGTCTAATATTTATATTGGTCACATGAACGACATGGGGACCTCCCCAGCGATGATGCGAGTAATAAGTTTCCCTCGGGGCGAGGGGAACCCATCCCACATGTCCTCCGTGATGAATCCATGAGACGCGCCCGGGGTTCCAGAAAAAGCCTATGTTCAGGAGGGGTAATCCGATGGTTGCTCGTGCAACAGGAGGTGCCCAGTACCAGCGGTTTCGTACAAATATCCAATTCCCATAATGGTGGGTTGTATAACCGAAAGGCTCATCGGGAACCCATGTTTGATCTCCATACCATTCAGTCCAGCGTCCAGCGGTAAAAGGCGCCCAGCCAGCAGGTACCCTTGTTGGACGCCAAAACCATCTATTGCTTCCATCGTAAGGAACCTTCTCCCAGCGCCCATTTTCTTCAAAAACGTATGCATCATTTCGAAGTGCCGGCGGAAGATATTGAGCCGATGGGCCTGTTATGTTCGCTTTTGAGGCCCAGAAACTTTCCCGGGTTCTATTCCATTCATCCCAAATGGGGTCAACTCCACCATCCTGGGAAGTTACCTGGTTCTGGTCGGTAAGGATTGAAGGGTTGCCGGGAGAGATCTCATACCGTGCATTGGTTGCAGCGTGGACAAAAGTAATCTTGCCTTTAACGACTACAACTTCCGCAGAGTTTTCCCCTACGTAGAAATCAAAGGCGCTACCTGGATATACCAGGACATAGCCGAAGGGGCTTGTGGCTTTAATCACCAAATCATTATCCTTGTTGTAAAATCTAGCTAAACCAGCGGCCACATCGACCTCAGAAACATCCGAATCTAATCCAATGAACTGAACCTGAGTGTTGTCTCCAATCCTGATCCAGGTCCCATTGGGGACAACAAGCTCGGCTTGCCCCTGACTTCCGGTGTAAAGGGTGTCACCTGTTCCGAAAGGTGCATCCTTGACCGCAGCTACCCAATCGTTCTCAGCAGTTACATAACGAAGTAAAGAGCCTTCAATATAATAAATACGGCCCACCATGACCGGTGATTCATCTGCAGCCGATGATATTGGAACGATAGTTGCAAATGTGAGCAATAAAAAGCTTAAAAAACACAACAATTTCTTCATGGTTAGACTCCTCTTTTTAAATAACATAACTGCTATTGAGACTAGATTATAAATACAGTATTGAGATTTATCCAGCCCCGAAAAGTTTAACGTCACCCCAGGCAAAAAAACAAGCGAAATGTATTACGTGAAATCTCATTTCATGTTTTTTACGTCAGCCTAGTGCGTTATCGATCATTAACCCAACAGTTGTAATTGCGATCCCGCCAAAGCGGGAGAAGGAACATTGCTCTGAGGTTACCACGCCTGTGTGCCATAACGCAGCATTTTGGTGTGCAGGCACGTCGGGTGCGCTCATCGTAATGACTATGTAAAGGGGCGGTTATGGGCAGTACGCTAGATGTTTTTGTGTTTTACTTCCCTGTCATTTGCTTCAGTATTTGTTCTAGTTTTTTAAGGTTTTCACCATAACCCGCCCAGTCACCCTGTTTTTGCAAAGACTTAGCCCGCTCAAAAATCTGTTCTGCCTCTTTAGCAAGGTCCTGGATGGTCAGTTTCTGAGTTTGTACAGGAACGTTTGCAGAAGGTGTGCTGAATTTTCTTCCTCCGAAAAGAGCTGTTAAAGCCTGTTCGAGGTTTTCCTCCATGACTACATCATTCTCGTAAGCCACAATAACCCTTCGAAGTTCTGGCAGCCCCCCTTTGTCTTCTGCTGCAAGAAAAAGAGGCTGGATGTAAAGGAGAGATTTTTCTATAGGAATTATAAAAAGTTTTCCCCTGATAACGGTAGAACCTCTCTGATTCCACAGAGAAAGCTGCTGCGATATATATGAATTTTGGTCTATCCTCGCATCAATCTGTCTCGGACCGAAGACAAGCCTGTCCCTTGGAAATGTAAATACAAGAAGTTTTCCATAATTTTGTTCATCGCACCTGGCTGCGAACCATGCAGCGAGATTATCCCTCTTGGCAGGCGTGTAAGGCATGAGAATAACAAATTCCTCCTTCTTTTCCTCAGGTAGCTTAATGATCAGATAGTTTGCATCCATGGCCTTGTCATTGTGGACCGGCACCTCCCAAAGGTCTTCTTTGTTATAGAAAACCTTTGGGTCTGTCATATGATAGGTTGCATACATGGCCGTTTGTATCGTAAAGAAGTCTCTCGGATATCTGACATGTCTCTTGAGGTCTCCGGGCATTTCCATAATTGGTTTGAATGTTCGCGGGAAGATCGAGGCGTATACTTTTATAATAACATCATCGGGGTCACTGATGTATAAATCAACCTTGCCGTTATATGCATCCACCACCACCTTTACTGAGTTCCTCATGTAGTTTGTCCAGTTTCTAAGTTGCTTCGAATAGGGAAGCCGGTCTGACGTAGTATAGGCATCAATGATCCAATAGAGCTTTCCATCATCATTAACCACGACATACGGGTCAGAATCAAGTACTAGAAAAGGTGCTATCTTACGCACCCTCTCTGTTACATTTCTGTTATAGATGATCCTGCTCTCAGAAATTATTTCGGAAGATAGGAATATCTTTGCTGTCCGGAAGTGTGAGGCAAAAAGTGTCTTCTTCCACAAGGAATCAAGCCTGACACCGCCTGACCCCTTATAGGACGTATATATGTTTCCTTCTGCAGTGGGATAGCTGAATTCCGGTATCTTCGTATTGACAATAACGTAATCGCTGGTAAGTGTGCCGAAATATATCTCAGGGGTAGTGATCTTAACGTTTGAGGATGAAGATGGGGGGATATCCTTAATGATAAATTCCGGCAGGCCCTCTTTAGAGACTTTGCTTACAGGCCCCATCACAACACCGTTGCCATGAGTAAAGACAAATTTCTCGTTGATCCATGATTTACTTGGGAGATCATTGTAGGAAAGTTCTCTGGGTGCGATCATAATCTGACGGTAATCACCATTAATAGTATAACGATCTGTATCAATGCCGCTGAACCGATAGTATGTTCTTATCTGCTGAAGTTGGCTATATGTTTTGAGCAGTGGCGCTTCGTCCCAGAGCCGAATATTTTTAATTGTGTGATCATTCTTTAGAAGGTCCTTTGATGTTAGATTAAAGGATACATCGAAGGGTGTTACCTGGACATTGTCGAGGTTATAGCCATACTTTGTAAGGGAAATATGATGTTTGATGAATGGTTCTTCCATAGCCTGTTCGTTGGGCGCTACTTTGAAGTTTTGGAGAAGACCGGGATAAACCGCAACACCGAGAATGTAGATAGTGATGAGACCAATAACTGGGTACATTGCGATCTTCAATTTTTCTTTCAGAAGTGCATAGCAGAAGGTAATGCCGCCAATAACTGTCAATGGTATGAGCAAGCCGAGAACAATGAGCCTGGCATTGACATCGGCATAGCCGGCACCGGTGAGGACGGTATGGGGAGTATAAAGCGTCTCAAATCTGTCCATAAAGAAACTCATGGCAAGCTTTACAAAAAAAAGAAAGACTAGGAGAGCAATGTGCTGCTTGGCGTGTTTTACGAAAGAAAGGCCTCTGCCCGTATAAAGCAAACCTCCTCTCATGAGGTAACCAACGACAACGAGTAAAATTGTAAAGAAGATTAGGAATCCGGCAAACCCATTAATCGCTTCATACAGGGGAAGCTTAAAGAGATAGAAACTAATATCGTTATTGAATATGGGCTCAACTCTTCCTGTGTTTACGCTATTCAGATAGGCAAGCGCTACTGGCCAAATGCTACTCCCCCAGTATCCGCTCATGAATCCACCAAGGATAGCAATTACAATACCAAAAAGATTGTATATTTTATTAAACTTGCCCGGTTCGATAGGGATTTTTGCTTTGCCCATGAACATGATATCTATGGCTGGAACGCTCACTATAGATGTAAAAAGAACGTTGGCTGCAACAAACAGAAAAAAGACGGCTCCGAAGGCAAGTCCTGTAAAAACCTCTGCAGAAAGAACCTTTGTGAATATGACCTCGTAGCCGACTTCGCGAAAGAAAAGCCAATCTATGTATAGACCAGTTATTTTTGATAGGGAAAATAGAAAAGCAATGAACAGCGCTATAATGAGCAAGCGACTTATACGATAGGTCATGCAATAACCCCCTTGATTATTATATTGGATTCGGAAAACATTTTTATGGCTATCATATGCAGTAACCAACAATACTGAATGTTTATAATCCTGACATTAAAATACAAAATCCTCATTGGGATAAAGTGGTAGGGTTTTTGACATAAAATCGATCCAGATAGGCAGAGCAGCGGTCGAGCCAGATTCTTTTCCACCAAGGTTAATTTTCTTGTCATAACCTATCCAGACTGCGCAAAGCAACTCAGGGGAGAAGCCTATAAACCAGGCATCGCGAAAATCATCGGTTGTTCCCGTTTTGCCAGCAAGAAAGTAAGGCATCTTTGCTGCGCCACGTGCAGTGCCATTTTTAATTACTCCTTTCATTATGTCTACAAGGGGGGCCGCTACTTCAGGGGCTACCACAATCTCTCCTTGGGTCTCATCATTATATTTTTCCTCTCCCTCAATTGTAGAGATATTCTTAATTACTACGGGGGGAAGATAGACCCCACCGCGGGCAAATGTAGCATAGGCGCATGCAAGGTCCAGAGGCGCTATTTCCGTGGTGCCGAGGGCGAGAGATAGATTAGACTCAAAGTTACTAGTAATATGGAGTCTTTTTGCCATGTCTATAACATTTTCCAACCCGGCTTTTTCCAGTAATCTCACAGTGGCCGTATTCAGGGAGAGTTCAAGGGCCTTCCTCATTGTGACATTTCCATGATATTCATTTCTATAATTTTTTGGCTGCCAAATCTGTTTCGTCCATGGATTGGTAAAAGATATAGGTGCATCCCGCAACATATAGTCAGGCGTAAGCCCCTGTTCAAGGGCAGTGAGGTAGATTATTGGCTTGAAAGACGAACCAGGTTGTCTCTTTGCCTGAACTGCTCTGTTGTAAGGAGATGCAGAAAAATTTCTGCCACCAATGATGACTTTAATATCGCCTGTTTTGATTTCAATGGCGACAAGGGCCACTTCAGGAGGTTCGCTGACCTTTGGATGCCTCTCTTTGTATTGCTGTATTCCTTTTTCAATTGCCTCATAGGCAAACTCAGTCATTTTGAGGTTAATCGTTGTCTTGATATTGAGGCCTGTTGTGTAGAGTTCCTGAACATCTGGAACGTACTCCTCAAATATCTGCTTCACATACTCAATGAAGTATCCGGTCTTTTTTTCGTATGCCCTGAATGGCGCGAGATTTAATGATTCTTTTAATGCTTGGGAATAATCCTTCCTTGAAATGAAATCTGCCTGGTACATTTTTTTAAGTACTATGTTTCTTCGCACCAAGGCTTTTGCATGGTTCTTAAAAGGTGACAATCTAGATGGTGATTTTGTTAGGGCGGCAAGTGTTGCAGATTCCTGGATAGTAAGGTCCTTTGCCTTTTTATGAAAGTATGTGTAGGCTGCGGCCTCAACGCCATGGGCTCCTTCTCCAAGGTAGATGAGATTAAGATACATATTGAGTATCTCGTCTTTAGAGTAAGATCGCTCTATTTGTATGGCAAGAACTGCCTCCTCGATCTTTCTCTTGAAGCTTTTTTGTTGGGTAAGGTAAAGGTTTCTGGCAAGCTGCTGAGTGATTGTGGACGCCCCTTCGGTTATACCACGATGAAGAATATTTTTATAGGTAGCACGGGCGATACCCCGAACATCAACGCCGAAGTGTTTGTAAAATCTAACATCTTCTATCGCTATAAATGCTAGCCTCAAATGTTTGGGCATTTCAGTGATTGGAATGGGGATGCGTTTTTCTACGAAGAGTTCAGAGAACAAAGTCCCGTCATCTGCATAGAGTCTTGTGGAAGATTTAGGTCTATACGTTTCCAGCTGCTTGACGTCAGGGATTTCAAGGTAGTTAACGAGGGCATATCCAAATCCTACGCCAAATATCGCTGGTATGAGAATGAAAAGGATTGAGAGCTTGATAATTCTTGAATACATTGCCTGACTTATTATACTGTATAGCGCCGATGTTAGCAAACACTAGGAAAATTGTGGTAATTGTGGGCCCTACCTGTACAGGCAAATCACAGCTTGCCATGGATTTGGCTCTTGAGCTTAACGGAGAAATCGTTAATGCTGATTCAATGCAGGTTTTTAAGTATTTCAACATTGGCACTGCCAAGCAGGATGATGAACCGAGGCGCATTATTCCACATCACCTGATCGATATTATAGAACCTTACGAAGAATTTAATGCTGCCATCTTCAAGGATATGGCAGACCGTTCAATCAGCGATATTTGGAAACGTGGGCGGATTCCGATTGTTGTCGGTGGTACTGGACTTTATATCCGTGCCCTTATTTATGACCTCTTCAAAGTCCATGGCGACAGAACCCTTAGGGGAAAATTAAACGATTTATATGACAACGATCCCGTAAATTTTTATGAAAATGTTAAAAAGATTGATTCAGAGTATGGTTTGAAAGTCAGCTTTCGTGATAAGAGAAGAATGGTTAGAGCGATGGAAGTTTTTCAACTAACAGGATTTTCCATGTCAGAGTGGTCGCAAAAACACGGTTTTAAAAATCCTCGGTATATGGCGCTGAAAATTGGTTTGAAAAAACCCAGAGATGAGCTTTTTGAAAGAATCAATAGAAGGGTAGAAGAGATGCTTGAGAATGGATGGGTTGATGAAGTGAAAGATATACTTGCAGTGGGTTTTAGTGAGAAATTGAAGCCTTTTACGAGTATTGGTTATCGTGAAATCTTACAGTATCTTCATGATTCCATTACTTATGAGGATATGGTAAAAGATATAAAAAAATTTACCAGACACTATGCGAAACGCCAGTTTACCTGGTTTTTCGGTGAAAAAGATATTTCGTGGTACGAGTATCCAGAAGAACAAAATGCCATTAAACAAAGAGTTATAAATTTTCTGACATGATTGCATTGAAGCGTATCATTGAGGCAATTCTCTTTTCTTCCTCGCGGCCGTTGAAACTTAAGGTCCTTGCGAAGAAACTAGCTATTTACAGTAGTGAAGAAATTCTCCAGGCTTTAGGAGAATTGTCTGATGAGTATCGTCACTCTGACAGGGCAATAGAAATAGTAACTGTTTCTGGTGGCTACCAGATGAGAACCAAAATTGTTTTTCGTGAGTGGGTAGCAAAATTTGTCAAAGAAAAAGATATTGACCTTACGAGACCAATGCTTGAAGCCCTTTCGCTTATTGCTTACAAACAACCTATTACCAAACAAGAAATTAATATAATCAGAGGGGTTGATTCAACACGGATGATCAAACAGCTTCTCGAGAGAAGGTTAATAGAAATTGCCGGTCGTACTGATGATGTTGGAAAACCTATAGTGTTTCGAACAACAGAAACTTTCCTCGAGGTTTACGGGCTTAAGGATATCGGTGATTTGCCGACATTAAAAGAAATAGAGGCCTTAGAAAATTAGGGGGATACCGTGGACATATCAGAACTTCTTATTTTTGCTGTAGATAACAAAGGATCTGACCTTCACATCAGTTCTGGAGAGCAACCTTTTATCAGAATTAACGGAGAGATGAAAAAGGTTGAACTGCCACATCTTGACAGGGAAGATGTACATACCATGATCTATGGAATCCTGAATGACTATCAAAGAAAGACTTATGAGGAACACCTTGAGCTTGACTTCTCCTTCGACCTTGGTGAATATGGACGTTTTCGATGCAATATCTTTAAACAACAAAGGGGGGATGCGGCAGTATTCAGAACTATTCCAAATCTGATTCCTTCTTTTGATCAGCTCGGTTTGCCGAATGTGCTAAAAACTGTGTCACGTCTTGAAAAAGGCCTGGTGCTCGTTACAGGGCCCACTGGCACTGGTAAATCTACAACTCTTGCAGCGATGGTTGATCTCATCAACACGGAGTTCAAGAGCCATATTATCACCATCGAAGACCCGATAGAGTTTGTTCATGTATCAAGGAACTGTCTTGTGAATCAGCGTGAACTGGGGCCTCACACCCATAGTTTTGCCAACGCGTTGAGAAGCACTCTCCGTGAAGACCCTGATGTCATACTCGTCGGTGAAATGAGGGATCTTGAGACCATATCACTTGCTCTGACTGCAGCAGAAACCGGCCATCTGGTGTTTGCAACTCTCCACACAAGTGGAGCCCCTAACACGATAGACAGGATTGTCGATGTTTTTCCTGCTGAACAACAGAACCAGGTACGCTCAATGATAGCCGAGTCTTTGCAGGCCATAGTATCTCAGGTTTTATTTAAAAAGAGAGATGGGAGGGGACGCGTGGCTGCTTTTGAAATCATGATTTCAAATCCAGCCGTAAGAAACCTGATCAGGGAAAATAAAATCTTTCAGATTCCTTCGATTATGCAGACCAGCAAAGGAATAGGGATGCAGACCATGGAGGCCTCAGTTCAGGACCTTCTCGATAGGAACCTTGTTAGTAAGGACGAGGTAACCTTCTATCTCTCAAAAGTTCAGAGGTGAAAAAATGGAAGATCTGACGTGGTATTTGAAATACATGGTTGACCAAGATGCCTCGGATATCTATATAACCGTTGGTGTCCCTCCCATGTTTCGTATTGAAGGTATAGTTTATCCTTATGGTGGCGATGTTTTAGGTCCTGATGACACTGAGGCAATGGCGTATCGAGCAATGAACGAACGACAAAGGAAGATTTTTGAAGAGAGCCTCGAGATGAATTTGGCTCTTTATTATCCTGAACTTGGAAGATTTAGGGTTAATATCTTCCGGCAAAGAGGCTATGTAGGGATGGTCATCCGTCAGATTAAATTACAAATCAAAACAATCGATGACCTTGGATTGCCACAAATATTGAAAGATATTGTGATGACAAAAAGAGGTTTAGTCCTTGTTGTTGGTGCAACAGGGAGTGGTAAATCAACAAGCCTCGCCGCGATGATTGATTATAGAAACCTGAACCAGCGAGGACATATTATAAGCGTTGAAGATCCAATTGAGTTTGTCCATGAACACAAAATGAGCGTTATCACCCAACGGGAGGTGGGTTTTGACACCCACAGCTTCCTTAGTGCACTAAAAAATACCATGCGTCAGGCGCCTGATGTAATCCTTATTGGTGAGATCAGGGACGCAGAGACCATGGAAGATGCCATCACCTTTGCTGAGACAGGACATCTCGCCTTGGCGACCCTGCACTCAAATAATGCGAACCAGGCCATGGAGCGGATACTCAATTTTTTTCCCATTGAGAGGCATCTTCAGATATACATGCAGCTTTCCCTTAACCTAAGGTCAATTGTTTCGCAACGTTTGCTTCCTTCTGTAGATGGTAAAAGGGTTGCTGCTTTCGAGATACTCCTCGATACACCAAGGGTAAAAGACCTCATTTTGAAGGGCGAGATAGGGGTTTTAAAAGAAACTATGGCCCAGTCTTATAATGAGGGGATGCAAACCTTTGATCAGCATATTTTTGACCTCTTCATGGCCGGGAGAATAGATTACAATACTGCTGTTTCTTATGCAGACAGCCCTAATGACGTAAGACTGCGTATCAAAATGTCCCAGATAAAGAAAGAGGACACGGAGAGAAAAGAACCTGGATTCAAGCTTAAGTCGGACGATTTCTCGAAATTCTAAAATCCTTTTACAGTACGTCTATTTTATTCCCGACAGGCGCTTCAGTTCTTCCCATTCCGCAGTTATGCGTGTCTGAATATTTGCAATGATATCATCGGTAAGGTGGCGGAATCTTCCCTGGCCTTTTAAATACTCAGATATAGGTAACAGAGGTTCAGTTTTCTGGGTGATCCTGTACTTCCCATTTTCAACTTCATAAAGGGGAAATGCGCCACTTCTCACAGCAAGTCTTCCGTATTCTATTGCAGCTTCTGTAGGTATTCTCCATCCAGTAGGGCATACGGAAAGAATGTGGAGATATGAAGGTCCGTTAGTATTTTTTGCTTTTCTAACCTTTTCCATAAGGTCGAATGGGTAGGAGGGACACGCCGTTGCAACATAAGGAATGTTGTGGGCAGCTGCAATTTTAGGCATGTTTTTCTTCCATGTGGCCTGACCTATACTTTTTTTTCCAGGAGGACTGGTAGTAGTCATTGCGCCAAAAGGTGTAGACGATGATCTTTGAATCCCGGTATTCATATAGGCTTCATTATCAACGCAGATGTATGTGAACTTATGTCCCCGTTCTAAAGCGCCCGACAGGGCTTGAAGACCAATGTCGCTGGTACCTCCATCACCGCCACTTGCAACGACATGAATATCTTTGTTTGGGATTTTGCCTTTTTCCGTGAGTATTTTCAATGCAGATTCCACGCCGGATGCCACTGCAGCTGCATTCTCAAAAGCTACATGAATCCATGGCAGTGTCCAATCGGTGAGAGGCAGAGGAGTAGAAATAATCTCCATGCAGCCCGTGGCCATAGTCATGATAGTATCTTTCCCAAAAACCTTCAGGGCCATACGTAACGCCAGGATTTCTGCACATCCCTGACAGGCACGATGCCCTGACACGGCATATTCAACTTCCGGATGGTCTGTATATGAGTATATTTTTTTCAGTCTCATTCTCTCACCCCTATGACAGTGATGTTTTTCCCCTTCTGGGGCGAAGCAAAAACATTTTTGAATTCCTCTGGCTGTACATCTCTTCCTCCAAGGCCACAGATGTAGTTTTCGGTTGCTATGTTGAGGCCATGGGTATGAATCAGGGCGGCAATCTCATTAAAGAGGGGACCATACGTGGCTCCGCCAGGCATTGCCCTTTCCATAATTGCAAGACGTCTTTTGCCCTGAACAGCCTTAAGAAAATCATCTTCAGGAAATGGACGGAATAGGCGTAATTGAATAAGCCCTGCTTTCTTGCCCTCACTTTTCATGTCATCGATGGAGGTTTTTATGTTCTCACAGATTGAGCCCAGGGCGATGAAGGCAAAGTCAGAGTCATCATTATTATATGTTTCCACTGCCTTGTAAGGCCTACCAAACCGTTTCCCAAAATCTTCAAGAACTTCATCAATAATGACCTTAGAATTCCGTATTGCTGTTTCCTGGGCAAACTTCGCTTCCGTGTACAGTTCTGGCATGGCATAAGCGCCCATTGTAACCGGTTTGTCCGGGTGGAGGGTATAGGCAGGGTTGTAAGAGGGCAGGAAGGTATCAACATCTTCCTGAGCGGGCAATACAATTGGCTCAATGACATGAGAAAGCGAGAAGCCATCAAGGTTAATCATGACCGGGAGAAGCACTCTCCGATCTTCTGCTATCTTAAAGGCCATGATGGTCGTGTCCACACATTCCTGGCCGTTTTCACAAAAGAGCATTATCCAGCCGGTATCGCGAGCTGCCATTACATCTGACTGATCTCCCCAGATAGAGAGGGGTGATGAAAGGGCGCGGTTGACAGTAGCCATGACAATAGGAAGACGCATTCCAGAGGCGATGAAGAGAATCTCATGCATCAGCTCCAAACCCTGTGCGCTCGTTGATGTGAAAGTCCTTGCGCCTGTAGCGGATGCACCGCAACAGGCAGACATGGCCGAGTGCTCTGATTCAACATTAATATAGTTTGCCTCGAGCTCACCCTGGGCAACAATTTCCGAGAGATGTTCGACGATGTGAGTTTGTGGAGTGATTGGATATGCAGAAATGACTTCAACCCTCGCGAGCTTGGCTGCGTCTGCAATAGCAATTGATACTTCGATGCCTTTCTTGGTTGTCATCGTTCCTCCTCTACCATTGTGATAGCGCCTGGCTTGCACTCTTTTGCGCAGATGCCGCAGCCCTTGCAGTAATCAAGATTGGTATCAAAATATTCATCTTTTACTTCATAGACTGCTGAATCAGGGCAAAATAGCCAGCAGAGTGAACATCGTGTGCACTTTGTGTTATCATGAACAGGTTTCTGGGAACGCCAATCTCCTGTTTTATACTCACAAGCATTACCGACTTCTTCGATTACGCAGCCGACTTTAAGCTCATGCCATTTGTATTGATCCATTGGTTTTGCCATGCACAAACCCCCTAAAAGTGATTAACTTTTATAGTATAAACATTATTGTCAGAAAGAACAGAAGCACTATTTAAACGCGAATTAAAGATCAATCCCAATCCGAAATATAACAAACTTAAATCGTTTTCTCGTGGAATTTTAATTACCATTTTTACAAAAAAATGTAAATAGAGAAATGGTGTGAATTGTATCACAGAGAAGTTTAATTTGAATTTGTTGACTTTCAATCAGGTTCATTTTACATTATCCGATGGCTACCACAACATATAAAGATGCAGGTGTAGATATTAAGAAAGCCGATGACGTTCTCAACAGGATTAAGCATAATATTTCCAGTACCTTTAATCCTTTTGTCCTTAACACAATTGGCGGTTTTGCTGCAGCAACAGAAATACCAAAGGGTTATGTAAACCCGGTGATGGTAAGCTCTACCGATGGTGTAGGGACCAAGTTAAAGATAGCTTTTAATGCAAATAAACACGATACTGTAGGTATTGATCTTGTTGCAATGTCTGTAAACGATATACTGACCATGGGCGCAAAGCCTTTCTTTTTCCTTGACTATTTTGCCACAGGCCATATCGAGGAAAAGGTTTATGAAGATGTAATTATGGGTATATGCGAGGGATGTACCTTAGCGAATTGTGCTCTTATTGGAGGAGAAACTGCTGAGATGCCGTCTTTTTATCGTGACGGTGAATACGATCTCGCTGGTTTTGCAATTGGATTTGTTGAAAAGGATAAGATTATTAATGGGTCAGCAATCAGAGAAGGCGATGCCATCATAGCGCTTGCATCGAGTGGGTTACACAGTAATGGATTTTCTCTCGTAAGAAAGGTGTTTTTTGAAGTTCATTCTCTGAAAGTTCATGAAATGGTGGGAGACCTGAAGGTACCTCTCTATGAGGAATTATTGAAGCCTACAAGGATTTATGTAAAATCGATTGAAAAAGTTATTGAACGATACACTGTAAAAGGAATGGCACACATTACTGGAGGTGGTCTGCCTGGTAACATCTCACGAATCATTCCGAAAGGCTTGGGAGCTCAGCTACAGGTTTCTACCAAGAAAATTCCACCAATATTTAATCTTATTCAGGAATTTGGTAATGTTCCCTTTGATGAAATGTGCTCGACTTTTAATATGGGTATTGGTTTTATCCTTGTTGTAGATCAAGGCGAAAAGACTGCAATTATGAATCT
>Ga0351962_1064_pt1 | contig 17619 bp, 7 predicted proteins | sample TotcelT113001N13_FD_205805 | JGI IMG/M metagenome (GOLD analysis project Ga0351962, IMG submission 205805) | Enriched cells from coal bed in the Powder River Basin, Montana, United States - Total cells T11 rep3 HSBNCT.T11.300.1.N13 ...
GGGGATTGGCAGTAATGGACGCAAGTTTCGAGGAGGTGGTCAATGAAGTCCTCCTCGCGAAGAAGACGGCGGGGAAGTTCGCCCAGGAGACGGGGGCGGCGTTGGCGACGCCAAGCGTCAAAACTGCCGGCTTCACGGCTGGCCTCGGCCAGCTTGGCCGGGAGCGCCTCCAGACTGCCGCCGAGCACCAATTGCAGATAGGTTTCGTTTTCCAGATTCAGGATCAACAAGTATTCTTCGGGCAGCGACTGGAAGTCCCTTGTCAGCTTCCCCCGACCATGCGTGCGACGACGACATCGCTTCAGGTCACCCCAGTCGCTTTCTAGCTGGTTGGTGGTTCGCTGCCAGCACTCCCCCGCGGCCAGTGGCTGGTCGGGTAGCAGGTGTCCCCAGTATTTGTCCAGGTGCTTCAGCACGATCTTAGCCAACGGCCCGTCCGGATCGTTCTTGTCTTCCGTTTGTTGTCGCAACTCCTGACGCAGCTGCTCCAACGCCCGTTTCATGGGCGGTTGTTCGTCCGGCGGTAGTTCCTGCGGTTGTCGCAGTTGGTTCATGTGTTGGGCTGAAAGCCGGAGCGTTTCTCGGAGCCGCATCAACAGGGAATAGCAGCGCTCGTACAGATCGGCGGCAGCCCGGATCTCGGTGTCGTTGCGATAGGCTTGCAGAAGGGCTTGAAAATTGCGTAACACCTGCGGCGTCCGGCATGACACCGGGGTCTGAGCGAGCAGCCGATCCACGGCCTCGCCGGCCCTCACCAGTCGGCGATGCAAGTACAACAGGTACGGATCGAATGGGAAGCCGCGTCGCCGGCCGTCGCTCCGGTAATCGAGAATCCAGAAGTGAAAGGCCAGCAAGACCTCGCGGCCGAGCGTGTCATCCCAGGCCACCTCGACGGCTCGGCCCGCGAGCAAGTCCGCCAGGACCAACTCCGAGGGGCAGTCGATGCGCTGTCGGAGCCATTCGTTCTGACCCCGCCGCTGTTCCTTCAAGCGGTATTGCAGCTTGAGGGTTCGCAGACGCTTACACAATGCCGCTTGGGGGACCTCGTAGAGATCCTCGCCCACGTCGCGGGCCAAGTGCTGGTGGCACACGAAGTGGGAGACGCCTGGCAACGCTTGCTCACAGGCTCCGCTCATGGTCGGACTCAAATCGTGCAGCACGTTGTCCGGCCAACCAAAGAGGTCCGCCGCCTCACGGAGGCAAGGGACCAAGTCTTCCAGATTCTCACTGGGGATTTTCCAGTTTCCCAGGAACAGACCATGAGCCGCCTCCTCGATGCCCAAGAACACGGCCGTTTCCGGTTCCGTGGTCCCGTCCAAGAGCCACGTCACGGGACCGTGCTGAGCCAAGTACTCGCGGAGGACGGGCGTGGCTTGCCGATGCAGGCAGCCCAGGTAGAAGAGAAATTTCTGTTGCTGGTCCCACAGGGTACTGCGCGGGATGTCGATCGCCGGCCGGTGACGGGCCAGTTCCTCATGAAGTTCTTGCAGGCTCCGGCCATGCAAATAAGTCTCCACTCCTACATGGGCAATCAAATCAAAGCCGTAACGGGCCCCCGCTGGCACCATGTCGGCCAGCTGGGCAGAACGGCCCGGCACAGGAGGACCGTCCCCCGCAGCTTGACGCACGGTTTCGCAAGCCTGAAACCGGCCGTGTTTCAGGCTGACCACGGTCCGGCTGGCCGTTTTCAGCACGCCGCCGTGGGCCGTAGTCGGGGCGTGCGGGCCGGGAACCCACGACGCTTCCCGGGCGGGATCAAAGCGGAGTCGGACATCGGCGGGCAGAATCGCGGCCTGCTGGAGTTGTTCGTGAGCCTGTTGCTCGACCTTGTGAAGCAGGGCCAACAAGCTCAATTCCGTCGTTTTTTTTTCAACGCGTAGTGCTCCTGCACTTGGCGAACTTGCCCGGCCGTTACCTGCCGGCCTTGCGTTTGAAGTTGCCGGGCCCATTGTGCGGGGCCATCGTCGGGTGCCAGGATCATCTGCCGCAGCACATCGATGACCAGCGGGGCCGAGCAACCGGCGGGTAACGCAGGCGTCGTGCTGGCGGCCACGGCACGGAGGTCTTGTTGCCGCTGCTCCCACTGCCGCTGGCCGCACTCCGCCTCGGGACTCAAGTACACCACATGGCGTCCTCGCAGAACCTGACGCTGCAGCCGGCCGTGCTGAACCAGGCGGGAGAGCAGATTCGCTACCGGCGTCTGTAAGCGTTCTTCCAATTCGCCGACGGTGAGTCCGGCCGGGGCATGGGTCGCCAAGGCCACGAGCGTTTCCGGGAGTGTCCCCGCGCGGGAGAAGCGGACGTCGCGGTACGCCCACAAGCCCCAGTCGTCGAACTGCGGCACGTCGGCGAGCGTATAATACCCGGCGTTGCGATTGTAGCTGGTGTGATAACCGACCTTCTTCAACGCCCGGAAGACGGTCATGTGGCAGACCTGGAATTGGTGCTGCAGATGTCGCATGGTCGCGACCCTCCGTGTCCGGAGCCAGTTGACGAGCTTCTGTTCGCTGTCCGTGAGCATGGCGGCGTCCTGTTATTGTATGCGATCACGATTCACAACAAATATCACATACAATAACAAATCTGACAAAAAAAGAACCCCGAAACACCGGGGAAAGAACCAAAAATGCGCGGCCGAGCTGTTAAACTATGTGAAATGCCTAACCGCCCTTAACCCAAAGTCAACCCTGGCCTTGAGATACGACGCAACCGGATTTCGGAACAATTGACGCGGGGTCGGCGGGGACGCGACGGCACAGAAATGCGCAACTTCGAAGCCGCAAGACAAGCAGTCGCACGTCTTTCCTCACATCTGGTTCCAACGTGCAAGGTCTCTCGGGATTCAACTTGCACGTTGCTTCGCTCTTTCTTCTGAGCCAGCGGGCCTGCAATTCCGGCTTAGGGTGATGGACCGTCGGTGAGAGGGCGTCGCTGGCCCGCGTTGCCGGGGAGTCCCTTACGGGGCGGTTTTCCTTCTGGATTTTCGTTCTTGGGGATGGCAAACAGCTTTGCGGGGTGCTAGCATCGTTCTCCATCTACCCCTTCCGAGTCAGAGAGGTGCATTATGCGTACTGAGCATTTCGGCCTGCGTACGATGCTCTGGGGAATCCTGCTCGCGGTTCTGGTGGCCGCATGTCCCGGCTGTGGCCAGAACGCGCAAACGTCCTACGATCGGGGGAAGGAATTCCTGAACGACTCCCAGCCGGAAATCGCCATCCTTTTTTTTTCCGATGCACTCGCCGCGGATCCGCGATTCCCACCGGCACTCTACGACCGCGGGATCGCTTGGCTGAGAACGGGACAGTACCCCAATGCGATCAACGACTTCTCACGCTTCCTGTACACCACGCGTCGCCAACAGCCTTACGACCCATCCCTTGCGCCGGTTTACACGGAACGTGCGGGCGCCTATCTGGCGATGGCCCAGTTCGACGACGCGATTCGTGATGCGGATTTCGCGATCTCGCTCGATGGCTCGTTCACCTCGGCCTACTTCTGCCGGGGCGGTACCTACGCGCGGCGCGTGGACCGCAGTGAGGACCTGGCTGACCTCGCAGAACCAAGTGCATCCCCTGTCGCCGGCCAGCGTTCGTTGTCAGAGCCCGAACGCGTCGATTGCACCAACGCCCTGGCCGATTTTGACAAGGTCATCCAGCTCGACGCCAAGCATGCAAAGGCGCACTTGGAACGGGGGCGAGTCCATGCCTTGACCGGAAACCTGGACCAGGCGATCGCGGATTTCGCAGACGCTTATCGTCTGGACCCGAAGAACGCCGAGGCCCACTTTCGCCGTGGGCTGGCGCTCAGCCAACAACAACGCGTGGCGGAGGCGAATCAGGAATTCGCCGTCGCCGCCAAGTTGCACCCGCTCTTCCACCAGCGGGCATCTAACCCAAGGGTTACGTTGCACCTCGTGTCGCCTCCAACGTCGGCCGAAGCGGCGGATGAGGCACCAGCCCTCAAATCACACGAACTTGGACTGGCCGAGTTGCGTAAGGGCGAGGCGGCGGCGTTGGCGGGCGAAACGGAGCAGGCTGCCAAATCGCTGGATGCAGCCATCGCGGCTCTGACCGCGGCCATCCAGGCAGACAGCAAGAATGCCGACGCCCGCTTCTATCGAGGGGTCGCTTATGTCCGAACGAATCAACCGGATTCCGCGGAGGAAGACCTTCGGCAGGCTCTTCAGCTTCGCCGGAACTTTTGGGAAGCCTACCTCTACCTGGCACGGCTGTCGTGGGAAAAAGGCGGCGAGGTCGGCGTGCAGCAGGCAGCGAGCTTTGCCAAGCAGGCCGCCGAACTCGCTCCCGGCTCCGCCGAAGCCCAGCGCTGGCTCGCCCGGGCGTACCTGAGGCAGCAGCGATATCCCGAGTCGGCGAACGCTCTGAAGGCGGTGCTTGAACTGGACCCTGCCTCGCGTCCCGAGGTCTTGCCTCAGTTGACCCTGGCCTTGTGTGAGCAAGCGAAAACCCGCGCCGATGACTTGGCAGATGCCTCGCGCTGGACGCAAGCCATCCGCTTGGTGAACGAGGCGTTGGCATTGGATCCCGAGAACCCGGCCTTGCTGCTCCTGCGCGCCCAGTACGCTGCAGCGCAGGGCGACTTGAAGGCCGCCGACGAAGACTATGAGCTCGCAAGCCGAATCGGTCAGGCACCGTCCCGGCTCGCCGCCTTCGGTTCCCAGCTGGGGGAGATGCACCTGAGGCGGGCCCGAGAGCTGGAAGAGTCGGGCGACGCGATGGCCATCGTGGTGCATTTGGCCAAGGCCGTGGCTTATCGTCCGGAGTGGCGTTCAAAGCTGTCGCTCCAGATCGCCGCCTTTTACCGCTATCTCGGCGGTACGTTCGAGATGAGCCGAGCGTACGACAAGGCGGCCGAATACTACGAACAGGCAGCCGAGTGGACCAGCGCCGACACCGCCGGGGATCAAGCGCGGAGCGACGCCCAGGCGATCGACGAGCGGCGCAACCGCGCAGACAACGACGGTAAAAAGGCCCAGCAGCTCCGCAACCGGGCGAATCACGGCGCGGGCGGCAGCGGGGAACGGGCGGGATAGTCGGCGAGCGCTGGATGCTCGTGAAGTCCAATCTTCGGCGGTTCCTTGCCAAACCCAAGCGACGCGTCCCAAATTCTCGTGGCGTGTTTGCCGAATGCCGCGAGGCGTTTCCCGTCCGGGCTAAAACTGACGCCCTCGATCGAATCCGTGTGCCCTTGAAACGTGAGCAAGTGCTGACCTGTTTGCACGCTCCAGATCTTTGCCGTCGAGTCGTCGCTGACGCTCGCCAGTCGCGTCCCGTCTGGGCTGAAGCAGACGCCGCGGACGGACTTGACGTGCCCTCGCAAGGTGAACAGCGTGGTCCACTTGGTCGCGTCCCAGATCTTCGCTGTTCCATCCTCGCCCCCGCTCGCAAATCGCCTGCCGTCGTGGCTGAATCGCACGCAGCAGACCTGGTCGTTGTGCCCTTTCAGATCGACCAAGTGCTTTCCGTTCACCGTGTCCCAGATGGTCGCGAAGTCTCTCGACGTCGCAGTCGCCAGTAGCCGCCCATCGGGACTGTAACACATGCTGTGGTGCATGGTATCCGCAAGAGGGCCAGAGGAGTCCCCTTGTGAATGGGAAAGAGCGGCAACTTTCTGGCCGCTCACGGCATCCCAGATAACCACCATCCCGTCCAAATCGTGCTGAAGCGTCGCCAGCCGTTTGCCGTCCGGGCTGAAACAGGCGCACTTGCCCTCACCGGGGACAACGACGGGCTTGCAATCATGAGCAATCTCTGAGATTCGCGTCCCGTGGACGCCCGTCGTCGCCAGTCGCGTTCCATCCGGGCTGAAACAGACGCTGTCCAATTGGTGCGGAAGTGGGACGGCACGCAACTTACGGCCGGTAGCCGCGTCCCAAATCGCGATCGTGTCACGGCCATCCAATACCACCAGGCTTCCGTCCGGCCTGAAGCACCCCACACCGCGGGCATTGGCCTGCTTCTCAATGGTTAGTCCTTCGACGGGTCCTCCTGTGGTATCCCAGACGGACGCCCCGTCGCGGCCGTTCCGGGTCAACCACTTGCCATCCGGGCTGAAATGCAGGCAACACCGTTCACCTGAGCCGGTGCGGACCGTCAGCATCAGGGCCCCGACGGCAGCGTCCCAGATCCTCAGGTTGCCGTCGTCACACGCGGTTGCGAGACGTGCGCCATCTGGACTGAAGCACGCATCCTGAACCGCGCCCGAATGCCCCTTGAGACCCAGTTGCTCTTGCCCATCCGCCAGGGACCAAATCGTGACGGCATTGCCTGCGCGGCCGAATACCACGATGCGTTTCCCGTCCGGCGAGAAACGGACGCGGGATTGGCGAAACTCAAGCAGATTCTCCTTCGTCTTGGTATCCCAAATCGTCGCCAGATTGTCGTTGTCAGTAGTCACGAATTGCCGGCCGGTGGGGCTGAAATAGGCGGAGCCATGCTCGATCTCGAACATCCTGTTTCCGCTCGCGGTGTCCCAGAGTCCTGTGGCCTCTGTGAACCGGCAGGCCATCAACGTTGTGCCGTCGGGACTAAAACGGGCCGTGTTCGCCTTGAATCCGGGAATATCCAGGATCTTGCGCCCTGTGTCTGCATCCCAGATCGCGGTTTCCTCTTGGGTGGCAGTCGCCAGTTGCCTGCCATCTGGGCTGAAGCAGGACGTTTCAAACATGAGGCTGGGGAGCAGCGAAAACCAAGCTTGCGAGGCGCCCGGTCCGGACGCTCTGGAGGCGATTTCCATCTGGGCGGAAACAGAACGTTCCACGGCGCCCAGCGTGAACAACTCCCGACCGCTCCCGGCATCAACGACCGTCATCCCGCGTTCTCCCCAAGCAACAAGTCGCCTGCCGTCCGGGCTGAAATCGACTCCTAGCGCTTGCAGCTCGAAGACCTTGCCCTCCGTTTTCATGTCCCAGAGCGCCGTGATGCCACGGCGGTAATCGCACAGGGCCAGCTGACGACCGTCTGGACTGAAACACACGGTACCAGACCGGATGTCGTACCAGCGCTCCTTACACACCCACGAGATCCGTTCAACCACGGCGTACAGGATGAAATCGATCAATCCACCAACAGCCCCACCAGCCCCACCGGTGGCCCCTGCCGCTTCTGCCAAAGCATCCTCAATCGCATCGAGGCCGTCGAGACCGGGCACTCGAAAATCGTGCAGACTGAACAGCTCGCGTCCGCTCTCACCATCCAAGATCTTGACCGTGCCGTTGCGGCCAACGACGGCCATCCGCTTGCCGTCCGGGCTGAAGCAAACATACGCATCGCCGCGGCATGGGGAGAGACGAGAAAGACGTTTGAGATACCACCATTCCCAACCCCGGCAGTCGGATTCGCATTCGTCCAGCAGGCGTTCGGTTTCTCTCCCGGAGGTCCACACGTCTTGGGCGAAGGCGACTTGGGAAGCGTAGCGATTCCACTTGGCGGCTTCCTCTCGGGCGCCTGCGATTCCCTTCTGCATCTCGGCCTCCGCCGCCTTCTGTCTGGCGACAACCTCATGTGCTTGTGCCTCCGCGGCCTTTTCTTGGGCTAATTCGAGGCTTGCTTTGGCTTCCTTCGCCTTCTTCCCGGCGATCTCGGCAATCGCATTGGTTTTGTCAGCATTGTCATCGGCCCGTTTCCTTTGTGCCGTTGCGGTGACGGCGAAGTAAGAGGACATGAGCGTCCCCAACACGAGCGAAAAAGTGATCGCCGCGGTCAAGCCGGCCGCCAACGGCTGACGCCGGCACCACCGCCAAAGACGCTCGCTCCGACCGACGGGCCGGGCGTGGATGGGTTCGATTGCCAGGAAACGACGCAAATCATCCGCCAAATCTGCCGCCGTGGCGTAGCGGCGAGCGGGCGCCTTTTCCAGGCATTTGGCGCAGACGGTTTCGAGATCGCGTGACACCCCGCTATTGAGTTTGCGTGCTGGCGGAGCTTCGTCCTCGACCACCTGGCGCAGGAGCATCCGCACATCGCCGCGGAAGGGCCGCTCGCCGGTCAGCAGCTCGAACAGGATCACCCCCAGCGAGTAGACGTCGCTACGGGCGTTGGCCCGGTGTCCTTCGCCGCGGGCTTGCTCCGGTGACATGTAGGCCGGCGTGCCGAGAATCTGACCTTCGGCCGTCATCGTGATCTCGCACGCCTCGCGTTTGGCCAAGCCGAAATCGAGCAGGTACGGCTGATTGGCGGCGTCCAGCATGATATTGCTAGGTTTCAGGTCGCGGTGGACGACCCCGTGTTCGTGGGCGTAGTGCAGGGCTTGGGCGATCGTCACACACAGCCTGGCGGCCTCGCGGTTGGTGATCCGCCGGCCTTGGGCTTCCAGCCATTTGTCCAGCGGCTGGCCCTCGATGAACTCGCTGACGATGTAGGCCAACTCGCCGTCGTGGCCGACTTCGAACACGGTCACGATGTTGGGGTGGTGGAGTCCGGCGGGGACCCGGGCTTCGCGGAGGAACCGTTCGACATCGTCGGGCAACAGTTGGCCGCGCCGTGGGCTCTTGATCGCGACGATACGGTTGAGTTTCGTATCGCGAGCTTTCCAGACGGAGCCAAAGGCCCCTTGGCCAAGCAGCTCCAGCAGCTCGAAATGGGCGATCCGGCGAGGTGCCTGCGGGGCGGATGTCTGCTCGCCGGAGGCGGAATGGGTGCCGACATCGTCCGCCAGTTGGAAACCACTGCCGCAGGAAGGGCACGTGAGTTCGCCCGTCGGCGAACGGTCGAGGATCTCGACCGGCTGGTGGCAATGCGGACAGCGGATGCGGATTGTATGGGCCTGAGCGGGTCGGCCCGCATCCGGGATAGCAGCGGGTTCCGGCCGCCCCTTCGAAGTTTCGGAGCGCAGCCGTGCTTCCGACTCACGGATCTCCGCCACGCACTCCGGCCGCTCCCGCAACTCGGGCCACTCGGCCAGGTACTCCTCGACGGTCTTGTGTTGATCGCGCTGCCAGCGCAGCTCCTGGTCGGTTTGAATCAGCGCGACCAGCGCGTCCTGCCGCCCTGGATGATCGGCCGCGGGAACCAAGGCCGCCAGATCCGGCGGCTCGCCCGCCTGCCACGCTTGTTCCAACTGCCGAATCAGGCCATCCAGCAAGTCGTGTTCGTCGTCGTTCCAGGTGCTCATTCGCGTCTTCCGCCCGGGGGGCATGGCAACAAAGCCAGTGGATTCTCAACCGCGTTGGGCTCCGAATTCCCGAGATTCGGCAGGGAAGATCAGGGGACCCGGCCCGTCACCGCAGACTTCGAAGTTGCGCAATCTCGTCAGGTTGGATGCCCCACCCGGCCCCGTGCCGGTGGAGTGCGGTTTGGGAACCACTTCAGAACCCCGCGAAAACCGGCTGCTTCCTGCCCCGCCGCTCGACCGCCGCCTTCGGCGGCGGTCGAGCGGCGGGGCAGGAAGCGGCGCGCCGAAGAAGCGATGCCCGTGTGGTTGCCAAACCTGGTTCCACCGGCACGAGGCCGGGTTGGGACCTTGAAAACCCGCAACTTCCAAGACCGCAGACCCCGCCGATTGTATGTCCGGCTCGCCGCGGTGTCACGTGGTTATTCAGCGGTCATTTAGCGGAACGCCTGGTTGAACTCTGCTTCGGAACTCGCGCGGTAGCGGTAGTTGCCACTTGGCACCGTGTGCAGGGTAATGGCGATGTTGGAGTAGTTCAGCCCGACTTCTTGCACGGTGAAATGCTCACCCCGCGTGTAGCGGTAGGCCCCGGCGGCTCCGTACCGGATGTAGACAACATACGCGCCGGGCGCTACGCGATGGATCGAACCTTGCCCGCCGTTGGCGACGTAAACCTCGTCCTGCGTCGGCCCGACGAGCCGCACCCGGGCCGGCTCACCTGAATGATTGTCAAACGTGATGATCGACGACCCGTGGACACGGTGCTGCGGTCGAACCGCGGGCGACGATGTGTCGGCGGTGTACACGACCGGCTGCAAGGGCTCGCTGCCGCGCGGCGGAGCGGCCCCGGGGATCGGCTTCACGTCAGTGTTTGCGTCATTCTGCCACGCCCGGACAACGGACGGACTGTCGACCCACGCAACTGCCTCGTCGCCGTCGGCATAGCGCAGCAAGCAGCCGATCTGGTCGCCGCGAACGTCGACCACGCACAGATGCAGATCGGTCGGCAGGCAGATCGCGGACCGCCACGTTCGCAGCGAGCTGTGTGCTGGGACGAGGACCGTGTCGCCGATCCGGATTCCCGACGGATCCGCCGCCGCAACGGGCTTCCTGACAGCGGTCGGCGGAGCTCGATCCGCGGCAGGCTGCGTCGCCACAGCTGGCGGACTCGACGCCGTGACAGGCTGCATCGCCACGGCTGGTTGAACTCCGGGGTCGCGGCTGGGCGGGGACGGGCTGCCGGTTGCCATGCGCACCGGCACCGACCGATTGGGATACTTGTAGCTCAGCCGGTCATCGCTGCCGAACCAGAGAAACGCCGTGCGGTTGCCGGCCAGGGCGTACAAGACGGTCTTCTGATAGCCCGTCGCGAGGGTGTTCTGCTCGAAGCTGTCATCCGGCTTGCCGAGAACCTGTGCGACATCCTCGGACGACATGCCTTCGGTGACCTGGTCGAAATACTGCGTCCGCAGTTCCAGGATGCTGGGGCCCGGCGAGATTCCCGGCCGGTGGGGCGCGAGGAACCCCAAGGTCTGTTGGATGTCGAACGTGTCCTCGGTGACGGGCCCCCCGGTGTACCAGGCAAAGCCTTCGCGAACCGCACTGCCTTCGCGGCGTATGCGGTTCGGCAGTTCCCGGACGGCGGCCAGCAGGTTGTCTCGATCCGTCGTCCATTGCCGCGATCGATCGCCCGGCGGATACGCCTTGACGACATCCTCGCAAATCTGGGTGACCCGCCGGGCATCGGCCAGCCGGATCAGATTGATCGTCTGGTATTGGTTTTCGTCACCCCAGAGGCAACGACTGGACAACCCGAGAGCCACGACGCTCACGTGGATCAGGACCAGTTGGTGATGGAAATGCGTTCGTTTCATGATGGTTCTCCTGTGCGGGGTTATGGTGGTCACGACTGCTAGCATCAAGCCGGATTACGGAGAAGATTGGCCCAGAGAAACCACAGAATTCTGGTCGGTCGGTTTCGCACAGCCTCCATTCGGGTGACTGTGAGCCTGGTGCGTGTTCCGGGTTGGTGGCCTCCCGGCCCGGCGAAGCCCGCTGGGGAATGGTGATCAGCCTCGAATAGGCCGCCACCGCTGCCAGGCCGTCGCGAGACGAAGACGGTCATCCGCAATTCGTTCACCAGCAGCCTGCCCTTGGGCAACCTGGATGACTCGGCCTGTCTCGACGTTTATCATCCAGAGGGTGGAGGGGCCGCCTTGTCTTACAGACAAGCTCCCGGGAGGCTTTCGGCGGCATCGACAATTTGTCGTCGACGCCAACGGCCTATTGGGAAGTCGTGGCGGCTGGTTCGGGCAAGCGTTGCTGCGGCGAGTGCAACGACAAGGTCGGCCGAATGATGTCTCCGCTCCATTCGGTCATCGAGAAGGGACGCAAGTACGTACTTCGGTCGCTCGCTTCGACGGTCGACCAGCCGCGAATCCTGCCATCCCGACTGGCGGTCCAGAGTTGTTGACCACGAGCATCGAAACCAACCGCAAGAATGCCGCTTGCGTGCGGAATCCGCAGAACTCGGCGGCCGGAATCGGGTTCCCACACGCTCAACCCATCCGGGCCGCCGACGACCAACCGCCGGCCATCGGGCGTGAACACCAGGGACGTCGCCTGTTCACACGCTTGAAATGCAAACGTGTGAGCGTTGTGGAGGCCGGCCGACGACCGTGACGGCTGCGATCCCAGGCTTTCCACCAAGCGGACGTCGGTCCAGTCGTCGTTGAGAGTCACATTCAACAATACCGGCAAGGTGCGGGCCGCGATCCCGCCTCGGGGATCGGGATTCTCCGCGAGGCCGGCACAGACCAATTGCTTTCTCACGGGGGAAAATGCGATCGCCCTCGCTTCAAATCCCTCGAGGAGCACTCGTTGCTCCGTTCGGGTTAAGCAGAAGATGCAGAGACCGCCCAAACCTCCGAAAGCGATCGCCTCCCCATCGGGACTGAAGGCCACAGCGTCTGCCGCTCTGACCAGTTCCTCGCGAATGACCTGTAGCGTCTCTCCAGTACGTGCGTCCCAGAGCCGTACCGCCGACTCAGAGGCGACTGCTGCGATGCGTTGCCCATCGGGGCTGAAAGCCACGGATTGTAGCGGTCTACGCGCATCACTGCGAATGACCGTTATCATTCCAGTGCCCAGGTGGCCGACGTAAAGGGTGCCTCGGTCCCCGCCTGCGGCGAAACGATCCCCGCCCGGGCTAACGGCCAAACAGCGAATGTCAGCGGTCTCGCCCATCATCACCGGTCGGCCGTCACCTTCGACAGGATTCCAGATGCGGACTTCGTTCCGGGACTCCGGAACTAGCGCCACTTGTGGGGCATTGCCTGCGTGAATCGCAGCCGCCTCCAAAGCCAAGCCGGTGGCGAACACCACCGAAGGCTGATCGGTCGCCAGGAGGTGCCCCGGTTGGGCAACACTCGGCAACGTGCTTGGCCCTGGCTCAGACTGGTCCTCCCTAAGTTCCAATGTGGCAAGTTGGCGCACCGTTGCACAATCCCACAGCCTGACTCGGCCATCGGTACAAACCGCGGCGACGGCCTTGCTGTCCGGCGAGAAGCCCGCTCTGAACGTGGCCTCGGACAGCAATCGCACGCGGGCTTCGCTCGCAACCTGCAAGAGTGTTGCGCCGCTTCGAGGGGTCGGCAGCCACAGGAATCGTCCGGAGGATGAGATCCGCGGTCTTTGACGCGCTTCCAGAGCCAGATCTTCTACCTCCGCCAAGGCCCGCGGCGAGCTCTCGACGCCACCACGCGGCGTCAAGTCGGGGACTGTAGAAATCTGCCGGGTCGATGTAGCGTCCCAAATCTCGTGAGCACCGTTTGAGCTAAGAACCAGACATCCGCCATCGGAACTCAATGCGGCCGCGTCATGCGCGCGGGATAGCGTGATCGGGTCGCGAGTTGAACCTAGCTCAATGAGCTTCACGACTTTGCCATCCGCCAGTACGAGTCGCGTCAGCCCGGTATTCGAGCCGCACGCTTTGACGGCGGGCCGAAGGTAGGGGGAGGGCCCGAACAGGTCCGGGTCCTCCATACCATCCATTCCGTGGCTGGGGAACTCCGCGGGCCGCAGTCGTAGGAGCGGGTTCCTGGTCGTCGTGTCCCACACATCGACGCCTCCGAAAAATGTCGCTGCGAGCCGTGTTCCGTCACCACTGAACCAAATGCGTCTCGGTAACGGAAAATGGGCTGTTGAGTACCGGTCACTTTCCGGCCACTCGACTGTCTGCAGCAAAGAACCTGTCAAGCCGCACCAGAGCGAGATGGTACCGTCTTGATTGTCGGTCGCAACCATCCGGCCGGTGGGGCTGGCCTTTGCGCCGGAATCGTCACGTATCTGCGCCGCACAGCGGCCATCGGAAAGGTCCCAGAAGGTAATCGTCCCGGTCAGATCCCTCGTCAGAACACGGCGGCCATCGCGGGCAAAGCAGAAAGCCCTGTCACGCGTGCAAAGCCTTCGCCCTAGGTTCGCGGTCGAAACATCCCATACCCAGAGGCCGGGCTTCAAGTCGAAGAAGTTGACGACATCGGTCTTGTTACCGGAGTCCGGCTTAGATCCTGCAGTACCACCATCTGCGGCCGGCGCCGTGCTCACGTCGTGCGGCACGTCGGAGAGTGCCAGTCTGGGCTGATTGCTCATGTCCGGAACCAACAGTCCCAGCCACCGTCCGTCAGGGCTGAACGCCAAGTCCTCCGTCCATTCTGACTGGGAACAAAACATCCACAACAATGAGCGGCATCTCTCCTTCAGGTAGCACCACTCCCACTGGCGCAAGTGGAGCGGACAGCTTTCCAACAGTGACTCTGCCCGCGCGGCTTCTCCTTGAAGCAATTCCTGATGCGCCACTGCGACGAGATTCAGATATGCCCCAGCTTCCGTTTCATCCGCCTTCGCTCGGGCACGGCGGGACTCGGCTTCAGCTTTCGTAGCCCACACAGACGCGCGGATGGCAAAGGACGCGGACACCAAGGTCCCGATCAGCAGTGAGGCCGCCACCGTCGCCATCAATCCCGCGGCCAGCGGTTGCCGTTTGCACCAGCGCCAAAATCGTTCGTGCTTTCCCACCGGTCGGGCGTGAATTGGTTCGCAGCTCAGAAAGTGATGCAGATCGTCCGCGAGGTCGGCGGCGGTGGCGTACCGCTGAGCAGGCGATTTCTCCAGGCACTTGCCGCAGACCGTTTCCAGATCTCGCGAAATACGATTGTTCAACTTCCGGGCCGGCGGAGCCTCGTCCTCGATCACCTGCCGCAACAGCATCCGCACGTCGCCGCGGAAGGGGCGCTCGCCGGTCAGCAGCTCGAACAATATCACGCCCAGCGAATAGACGTCGCTGCGGGCGTCGGCCACATGGCCTTCGCCGCGGGCTTGCTCCGGCGACATGTAGGCCGGCGTGCCGAGAAGCTGGCCCTCGACCGTCATCGTGATCTCGGCCGCCTCGCGTTTGGCCAAGCCGAAATCGAGCAGGTGCGGCTGGCCGGCGGCGTCCAGCATGATGTTGCTGGGCTTGAGGTCCCGGTGGATCACTCCGCGCTGGTGGGCGTAGTGCAGGGCCCGGGCGATCGTGACGCACAACGCGGCGGCCTCGCGGTCGGTGAGCCGCCGGCCTTGGGCCTCCAACCACTTGTCCAGCGGCTGGCCCTCGATGAACTCGCTGACGATGTAGGCCAAGTCGCCCTCCTGGCCGACCTCGAATACGGTCACGATGTGCGGGTGGTGCAGCTCGGCCGAGGCCTGGGCCTCGCGCAAAAACCGCTCTACGTCGTCGGGCAAGAGCTGGCTACGCCGAGGGACTTTGATCGCCACGAAGCGGTTGAGCTTTGTATCCCGCGCTTTCCACACCGATCCGAAGGTGCCTTGGCCCAGCATCTCGAGCAACTCGAAATGGGCGATGCGGCGCGGCGGCTTAGCGGCGACTGTTTCTCGATCATCATACGGATACGTGACCGCGTCCTCGGCCAGCTTGAAGCCGCTTCCGCAGGAGGGGCACGTGAGTTCGCCGACCGGCGAGCGATCGACAATCTCGACCGGCTGGTGGCAATGCGGACAGCGGATGCGGATCGCCTTGCCGGGGTCCGGCGACAAAGAGACATGCGGCTGAGTCGCAGTCGCTTTCGGCCGTGCCGAACTCTCCGCCCGTACCCGCTCTTCCGACTCTCGCAATTCTGCCACCCATTCAGCCTGCTCCCGCAACTCGGGCCATTCCGCCAGGTACTCGTCGACCGACTTGTACTGCCCGTGCTGCCAGCGAAGTTCCTGGTCGGTTTGAATCAGGGCCAGCAGTGCTTGTTCCCGCACCGGATGGCCGGTTGCGGGAAGGAGCCGGGCCAAGTCGATCGTGCCGCCGGCACGCCAGGCCTGCTCCAATTCCCGGATCAGGGCGTCGAGCAAGTCGTGACTTTCATCATTCCAGCCCGCCATCGGTGTCGTCCTTCAGCAGTTTTTCCAACCGCTTGCGCAGGCGGTCGATCTTGGTCGTCACGGCACGGCGCGTGCAGCCAAGCTGTTTGGCAATGGCGCGCTCCGAATGGCCCTCCTCTAATAGAGAGAGGATTTCCGAGTAGGTTTGGTCCAAGTCTTCCAGGATTTTCGCCACGAGGTCCTTGGCCACGGCCTCCTGATCGGGGGTGGGGGCGTGGGCGAACAGCGCGTCGGCATCACGCTCTTCCTCGGCGGCGGGCGTACGTTTCTGGGCCCGGTGGTATTCGGCGTGTTTGAGGATCTTGTGCCGGGTGACCGTCTCGAGCAGCCGCCACAGTTCAGCGCGGTGTTCGAACTGGTATTCACCCTGCGCCGCGTGCCGGAAGACCGTGCGCAACACCGATTGGACAACATCCTCCGGCGATTCCCGGCGGCTGAGGCGGCGGTCCATGCCCCGCGCTGCCAACGCCTCCAACTGGGGACGAAACTCCCGATCCACCTGTTCGGCCCCCGATTCGGTAGCCGCGTTGACGCGACGCAGAAAGCTGCTATCGGATTGCCCTTCGGACATGATGCGGTCCCTTGATGCGTGCAGACGCCCCCAAGAAATGACTCTTTCTTATCAAGGCCCAAGTCGCAACACAAGCGGAGATACGGAGTTTCTACGATCCTCGCCTTCAACAGCGACGGACGAATCAGGTTTTCCCGTCTTTTTCTGCGCCAACGCCTTGGCGAATTCGGCTTGTGCTTGCGGACACGGATCTTCGGCCGGACCCGTGATCCGCCCCCGGAAGAGACCGGGGAACGTCCTTTCCCAACACCCCAACCCCAAGCTGCGAAAGTGGATACGGCATGACCAGTCGCCTGCTCAGTCTGTTCGGAAAGAAACGAGACGCCCGAAACATCCGGAATCGGCGGAAATCCCGTCTTGGTCCAGGCTTTGAACCGCTGGAGTCACGGCGATTGATGGCCCACGTGGCGTGGGACGGTGGCGGGGACGGGACGAACTGGACGCACGCACTCAATTGGTCTGGAGATACGTTGCCCGGGGCCAACGACGATGTGACCATCGACGTGGCCACGAATCCGACGATCCGCCTCGGCAGCGGGGCCCAGTCGATTCGCAGTCTGGTCAGCAACGAAGCCCTGAATATCACCGGCGGGAGCCTGCGAGTTGCCGACACCGCCCAAGTCAACAATGCCCTTACGCTCGGCGGTGCCACCCTGTTCGGTGGAACCTGGGACGTTTCCGCGGGGATTCAGGTCACGGGCACGGGGACTTTGGATGGGACCACGGTCAACAGCGACGTCAGCGTTCAAGACGGCAAGTCATTGACGGTGAAAAACGCTGCGGAGTTGAACGGCGGGTTGACGCTGGGAGTGAATTCGAGCTTGACGGCCGGGGCACAGGCAATCCTCGCCGTGTCCGCAGGGACGACGCTCACGAACGTCAGTGTTACCGTTCAGGACAACGCCATTGTCACCTTCCCCACCGTTACAACGCTGGCCTCGGTGAATCTGACGGCATCGTCTGGGGGACAGATCTTGCTGCCTGCCGTGACGCTGTACACGAGCAAGAGCGGGGGAAACACGCTTCAGACCAACGGGCAGGGAACTGGGGGGCAGAAGAGTCTGATCGATCTGGCGGCAGTGACGACGTTCCACGGAGCGACCGCCGCAGGCTACTCGACAATCATCCGAGCGATCAACGGCGGGAAGGTGACGTTGGCGGGCAAGTTCGACGGCAACACGCACTGGTTCTTGGACGGCGCCGCCAGCGAAATAGACGCAGTCTTAGTCACCAAGCTGGTGAACGCCAACGTGGATGTGAGCAACAGCGCCATACTGGGCTTCCCTGCTTTGTCGGAATTGACCAACATCAACCTGACGGCGTCGTCGGGCGGACAGATCTTGCTGCCTGCCGTGACGCTGTACACGAGCAAGAGCGGGGGAAACACGCTTCAGGCCAACGGGCAGGGAACTGGGGGGCAGAAGAGTCTGATCGATCTGGCGGCAGTGACGACGTTCCACGGAGCGACCGCCGCAGGCTACTCGACAATC
>Ga0351962_1160_pt1 | contig 17296 bp, 17 predicted proteins | sample TotcelT113001N13_FD_205805 | JGI IMG/M metagenome (GOLD analysis project Ga0351962, IMG submission 205805) | Enriched cells from coal bed in the Powder River Basin, Montana, United States - Total cells T11 rep3 HSBNCT.T11.300.1.N13 ...
TCTTGCAAAAAGGCCTCTTTTTTATTATTAAGTTTGATTTGGCACGGCACGCCAACAGGCGATTGACCGCGCACCATACTGCACGCCTCTGGACTGCGGGCCAGGTGCTTTGAAACAAAAGCCGGCCGCGCAGGATGAAGGGGGCGGAAGAAAAACCACTCAATAAAGGAGTTGTTGCAATGAGCAGCGTCACAATGAAGGAGCTTCTGGAGGCAGGCGTCCACTTCGGACATCAGACAAAGCGCTGGAACCCCAAGATGAAGCCATACATCTTCGGGGCAAGAAACGGCATCTACATCATTGATCTTCAAAAAACCGCAAAAATGTTTGCGCGGGCGATGAGTTTTCTCGCCGAGACCGCATCCCAGGGCGGCAGCATTCTGTTTGTGGGCACCAAGAAGCAGGCGCGGGAAACGGTTTACGAGGAAGCCAACCGCTGCGAGTCCTTCTATGTGCAGAACCGTTGGCTCGGCGGAATGCTCACAAATTTCCAGACCATCAAGAAGGGCATTGACCGTCTCAACTACCTCAACCGCATCATTGCAGACGGCACCATCAGCCGCTTCCCCAAAAAGGAAGCCATCAACATGGAGCGCGAGCGGGTGAAGCTTGATGACAACCTCGGCGGCATCCGCACCATGACAAAGCTGCCTTCCGCCCTTTTTATTATTGACCCCAAGAATGAGGAAATCGCGGTTCGGGAGGCCATAAGGCTCAATATCCCCATTGTGGCCCTTGTGGACACAAACTGCGACCCGGACGGCATTGATTATCTCATCCCAGGCAATGATGACGCCATCCGCTCCATCCGCCTGATCACCTCCAAGGTGGCGGACGCTGTTGAAGAGGGCCGCAGCATCTACGCCGAGCGCCAGGCCGCCCAGAAAGAGGAGGAGGCTGACCAGAAGCCCGAACCTGAAAAGAAGGCCCCCAGGGGCAAAAAGCCTGTCCAGGCAGCCCCTGCTCCGGCAGTCCCGGAGGAGGAGGGCGGCCCCATCATCGAGCGCATAAAGCGCCCGGAGCAGCCCGCCCAGTAGCAGGGCGTCACAAGCCACGCCCCAGCGTAGCGGGGGCTGACTTGAAACAGGACAAAACCTCCGGCCAAAAGCCGACAGATACTGCTTTTTAAAAACTGCTAAATCCGTTTCTTCAGGGGAGGGGTTTTATCCCCTCCCCTGCGGGACAACAAAAGGAGAGCGTTTCATGGCAGAGATAACAGCGGGCATGGTAAAGGATCTGCGCGAAAAAACAGGCGCAGGCATGATGGACTGCAAAAAGGCCCTGGCCGAAACCAACGGCGACATGGAAAAGGCCATAGACTTTTTGCGCAAGAAGGGAATCGCCACGGCCCAGAAGCGGGCAGGCCGCAGCGTCTCCGAAGGCGCGGTGCAGTCCTACATCCACATGGGCGGCAAAATCGGAGTTCTGGTGGAAGTGAACTGCGAAACCGACTTTGTGGCCAAGAACACCGACTTTCTCGAATTCTGCAAGGACATTGCAATGCACATCGCGGCCACCGCGCCCCTGGCGGTCCGGCCCGAAGAGGTGAGCCCTGCAGTAATCGAGAGGGAGCGGGAGGTTTACAAGGGCCAGGTGCTGGAGATGGGCAAGCCTGAAAATGTGGCCGACAAAATTGTTGACGGAAAGATGAAGAAGTTTCTGGCCGACAGTTGCCTGATGAACCAGGCCTTTGTCAAAAGACCGGATATAACCGTCCAGGATTATCTCAACGAGGTCATCGGCAAGACCGGCGAAAACATAATCATCCGCCGCTTTGCGCGCTTTGTCCTGGGTGAGTGACATCTATGACTTTGGCCAAATACAAAAGGGTGCTGCTAAAGCTCTCCGGCGAGGCCCTGATGGGAGACCAGGGCTTTGGCATAAGCCCGGACTACCTGGCCTATGTGGCCGATGAGGTCCGCAGCGTGCACGACATGGGCTGCCAGCTTGCCCTTGTCATCGGCGGAGGCAACATTTTCCGGGGCATAGAATCCTCGTCCTTTGGCATGGACCGCACAAGCGCGGACCACATGGGGATGCTGGCCACGGTCATAAACGCCATAGCCCTACAGGACGCCCTGGAAAAAAAGGGGATGCAGACCCGCGTGATGTCCGCCATCACCATGCCCCAGGTGGCCGAGCCCTACATACTTCGGCGGGCTTTGAGGCACCTGGAAAAGGGCCGCATTGTGATTTTTGCAGCCGGAACAGGCAACCCCTACTTCACCACGGACACGGCTGCCGTGCTCCGGGCCCAAGAGATCCATGCACAGATACTCTTAAAGGCCACCCGCGTTGACACCCTTTACGACGCAGACCCGGCAAAGGTGCCGGATGCAAAGCCGATTTTCAACACCACACACCGTGTCGTGCTTGAAAATCAGCTCCGCGTCATGGACATGACCGCCATATCCCTGGCCATGGACAATGATCTGCCCGTGCAGATATTCAACCTGTCGGGCCCTGGCAACATCCGCAGGGCCGTGTGCGGTGAATCCGTGGGGACCTATATCTCCGCCCGGTGAGGCGCTGCCGGCCACTCCTTCTTGAGCCGGGGCCGGGCCTTGAACCTTTGAGGCCCGGTTCCGGCCGCCCTGGCGAGGTGCAACATGCTGGAGCTTGTTTACGAGGAATCCCGTGAAAAAATGGAGAAGTCCATCTCCCACCTTCAGCAGGACCTGCTGCGCATCCGCACAGGCCGCGCATCCCAATCCCTGCTGGACGGCATAAAGGTGGACTATTACGGCAACCCCACGCCCATCAACCAGATGGCCACCGTGAGCGTGCCCGAAAGCCGCCTCATAACCATCGCCCCCTGGGACACTTCTGTCATAGGCACTGTGGAAAAGGCCATTCTGAAGTCGGATCTGGGCCTCACCCCAAACAATGACGGCAAAATAATAAGAATCTCCATTCCGGCCCTGACCGAGCAGCGCAGAAAAGAGCTTGTAAAGGTCATAAACAAGATGTGCGAGGAGCAGAAGGTGGCTGTCCGCAACATCCGCCGCGAAGCCAATGAAACCCTGAAAAAGCTAAAGAAGGACGGCGACATCACCGAGGACGAGATGTTCAAGGGCCAGGATGAGGTTCAAAAAATCACAAACGAGCACATCGAGCAAATAGACAAGATCTGCGCTGCCAAGGAAAAGGAAATCCTTGAATTCTGATTGCAAAAACGCGCCAAAGCCGGATCTGGACATAGGTCTGGCCCCCTCGCAGATTCCATGCCATGTGGCCATTATCATGGACGGCAACGGGCGCTGGGCGCAAAAAAGGCTTTTGAACCGGATTCAGGGGCACGAAAAAGGCTCGGATGCAGTTCGCCGCATTGTGCGGGCAAGCCGCCAGGCAGGCATAAGGCATCTCACCCTCTATGCCTTTTCAACGGAAAACTGGCAGCGGCCCAAAATGGAAGTCGGCGCGCTGATGAGCCTGTTGAAAAGGTTTTTGAAAAGCGAGGAAGCCCTGATGCTGGAAAAGGGCATCCGCTTGAATGTGGTGGGCGACAAGGCCCGCCTTCCGGAGGATGTCCAGAAATCTCTGGACAGGGCCATTGCCGTGACAAGCCAAAACAGGGACATGGTTCTCTCCCTGGCTCTTTCATACGGAGGCCGCGAGGAATTGGTCCGGGCAGCCCGCACTCTGGCCCAAAAGTCGAAAAACGGCCTGCTTGAGCCGGAAGCCATAAGCGAAAAGGACATTGCCGCCTGCCTTTACACGGCCAACCTGCCTGACCCGGATCTGGTCATCCGCACCAGCGGGGAGATAAGGATTTCAAACTTTCTGCTGTGGCAGGTGGCATACGCCGAGTTTTACTTCACGCCCACCCTCTGGCCTGATTTTTCAACTGAAGAGTATTTTTCAATTCTGCGCGACTTTGCGGGCCGCCAGCGCCGCTTCGGCAAAACCGGCGACCAGGCCCGGCAGGTGGAGCCTCCAACATCCGCAAAGAGTGCGCTTTGCAACTCGGAGTCCTCATGAGCCCTTCCGCCCATGCAAAACGCTGGATAACAGTAGGCTTTGTGGTTCCGGTGCTGGTGGTGTTTTTTCTTTCAGCCCCGGCAGGCGCTGTGGCGGTTCTTGCTGCCATTGTGGGAGCCCTCGCCCTGTGGGAGTATTTCAGTCTTTTTGTGGGAACAAAAAGCCCTGCGGATCTTGGCTACCTTCTGGCCGTCTCCATTGGTTCGGGCATAATGTGGGCGGGTTGCGCCGGCGCCTTTTCCATGATGTTTGTTCTTCTTTGGGTGGCGGTCTTTGCCTTTTCATCGAGGGCAATCATCCGCTACAATCAGGGAAGGCCCGGCTTTGATGTTCTGGTAAAGGAGGCAATGGCCATCCTTTACATTCCGTGCATGCTCACCTCGATTATTCTCATCCGGGCATCGGAAAACGGCGTTTCATGGCTTTTTCTGGTGCTTTTCCTGGCCTTTATTTCAGACACGGGCGCCTTTTACGCAGGCAGGTTTTTCGGCAGGCACAAGCTCATCCCCAAAATAAGCCCTGCAAAAACAGTTGAAGGCGCTCTTGGCAGCATTGTGGCGGATATAATTGTCGTAATCGCATTCAAGCTTATTGTGCCTGCGATGGCGGAACTATCCTGGGGTTTCATGCTGGCAATGGCCGTATGCGCGGCTGTGGCCACCCAGATAGGCGACCTTTTCGAGTCCATGTTGAAGCGCAGCTACAATGTCAAGGATTCGGGCATTTTCTTCCCAGGCCACGGCGGAATGCTGGACCGCATTGACGGATTGCTTTTCACGGGCCCCGTGGTGCTGGGTTTCATGCTGGCAGCCGCTTCGTGAAAACAAACCCGGCCCTCCCCGGAGCCATGACATTCAAAAGGCCTGACAAAGGGCGGCTTGCTCCATGAAAAACTTGAGCATACTCGGCTCCACAGGCTCCATCGGCAAAAACGCCTGCTGGGTGGCGCAGCATTTTCCCGAAGAGTTTTCCGTAAAGGCCCTCACCGCAGCCGAAAGCGTGGAAACCCTTGCAGCCCAAATTGCCGCCTTCAAGCCGGAAATGGCCGTGGTGCGCGGCAGGGAGCAGGCCCAAAAACTTGCCCTGCTTGCGGGAAGCAAAGCCTGCCGCATAGCATACGGGCCGGAAGGCTACGCAGAGGCCGCCAGCCTGCCTGGCGTTGATGTTGTCGTATCCGCAATGGTGGGCGCAGCAGGCCTTGTCCCCACCCTGGCCGCCGTGGATGCGGGCAAGACCGTGGCCCTTGCAAACAAGGAGGCCCTGGTCATGGCCGGAGGCCTTGTCATGGAGCGGGCAAGGCGCTCCGGGGCGCGTATTCTGCCCATAGATTCAGAGCATTCCGCCATTTTCCAGTGCCTTGCAGGCCACAACCGGGCCGAGCTTTCACGCATCTGGCTCACCGCTTCGGGCGGGCCGTTTTTAAACACCCCGGCAGAGGATTTTGCCAAAATAACCCCTAAAATGGCCCTGGCCCATCCCAACTGGGACATGGGGGCCAAAATATCCATTGATTCCGCCACCATGATGAACAAGGGCCTTGAGGTGATAGAGGCCAGATGGCTCTTTGATTTGGAAAAAGAGCAGATCGCGGTTCTGGTGCATCCCCAGAGCATTGTCCACTCGATGGTGGAGTACCGGGACGGCTCTGTAATCGCCCAGATGGGAAGGCCCGACATGCGCTGCGCCATTGCCTATGCCATGAGCTGGCCCCAGCGCCTGGCCCTGCCAGTGGCCCCCCTGGACTTTTACAAGGCCCCTGCCCTGACCTTTGAGCCGCCCGATTTGAAGCGGTTTCCCTGCCTTGGCCTTGCCTTTGAGGCATTGGAAATGGCGCAAACCTGCCCGGCTGTGCTCAATGCAGCAAACGAGACGGCGGTTGGAGCTTTCTTGAATAAAAAAATCGCGTTCCCGCAGATTTCTCAAGTCATCTCCCAGACCCTTGAAGCACATGAACCGGGATCTGAAAACAACCTTGACAACATACTCCGGGCAGATGCCTGGGCGCGGGAGTTTGCGGCCAGGGGAGTAAACGGCTGATCAATGTTCACAACGATTTTTGTTTTCATAATGGTTTTGGGTCTTCTGGTTTTTGTCCACGAGTTTGGGCATTTTCTCTTTGCCCGGCTTTTCAAAGTGGGGGTGGAGACCTTTTCCTTGGGCTTTGGGCCAAGGCTTTTCGGCGTAAAGCGCGGCATGACCGATTACCGGGTGTCTGCCGTTCCCCTTGGCGGCTATGTGAAAATGGTGGGCGAGGACCCCGGCGATGAAGTCGGCCCGGAGCAGGCCGCCCTTTCCTTTTCCCGCAAGCCCGTGTTCGTGCGGGCCTTTATCGCTGCCTTCGGCCCCCTTTTCAATCTGCTGCTGGCATTGGTGATTTTCTGGCTCATGTTCCAGTTCGGGGGCTTGCGCATAATGTCCCCGGTTATTGAAAAGGTGATTGAGGATTCCCCGGCTGCTGTGGCTGGCGTTCAGGAGCAGGACAAGGTCCTTGCCATAAACGGCAAAAAGGTGAAGGACTGGGGCCGCATGGCCGAACTGATCGCCAACTCCGGCGGCAAGCCAATCCAGATGGAGGTTTTGCGGGACGGAGCAGTTCAAAGCCTTTCAGTTATGCCCGATGAATCTGCGGGCCGCAACATTCTGGGCGAGGCGCAGGCCTATTACCGCATAGGCGTGGAAGGCGGAAAGATAAGAAAGCCCGGCCCGGTTGAGGCCTTTGTTTACGGCAGCAGGGAAACCTGGGAATGGGTGAGGCTCACCGGCTGGTTTGTCTCCAAGATGTTCACCGGCACGGTGCCCATAAAGGCAATGGGCGGCCCCATACAGATAGCAAGGGAAACCGGCCGTCAGGCAAGGGCCGGAATTGTGCAGCTTTTCTACCTGATTGCAGTTCTTTCGGTTAACCTGGCGCTCATCAACCTTCTGCCCATCCCCATTCTTGACGGCGGGCACCTGCTTTTCCTTGCAATAGAGGCAATCCGCAAAAAACCCGTCAGCATCAAGGTGCGCGAAATAGCTACCCAGGTGGGGCTTGCGCTTCTGGTGGGCCTCATGATGGTGGTTTTTTACAACGATTTCATGCGGGTGCGCGACTCTGGCAATGTCATTTTCGTGGATGATGCAAACAAATCCATAACCGCCCACAGGTTAAGGCTTGAATCCGCCGGAAAAAGCATGATTGAGGCGAGCTCCGTGGAAAGGATACTGACCTTTCTTAAAGACAGCCCTGACGAGAAGGTGGAGGCAATAATCCTGAGTCAGGAGCAGGTGACGGATATTGACGAGGCCACAAGAAAAATTAAAGAGCTGCGCCCGGACATTGCAGTTATCGCCATTGCCCCTGAAGGGCATGACGGGGATTTGCCAGATACCCCAATCATCCCCGGCCTCTTTGCCTGGCTCTATCATCCCCTTGGGCACCAGGCCATATTGGATGCCCTGGAGCAGGCCCGCAGGGAGGCACAAGAGCAGGACCCCGGGCCGGATGCCGGACCTGGCGGCGATGAAAACGACCAATAGTCTGAATCATCTCCACCCCGGACAGACGATGGCTGTGTCACACACATCCATGCCGGTTTTTCCGGCCGCCGTTTCCACAAAAAAAGTCTGCAATCCGCTCCGGTTGACAAAAAGGCGGCCAGAGGCTTAATAAAGGTCAACCCTGATTTTTTTCAACCCTAACACCTTGTTGCAGATGAGAAAAACCCCATGATGACCCTTGCTGAATTCAAAAGCATGGTTTCGCTTTCCAAAAACGAGATCTGCCGCGAAATTTTTTTGGAAAACGCCCAGACCATAAAGGTGAAAAAGGAGGAAAGGGTCATCCACAACCTGGGCAGGATTTTTGATGCAACCCTTGCCATAAGCAACAAAAAAGGCTTCCATGCCATGAGCCTGCGGGATCTCTCCGAAAACGCAGGCCTTTCCATGGGCGCCCTTTACTCCTACTTTGCAAGCAAAGACGAGCTTCTTTCCATGATTCAGGAGCAGGGCCGCCGTATAACAAGGCGGGTCCTTGAGCAGCAGATAAGGCCGGACCTTGCCCCCATGCAAAAACTCAAGGCCGGCATAATAGCCCACCTGTATCTTTCCGAAATAATGCAGCCCTGGTTCTACTTCTCCTTCATGGAGGCAAAGAATCTCGAAAAAAAGCAGCAGAAGGACGCCATTGCCAGCGAGCTCATGACCGAGCAGGTCTATGCCGCCATTCTTCGCGAAGGCCAGCGGGCAGGCGACTTTGCCCCCACAGACCCGGACATGACCGCAGCCATAATAAAGGCCATGCTGCAGGAGTGGTATGTCAAGCGCTGGAAATACCGCTCCCGGCAGATAGATGTCGAGCAGTATGCAGGCTTTGTTCTGAACTGGGTGGAGGCCTTTGTGCGGCCCGCCAACAGACCCGTTGAAACAAAATAAGGAAACATTTCCATGACCCAGGCGGATTTGACAGACAAGGCAAGGCAGACAAGGGAAGGCGAGCAGCTCGATGCAGCAAGGGTGGAGCAGTTCTTAAAGGACAGCATAAAAGGCCTTTCCGGCCCTATTTCCATAAATCAGTTTCCTTCGGGTCATTCCAACCTCACCTACCTTGTTAGCGTTGGCGACAGGCAGCTTGTTTTGAGAAGGCCGCCCTTTGGCAAAAAGGCAAAAACAGCCCACGACATGGGCCGGGAATTTCGCATCCTTTCGGCCCTGCATCCTGTCTTTCCTTACTGCCCCAAGCCTTTGGCCTACACAGAAGACCCATCTGTAATGGGCTGCCCATTTTATGTGATGGAGCGCATCAGCGGAATAATCCTGCGCAAGGATCTGCCCAAAGGTCTTGAACTTGCCCCAAAACAGGCGGAGGCCCTTTGCCGGGAGCTTATGGACATCCACATAAAGCTGCACAAGCTGGATTACAAGGCAATAGGCCTTGGGGACTTTGGCAAGCCCCAGGGCTATGTGGACCGGCAGGTGGACGGCTGGTCCCGGCGCTACAGGGATGCCCGCACCCCGGACGCCCCGGACTATGAGGATATAATGGCCTGGCTGGACAGAAACCGGCCTGTGGGCCAAACCCGCGCTGCCGTCATCCACGGGGATTACAAGTTCGACAATGTGGTTCTGGACCCGCAAAACCCTCTTAAAATAATCGGCGTGCTGGACTGGGAGATGGCCACCATAGGCGATCCCCTCATGGATCTGGGCTGCTCTTTGGCCTACTGGGTGCAAAAGGACGACCCTGCGGAAGTGGAAAAAATCCGCATGATGCCCACAAACATTGAAGGGGCCATGACCCGTCTTGAGCTTGTGGACTATTACCGTCAGCAGACCGGGCTGACAGTTGACAACTGGCCCTTTTACTTCACTTTCGGCCTTTTCCGGCTGGCGGTAATCGCCCAGCAGATTTACTACAGGTTCTACCACGGCCAGACAAAGGACAAACGCTTTGCAATGATGATCTTTGCCGTCCACATCCTGGAAAAATCCGCCCGGCAGGCCGCAGGCCAGGCCTGATTGGCCAACAGGCAGACCTGCCCTGCAAGCCAGGGGGTTGCCAAATTTTAAAAACGCCTGTGCAGGCTATTTTCGTGTAAGGTATGCTGAAAGGGTGTCCAGCAGTTGGGGCACATCAAATGGCTTGGGCAGAAAGCCGTCAAAACCTTCTGCAAGCAGCGCCCTTTTCTGGTTTTCGGCAGCATAGCCCGTGAGGGCCAGGCAGGGCGGGCCGCCCTGGGGGTGCTGTTTTTTTATGCGGAGCATGGCCTCAACTCCGTCCATGCCCGGCAGGCTCACATCCATGAGAATGAGATCCGGCGGGTCATTTTCAGTTTTCTCCACAGCCTTTTCACCGTCCTCCACCGCATCAACCTCGCATAAAAAAACCATTTCCAGCAGGTCTTTCAACAACTGCCGGTTCGGCTCGTTATCTTCCACCACCATAACCCGTTTGGGCGGTTCCATAAGTCCCCCTCACCCTGGTGACAACAAACCCTATTCCTCTGCCTGTCTGCCATCGGCCGGAATTGCAGGCCGAAGCAGCGGTCAATTTGCCTGCAATCATGCGCCAATGGGAATTCGAACTATAAAACGGCTTCCCTTGCCCAGGCCGTCACTCTCCACCCAGATGCGGCCCCCATGCATAACCACAAAACGCCGGGCCAGGGGAAGGCCAAGCCCGGAGCCGGACGGCTTTTTGGTGGAGTTGGTGCGGACCTGATAAAACTCGTCAAAAATTCTTTCGTGATCCTCCTTGTCCACACCCAGGCCTGAATCCTGCACAAAAATCTCCAAGCAGGGTTTTTCCTGCCCGGTCCGGCCTGATACGCCGCCTGAAGAGTCATCTCCCCGGTCAATGCAGCCTTCGGGCAGAAGCTGCGCGCCTATCTGAATCGCCCCGCCGTCCGGCGTGAACTTAACGGCATTGGACAAAAGGTTATAGACAATGGTTTTCAGTTTTGTTTCATCTGCAATTATTTCAAGGTCCAACACATCATCATCAAGGGAAACATCAATGGTTATGGAATGTTTGAAGGCTTTTTCCTTGACCATCTTGAGCATGGAGGCAGTGAGCTCGCCAAGGTTCAGGGGAGAGAGATTGAGCTCATCACGACCCATATCTGCGCGGGAAAGATCCAGAATTTCATCAATGAGGTCCAGAAGGCGCTTGCCGCTGTCGAGGATGTCCTGAACATGCTCCTTCTGCTTGCTGTTGAGCGTGCCGAAGTATTCGCCCAAAAGAACCTGGGCAAAGCCGATGATGGGATTTAAAGGCGTTCTCAACTCGTGGTTCATGCTCACAAGAAAGTCTGTCTTGGCCTCCTGGGCATGGGCAAGGGCAAGGGTGAAGTCATCTATCTGGCGGCCTAGCTGCTCGTTGACCTCCACAAGATCCTGGTTCCATTCCAGGGCTGCCTTGTATTTGAGAGCCTGGCCCAGGGCCGCGCCGATATCCGCCCCTGCGCGGGACAGGAAGCCAAGCACATCATCCGCCAGCACAGTGCCCGGCGCCATGACCCCGTGCAACACGCCCACCAGCCTCAAATCCCAGTCCAAAAGCGGTATGCACACATCGCCGTGCTCGGGCAGACCGTTTTCGCCCCCCAGGTGCCCCTTGTACGAATGGGCCTGGGGGTCAAAAACTATTTGTTTTTGCTGGGCAGCCCTGCCGCACAGGCATTGGCCCGGAGCAAGGTTTTTATGGCAGCGCCGCACCCTTTCAGGGCTGCCCCTGTGGGCAGCGAGAACCAGCTCGTTTTGCTGGGAATCAAAAAGAAATATGGAGCAGGTGGAATGAAGGAACGGAAGGTTGGTGCTCAAAAAAAAGTCTAAAGAAAAGCTCATCATGCCTTCAGGGTCAGGGTTGCGCAAAAGCCCCCTGGCCAGCAGGCCAAGCAGATTTTCATGCACGGCGGCACTTGTATTGCTGCTTTGGGCCTGCATATCTTCCTCTGCCACACACTTTTAATTTGAAAGGTTTTTAAGCCTGTTTTGCAATTTTATCACATGAAGGAAGAGCTTTTTGTAAAAAACCTGGATCGGTTGCCCAAAGTCCGGGCCGACCTGCAATCCCCTGCCCCCGCAAAGGGCTACTCGTAATCGTCATACAAGCCGACCATCTCCACCAGTCGGCTTTTTGTGGTATCCGGAAGCTGATCCTTTATATGCATTATCCTGTCCCTGGCATCAAAAAAGGCGTCCACAACTTCCGGATCAAATCGCTGTCCCCTGCCCTCCAGTATTATGGCGCAGGAATCATCAACGGAAATGGGCTCCTTGTAGGGCCTGCGGCTGGTAAGGGCGTCAAACACATCGGCCACCGCGCTGATTCGGCCCACAAGGGGTATGTCCTTTCCCGCAAGCCCGTGGGGATAGCCCTTGCCGTCCCATCTTTCGTGATGGGTGAGGGCAATGACCTCGGCAAGTCGCACAAAGCCCACATCCGAGCCCTGAAGAATCTGCGCACCGATTATGGTGTGACGCTTCATCACCAACCATTCCTGGGGGGTTAATCTCTGGGGCTTGAGAAGAATTCTGTCAGGAATGCCGATTTTGCCTATGTCGTGCATGGGCGCGGCATAGAGGATGGAATCAAGCACTGTGGAGCTCAAGTCAAGCTGTTGTCCAATGGCCACGCAGTAGCGGCTCATGCGGGCAATGTGCTCGCCCGTGTGCTCGTCCTTGTATTCCGCGGCCCGCGACAGGCGGTGGATTGTGTCCAGCGAGGCAAGGTGCACCCGCTCGTAAGCCTTTTCCAACTGGGCTGTCCGCTTGGCGATTTCATCTTCCAGCAGCCTCTGGTGGTTGACCATGTAGTCGTTGTAGGCCTTGACCTTTATGGATGAGGCCACCCTGGCCTTCAGCTCCATCTTGTCAACAGGCTTTGTGAGAAAATCGTCCGCCCCTGCTTCCAGACCCTTTACCCTATCCTCAACCTCCTTCAAGGCTGTGACCATGATTATGGGAATGATGCGTGTGCCGTTATCCTGCTTGAGACGCCGGGCAACTTCAAAGCCGTTCATGCCGGGCATCATCACATCCAGCAGAATCACATCCGGAGGATTTTGTTTTACCTTTTCCAGGGCCTCTCCCCCGTTAAGGGCCAGATCCACCTCATAGCCCAGGGGAAGCAGCATGGCCTCCATGAGGCGCAGATTCCGGTCCTCGTCGTCAACAGCGAGCACCTTTGGCCTGGCTTGCAGGCCTGGCATCAACCCTGAATCTATTTCCAAGACAAACCCCCGAAACGGATCAAAAGCCGCATTTTGTCATCAGCATGGGCAAAGGGCCTCTTAAAAGCTCTGTCACACACCGGCAAACTTGTTTTTATGAACAAACTCGGAAAGCTCCCGGCGCTTGGGCGCAGACGGAACCTTGGATGGATAGCCGGTGGGAATCATGGTCACCACATCGTAGCCATCGGGCAGATTCACAACTCTTTTGGCTGCATCCTGGTCAAAAAGCCCCACAATGACCGTTCCCAAACCATTGGCCTGGGCGGTAAGGCAAAGGCTCTGGGTGCAGATTCCCAGGTCAAACAAAAACCAGTCGCCAAACTTTGTTGTAGCCTGCTCCTTGTAATAGCCGCTGCTTTTGAGCTTGGCCCCCAAAACAAAAACCACCGGCGCCTGAACAAAATTCTTTTTGGCAGGGTTGCCCTTTGCCAGGGTTTCAGCAAGCTCGGCCTTTATTGCCGGGTCATCCACTGCAATAACTTCCCAGCACTGGGTGTTCGCCCATGAAGGAGACCACTGCACAGCTTCCAGAAGCTCGTTGACCACAGCTTGTGGAATGGCCTTTTCCTCGTAGTTGCGCACACTGCGGCGCTCTTTTAAAAGGTCAAGAAAGTCGCTCATTTTAAATTCCTCGATTTAAAGGTGTCTAATTTTATTTATATACCATATTTTCAATATAACGGGCCAGCATAAATTTGCTGCCTATGGAAGTGAACTTCCAAATGCACCCCCTGGCTTGTCCTTCTTGCCCAAAAAACAACGGGCAGCCGTTTTGGCTGCCCGCATTTGAAAAAGTGACCCGATAAAGCCTTTATATGCCGTTCCTGATTCAGGTTATCTGCCCAAGTACCAGAGAGGCGATGAGCAGCACGCCAAAGGCTGTGTCCAGCTTTGCAGTCCGTTCGTCCGCATCAAGTGTAGGCCCCTGGGATACCATGCGGAAAAGAGGCACGGAAAGGGGGACAGCCGCCAGCACCATGAGCGACCAGATGGGAAGAGGTCCCAAAACCGCCATAAGCGCCACACCCGCAAAGGCGCATACCATAAGACCGCCGTAAAGGTAGCGGCCCAACCGGCTTCCCAGAAGCACGGCAATGGTAAGTATATCCTTGCTCTTGTCAAATGATGAGTCTCTCACATTGTTTGCCAGAAGCACCAGGGCCACCAGAGCCCCGAAAGGCAAAGAGACAAGCACAGCATCCCAGGAAAGGGTTTGCGCCTGGACAAAATAGGAGCCGAGCACAGCCAGCGGCCCCCACATGAGAAAAACCAAAGGCTCGCCCAATGCCCGGTATTTGAGGTTTATGGGCGGAGCGGTGTAGGCAAAGCTGGTGAAAACCCCTGCCATGCCGATGACAAGAACCGGCCAGCCCCTTGCAGCGGCAAGGTACAGCCCCAAAACAATGCCGACAAGATACATGGCCCCGATGACCCAGGGCACGAGGCGGATGTTTATCTGCTGATGCATAAGGGGATGGGGCCGGTAATTGGCAGTGGGAACATCCGGCGTATCAACCCCGTTTTTCACATCAAAATAATCATTTGTAAGGTTCGCAGCCCCGTGCAGGGAAATCATGGCAAGCAGGGTTACAAAATAAAAAGGCCAGGAAAATTCCCCCTGCCAGGCCAGCACCGACCCCAGGGTCACAGAGATGGCTGACATGGAAAAAGACCAGGGCCGGACTGCCAGAAACCAGGTTTTCATTTTTTTCGATGCTCCTTAAAACTTTATTATGAGGCGCCGCATAAAAAAGCTTGCGGCTCCAGATGTCTTCAAAAGTGCCGCCCGAAAGGCATTTTGTCAACCCCTTGGCTTACATTGGACTGTCAGGCGACAAGGCGGCCCGGCTGCTTTTGCGTCCGAGCTTTTCGGCTGGCGCTGGAAACGCCATGCCCTTTGAACAGCGTGCATTGGGTGGCAAAACAACATAAAAAAGCCGCTCCCCCGCAAAACAAGGGAGCGGCCGTTCAATCATGGCTGAGGGACAAGGATTCGAACCTTGATTAACGGGGCCAGAACCCGTCGTCCTGCCGTTAGACGATCCCTCAATTTTGCCGCAACATAGAGATTGGGTCTGTTTTTGTCAAGGGGAAAACAGGCCAGGGCAAACAGGCCAATGTATATTTAGGCCAGAATGGCGGATACAGGCGGAGCCTTTTTGCAGCTCCCTTTGTGTGAGACTGTGTGAGAAAACCTTTCCAAAATCCGATAAACGACAAATACCATCAAAAAATCCGGCCCTTTCCTGCCCTGCGTTTTCCCTTGCAACGGCAACAGATTTGAGCTTTTGGACATAAAGAAAAGGCCGGGCCACCTGTTTGGGCTGAACCGGCCTTTTTTTCTTTTGGAGGTGCAAAAAATTTTCTGGTGATGCCCATATTATGCCTAAAACAAAAAGGGGTCACAGGCCGTAACCTGTAACCCCTTGTTTTTACTGGTGCCGAGGGACAGAATCGAACTGCCGACACGGGGATTTTCAGTCATAAAAAGGCCCTTTTTACTGTTTTTGGTTTTCCTTTATTCTGTCATATTCTACTTGACTTTTCAAATAGTTAATGATACTTTTCTTTTTAAGATATTTTATCAAATATGGCCCTATTTTGTGCTTTGTGTTACCTATGCGTTACCTAATTTTAGCCCCCTTGGGAGAGTGAACTATGCCAAAATTAACGAAAAAATTTATTGATGCCCTGGAATTTACCGATTCTGGGCAGCCTGTTTTCTGGGATGATGCCCTGCCCGGCTTTGGTGTGCGGGTGAACGCAACCTGCAAAACCTTTATTGTAACCCGGCGCGTCAATGGACGGCTTAAAAAAGCTGTTATAGGGCGCTATGGTGTTTACACGGTTGACGCAGCCAGGGATGAGGCCCGGCAAATTCTGCTTGATATGACCCACGGCACAGACCCCACAGAGGAAAAAGAGCGCAAGAAAAAGGCCCTTGTGACCCTGGCAGATGTGGCAGAGACTTACCTTCGGGACAGGCCTTTAAAGCCTGCCAGCATAAAAGACATTCAAAAGCATCTGCATACCACCTTTGCAGACTGGCAAAAAATGCCTGTCGCAAAGATAACCCGTCAAATGGTTCTGACCCGTTTTAGGCAAGCCAGCGAAAAAGGCCCGGCCCAGGCGAACCTTGCATTCAGAAACCTTCGGGCGCTACTGAACTTTGCAAAGGCCTTTTACCGCATTGAGGGAGACGAATCTTTATTAAAAGAAAATCCCGTCAATGTGCTTTCAGATGCTAGAATTTGGCATAATATAAAACCCAAGAGCAGAAAAATTCCTCTTGAGAAAATCGGGCAGGCTTACAATTTTCTTATACAAGAGAGGGAAGCCCCAGGGCGCACGCCGGATGCAGGAAGCCTTGCAAGTGCCCTTGTCTTTATGATGCTGACCGGGTGCAGACGGCTTGAGGCCTTCTCTTTAAAATGGTGTGCTGTTGACTTCAAAAAAAGAACTTGGCGAATCGCTGACCCCAAAAACAACAGGCCCATAACCCTGCCCTTGAGCAGCCAGGCCCTTGAATTACTCGCCTCCCTCCCCCGGCCCGGCAAATATGTTATTCACAGCGAGGCAGCCAAGGCAGGCTTTGTCAACAGCCCCCAGAAGATAACCCGGCGCTTGAGTGAATGTATTGACACAACAGTTTCATGCCATGACATGAGGCGAAGTTTTGTATCTGTTGCAGCGGCTTGCAATATCGAGTTTGTGCGCGTCAAGCTGCTGCTTAACCACAGAACAGGCGATGATGTGACCCTGCATCATTACAGCGAGACAGATAATTTAAGTTGGCTTGAACCTGAAATTCAGAGAATTGGCGACTATATCGAACGGGCGGCCATGTTGGCCCAAAACAAGGTTATTGACCTGGACATGAGGCGAGCCAATGAAAAACAGAATTAACGAGGCTGATGCAAGAACATTACTTGAAATGATTGTCTTTTGCCCGGCAAGAATAGAACACTTGGCAGAAATGGACACGGCTGAAAACAGGCTTGATGCGGCGGGTGAACTTGCATATCAAGACCCGGAGACCCTTGTTGAAAAGGCACAGACCTGCCCGATAGCCCACAAAGCAGCCTTGATGAGGTGTTATTTTATTCTGGGACACGAACAGCCTATGCCTGCGGCCTTGGGGCATTGGCTTGCACAATATATAAGAACCGGCAAAAAGCCCAAAGCAAGCCGAACGAAGTTTGATAACACGGCCAGGGACGGTGCTATTTTTCAGGCTTTTTTGATACTCAAAACCGCAAAATATAGACCCCTGTTTGAGAACCCGACCAGCCCCTATAAGAGCGGGTGCGCCGTCATTGCCGCCCTTTCTAATAAATTTCTAAAGGAGAGCCTGACCCCTGACGCAGTAACAAAAATTGTCAACAAAGCCCTACAGGCCGAAGCGGCCAAATTTTCAAAAAAATAGCCCCCTTTTGCCCCTTCCAGAAAACCAGCACAAACCCCCGCTTTAATTCAATTATTTGTTGGAAAGTTTAAGCCCCGGTTGTTTCCAATTACTTCCCGGTTTTTTGCCCTTAAAATTTGGTCATGCAAGACAACACTTGCTTTGCCAACACAAACCCACAGGAGGCAAAACC
>Ga0351962_1153_pt1 | contig 17275 bp, 13 predicted proteins | sample TotcelT113001N13_FD_205805 | JGI IMG/M metagenome (GOLD analysis project Ga0351962, IMG submission 205805) | Enriched cells from coal bed in the Powder River Basin, Montana, United States - Total cells T11 rep3 HSBNCT.T11.300.1.N13 ...
CAAGGCGCAACTTTAACATTTTGTGATGATTGTGGAAGGATCATGGCAAGATGCTCGCAAGAAGTGATTCAAAGGATTGAAATGGTGCACCCTTTAATTTTTGAGGGGTTTTCTGCCATTTCTAGTGGAGCATATCCATCCACCACATCGCTTCACTGACCTTACCAGGATAGATCTGGGTCGTTTTAAGGTCTTGATGTCTCAGGATAACCTTTGACATAATTTCTCATGGAAACAAAGCGATGCGTGCCGGACTAAACTTTTATTTCAATTGCCTGTTTCTTCTTTGTATGATTTTGAAACTCGGTCATTTCCTGTGTGGCAACAAACTTGCGAACCCTTAAATCATAAGGAATGGACTTTTCCTCGTTTATCAGACGCTGTTCACGGCTTACGTGCTCATGCGGGGTTCTTCTTTGATGACGGATAGATCCGTCTTCTGACTTTAATGCATTCTGGCTTCCTTTGCTTTCCTGAAAGGGGTTACGCCTCAAGGCTCCGGTCATGGAATACGTTGCCTGGGTGAGCTTGCCCTCGTTCGATGGAGTATGAAGATCGACAAGGTCGCTGATCTCGTCCACGCGAGCACGAAGGGAGAGAATGGTGTCTCTCTGCTGCGCTGGGAACCTGCGTGAAGAGAGAATGGGCGCTGTCTTGTCACCATCCGGGGACTCGGGCTTCAGGTCAATAACGCGGGGGTCGGCTCCTTCAGAATCTTTACTGCCGGCCACAACTTTGACCTGCGAAACAGATCTTCTCACGGTCGTGACTTCTTCGTGGTACTTCGTGAGAACGACTCTCACGTCAGGTAACCTCCATGTTGTTGCGACCTGATCCCGTCTATCACACCACCCCGAGAGTCAGTTCCTCTACCCGGGGATTCTGGTGAACGAGTCGCTTCATCTTTGTATCCGGGGCAACATCGCCATACAGCTTTAAAAAAACAATGCCTTACATCGCTCACTGCTCAGCGCTATACAGCCACGGTTAACGCCATAATTGACTGAAATCCAATGTTGCGTCCTTTCTTTGTGCACGGAGATGAAAAGCGCCGAGGCACCGCTCAAACAGTTCCCCGTGAACCCCGTATTTGTAAGCTGTTAGCACAACGGGTTTAGTCGGCTTATCATCGTCTTCGGTATTCATGTGACTGTAGAGTGCACCGCAGAGTGTGGCCTTCTTGTGCCTGAAGCCTCCCTCCTTTAACATTATATAGAGTTGCTCGGCGACGTGAGCCAGTTCGTGCAGTATTGTCTCCTCCACGTCATAGTCATCCGCATCTAAATATATTTGTGTGAACATGATACCGTCGAGCCATCGAAGGTAATGTACCCTGCCACGGTAATCGTCTCTTAAGATGTCCCGGTAGGGGGAGGCCTGAAGCTGAATGTTACAGGTGTGACGATCTTTTTTCAGCTCTTGTTTCGCCTCCCAACTCCAATATACATTCCAATTATGGGGCACAACTGCCCGTGCAAACTCAAGAATGAGATCGTATTCATTTTTTATTACTGGCTTACTTTGGGTTTGCATGAATAGTCCTCCTTGAACAAGTATCATTCGCCCCATGCCTCCTGGTAATCAGAGTCGAGCATGGATGATTATCAGAATAAGGGTTGTAAGTAAATACCAGCACACGGCCCATGTAAACAGTAAACTCGTTTTTCGTGGTAAGGGTGGTCTTTTAACCTTCTCGTTAATATTTGACGTTGCTACGATAGTTGATTTGATGAGCCATGGTAGTGCAGTCCGGCGCACAAGTATCTCCTCCCAGCTACCCCTCGCTGATTGCCTACCGTGTTGGATATGTATCGGTTATAGCTCCAGCAAATTGTGTACCATCCACGGCATCGTCATAACATGGCTATTTTTCAGCAGTTTTTATACATTGGTCTTACTGTATGGTAGGGATGACGCTACAAAGCCGCGACGTCAGCTACAAGATTTGTTGGAGGCTTTGTTCTGGCGATCCTTCAGGAAAAGGAGGTAAAATACATCCTTCTGCGGAGAGCCTCCTCATTCCCCTTGACATAATCGTTTTACACGCTATTATTGATAGTAGTTCGCATATAGATGACCAGACGAGGCAAGCCACCAGGAGGATGCTTCGGTCGGGCCAGAAGACCTTGCTCTTAGGTGCAAGGCAGCGGTCATTAAACCTTCATTAACCTGCGGGAGGACACGATGACTACAGACAAAGGAAAAGTTAGTGCAGTCAGGATTCGGAACAGGTATTCCTTGTGTGGATTCTGTTCCGAATGAAAGTATGAAACTGTAACATCAACATAGCCTAAGATATGCGAACCAAGGCCCGCCGGCTCCCACGGAGGGCCTTTCTTTTTCCTCCGATATTTTATTTAAGGCTGAGTTTTCCAATCCAACAAAGCATTGCCCGTCACATAAATACATGTTTGAGCTTAAATATGACTATGATGATGCTCTGCAAGTCGTTTGTAGAATAGTGATACAAAGGGATGACCAACGTAAAATTAGGCACAGGCCAAGAGGGTGCTGAGTTAATAGCCGGGGTAGGCCACTGGGAGGATCAGCATTGACCTCAAGGCCCGTGGACTGATCCATAATTATAAGATAATCATTGACCATGAGGTGTTCAATTTAAGCAATAAAAAACCTCCGGGAGCAGCTGTAAAATCTTGTCCCCCCCGACAAGAAGACAGGGCACCCGGAGGAAAGGAGGAACAGGCTAACTATATTATCGGCTATTCCATTCTGTCAATTTATATGTGAAGGGGGAGCCTCCGGGTATCGGCTGCTTTTTTGAAATAGTTTGGTATGTTAGACACCCGGAGGATTATGTGAAGGTATCTATATTATCGGCAATTCTATAGTATCAATTAAAAATATGGAGAAAGAGCCTTCCAGATGCAATGCCCGTTACCAGGCAATACTTTTTTCATTGAGTTTCTTCTGAGCTTCAGGCATTCCCAATGATGCAGCAGCTTGAATATCGAATGTTGCGCCCTTCTCATCGTCTAACATTCCTTTGCAGATACCCCGATAAAAGTAGGCTTCGGCAAAATGTTTATTCAGTTCAATGGCGGAAGAAAAGTCTTTGATTGCCTCTCCATAAAGTTTGATCTGTACAAAGTACAAAGCCCGAAAGAAATAGACATTCTCTAATTCAGATTCCAAGGCAAGGGCATTGTTGAAATCATCTAATGCAGCTTGATAGTCTCCAAGGAAAAAGTGTGCAATGCCCCTGAATCCATAGGCTTCTGCAAAGTAGGGATCAACATCTAATGCGCTTGAGAGAAAATCAATGGCACGTTTGATATCTTCGTCCTGAAAATATCTTAGACCTATTAAAATATAAGTCTCTGCTTCTGTCTTGTTCATGATTTCAGAAAAGCATATGAAATACTGAATGATGCGTCAATGAATAGAAATAGAAACCTCCGGGGGTAAAGATTCCGCAGGGGGAATCATAGATACAACAAGACCCCGGAGGCTTTGGAGGCCAGTTTGTTCTATAGACAATATCGGTTCTATTACTTCATGAGATAAGCACACATCTTGGCCAATGTAATTATTTCATAGAAGAAGCTCAAGAAAGATATGATGTACACCTACCAACATAGCATAGGGGTGCTTCCTTTGAAGTTAAACTTTCCACCTGAAATATGTACAAAGATGGCAGGGCCATCGCTGACCCTGCCATTCTCATATACAGAGAGATGTTCTGTCTACTTCACTGTCTTAAAAGTAAAACTTCCCACCATAAAGTTGTTGCTTGGCCTCCAAATCTTCACCAGGTAGTGTGCCGGTTGTTTCGCAGTCTTGAAGTTGGTGATGTACAATGTTCCGCTTATTCGGTAATCTGTAGTGTCGGGTCCGTAGACTGAAGTCTGCATAAGTGTTTTTGAACTGCAAGTGGAATCGCTACACCGGTAAATCAGCACCTCCAACTCGTAGTTGGCAACAAACGGCCGTGCTGGATCAACGCTTTCTGCAACCCTCAGCGAGAATTTCACCGGCATGGTACGGCCAGCCTTGCTGTTCGGGGTAGAGGGTAGTAAAGCAACGACGCCCCAGTTTCGTATGCTAAATGGCACGATAGGGCTCCAGGCTTCATATCCTTCGTTATCTGCGGCCTTGGCAATGATCACATAATACCCGTCCGGCAATAACCTCGTATTAAAATCATACTCCCACGTATTGCTCCCCCGATCGAATGCATCGAGGACTTCGCATTCACTGTTCGGGAATGAATCGCCTGCATTCGACTCGCAAACGTAAAAAGTTACTCCATCTATGCCAGAAGCAGCTTTTGCTATAGCCTGAAAGGTCACACCGTCCTGAAGGGCCTGGCCGCTCGTAGGCTGGGTGATGGTAATTTGCATCAGCGACAGGCCAACAATGACCGGATCGTGGTCCGACGAGCGAAAACCGTTCGGCTCATACAGCACATCCTGTTCCGGAGGCTTGAAAGAGGTGTCATAATCCAGCACGTCAGGTTCATCGGCATTGATATGCCAGTTCGTGGTTCCTGAAACCTGGCCAGCTATACCACGGCTGGCTAAGGCGTGATCCAAATAACCCGCCTGGCTATCGAATACATAGGAGTAAGCATAGAGACCCTGGAATTTTTGGATCAGGTTGGTGTAGTCATCTCCGGTTCCGGCAATATCATCAGGTCCTGCCATGATCGCGTAGACGGGGTCTTCCTGGGCATAGGAGTTAAAGTCTCCTAAGATAAGGAAATCAGGGTCGCCGCTCCCGGTCGGGTCTGTCGCCAGCCAGTCAACCAGAGCCTGGGCGGCCCATGTGCGGGTCAGGTTGCAGTTACCCTGTCCATCGCCGGTATCTGGGTCATCTACATCGTCGCAGTCAGAACCTTTCGATTTCAGATGGTTGACCACCACGGTAAAGCGTGCGCCAGTCGCTACCTCGTCAAAAGTCTGTGCCAGGACTGGTCGGTTCTTAGTATCGTCGAAGCGCGGGTCCACAGCCGAAGTCAGCACTTTAAAAGCTCCGACCGGGGTCACCTTTGCCGGTTTGTAGATTAGGCCGACTCGAATGGTGTCCGTGCCGATTACTCCGGTATCGATGTACGCATATATGTTGGGGCCGAGTTTGGCATTTAGACCTGGTATGATGCCATAGGCTGCGTCGCCCAACGGATCAATACCTGTCGTGTTCTCCAATTCAGTGAGTCCGACAATGTCTGCATCCAGGCCCAGCAGAGCGGCGAGGAGCTTGTCACGCTGTCGCGTGAATTCATCGGGCTGGTCACTGTCAGCGCCACGGCACTCTACGTCCTTGAGTGGACCGCACGTATTATCCAGTGGATTTCCCGTGGGATAGTCGAGGGTAATAAAGAAGTTGAGGGTATTCATGGCTGCCACACGCAGCCTTCCACCGACCGGCTCAGGTGTTGCCGTGCGCGGGTTGACAGATGTGTAATATGCAGGGGCCGTGGGTTGGATTCGATAAAGGCTAAAGTCATAGCCGAGTATACCGACCGTATTCTGAACAGCATCGCCCCCACGGAAACGGTTGTCAAGCGCAAAGGGGGCACCATTCGGATGACGCAAGGTGCTCGGATTCTGAGCGCTGAGGCCGTCATCAAGTGTGATACGACTCAGGCTGTTTGCAAGGGCACGGGCAACCGCCGGGGCACCGGGTTCCTCAATGGCCGTGGGTGTAAAAGGCCGTGTTTCACCGTCAAGAGGCAGGGCCAGGACGATTTCGCCGAAGCGGTCATAATTGTAGTATTCGGAGATGACGAGGGATTGGGGAAATCTTACCAGCATACCTTCGAAACGCTCAAGGTAGTCGTCGTCTGCAAAGGGCATATATACGTCAGTCGGAGCCACAGTTCCTGTACCGCAGTCGACAATGTTGGTAGTGGGAACTGGGGATGAATTGCTGTCCGAGCCATTGATTGTGGTCTGGTTGAAACGCTCGCGTGCGTAGCCCGTGACGCGTACCAGCTGGCCCACGCTGACCGAATCGGCGTTGCTGGTGTAAACGAAGATTCCATCAGAGGTGGTGGGATCCCCATCGCCTGCAAGATCCTGCATAAAGAATCCTCCGAGGCTGGCGCTGCCTTCGAAGTCACCCACCACGACACCTTGCGTCGTGACGGTCCCGGTGATTGCTGCCGAGTGACCGCTGCCCTGAATTGAGTAAATCGGGGTATAGATAAGTGCACAGGAGGGGTGTATGCAGGGATTGAGAGGCGCGTCGCTATTCCTTGGAGTTGGGGTCCCGGCCGTAAAGTCTGAACCATTATTGTCTGTGTCGCTGCAGCCTCCGCTATTGCGGAGAATAGCGGTCGTGTTCGTGGTGGCAGGCGCAGGAAAACCCTCAAAGAAATTTGCCCCGTCCCACCCAACGAGATCAATAATCATTGCCAGTTGAGCAGGCGAACAGGGGGTGGAGCCACCGTTGCATCCTAAAGGAGTCGCTGTATTGACCAAAGCTACTTTTCCACCAGTTGCGCTCATGGGGATGGGGGTGGCATCTATTAAATCGGGAGTTGGCAATGCCGTTGTACCCCCGGTGCCTTGTGCCTCCTGGATCAAGAGATATTTTCCTGGAGCAAGGGATACGGAGGGAAGTTCAGTAATCTGGTTTTCAAAACTTCCGAAATTACCCGTCCCTGTGGCGCTTGTGTATTGCACTGACCATCCGGCCAGGGATACTGTCGCAGTACCTCGATTAAATAGTTCGATGAAGTCGTGGGTGTATGTCGCCCCTGAGTTCCCCCCACCCCCGTACACCTGACTGATTACGATGTCAGGTGAGACTGCGCAAGCGGTTTTTGTTTGACTCCCAATGAGTATGCCCGCCATCAAAAGAATAAGGATGATTGTCGAATAGAAACCCCGAACTTTCATATGCCCCTCCTTTATTTCTGGGTTTTGGTGAATGCCTGCAGCCGCTATCCTCCCGAAAATCACTCGATGACACTATAAGGAAAACGTTATACTCCTTAAAAGAACTGTGTCAAAGACCGATAACATGTTGCTAGGGTAAGCCGACGCTAAACACAGACTTGAAGGCAGGCTTCGAGCAATAGGATTAACTAACATGCTCACCATCTCTTGTTCCCCTCGAAGAACAACCTACCGTTTGATATACAACAAGTATAGCAGTGGTCGGAATCCTGTCAAGCGGTATTTTGTTCAAATGATTACCTACAGTTGTGGGATGCGACTTGCACCTACCAACATAGCATAGGGAGGCTTTTTCTTAATTGAGGATTACCGATTGAAATAAACAAAAAAGGCAGGGCATTTCGACCCTGCCTCATTAATTAATTGCTACTTAATTCGGTTACTTCCTAAAAACCTTCTCCGTAGTCCTACAAGACCTATTAAACCGGAACCAAGTAACCAGACAGAAGGAGGAACAGGGACAGGCGCGGACGTCGGCGTGAAGGTCCAATCAGCTGTGTTATATAAGTCTATTTGTTGAGCACCAACACCCGCCAAGCTAATTCCATTCGTTATCCATCCTATATCAATCGTGAAAGGATTTCCACTGGTGACAGGAATATTGGTAACAGAAGCGTTCTGGTCCCAATGGGTTCCGCCGCCGTTAAGTCGATACTGAAGCTGTATTCTATCAGATACTACTGGATCACCGCTGGATTTCAAATTTGTCGTCACCTTGGAGCCACCCCATGCGATGCTAAACGTGCCGTCCAAATCTGGCAAGAATGTGTATGACCAGAAACTGCCAGGATAGAAACGTACCGCTCCATTTGGATTTTCGCCAGCAGAGTACTCTCCGTTGTATAACTTGAGCATGCCAGTGTAAACTACACTCCCTGAAGCCGAACTATTCCAAGTGGAGCCTATTTGGACCGACGATGTAGCATAGTCGTCTAGGTAATTGATATAGGCCGTTGCCCCTGTTGAAAGGGGGTTTATTGCTGAGCCTTGCGAAACGCTGTGTGTGTCGCTATTTGAGATAACTGGAAAATCAAGGTTACCCCCCAATTCGGCATATGCGTAAGCATTAATTTGGGATGATTGGGGAACCAAGCCCCCCAAAGCGGGATGGGGCGTGTAAAGAATAATGATGAGTGCGAGCAAAAAGCCTATCCAGGAAAATGCTTTCATAATACCTCCTCCTTATATTTTTTAGAATTTCCTGTTTTCAACGATAGACTTACCTCCTTTCGAGGCACAATACCTATCGATACAAATATAAACGTAGCCTTTTACCCCCGGAAATTAATGCGATAAATGCCTTTTATCATTCTGATGTGATAATTGTCAAGTTTTTTTTAATTTTGTTGTCATTATTCTGGTAATAGTTTAAAGAAAGGTTCCGGGAGTTGTTTGGTCGAGTGAGGAACATATGTAACGTTACCCATAAAAGGTGCTTCATGCGTAAAGCATTACAAGGTATAATTTGGTACGATTGTCAAAAATGCGGTTTCGTTTAGTACAGGAAGAAATAAATTTTTATTTAAAGTTGGTTTTTACAGGGTAAAATTTATAATTTTACTCAATCAGGTGCTCGACGCTAAACAATCCACTATTGCATCCGTCTATGTCGAAATAGTCGTTTTTATGGTTTTGGTGTACGAATAGTGTACGAGTTTTTGATACCATGTCCTGAATGATATCAATATGTTATATGGAGCGGGCAACGGGGCTCGAACCCGCGGCATCAAGCTTGGGAAGCTTGCACTCTACCAACTGAGTTATGCCCGCACATGAATAATAATAAGGGAATTTTCGGAGTAAATCAATCCTTTTCATAAGACAGAAGACAGATGGTAGACAATATGCGACAGATCTCTTATTGTTTCATAGCCTGCCTTCTGACATCTCATAGTCTGCCTTCTGTTTAGCTCTTCCTATTATACCCAAACCGTTCTTCAAAGATTGGCGCAATCAGGTTATCGACGGGCGCATAGTCATCACGTATTAAGATGGAGGAACGCTTTGTCATAAACTCATCCATCAAATTGTCAGGTACAACAACCGAGGTAGCGTGGCCTTTCAGCATACGTTTAACGTGGGCATCGAAGTCGTGTATGTCGAGGTTACCGTTTCCGGCTATGACGATAAAGGTACTTATTCGGGTATTTTCGAAGTCAGGGCTCACAGACAGGAGGTAGACATTTTTCTGACCGAAGACCTCACGCAACGTCCTGATGTAAGAGGGGAGGAAGGCGCCAACCTGGAAATTGTCTATGATATTTGACATGAGAAGGCCATCAGGTTTCATGATCGATTTGAGCTGTGATGCAAACTCCTTGGTAGTCAGGTGGTATGGAATTGAGAGGTCGTTGTATGCATCAGTAAAGACGAGATCGTACTTTTCCGTGCAATTCATGACAAACCACCGGCCATCAGTGTTGTATGTTTTGATCCTTGTGTTGGCAGGCAGGCCAAGATGCTTGTAAACAATATTGGTAACTTCAGGATCAATTTCAACAACGTCAATCTGGGCTTTCGGATAGGAGACTTCCATATATCTTGGAAAGGTATAACCGCCTCCGCCGATGGTAAGGTTTTTAAAATTTTGATCCTTATCGAACTTCCATTTAAGGACGTCTGAATATATTCTTTCATATTCGTACTCAATATGAAGTGGATCCTCAAGACAGACGTAAGAGTGTATAAGATTATCGAGCACCATTGCATGCAATGGTGTTTTCTGGTCGGAACTTACAGTTGTCAGCAGCTTGATTGTATAATAGTCACTCTCTTTATAGAGATACGTGTTCTCCCTGAGAGGGATTTTATAGGCGTATGCATAAACGCCCCAGATACACGGAGCTGCTATAACAATAAACACAGCAATGGCTTTCTTCGTTTTAAAGAGGGCGCCGGAAAAAAGGGCTAAAAGTATGAGGATTGCCCCCATGGCCAGAATAATGCTCCGTGTCCCCATCCATGAAATGAGGAGAAAACCCGTTGCGAATGTACCAATGATAGCCCCGAGGGTTGATACAGCGTAAATTTTACCGATTACATTCCCTGCATTTTCGAGATCCTTAAGGGTAAGCCGAACCACAACAGGAGAAATAGTTCCAAGGATGCAACCTGGAAGAAAAAATATTACTGAGGTTACGAGGAAAATCCTTATCATAAGCGGCATATTAAAGCGATAAGCGGCAATAAGGTTCGTAAAAGGAATGATGGTAAGAGCTGAAATGCCTGATAAGAGCAGCAACCACCCCAGTGTTTTTCTAATAGGGAACCTATCAACAAGCTTGCCGCCGATATAGGCTCCAATACTAATTCCCGCAAGGATAACGCCAATGATACTGGTCCAGGTATAAATTGAGACACCAACAAAAGGCGCCAGAATTCTGCCGGCAACCATCTCGATAACGAGTGTGCAGAAACTTGCAATAAACATAATTATGTAAGCCTCTAACAAGTTCATGTATGAAAAACCTCCACGATAAAATATGTTATCAGTGATCAGCTCATAGCACAATAATTATTAATTATTGCATTCATACAGTTTTTGGGTGCTAATCGCTGAGGACTGAATACTCTCTGCTCATAGAAATGGCAAACTCAATACTTAATAGCATTATGGATAGTTTGTCAAACTTTTTATTATGGTATTATGGTATTATGGTAAGCCAAACTTGCCCACCATTTGCACTTGAGTTGCAGCAGATAAATGATTTTTGTTATACTAAACAGAATTATGAAATTTCTTCTTGTTGAAGACGAAGAAAAGGTCGCCCATTTCATAAGCAAGGGCTTGGAGGAAGAGGGCTACGCTATAGATGTTGCCTATGATGGCAGAAGAGGGCTCGAGCTTCTGAAAGAGTTCACCTACGATCTGCTGTTGCTTGACCTTATGATCCCGGAAATCAGTGGGCTGGACCTCCTCAAGACCATCAGATCCTGGGGTAATAAGACCCCTGTCCTTATTATCACAGCAAAGAGCTCAAAAGAGGATGTGGTGAAAGGTCTTGATACAGGCAGCGACGATTACCTTACAAAGCCTTTTTCGTTTGATGAACTGCTCGCTCGAATCCGTGCCCTCCTGCGAAGGAGCAAAATGGTAGACTCCCACATCATCCATTATAAAGGGATTGTCCTGAACCCATACACCAGGAAACTCCACATTGGAACAAAAGAAGTTGAGCTGACTGAGAAGGAATTCCTTATCATGGAGTGTATGCTCAAAAATACCGAGAAACCCTTGACGAGGAAGGAAATAGCAGACTACGTCTGGCAAAACCAGACAGATTCTACCAATATCGTTGATGTGTATGTGAATTTCTTACGAAAAAAGATTGAGTCTGTGACGAATAAGAAGTATATCCACACCGTGAGAGGTACAGGATATGTCCTAAGGGAAGATGATGAAAAAGTTTAATCTCCCGATAAGATGGCGTCTTACCATCTGGTATGGTGTTGTTCTTTCTCTAATCCTCATAATTTTTGCCAGCGGGATATTCATTTATTTCAAGAATAGCTTGCAGGAGAGTATTGATGCAAAGATACGTTCCATAGGAGAAGTTCTGTCTTCTTCTATGACAGATGCACACAATACAAGCGTATTCGGTAATTTTGAGAGATATCTGGAGAATGTACTTGGTAAGAAACCAAAGGGAAAATTCATCCAGATTATGGATTCCTCGGGGAGAATAGGCGCAAAAATGAGTGATATTGAAGGCGAAGCCCTTCCGACAAGCTTCAGTGCCCTTGAAAGGGCAATGCGGGGTGAGATTGTCTATGAGACCATTGAGAGGACTAAGCCCCGTCTCAGAATGATAACCATCCCTATTCTTGAGAATAAGAAAGTAACCAGTGTAGTCCAGGTTGGAACATCCCTTGAAGATTTTGATGAGACGATAAGAAAGCTTCTTCTTATCATGATTATCAGCATACCGACGTCAATCTGTGTAACGATTGTCGTTGGTTACTTTATGGCAAGGAAGGCCCTAAGGCCTGTTGACCAGATCAGAAGGGCGGCAGTAAAGATATCATCGAGTAATCTCGATGAGAAGATAGATATTACTGGAAGAAAAGACGAACTCAGTCGCCTTGCAGAGACATTTAATGCCATGATTAACAGGCTGAAGGATGCCTTCCAGAGGATAAACCAGTTCAGCATAGATGTTTCCCATGAGTTGAAAACCCCCCTTACCATATTAAAAGGAGAAACGGAAGTTGCCCTTCGCAAGGAAAGGGAGAAGCACGACTATCAAGCACTCCTCACGAGTAATCTTGAAGAGATAGATAGAATGTCATGCATCATTGATGACCTGCTCCTTCTTTCCAAAGCTGATACGAGGGAGATTAAGCTAAACGTCGAAGAAGTTGCCTTAAGGGATCTCATTGTAGATGTAATTATGGATATGAAAGTGGTTGCCGATAAGAAAAGCGTTGCATTAGAGACAAGCGAGCTGGAAGATATAAGGTTAAAAGGAGACGAGCTAAAACTACGAAGGATGTTCCTTAATATTGTTGAAAATGGCATTAAGTATTCACATGTTGGAGGCAAGGTCAGCGTGTCATCCTATGTAAATGACGGATATGCAAAAATCGATGTAAAAGACAACGGTATAGGAATCTCCGAAGAGGACATCAAATATATCTTTGATAGGTTTTACAGGGCCGATCGATCACGAAAGAGGGAGAGCGGCAGCGGTCTTGGGCTCTCTATTAGCCGGTGGATTGCCGAAGCCCATAAAGGTGGGATTGAGGTAAAAAGCCAACCAGCCCAGGGTAGTATGTTTACAATAAAATTGCCTATATAGTTTGGAGGAATCTATGAGAAACAAAAGATGGTATTTTACTATTTTTGTACTCATCATTGTGGTGATCGCTTTTGGATACCTGCGAGGGAAGGTAGCAACAGAAGACACGTGGTTTGACGCCAATCAGGCAAATGTGAAAAACGTTGCCCTAGGCAATGGACTTCCAAGCCTTAGCGGTCTTGTGAAATCAGTCAAACCTTCAGTGGTGAACATTAGTACAACAAGCGTGATCAAAGGGCCTAATATGCATGACAGGTTTTTCGGCCAGCAAAACCCCTTCAAAGATTTTTTTGGAGAGGATTTTTTTGAAAGATATTTTGGTGATTCTCCGAAAAGAGAGTTCAAGCAGAGGAGTCTTGGGTCCGGCTGCATCATTGACAGGGAAGGGTACATCATCACGAACAATCATGTTGTTGAGAAGGCTCAAACCATCAAAGTAAAATTGATCGATGGAAAAGAGTATGATGCTACAATAGTGGGAAGGGATCCAAAGACCGACCTGGCACTTATTAAGATAGACGCAAAAAATACTCTCCCTGCTGCAAGTTTTGGGGATTCAGATACTCTGGAAATAGGAGACTGGGTTGTTGCCATTGGCAATCCTTTTGGTCTAGAGACCACAGTAACTGCAGGAATTGTTAGCGCAAAGGGAAGGGTGATTGGCGCAGGACCATACGATGATTTCATACAAACAGATGCTTCTATTAATCCGGGGAATAGTGGCGGACCTCTCTTTAATCTGAAGGGGGAGGTGGTAGGGATAAATACTGCCATTGTCTCAGGTGGTCAAGGGATTGGCTTTGCAATTCCAATCAACATGGCAAAAGAGCTTTTACCACAGTTGAAGAGCAAAGGCAAGGTTGTACGAGGTTGGCTGGGAGTGGTTATCCAGAAGATAACGCCTGAAATAGCGAAAACGTTCGGTTTGAAACAATCGGAAGGTGCACTGGTTTCTGACGTTACGGAAGACGGGCCTGCAGACAAGGCTGGGATTAAACGAGGTGATGTGATCGTATCCTTTAATGGGAAAGACGTCAAGGACGTGGATACCCTTCCAAAACTTGTTGGCGCCACTGAAATAGGCAAAAAAGCGAATGTTGGAATCATCAGGGAGGGGAAGTCGCTTGTGGTGGAAGTTGTTATTGGTGAGCTTAAGGATGAAAAGCTCCAGGCTTCGAAAAAACCTGAAGTAGAAAAGGATTTTGGGCTTGTTGTACAAAACATAACGCCAGAAATTGCCAAGCATCTTAATCTGAAAGACAAGCGTGGCGTAATCGTAACTGATGTCCAACCAGGTAGTCCTGCCCAGGAGGGTGACATAAAATCTGGAGATATTATTAAAGAAATTGACAGAAAGCCGATAAAGAACATAGAAGATTTTAAGGAGGCCATGAAAAAGGTTAATATCAAAGAGGGCGTTGTGCTTCTCATACAAAGGGAGAGCACAACCTTCTATACGGTCATCCGGGGTTAGAAGGATCGGTGATAATTATCATTTGTCATGCATGGGGACTATGATAGAAGGTTATTCTGCGATGTTAAAAGGAGACTGCATCCAGTGCTTTTTTCTTTCAAACTTTTTTTTGATAGGATAAGATAGAATTATGCCACTATACGAATGGCAGGGCAAAACTGGCAGAGGGGAAGCACGAAGCGGGACATTGAAAGCCGACTCCGAGGCATTATTGCGGGCCACGCTCCGGAAAGAAGGGGTAATCGTCACCAAAGCTTCAGAGAAAAAGAGCGGTGACAAGACTGTAAAATATAATACAAAAAAGAAAATCAAGGCTCTTGCCGTAGTTCTCTTTACCAGACAGCTGTCAACAATGATCACATCGGGCTTGCCCCTTGTCCAATCGCTCGAAATTCTTTCCAATCAGATAGAAGATAAGAATCTTTGTGGTATCGTAAAAGAGATCAAGGCAAAGATAGAGGGTGGGTCCAGATTTGCAGACGCATTAAGAGACTACCCCAAATGTTTTGATGAGCTCTACGTAAACCTTGTGGTAGCCGGCGAAGAGGGCGGTATGCTCGACACCGTTTTGAATAGATTGGCTATCTACATGGAGAAAATAGAAAAGCTGAAAAAGAAGATAAAGTCAGCAATGATTTATCCTATTAGTATTATTGTTGTTGCCATCGCCGTTGTCATGGTTCTGCTCATTTTTGTTATACCGGTATTCGAAGGTATGTTTAAAGATATGGGCGCAGAACTTCCTATGCCCACTCAGATTGTCATCAATCTTAGTAAATTTGTTCAATCTTACATAATTTACATGATTATTGCGCTGGTCATTGCCGTATTCTTATTCCGGCGATATTACAAAACCGAAAGCGGTCAAAGGACCATAGACAGGCTTGTCCTCAAAGTCCCTGTGTTTGGTGTTTTGGCCCTCAAATCAGCTGTGGCTCGCGTGACGAGAACCCTTGCAACACTTCTTTCCAGTGGCGTTGCTATCCTTGAAAGCCTTGTGATTGTTGCCCGGGTTGCAAAAAATAAGATTGTTGAGGATGCCCTTATCGTTGCCCGGGCGAAGATCAGCGAAGGTAAAAGCATGTCGGAACCCCTCCAGGAAAGCGGCATATTCCCACCCATGGTTGTTCAGATGGTCCAGGTAGGTGAGTCAACAGGCGCCCTCGATAACATGCTGAATAAGATTGCAGACTTTTACGAAGAAGACGTGGACAACCTGGTTACCAACCTTACATCACTCATGGAACCGCTTATAATGATGTTCCTCGGCGTTATACTTGGCGGCCTCATCATAGCCATGTATCTGCCTATCTTTAAACTCGGGCAGGCGGTAGGGTAGAACTTCCCGTACTCCCGATCGCTACGCTCTGACGATCGCGCTTCCGCTGCCGCAGGACTGCTCGGATGAAGCACGATCAACCCACGCAAGCTGTCACATGGGATCAAAACAGATTTGTTCCGCGTCCCTCGTCCTAACGAAGTGGTCGTCCATCGTCTTTTAGTCTCTTATTCGTAGGCTACTTCGAGGCCGAGGTCACGAATCATCTCGATGTCATGAGCTGCTTCCCTTCCGCACGTTGTGAGGTAATTCCCTGTCATGAGAGAGTTGCATCCGGCAACGATCCCAAGGGGCAATAACTGGCGAAGGTTCTTTTCCTTGCCCCCGCAAAGCTTGATATCTTTGTTCGGCAAAATAAAACGATACATCGCAATCGTTAAAAGGATTTCAAAAGGGGAGAGGGGTGAGTTCCCTTCTAAGGGTGTGCCGGGAATGGGATTGAGGATATTGATCGGCACAGAATCCACATCAATTTCTTTCAAGGTCATGGCCATTTCAATACGATGTTCCATTGTCTCACCAAGACCAATAATGCCCCCGCAGCAAACAGAGAGTCCGGCCCGTTTTGCCGCCTTGTTTGTCTCTATATCATCCTGGTAGTCATGGGTTGAGCATATATTGTTAAAGTAGCTTCGTGAAGTCTCAAGGTTATGATGATACCTGAAAAGGCCTGCGTCTTTCAAAGCTATGGCTTCTTCATCGCTCAACATCCCCAAAGAGCCGCAGGATTTGATGCCCAACGCGTTGATACCTTTTATAGCTTTATATATCTCACCCCATTCTGTCTTGCTCCCTATTGATGTCCCGCTTGTGACGATACTAAAAAAATGGGCACCCCATTCTTTGGCCTCCTGTGCCTTTTTTATGATCTCCGATGCAGACAAAAGTGGGTATACAGGGGCATCTGTCTGGTAATGGGCTGATTGTGCACAGAACCTGCAATTTTCCGAACATATCCCTGATTTCGCATTGATAATACAACAAAGATTGACCTTTTTGCCTTTAAAATGCTCCCTTATTGCTGACCCATGGGCGAATACCAGAAAAGGATGTATTCTCCCTATCTCATAGAGCAACTTTGCATCGTCCCCTGAAATGCCCTTTTGAGCAATGGCCTTCGTTGCCAACTCTTTTATTTTTGATTCCATCGCAAGCCTCCAACACTGTTCAGGTTCTTATTCTTCTTCTAACTTCTAACTTTTCACTTTTTGCTGTCTTTGCATACCTCTTCCTTCCATGTTGAAATTGCATGAAGGGCATTTTGGACAATCTTTTCCTTCTCTCTCTTATTGTAATTTTTCATAAGCCCGAAGTTTATATTCATGGGCTGAAAGTTATCGATGGGTGTGGTTATATAGTTGAGTAAGGAGCCGACACAGGTATCCGCTGGAGGTGGTAAAAAAACCCGGTTCATGATGCTCAAGTGGGCTGATACTCCAGCTATGAGCCCCATAGCTACAGATTCAACATACCCCTCAACGCCTGTTATTTGCCCGGCGAAGAATATCTGCCCGTGGCCTCTGAGACAAAGAGCATTATCAAGGAGGACAGGCGAATTGATATATGTGTTACGGTGTATACTTCCGTACCGAAGGAATACAGTATTTTTCAAGGCAGGCACTATCCTGAAAACTTTTTCCTGTTCAGCGTATGTAAGTTTTGTTTGAAAACCGACCAGGTTATACATTGTGCCAGCCCTGTTTTCCCTGCGGAGCTGTAAAACAGCGTATGGTTTTTTCTC
>Ga0351962_1164_pt1 | contig 17110 bp, 13 predicted proteins | sample TotcelT113001N13_FD_205805 | JGI IMG/M metagenome (GOLD analysis project Ga0351962, IMG submission 205805) | Enriched cells from coal bed in the Powder River Basin, Montana, United States - Total cells T11 rep3 HSBNCT.T11.300.1.N13 ...
CGACTTCATGCCCGTGACGATCATTGATGGTCTTGAATCCGTCCATATCAAGATAGGCCACGGCCAGTCGCCGCCCGCGTCGTCGTGCCTGCGTCATGGCTTGCTGCAGGCGGTCAGCCAGCAGCACACGATTGGGCAGTGTAGTCAGTGCGTCGAAGTGGGCGATGTGCTCGAGTTGCCGCTCATGCTCCTTGATGGCCGTAATGTCGGAAAACAGCGCCACGAAATTTTGCGTCCTGCCCTGCGCATCACGCACGGCGGAGATGGTTTGCATGACCGCGAATATCTCGCCGCTTTTACGCTTGTTCCACATCTCGCCGTACCATTGCCCTTTCTTGAGCAAGTCGCGCCACATGGCAGAGTAAAATTTCTTTTCATGCTGGCCGGATTTCAGGATGCGCGTGTCGCGCCCGATGACCTCTTCATGGCTGTAGCCAGTGATGCGGGTAAAGGCTTCGTTAACTTCGACAATCTTGCCGTCCGCGTCGGTGATCAGGATGCCTTCACGCGCATGGGTGAAGACGCTAGCGGCGAGTTGGAGTTTTTCCTGTGCCTGTCGGCGTTCGCTCAAATCGATGTCAATACAAAACATTTCGGGTAGCTGCCCTATTGGTTTTAGCAAGGCGTGACTTGAGAAGACAGGCACGCCGGAACCGTTTTTGTGCTTGAGGAGTAGTTCGCTGGCAGGAATAGGTTCGCCGGTTTCAAACATTTTTCGCATGGCTTCTTTGACAGCTTCGCTCATTTCCGCCGGGATGATGAGATCCAACAGGTTCGATCCCATGGCTTCTGCGGTAGTGTAGCCATACAGTTGTTCCGAGGCGTGGTTCCAGAAAGTGACCGTGCCATCAGGCGCATACCCTTGAACGGCGATGTTCGGCGTATTTTCCATCAGCGAGCGGAAGCGCATTTCGCTAGCATGTAGAGCAGCTTCTCTTTGGATTAAAATTTCAAGTAGACGGTTAAATCCGGCGATTAACTCGCCAACCTCATCCTTCCTGACAATCGGCAAAGGCTCAGGGGGGCTTTCGGATCGGGACATCTCGGTCAGAGTCTGTGCGGCTGAAAGCATGGGCGAAAGCTGCCGGCGCAGCGACCACCAGGTGAGCACGCCTGCGACCATCGTCAGCAAAAGCGTTGCTAGCAATATCTGCTGCTGAATATCGCGCACAGGGGCAAACGCTTCTGTGGTTGGCAGCATAACTGCGGCATACCAGCCTGCAGCCGGAATGCCTTTGGCGGAGACCAGCACTTCTAACCCCACAGGATTGACGAATATGTCAGTGCCCTCGTACCCCTGCACGAAACGGTCGATCAAGGGGCTTATCCCGGGTGCCGGGAGTGTCTCCATGATGCGGCTCTTTTCAGTGGCGGTGACAATCAACCTGTGCGGCTTGGATATCAGCAGGTAGCCGCCGCTTATGCCATATCGGTTTTCCGTGATCCGGCTCAAAAAGTTCGGGTGGCTGAGATCCACCACGCCGGACAATGCGCCCATGACCCCGCCCTGTCCGTCATGAATCGGAACGGTCATCAGAAACATCGGGTTTTGCAGCTTCTTTCCGACAGCCGGCCGGCTGAGTGAAGATTTCCCTTGCTGGATGGCAGAGACCACTGAGTCGCGATCCGAATAGTTGATGCCGACCCGCCCCATCCGGGGAAATTCAGCAATTGCGGTGTTGTCGACCCGATAGGCAATGACGCCACCGCTGAAAAGGCTGTGCAGAACAAATCGCTGCTCAAGGAACTGTTGCAATGCCGCCGGATTTTCCATCAGGGGCTGGTCGATGGCGCGTGCGATCAAATTGAGTGCGTCGAAGCGCTCCGTGAACTGGCCGTTGATGTCGGCTGCCACATACGATGCTGCCGAAAATTGCTGTGCGGTTAACAGACGCTCCAAGTCCGCATACAGCAGGCGACTCCCATAAATCGCGAGCGACCAGATGCCCAAGAGGAAAATGGCCAGCGTGGTGGCGGTCACCCTTGTCTTGAACGACAGCTGCTGAAAGAAATTCCAGTTCATGCAGGCCTTCCGCGGTTGGCAACATGGTGCTACGGGGGAAACAATCGGGCTGCTTGAATCGTTTCCGCTGCGGGGCAGAGGCAAAAAAGGACGGACGGCAAATATTTGCTTATCTGCGGAAAAATGTAGCACCTTCCAGCGGTTGCCGCAAGGAAATATCGCAAACTAGGAAATATCACAAACCCTGTTGGGAATCAGGGATTCTCACTTTCCCCGCCGGTGATGTGGCGCAGGGCATCTTGCACGAACGGATAACGCAAGCGTATCCCCAGTTCCCGTTTAAGCCGCGCATTGCCCAGTCGTCGCGACTCGGACATGAAGGACAGCGCCATGGGCGACACCATGGCCTGCAATTGTTCGCGCGGCAGGCGGGGCGGCTTCGGAAGATGCAGCGCCTCAGCAACCAGGTCGAAATATTCGCCCATTTTGAGTTCGGTATCGTCGCTGGCGTGATAGAGGCGGTTGGGGAGCACACGGAATAGTGCAAGCGCGATGATGCGCGCCAGATCATCGGCATGGATGTGGTTGGTGTGGACATCCTCGTCTGCCACCAGCGCGGGCAATCCTTTTTGCAGGCGTTCGACAGGCAGTCGGTCTGCGGCATAGATGCCGGGCACCCGCAGGATCGCAACGCGATTGCCGTTGCGCCGGCCCCATGCCCGCAGTTGGCGCTCGGCATCCACGCGCCTGCGCGCCCGGTCGGTTTGCGGGTTGACGGGTCGGGTTTCGTCAATCAGTGCGCCAGCGCAATCGCCATACACGCCGGTGGTGCTGGCGTAGACAATCTTGGCGCCATCCGGTAAAACGCAGAGCAAGTTGCGTGTGCGGCGATCCGTTGTGCCGTAGGCGGGTGGCGGCGCCAGATGCACGATGGTCGGCGCGAGCCGTCCGATGCGGATGAGGCTGTGCTGGTCATCCAGATTGGCCACCACCGGAACTGCACCGGCTGTGCGCAATGCTTGGCGGCGTGACGGGTCATGTGTGAGTGCGAACACACGATAGCGATCACGCACCAGCGGCAGCAAGCGCATGCCGATATCGCCGCAGCCGACGATCAGCAGGCGTGGTTTACGCAGTTTGCGTCGCATCATGGCGTCTGGTTCCTGTTATATTGTCCTGAAGGCATTCTGCAGAGTATGGCACAGGGATTATGCGTTGGCGGGGTAGGTGATGACGAAAGACAGTGCAAAAAAAGCTTTGGTGCTGTTCGCGCACGGTGCGCGAAATCCTGAGTGGGCATCTTCGTTCCGGCGTGTGCAGCAGCTTGCGCAGGATCGCTTGCCAGAGGTGTCAGTCGAGTTGGCTTTCCTGGAATTCATGCAGCCGGACCTGCCAGCTGCGGTGCGCTTGCTGGCGCAACGGGGGTGTGACGAGGTGACGGTTAAGCCACTGTTTTTTGGCTCGTCCGGTCATGTGCTGCGCGATCTGCCGGGCATGGTTGCGCAATTGCAGGCTGAGTATCCGGCCATGTCTTTCCGTGTAGCGCAGGCGGTCGGCGAGGATGCGGGGGTGCTGGCGGCGGTGGCGCAGGCTTGTGTGGCCGAACTGGGCGCCTGACGGGCCATCATCGCAAAAATGCATATACTGCCGGGATGTATTTTTTCTCCGGCGCGTCAGCTATGGCTATAAGCTAATATTTACCATATACTCCCATATAAATGATGGGTTTTGCGGCAAAAAATGCTTAATATTTGTGCAAAATGGGTGTTTTAAGGCCTCAAAATGGCTCCAAACGGTACATTTAGGCCAACTAATAACGCGACGCGTTATTAGTTGCCATATTGCTTCATCCCAAAAATTTACCTTGCGCAGGCAAGTAATTGAACTGGCTGCTGCGCATGCAACGCTACATTCCGGCTCGCGAGCGCTTCCCCGATCATCACCAGCACCGGTCCAGAGGCGGCGGGCAAGCCAAGTTGCAGCGTTCGCAAGTCGAGGCGCAAAATGCGCTGCTCCGGCAGGCTGGCATTTTCGACCACGACGACTGGCGTGCGCGCACTACGACCCTGCTCCAGCAGGCGTTGCGCGGTGAGTGCCGCTTCGCGACCGCCCATGTACTGCACCAGCGTGTCGCAGTCGGGCAGTTTCGCCTGATCCGGTTCATCGGGCGCGGTGCTGGAGGTGAAAAAGGCGACACTGCGCGCTACGCCGCGTCTGGTCAGTGGCACGCCGACAGCAGACGCAGCGGCGAGCGCGGCAGTGATACCGGGCACGACTTTGTATTCGATGCCTGCCTCTTCCAGTGCGTGCAATTCTTCATCGGCGCGACCGAACAGCATCGGGTCGCCGCCCTTGAGGCGCACCACGGTCTGATATTTACGGGCGCTGTTGACCAGCAACTTGTTGATGAACCGTTGCGCGGTCGATTTTTTGCCACAGCGCTTGCCGACATTGATCTTCACCGCCTGCGGGCAGTACGCGAGCATCTCTTCAGTCACCAGCGCATCGTGCAGCACGGCGTCGGCTTGTGCCAGCAGCCGCGCACCGCGCACAGTGATCAAATCCGCCGCGCCGGGACCGGCACCGATCAGGTAAACCTTGCCTGGCGGTTGGTAAGGGTCAGTCATGCGATCTCTCCGAGTGCTGTAGAAGTCGAATCATTCCGGCCGCAACAGTCTGGTGTGTGACCGGGTCGATCAGGATGAAAGCGCCGGTAGCGCGGTTGGCATCATATGCGTCGGCCGCCAGCGGTTGCTGAACACTGATGCTGATGCGCGCAATGTCGTTGAGTGAAAGGGTGTCCGTGCTGCGACGCTCCTGTGTATTGACATCGAGCAGCGACTGGATGCCGGTTACGCGTGCCCCAACGCGGCGAGTCGTGTGTTTGAGCCAGTACTTGCGTCGTGTATCCAGCGGTTCTTCGGACAGCCAGCAAACATCGGCAGTGATAGATTTCAGCAAGGTGGCAGGATCTTCGCTTGCCGCGAGCAAATCGCCGCGTGAGATATCGAGGTTTTCACTGATCTGAATCGTGACGGACTGCCCCGCGACAGCAGCAGGCAACGAACCTTCCAGCACCAGAATATCTTTTACAGTTGCAGCCTGACCGCCGGGTTGCACAACCAGCTTGTCGCCAATTTTCACTTTGCCCGATTCGATGCGCCCGGCATAGCCGCGAAAATCGTTTGCCTGATGGCCGGCATGGCGCGCGACGAGTTGCACCGGAAAGCGGAACGGTTGTTCCAGCAGTTCATCATCAACCGGCAGTGATTCAAGCAGTTCGATCAGAGTCGGGCCGCCATACCACGGCATATTGCAGCCCGAGGTCACTACATTGTCGCCAGCCAGTGCAGACAGAGGGATGGCGCGGATGTTGTGAAGGCCTAGCTGTCGTGCAAAGTCGCGGTAAGCAGCGACGATGCGATCGTAAATGGCCTGATCGTAATTCACCAAGTCCATCTTGTTGACGGCAACAATCACATGCCTGATTTGCAGCAGGTGGGCGATCGTCGAATGGCGTTTCGTTTGCGTCAGAAGGTTAACGCTTCCGTCTTCATTCAGCTTCACTTTCGATACATCCACCAGAATGATTGCAGCGTCTGCCGTGGATGCGCCGGTTACCATGTTGCGCGTGTACTGTTCATGCCCCGGCGTGTCGGCGATGATAAATTTGCGCTTTGGTGTGGCGAAATAACGATATGCGACATCGATGGTGATGCCTTGCTCGCGCTCGGCTTCCAGTCCGTCGGTCAAAAGCGACAGGTCAATCAAATCGCCAACGGTGCGCTTGTGCTTGGCGCGCGATATGGCGTCCAGCTGGTCTGCGAAGATTCCCCTGCTGTCAAACAGCAGACGCCCGATCAGCGTGCTTTTTCCATCATCGACCGAACCGGCGGTGATAAAGCGCAACAGACCGCTCTCAGCGGCGAGCGGTGTGGTGAATGTGGCTTCGGACAGTACGGCGTTCATCAGAAATACCCTTCTTTCTTGCGTCTTTCCATCGAGGCTTCGGAGGTCTGGTCGTCCATGCGGGTCGCGCCGCGCTCGGTAATGTCGGTGATGGCTGTTTCGGCGATGATTGCAACCGGTGAGGCGGCATCAGACAGTACCGGGCAAGTGCAGGAAATGTCGCCGACGGTTCGAAAGCGCACGGTGCGCGTCTCAACGACTTCGCCCTCCTGCGGCGGTGTCAGATCAGTCAGTGGTACCAGCAGACCATTGCGCGGAATGACCCGTCGCTCGTGTGCGTAGTAGATCGATGGCAGCGCCAGCTTTTCGCGCGCGATGTATTGCCAGATGTCCAGTTCGGTCCAGTTTGATATTGGGAACACGCGCATATTCTCGCCGGGGTGCACCAGCGTGTTGTACAAATCCCAGAGCTCTGGTCGTTGCGCTTTCGGGTTCCATTGTCCAAAGTCATCCCGGAAAGAAAAAATGCGCTCCTTGGCGCGCGCCTTTTCCTCATCGCGGCGTGCGCCACCGATGCAGGCGTCGAAGCCAAATTCTTCGATCGCTTCAAGTAGCGTGACCGCTTGCGCGGCGTTGCGCGAATCTGTTTGCGGGTTGCGCAGGCGAACTGTGCCGCGTTTGATCGAATCCTCAACCGAGCGCACGATCAACGCTTCGCCCAACTCGGTGGCGCGACGATCGCGAAATTCGATCACCTCTGGAAAATTGTGTCCGGTGTCGATGTGCATCAGCGGGAAAGGAAATTTCCCAGGCCGGAATGCCTTTTCTGCCAGACGCAGCAGCACAACGGAGTCTTTGCCACCGGAAAACAGCAGGACAGGTTTTGTGCACTCGGCTGCGACTTCGCGAAGGATGTGGATGGCTTCGGATTCCAGCCAGTCCAGATGGCGATTGTTTGCCGTGTTCAGGATGTGTTGTTCTAGCGAGGTTGTCATGATGCGAGTTCTTTCTGCTTGCCGTTGTCAAAATGAAGACCGCATTCCTTCTTGTCCGAACCTTCCCACCACCACCTACCAGCGCGGATGTCTTCCCCCGGCTGGATCGCTCGGGTGCAGGGTTCGCAGCCGATAGACGGGTAAGCACGGTCGTGCAGCGGGTTGTAAGGCACCTGGTTTTCTCGTAGATAGCGCCAGACATCGTCTTCGTTCCACTCGGCCAGTGGGTTGAACTTGGGGATGCCATGTACGCAGTCGAATTCTTCTACGGCGAGCTCGCTCCGGGTGGTTGCCTGTGCACGGCGCTGCCCGGTGACCCACGCCTGATAGCCAGCCAGCGCGCGCTTGAGTGGCTCAATTTTGCGGATGCGACAGCATTCCTTGCGGTTGTCCACGCTGTCATAAAAACCATTCAAGCCGCTTTGCGCAACAAATGCGGCGACATCCTCTTCCAGAGGGCGGAAAATCGCAATGTCCGCGTCATACCGTTCCCTGATGCGATCGATCATGCCCAGTGTTTCGGCGTGCAGTCGTCCGGTGTCCAGCGTGAAAATACGGATGGGCAAATCGATTTTTAGTATCAGATCGGTCAGCACCATGTCTTCTGCAGCGAGACTGGACGCATAGGTTACCGGCGCATGCCGTGCGGTGATTCGATCAAGTGTCGAAAGCGTCCTGGCAAGACGGATGGAGAAATTGCTCACGCACTTTCTCCCGCACGGTTAACGCGACGGAACAGTGGGTTCTTTTCATCCCATGATGTCTGATACTTCACTGAAAAATCACTCAAACCCTTGAGAGCATTCTCAATGCTGCGATCCGGTCGCGGGGCAAACGCGTCAAAGCCGACGCGCGACAGGTAAAACAACTGGTCGCGCAGCACATCGCCGATGGCTCGTAGTTCGCCCTTGTAACCGAGGCGCGCGCGCAAATTGAATGCAATCGAATATCCCCGGCCGTCAGAAAATTTCGGGAAATCGACAGCGATCACCCCAAGTCGATCAATGTCGCCTTTCAATTCTTCAGGCCGTTCGTCGCTGGCAAGCCAGACGCCGAGGGATGGCCGTGATTGCAGCGTCTCCTTTTGCGCTTGCCATACGCCTAGCGGGACAATGACTTTGCCCTCTGGCACGACAACGCTCTCCGGTGCTGCCCCCTTTTCCGGGCGCAGCACAATCCAGTCGTCGGCGACGATGGCGTGATTCCTGATGATGAGTGTGCTGGCGTCAGACATTGGCTTCTTCCTTTGTTGCTTGTGCAGATTCAATCGGTGTGGCGTAAACATGGTCGCGGAACGGTTCGATGCCGAGGCGGCGAACGGTGTCGATGAAGCGCTCCTCGCCGTTTCTCTCGCGCAGATACACTTCGATGATGCGCTCGATGACATCGGGCATCTGATCGGCGGCAAAAGCCGGACCGATGATCCTGCCGATGGTGGTTTCGTTGCCCTGCGATCCGCCGAGTGATACCTGATACCACTCACTGCCGACCTTGTCGACGCCGAGGATGCCGATATTGCCGACATGGTGATGCCCGCACGCATTGATGCAGCCAGACATATTCAGTTCGACATCACCAATGTCGTGGAGATAATCGAGGTTGTCGAAGCGTTCGGTGATCGCCTGTGCAATCGGAATGGATTTCGCATTGGCCAGTGCGCAAAAATCCCCGCCCGGGCAGCAGATGATATCGGTCAGCAAGCCAATGTTTGGCGTTGCCAGACCGCTGGTTTTGGCTTGTTCCCAGAGTTCGAACAAATTCTGATCGGGCACATCGGACAGCACCAGGTTTTGCTCATGCGTGACACGCAGTTCGCCGAAGCTGTATCGATCCGCTAGATCTGCGATGACATCCAGCTGTTCAGCCGTGGCATCTCCAGGCGGCACGCCGTTCTTTTTTAGCGATAGCACCACGGCACTGTAACCATCGACCTTGTGCGGCTTGACATTGCGCTTGAACCAGCTGGCAAATGCCTTGTTTTCTCGCTTGAGTTGTTCCAGCGAGTCATCATTTGCGGGTTGCGAGGCATAGGATGGCGCGGAGAAGTGGCGGGAAATACGCTGCAGTTCCTCGACCGTCAGCGTACCGGGACCATCCTCGAGGTTGGCCCATTCTTTCTCGACTTCCTTGGCAAATTCGTCGCTGCCGAGCGCTTTCACCAGAATCTTGATGCGCGCCTTGTACAGGTTATCGCGGCGACCGTACTGGTTGTACACGCGCAGGATGGCTTCGATATAGGTCATGACATGCGGCCAGGGCAGGAATTCGCGGATGACGCTGCCGATGATCGGCGTGCGTCCCAGTCCGCCGCCGACCATTACGCGAAATCCGACTTCACCTTGATCGTTGTGCAGCACGGTCAGACCAATATCGTGTGCGGCGGTTACGGCGCGATCCTCGGCCGCACCGTTGATGGCCACCTTGAACTTGCGCGGCAGGAAGGCGAATTCCGGATGGAAGGTGCTCCACTGGCGCAGAATTTCGGCGTACGGTCGCGGATCAATGATTTCATCTTTGGCGACCCCTGCGTATTGATCGGAGGTGATGTTGCGGAAGCAGTTGCCGGAAGTCTGGATGGCATGCATCTCGACTGATGCCAGCTCTTCAAGGATGTCTGGTGTCTCTTCCAGCTTGACCCAATTGAACTGGATGTTCTGACGGGTGGTGAAGTGACCGTAGCCGCGATCGTAGGTGCGCGCGATGTGCGCAAACTTGCGCACCTGAGCGGACGATAGCAGGCCATAGGGGATGGCGATGCGCAGCATATAGGCATGGCGCTGGAGGTAGAGGCCATTTTGCAGGCGAAGCGGACGGAATTCATCTTCGGTCAACTCATCGGCCAGTCGTCGTCGCACCTGGTCGCGGAACTGGGCGACGCGTTCGTTCACAATGGTCTGGTCATATTGGTCGTAGCGGTACATTGAAGGTTCCCGTTAAGGCGTTTTGGATAAGGAAGCATAAGCAAGGTATTGATATTTCCAAACTACAATGAATTCATTTGCTTATATGAATTATTGATATATAGGCTGTTAAAGCGCCCCAGTCCAAGTTGTGGCAGCATTTCCATAGTGGCTGGGATTTATATGCATTTAAGTTATTAAGATAGGCCATTTAAGTATTTTGAGAAATAACGCGAATGGCTAATAATAAGTTCACTACTTTGATTGAGTGAGGTCCGCCGTGTCCAGAAATGCTCTCCATAACGATGTCGCAGAGGTGCCTGAAGCACTGCTGGAGCGGGCGAGGGATCGTTCGAAGAAATTAGGCACGCCCTTCGCCGGACTGATTTATCCGTCTGAGGCGTGGGCGCTGGCGCGGTCGGGTGCTGGGGTGTTGATCGATGTCCGGACGCCTGAAGAGCGAAAATTTGTTGGTCGCGTGCCTGATGTACCGCATGTCGCGTGGCGTTCAGGGCCTGACATGGCGCCCAATCCAAATTTTGTGGAGCAGGTACAAGCCGTCGTGCCGAAGGATGCCGTGGTGCTGTTGCTTTGTCGAAGCGGCATTCGTTCCGCCGCAGCAGCAGAAGCGCTCACGCAGGCGGGGTTCGCCAATGCATTTAATGTGCTGGAGGGGTTCGAGGGCGAGATCGACCAACACCAGCAGCGAGGCACTTACAACGGATGGCGATATCATGGCCTTCCATGGATACAGGATTAGTTTCGATTCCAAATCGCCCGTGGCACTGGCGACTTCACGACCCGGACAATTTGGAACCGAAACAGGAATTGAAAATTTAAGGAGATGAACATGTCAAACTGGTTTGAAGACAACTCACAATCCATCGGCAGGACGCCGCTGGTCAAGCTCAACCGCATCGTTGGTGATGCAAAAGCCACCGTACTAGTCAAGATCGAGGGACGCAACCCCGCGTACTCGGTAAAGTGCCGTGTCGGGGCATCCATGATTTGGGATGCAGAAAAGCGCGGTCTGCTTGGCCCGGGCAAGGAGTTGATTGAGCCGACCAGCGGGAACACCGGCATTGCGCTGGCGTTCGTTGCTGCAGCGCGCGGCATTCCATTGACGCTGACGATGCCGGAGACGATGAGCATCGAGCGGCGCAAATTGCTGCTGGCATATGGTGCCAAACTGGTATTGACAGAAGGCGCGCGCGGCATGAGCGGCGCTATCGCGAAGGCAGAAGAAATCGCGGCGTCCGATCCCAATCGTTTCGTATTGCTGCAACAGTTCAAGAACCCGGCCAACCCGGCGATTCACGAAGCGACTACCGGACCGGAAATCTGGGAAGCCACTGATGGCAATGTTGATATCTTTGTTGCAGGCGTGGGCACGGGCGGCACCATCACGGGTGTTTCCCGCTACTTCAAACAGACACGCAAACAGGCGTTGCAGTCGATTGCAGTGGAGCCGGCGGCCAGCCCGATTTTGACGCAGACGCGAGCGGGCGAGGCGATCAAGCCTGGGCCGCACAAAATCCAGGGCATTGGCGCGGGCTTTGTGCCAGATGTGCTCGATCTGTCACTGATTGACGGTGTCGAAACGGTGACCAACGAAGATGCGATTGAATTTGCACGCAAGTTGGCCCTAGAAGAAGGGATACTCTCCGGCATTTCCTGCGGCGCGGCGGTTGCGGCAGCAGTGCGACTGGCGCACAAGCCTGAAAACGCGGGAAAGACCATTGTCGCCATCCTGCCGGATTCGGGGGAGCGCTATCTCAGTTCAGCCTTGTTTGAGGGGCTGTTTGACGCAGCCGGCTTGCCGGTTTAATTCCTGTTCAAATCACCCGTAGCATGGTTGACCTCGACTTGCTACGGAGGATTTGTCATGGAATTCTGCAGTCATAAAGGAACAAAATGACCGAGAAGATCACACTCTACATTGACAGCAACCACACCAGTCCTTATGCGATGTTCGCCTACATAGCATTAAAGGAAAAGGGGTTGCCGTTTGAGACAATCCAGATAAACATTCGAGAAAAGCACCACCAGGAGACGGGCTATCAAGGCTTGTCATTGACAGGCAAAATCCCGTCGTTGATCCACGGCGATTTTGCTCTGGCGGAATCATCGGCGATTATTGAATATCTGGAAGAAGTGTTTCCACCGCCCGCCTATCCTCCGGTGTTCCCGGCAGATGTGCAACAAAGGGCAAGGGCAAGACAGTTTCAGGCATGGATCCGCAGCGATCTCCTGGCGCTGCGGCAGGATCGGCCGACAACAGTGATGTTCGGGGAGCCGACTGATATGGCTCTGTCTGAAGCGGGTCGCACGGATGCGGAAAAGCTCATCCGTATTGCCGACAGTCTCATTGGGAGCGATGCTGGAAACCTGTTCGGTGCATGGAGCATTGCCGACACGGAACTGGCGGTGACGCTCAACCGGCTGGTGGCGAATGGCGATCCGGTGCCGGAAAAAATCAGGTGGTTTGTGCAGACGCAATGGGCGCGTGCGTCAGTGCAGGCGTGGGTGCGGCACGAAAACTGAAGATACTTTACAGCCAACCGGCCGTGCAATTCATGTGAACTATTGAACGAAATCAGTTTGCTTCAGGTTGCACTGTACCGACTTTGATAATCGATCGTTCTACAGGCAACAGGATAAGAAAATTTGTAGAGTCATCGTTGGATTTCACCTGAATGCTGCCACCGTGCAACTGGATGATCGATTTTGTGATCGCCAATCCCAGCCCGGAACCTTCCGGAATTTCATGTCTTGAGATTTCTGTGCGAAAGAAGCGATCAAATAGCTTGGGTATATCTTCAGTTGTTATCGCGGGCCCCGTATTTTTGATGGAAATTTCACAGAACAGGTTTCCGGGTTGAGGCTTGATTAGAACTTCTATGCGCCCATTTTCCGCCGTGTGCTGAATCGCGTTGGAAAGTAAATTGCCAAACGCACGACGCAACACCGATTTGTCGCCGAATATTATTGCATCCCCATCAAGGTTCATAGAGATAGCGTTTTCATCAGTCAAAGCTTCGTAAAAGCTGAAGATGGTGTGAAATTCCTTAGCAAGTGAAATCGGCTCGCCGTGCAGCATGATCAGTCCATGATCGGCTTTGGCAAGAAACAGCATGTCCGAAATCATTCGCGCCATTTTCTCCAATTCTTCGGCATTGGACGCGAGAATGTCACGATATTCCTCGGTGGTGCGAAACTTCGACAGGGCAACCTGCGTCTGAGTCATCATGTTGCTGACAGGTGTTCGCAATTCATGAGCAATATCGGCCGAAAAATCAGAAAGACGCTTGAATGAATCCTCCAGGCGAGAGAGCATGCCGTTTAGCGTGCTACCCAATTCCGCCAATTCGGCAGGCAACTGGTCAACCGATAGCCGTTGTTCAAGTCGGTTTGCTGAGATATCCGCCGCATCCTGCTGTATTTTTTTGAGTGGCGCTAATCCGCGATTGGCTGCGATCAATCCAAGCAATCCCATCAGTAGTGATGCAATGCCGACGAACCACCATAATGTGGTTTGAAATGCTGCCATGAAATGTTCGTGATGTGAAATATCTACGGCGGCGGCCACGATTACTGGCGAACCCAATGTTGATTGGCTTGATATATTCTCGGCAGTCCCGCGATAGGTTCTGTTGCCGTCGTGCCATGTTATCGGATATCTGATGGGCTGTTTCAATTGGGAGATAAGTGCCGGAGGAAATCCGTTAGTGTTGCCAGCGACAACCCATGGAACACCAGGTTTATCAAACGCCACAACGGCCAGCCGGTTGTCATCGGTTCTGGCGTCGTCAATGCGTTTGCGCAGTACCGGGATATCGGCATGCGATGTTGCGTCTGAAAGGGCTTGCTTTGCAACCTGCATACTGGCGGCAAGAAGAGTTGCATCCAGCTCTTCAAAGTGCTTGTCAACCGAATGCCGGATCAAAAAACCCAGCACCAGCAGGACAACGGTCGAGGCTGATGCAAACAGCAGGGTAAGGCGAAAGGTCAGAGAATTGGTTTTCACAAGAATCACTCGGGCACTTCAAGCACATATCCCATTCCGCGAATTGTGCGAATCAGCTTGGGTTCGAAGTTGTCATCTACCTTCGAACGCAGACGGCGCATTGCAACCTCGATGACATTGGTGTCGCTATCGAAATTCATGTCCCAAACTTGTGAGGCAATTAGAGAACGCGAGAGCACTTCACCCTGACGGCGCAGCAGCAATTCAAGCAAAGCGAACTCCTTCGCCGTTAGTTCGACGCGCTTGCCGGCACGGATCACGCGCCGTTTTATTAAGTCGAGTTCTAGATCTGCGGCGCAAAGCTTTTCTGCCTCCTTGTTCCTGCTGCCTCTGCGCAGCAGCGTGCGCACCCGCGCCAGCAGTTCGGAAAAGGCAAATGGCTTAACCAGATAATCGTCAGCACCAAGTTCCAACCCCTTGACCCGATCGTCGACTTGGTCGCGTGCAGTCAAGAAAAGCACCGGGAAATGCTTGGCAGCATTTCTGAGCCTCTGCAGGACTTGCCAGCCGTCAATGCCTGGTAACATCACATCCAGAATAGCCAGGTCGTAATCGCCGGTAATACCCAAGTGCAATCCATCTAGCCCATCTCGGGCTAAATCGACGGAAAAGCCAGCTTCGCTCAGGCCCTGCCTGAGATAATCACCAGTCTTTGGCTCGTCTTCCACAACAAGAATTTTCATCCGCCTAATCCGCTTTAGATTTGGATCTTCACAAAAATTGATGGTTCAATGCGATTTGTTACGCTTCAGTTCCCATTGTTTGGCCAGCGCATAGATGGCTGGAATGACGGCAAGTGTCAAAATTGTCGATGAAATCATCCCCCCCACCATCGGTGCGGCAATGCGGCTCATTACCTCGGAACCGGTTCCTGTGCTCCACATGATTGGCAGCAGGCCGGCCATGATCGCGACCACTGTCATCATCTTCGGTCGCACACGCTCAACCGCCCCTTCCATGATCGCATCATACAAGTCGTGCGCACCAGGTTCACGCCCGGTTTCGCGGCATTTGACCTGTGCCGCATCCCAGGCATGGTCGAGATAAATCAGCATGATCACGCCGGTTTCAGCAGCTACGCCTGCCAGCGCGATGAAGCCAACGGCAACTGCCACCGAAAGATTGTAGCCAAGCGCCCACATCAGCCAGACGCCGCCGACCAGTGCAAACGGCACCGACAACATCACGATCAGGGTTTCGGTCAATCTTCTGAAGTTCAGGTAGAGCAGCAGGAAGATGGTGAGTAGCGTTACTGGAATCACGATCTTCATTTTTTCTAAGGCGCGCTCCATATATTCGAACTGTCCGCTCCAGCTCGCATAATAGCCGGTAGGGAACACAACTTGTTCATTGACTGCTTTGCGCGCATCAGTTACAAAGCTACCGATATCGCGATCATGGATGTCAACATAAATGTATGCGGACAGCAGGGCATTTTCTGTTCGGATGCCGGGAGTGCCTTTGACAATTCTCACCTTCGCGACCTGCCCAAGCGGAACCATCGCTCCATCCATTGTTGGCACCAGCACTTCTCGTTCAATTTGCTGCGGGTTGGATCGTAATTCGCGTGGGTATCGCACGCTGACGCCGAATCTTTCACGGCCTTCAACGGTGGTGGTAGCCAGCTCGCCGCCTAATGCAATCGAAATCACATCCTGAAGCTCACCCACTGCAAGGCCGTAACGGGCGAGTTGATCGCGATCCGGTTCGATGTCAATGTAATACCCGCCAGTGATGCGTTCGGCAAATACGCTGGTCGCACCGGGCACAGCTTTTACAACCGTTTCGATCTGTTTGGCGAGCTTTTCCATTTCCTCCAGATCCTTGCCAAACACCTTGATGCCGATGGGAGTGCGGATGCCGGTGGATAGCATGTCAGTGCGCGCCTTGATCGGCATGGTCCAGGAATTCGAGACGCCCGGAAACTGCAAAGCCTTGTCCATTTCGGCAATCAGCTTGTCCGTCGTCATGCCGGTTCGCCAGTCGGATTGCGGCTTTAGGTTGATCACGGTCTCAAACATCTCGGTCGGTGCCGGGTCGGTTGCAGTATTCGCTCGTCCAGCCTTGCCATACACGGAAGCCACTTCAGGGAAGCTCTTGATGATCTTGTTTTGCGTCTGCAGCAATTCTGCGGCCTTGGTGATTGACATCCCGGGCAATGAGGTAGGCATGTAGAACAGCGTCCCCTCGTTCAGGGTTGGCATGAATTCGCTGCCCAGACGAGATGCCGGTATTAACGATACCACCATCGTGATCAGCGCTAGCGCGATCGTCGTCTTTTTCCATTCCATCACTTTGGTTATGACGGGCCGATAAATTCGGATCAGGAAGCGGTTGACCGGGTTTTTTTCCTCCGGCATCACTTTGCCGCGAATGAACAGCATCATTAGAACCGGCACTAGCGTTATCGACAACAATGCCGCACCAGCCATCGCAAAAGTCTTAGTGAAGGCGAGGGGGGAGAACAGGCGGCCTTCCTGAGCTTCCAATGTGAAGACAGGGAGGAACGATACCGTAATGATCAACAAGGAAAAGAACAGCGCGGGACCGACTTCCTTGCAGGCATCGATCATTGCCGTGGCGCGTTCTTTCGAGGAGTGATTTTCCGGTAATCGCTCAAGATGTTTGTGCGCATTTTCGATCATCACGATCGCTGCATCGATCATGGCCCCAATGGCGATGGCAATGCCACCCAGGCTCATGATGTTTGAATTCATTCCCAGCAATCGCATCGCAATCATGGCTATTAAAACACCGACCGGCAGCATCAGGATCGCGACCAGAGCGCTTCTGACATGCAATAGGAATATAAGACAAACCAAGGCGACAATGATGCTTTCCTCGATAAGCGTTACCTTCAGCGTGTCAATCGCACGGTGGATCAGGTCGGAACGGTCATATACCGTTTCCACGGTAACGCCCTCCGGCAGCCCCTTCGAGACTTCGGCAATTTTTTCTTTGAGGTTGTGGATGACCTCAAGTGCATTTTGCCCGTAACGCGCCATGGCAATGCCTGAGACGACCTCGCCATCTCCGTTCAGCTCAGTCAAGCCGCGTCGTTCATCGGGTGTGAGCTCGACACGGGCGATGTCGCGGATCAATACCGGCGTACCCTTTTCGCTCTTCAAAACCAGCTTTTCGATATCGTCCTTTCCGCGCAAGTAGCCCTTGCCGCGCACCATGTATTCGGTCTCGGCCATCTCGATGGCACGTCCGCCAACATCGCGGTTCGAATCACGGATAACCTGTGCGACTTTGGTCAACGGAATGTTATAGGCCCGCAATTTCACCGGGTCGACCGTGACTTGGTAGGTCT
>Ga0351962_1165_pt1 | contig 17045 bp, 11 predicted proteins | sample TotcelT113001N13_FD_205805 | JGI IMG/M metagenome (GOLD analysis project Ga0351962, IMG submission 205805) | Enriched cells from coal bed in the Powder River Basin, Montana, United States - Total cells T11 rep3 HSBNCT.T11.300.1.N13 ...
CTGCAACCTTGCTCAAATGCTCAAAATTATTTGTTATGAATACCTTAATTGGCATACTTCCTCCAATGTCTGATTTATTCAAAGAACACTGATTTCATGTTTTTCAACCCAACACGATTTTAATGATATCAGCAATCTCCTTGCAGTACTTTTCTGTAACACTGTCGGATGGTCCCTCAACCATGACTCTGCACATATTTTGCGTACCGGAATATCTCACAAGAACACGGCCTTCATCTTTTAATTCTTTCTCAATCCTCTCTATTGCCTTCATAACCTTAGGCACCGTTTTGATATCAGGCTTGCTCTTCACGTCTACATTTATAAGTTTCTGGGGATAAATGTCCATCATCTTTGCAAGTTCCGACAAAGGCTTACCTGATCTAACCATCGCGGCGAGCAGTTGCATTGCAGTAACAATGCCATCACCGGTGGTATGGTGGTCAAGAAATATCATGTGGCCTGATTCTTCTCCACCGATTATGCTCCCTAACTGCAGCATGTCCTCCAGGACATAACGGTCTCCAACCTTGGAGGCGTGGTATTTGAAACCATATTTCTTACAAGCAACCCTAAGCCCCAGGTTGCTCATTACGGTGCTTACAAGCAGATCGTTTTTCAGTTTGCCCTGTTCCTTGAGCATTTTTGCGCAGATCAGCAGGATTTGATCACCGGTAATTTCCTGGCCTTTTTCATCAACAGCTATAAGACGGTCGCCGTCACCGTCAAAGGCAAGTCCGATCGCGGCACCGTTTTCTACAACCTTTTTCCTAAGGTCTTGCGTGTGCTGTGAACCGCATTTCTCATTAATATTCGTGCCATTGGGGGTATTGTGAATGACATCTATATTTGCACCAAGTTCCCAAAAAGTATCCGGGGCAACTCTATATGTAGCGCCATTGGCAGTATCTAAAACGATCTTCATCCCTTCAATAGATAAATCACGAGGGAAAGTATTTTTTAAAAAAACTATGTAACGACCATTCACGTCTTCCATGCGAAATGCCTGCCCCATATCCTTGACAGGCGGCACCAGGGTGTGCAGCGTATTGCTCAACATCAGGTCCTCAATGGTCTCTTCCTGCTCATCCGACAGCTTAAAACCGCTGCCGGAAAATATTTTAATACCGTTGTCCTGGTAAGGATTATGGGAGGCTGAAATTACAAATCCGGCATTGGCTCGCATACTCTGGGCAACGAAAGCAATTCCTGGAGTCGGTAAAACCCCAAGTAAATAAGGGTTACCACCCATTGAGGTTATCCCTGATTCAAGTGAACTCTCAAGCATATAACCGGAAATACGCGTATCTTTTCCGATAACTATCCTCGGACGGGAATGCTCTTTCTTTATGAGATAAACGACTGCCTGCCCAATGGCAAAAGCTATTTCAGCATTCATTGGATATCGGTTTGCCTCTCCTCTAACACCATCAGTACCAAAAAGTTTACCCATAATATTGTTCCTCCTAATAATTTATTAAATAATCAGCTACCGAATATCTTGAGTGACGGCATAACTTCTTTCGCCTGTTCACAAAAAGTATCGACAATTTTTTGCAGCCATAATACGCCCTTTTTAGAAACATGGTTGGGAAAACACTGAATAACAGCAATATAATCTACCCCTCTTTCGCTTCTCATTTTGTCAGATACAGAAAGAAAATCATCACGGTACCTCTCTACGGCGCTGTCCTGGATTCCTCGGGCAAACAGCCCTTCTATTTCCGAGAATCTCTCGTGGAACTCATTCCTCCCGGTCACATCCGATTTTTTTTCTTTCTCATTTTCAGGGAGCGTTTTTGATTTTTCAGCTAATACCTGTAAACGTTTTATCCGTTCTTTTTTCGCAAGAGCAAGCTTATCGAGCAATCCCGCATAAATAAGCTGTCCGAACTCCTGTGATTCCAAAAATGGACGCCTTACATGAATATACCACTCCTCGAGGGCCATCAGGTTCGCGATATACATAATATTATTGCCTACTATCCGATGAAGCCCTATATACGCTCTGGGCTTGTAATTGACAGTCTTTCCGGAATAAGTCTTTCCTACGATAAGCATGTTGTCTTCTGAGTAATCGTTTCTCAGCACCGAGTTGGCCGCCACCACATTGCCGAAACCCATACGTAAAGGACCAACCATGCCGCCCTGGCCACCAAGAAAAATGGCCGGTTGGTTCAGCATCACACCCCTCGGTACATCACCGATGAGCGATGCCGTGGTTTTATCCCCATCAGGCGTAAAATTAAAATGAATGTATGAACTGCCAACCTCGCTGTGATCCTTTCGGCTTTTCCCTCCGGCCATTAAACAATCACAGAAATTTATCAGACTTCCCAGTGTCACAAAAGGGAAAAGTATGGTCTGTTTTATACCGACGCAATGCGCGCCGTTTGCCTCCTCTTCAAGTATACAGCCTTCACGGACATGAGCCCCCAATCCCATGTTGGCCTTTTCCAGAAATACAGATTTATTGAAGTACCCTCCCTTCAGCTCAACCTTGGGCCCTAGCTGGCAATTATCTATCGTGATAGGGCCTTCATGGCCAAGCTGGCACCCGCCTGATATAACAGTGTGCTCGCCGTATATTCTACACCCAGGATAAATCTTGACGCCTTTTCCTGATATACGATCAACGCTTACTTCGTCACCCACGTCAATGGTGTATGGATTTGAAATTTCAACCCCTTTCTTGATCAATTGAAAGATTTTATCGTAGCACCGTAATTGTATGTCCATCTTCTCCTCCGTAAAAATTTCCGAGCTATTTCATTTTATCAAAATATTATCGAATATTGAAGCCGCTAATTTAGTAATTCTAAAAGAATTCACGACCTGCGACAAAACTGCACAAAATTAATAAACCGGCGTAAAATAGCACGTTTATGTTGTTATGTCAATCCGAGCAAAGTTTTGGGTCTATAGAATTATTTGACAAAAATGAACTATCTTTGCTATACGTTTCTAGGAAGCCGTGCATGAAAGAAATCCTCAAAAAATTGCTCCGTACATTAAGTGATGGTCTACCGGACATCCCATTCGAAGTTCGCTTTTGGGATAGTAAATCAGAACGATTCGGGACTGGAGAGCCGTCCTTCTCAATCATTTTTAGCCAACAGCGATCGCTTAAGAGTATTTTTGCCAGAGGTTCCATGGGTTTTGCTGAGGAATATGTGGCGGGCAACATTGATGTGGAGGGTGATTTTCAGCAACTGGTCCGCCTTGGAATGCACCCCCAATTCCAGGAACTGAAGCTATCCTTTGGGACAAAATCGGCAGTTCTACTCAACCACCTTAGATCGCTAAACACCCTTAAGGGCTCGGCCAGAAACATTGCTCACCACTATAACCTGGGGAATGAGTTCTACAAATTGTACCTCGATGAGAGCATGACATACTCATGCGCTTATTTCAAAAATGAGGATGACACCCTTGAGGACGCACAACAACAAAAGTACGAGCTTATTTGCCGAAAACTCCAACTAAATGAGGGGGACACATTGGTAGATATCGGGTGCGGTTGGGGCGGTATGCTCCTGTATGCAGCTCGTCATTATGGAATAAAAGGCTTGGGATGCACACTCTCTTCCCATCAGGCTGAATATGCAAAAAAATGTGTCGCCGAGCAAGGATTGGAAAAGTGCATAACTATTCTTCTTGAAGACTATCGTAATATCAAGGGTCAATTCGACAAGTTCGTCTCCATTGGCATGTTTGAGCATGTGGGTAAACGTTTAATTTCCACATTCATGGAGAAGACCAAAACCATATTGAAACCTGGTGGTATCGGTTTGCTCCATACCATCGGAAAAGAACGAAATACCCCGCTTGATCCCTGGACCATGAAATACATTTTCCCTGGCGGTCATCTCCCGGTCCTTGATCATATGATTCGCACCATGGGAGAAAAGGGGCTTGTCCCGATAGATATCGAGAATCTTCGCCTCCATTATGCGGCAACTCTTGACGAGTGGGCGAAACGGTTTGAAACAAACGTGGATCAAATCGAAAAAATGTTCGGCCAGAAACTCGTCAGAATGTGGCGCATGTATCTTCGAGGAAGCTCTGCGGCTTTTCGGTGGGGTGACATAAGGCTCTACCAAATCCTTTTCACGAATGGGCTGAGCAACTCTCTGCCATGGACGCGGGATCATCTTTACCGATCTTAAGCAATTTGCCATGCATATCAATGAAATAATTAGATTCGCTACAAAGTAATCGTTTCAGTGCAGAAAACTTTTGTGAGGCAATCCTTTTGGACCTTAAATAAGATTCCAATGTGAGGCAATCCGGAAGTCTCGTGGGGCTTGATTTTACGATAATTCTTAAGTATATTTAACTGATTGAGCCTGTCTACGTAATATCGGGCTCGAAAAAAAACACATACGAACCATATTTCAATAAAGGAGCCAGGAATATGTCAGAAATAAGGCTGAAGAAGGGCAAATTGTCATCGACTCTGCTGAGAAGCCTGGCCGACTATTATTCCGCAATACCTGCTCTGGATCAGACCTACATCAATACACGATGGGAACAGTGGAAGCAAGGCCTCGGCATCATTATCTACCTTATTAGAAAAGACAATCAAACCATTGGCTGGATCATTTACAACAAAGCCAACAGTACCATCGAAGAAATACTGGTGAATGCAGGCAAAGAACAGGTACTGATCGGCTTTCAGGCTGTTGACGAGCTTATTGCAAAAGAAAGCCTTGTGTCTGCAGAGATTCTCGAAGAGGACACGGAGAAATTTTACTGGTTGGGAGAGTATGGCTTTCGCCCCACCAGGAAGATCATCGCCTTTGGCCGTTCCCTGATCAAAATGGAACTGAGCACTGTCGTCTTCTTTCAGCACCTCAGAGAACATAAGCCAGCGAAGCCTTATCGAAAAAAAGAGCGGGTGGTCGTCGAACAAGTTGCAGCGCCTCAGACGGAAGCAGAAATAAAGGTAGCCCTTCAGGATATGCTGAACAGGCTTGGAGGTATAGGCAAATACGTAAAACCAGGCCATACCGTGGTGCTGAAACCGAACGTAGTGGCTGACCACGGCATGCTGGGAGGAAAGTATACCGGTGGAGTAGTAACGGATATTCGCATTCTCAAGGGCCTTATCGAACTCCTGCTCCCGGTTGCCGGAAAAGTCATTGTGGCCGAGGGTTCGTCTATCAACCGGAGTGCTACGGCAAAAATGTTTGAAATCTACGGATATCCAAAACTGATTGATCTGGACCCCAAAAAGGTGAGCCTAGTCGACCTGAACACAGACCAGCTTATTGAAAAACTAGTTCCGGCGGGAAAAAGAATGAAATCCCGCAAGGTCCCCCGGACGATTGAAGAGGCAGATATTGTCATAAGCCTCCCTGTGATGAAAATACATTTTGCGGCAGGCGTCTCTCTCGGTGTCAAAAATCTTCAGGGAGCTATGCCGCCCCTCGAGAAGTACATGACCCACTTTTTCGGTCTCTGGCAGAACCTTGTCAACATACATCACGTTGTTAAGCCAAAGCTGACGATCATTGACGGCATCGTGGGTCAGGAGGATTTCGGACCCGTATCAGGCACGCCGAAAACGATGAATCTCCTTATTGGAGGTGAAAACCCGGTGGCAGTTGATGCTGTTACTATGCGGGTCATGGGTCTTGATCCCCGCATCTCCCCTCCTGTTCTGCTCGCATACCTCCAGGGATTGGGTCCCATTGAGCCGGAGAAGATCGAGGTACTCGGAACACCCATCGACAAGGTAGAAAGCCCCTTCAAGCAGCCCTTTCTCAACCTGGAAAGCGGCAAGTACTTCAAAATCCACGGAGCTGATGCCTGCACCGGATGCAGGGGATACCTTCACTTCGTTCTCAACAAGCTGCGGAGGCCAGATCCGGCCGACCCAAGCAGGCTTCTGATCGACAGGCCTTTTGAACCGAAGGTCAATATTTACTTAGGGCCATATGAAGGAGCCAAGGCTGATCCCAACGAAACGAATATCTTCATGGGAATATGTCAGCTTCATCACGCGGAAAACGGCATGTCACTGGTGGGTTGCCCGCCACACGCAGAGGTCATTATGAATGGCATTTTCAGCCTCTTCCCTGATGTTGAAAGGCCGAAATATGCAGATGATACTGAGGAAGCAAAACTTGAAAGGATGCTGAAGGAAGCTCTGGCAACCCTTGCGTAACTGAAGTTCATTGAACGCTGGATTCCAATTCCGCATTTCGGCTCAGAAAGATTAGCATCATAAAGAAACCGCCGTCAGCTAGAACGGCGGTTTCTCCAGAAACATTTCTTAAACTGCTCAACCTATTGAATGATAAAACTCCTCACGTATTGCACAGGTCAGCCGGGAAGCATTCATAGGGTCCTGCTGCGTTGGCAGTAGCCTGGGCTACCTCCGGCGCAACTTTCGATATCCTGCAGAGAAGCGCCTTCATTTCCGTGTAACCCGTCACCGGATCTCTCGGCTCAAGTTCTGTCAACAGATTTGCATTCGCCTTATCCCAACCGTGGGGAACACTCAGTACCCCGCGAACCAGTTTGTCCGTGGTCTGTGCCTTCATATAGATCTTGCCCTTTGTGGTTTCTATGCTCATCATATCACCATCGGCAATACCATACTGGGCTGCAGTATCAGGGTGGATCTCGGCCAGAGGCTCTGGAGCAGTCTTATGAACGTACGGCACGCCTCTCAACTGGGTATGAGTATACTCGGGAATCCTTGCCCCTGTTGTTAGAATAACCGGATACTTCTTGTACATCTCGGGAGTGCTCACTGGGCTCTTGCTCGGCTCCACTGGCTTTGGCAGAGGGTCGTACCCATTCTCAGCCAACGTCTGGGAATAAAGCTCGATTTTCCCTGAAGGTGTATTGTAACGTTTCTGCTGTACATACTTCATTTCCGTATAATAAGCGCCTTCAGGATGATCCTTGGTTAACTGCTCCCTGTTCAGCCCGCTCGGTTTCAGGAAAAAGTCTATAATCTCCTCCTCGGTATTCCAGGGGAAGAACTCGCCATAGCCCATTCTCCTGCCTATCTCTGTCCATATCTTCCAGTCCGGCCAGCATTCGCCGATAGGATCAATCACTTTCTTGCGCACCATCGCGTAAGGGATACAGTTTGTAACGCCGTACACATAACCGACGCCGCTTTTCTCAAGGAATGAACAGGCGGGCAGCACGATATCGGCTAGCTTTGCAGTCTCAGTCATGAACAACTCAGACACTACCACAAAGTCGAGTGCCTTGATTGCTTCTCTGATGCGCTCCGAATCGGGTAAGGTTACTGCCGGGTTACCGCCGGTGCAGATCAGACCCTTGATCGGATATGGTTTTCCTTTCAAAACAGCATCGGCAAACAGCATCTGCTGACCATAGGGTGATGTTCTGCCCCAGAAGCGCCTGAAAAGAGGATGCTCTTCAGTGCCGATGGGATCGCTGATCTCGGTAACCCTCATGTCTCCGAGACGGATAAAGGGGATATTCACCCACCCGCCGGGGATGTCAATGTTGCCGGTTATGGCCTGCATGATGGCGTGCACACGGTTGCCCTGAAAGCCGTTTACATGCTGGTCAATCGAGCATGTGCCGGGCACTAATGCAGCCGGTTTGACTGTGGCAAAGAGAAGGGCTATTCTTCTGATGTCGTCGGCCGGCACCCAGGTGACCTCGGACATCTTCTCCGGGGTGTACTGTTTTACGTGCTCAGCAAGCTTGTCAAAGCCGATACAGAATTTTTCCACAAACTCTTTATCATAAAGACCTTCTCCTATGATCACATTGAGCATACCGAGGCAAAGCGCCGTGTCCGTTCCGGGCCTGATCTGGATATGAATTCCTCTCTCCGCCATAGGGATCTTTTTCGGATCTACGATAATGACATGCTTGAGGGTTCCGGCGTCCATAGCCTTGTATATCTTGCGGCCCACAGTAACTCTCGAGTTGTCCATGTTCTGCCCGAAGACAATGATGCATTTGGCATTCCAGGGTTCTTCGATAGGATATCCACCGAAGGTCATCTGGCGAGCCATAATACGTGAGCGGAAGCAGTTACCTTCCACGGACAACAGGTTCGGCGTTCCATAGACTCCGCGGAACCTCTGGGCATAGGCTGCCAACTCGATGTTCTCTGTGCCTAAAGACCCCGTGTAGACAGCGAGTGCCCTGGCACCAAAATTGTCTTTTATCTCCTGGAACTTCTTGGCTATCGTATCCAGCGCATAATCCCAGGAAATGCGTTCCCACCCGCCATCAGTCTTCTTTTTCATGGGGAATGTAAGTCTGCCCTTCGAATATACCCACTCCGGCAGAGCAGTTCCCCTTGGGCATATTTCCCCTAAACTGATGGGATGCTCTTTCATGCCCTCGACCTTGACGAGCTTGCCATCGTCAACATATGCGTTTATTCCACAGCTGTTGATACACATTATGCAATCTGACTTAATTATTTCCTGTGCCATAGTGATGATCCTCCTTGTGCAATATTTCTTCCTCTACCCTATTGGGAAGATTTAATTCCGTTAAAAATCAAGTCACATATCTCGTCGTAATGCTCAATGAGATCATATTTTTCTTCCTTAAGGAGCCACCGGGTCACCCTATACTCCAGGACACCCAGGATCAACTCTCGTATAGCATACACGCCCACATCATTTCTAAATCGGCCTTCCTCCTGACCTTCCTTTATGATCTCAAGAACCTTATCAGTAAATGCCTTTATTCTGCCATATGTTTCTGACCTGACAAAACCCTTACTCACGCGCATTTCAAGCATCAGGGATCGGGCATATGCCGGATTTGTTTTAAAGAAATAGAGATAATACCAAATCAATTTTCTGACTTTACTGAAAACATCATGAATTCCCTGGAGATGAAGATTAAACTCTTCACAGAATTCCTCTGTCTTCTGGGCGGGAATAGAAAAGAAAAGGTCTTCTTTGTTTTTGAAGTACTGATAAAGCGTGCCTTCTGCCACGTTTGCCTTCTGGGCGATCTCAGATATAATGGCATTTTGAAAATTACTGTTGCCAAAAACTTCAGCTGCTGCCTGGATAATCTGTTGTCTCTTCAAATCCTTTTTTGACACCTTAAGGGCCTTCTAATTCAAAATTGAATGTTACTCATTATAGGGCTTTTTTGTTTGTTTGTAAAGAGTTATTTCCTCTTTAAACTAATATATAACATGTATTTAACAGTTTTGAATATCATTCAATTTTCCAGCAAAGCTCGATAAGCAAACAGTATAACCATGCTATGGCGAAGCAATCAGCAATGTGAGTAAAGACACGAGGAAGGGATATGGATTTGCCACATTATTTATGCAGAAATCGTACAGATTTTTAATGAATGCCTGCTCACGAGTCTGTTGAGCTTGTTCCGGGCGTTTATAAAAGATATGCACGGAAGATAAGTCCATCTTGCCCTGGTCAACTATTCTTGAAACCTACAAGCCCTTCTGTCAAAACGTAAGCTGCCTGTAGATACGATGTTGGGCAAAGGGGGAAACACTCCTTACAATTCCAGCATTCCTTGGAGGCTACCTCCGGAACAAAGCATATCTCCCGCTTTGGTCCTTGATCAACAAATGCAACGGCATCTTTCTTTTTGACCTCAGCGCAATACCTTACGCACAAACCACAAAGAATGCAAAATGAGGACTCTTTCTCAAACCTGCCTTCATCCGCGCCATATTCCTTAGCCAAGTCCTGCAACACCGGAGCGTCAGGAGCATGAGCCAGCAGCAGTTCCAGAATCATTTTGCGAATCTCGTCTATGACCTCAGACCTGGTTGTTACTACAGCATTTGGCTCCACAGGGTAGACACAGGAGGCAACGAGCTGCTTTCTCCCCTGGGCTTCCATCTCTACGGTGCAAATACGACAAGCCCCATAAGGCTCCAACTTTTCATAGTGGCAAAGTGTAGGAATGGGTATCCCTGCGCTCTTTGCCGCTTCCAGGATGGTCATCCCTTCCTTGGCTACGATTTCTTTTCCATCAATCTGTAAATGGATCTCGCTCATTTTCGCTTACCCTCTCTGACTATCTTTCTAGCTTCTACAGGGATAGGAGTCGGAACAGGCTCACCGGAAATCTTCGTCACCGCACGAAAACGAGATGGGCAAACTTCAAAGCAAGTTCCGCACTTTGTGCACTTCTCCTGGTCGATAACATGTATTTGATTCTTGCCGCCTACAATTGCTTCTGCGGGGCATTTCTTACCGCAGGTCATGCAGGCCTGGCACTTCTCGGGATCTATATAATAGGAGATGAGACTCTTGCATGAATAGGCCGGACACCTCTTATCTCTGATGTGGGCCTCATACTCATCTCTGAAGTAGCGGAGCGTGCTCAAGACCGGGCTGGGAGCAGTTTTTCCCAGGGCGCATAACGAGGCAGATCCAGTCGTCTTGCACAACTTTTCCAAGACCTCGATGTCGCTCTCTTTTCCATCCCCCTTCGTGATATTGGTCAGAATATTTAACATTTGCCTGATGCCTTCGCGGCAGGGAACGCATTTACCACAAGACTCTTCACTAAGGAAAACCAGAAAATACTTGGCCATATCCACCATACAGGTATCTTCATCCATGACGATCATACCACCTGAACCCATGATAGCGCCGACCTTCGCTAATTCGTCGAAGTCGACTCCTCTATCTAAGTGCTCACCAGGGATACATCCGCCCGATGGGCCGCCCGTCTGCACCGCCTTAAACTTCTTGCCATTGGGTATTCCACCGCCAACCTTAAAAATAATGTCCCTCAAGGTTATGCCCATAGGCACTTCCACAAGGCCTGTGTTGTTCACCTTGCCAACCAAAGAGAATATCTTTGTGCCTGCGCTTCCCTTGGTACCTATAGAGTTAAAGAAATTTGCACCATTATTTATGATCATGGGTATATTGGCCCACGTTTCCACATTGTTTATATTTGTCGGCTTGCCCCAGAGACCGCTTTGCGCAGGAAATGGAGGCCTTGCCTTTGGTTCACCAGGCTTGCCTTCGAGAGACCTGAGAAGTGCTGTTTCCTCACCGCACACGAAGGCTCCTGCTCCCTGAGCGACTTCCACTGTGAAATCAAAACCCGAGCCAAGGATATTCTTCCCAAGAAAACCTGCCTCCTCAGCCTGTTTTATGGCAATGTTCACGTTCTCTACTGCCAGGGGATATTCCTGCCGAACATAGATGTAACCTTGATGTGCTCCGATAGCATAGGCCCCGATTACAAGTCCTTCGAGGACCGCATGGGGATTGCCCTCTAGCACGCTTCGATCCATATAGGCCCCTGGGTCACCTTCATCGGCATTAACAATTACATACTTCGTGTCGCCAGGATTAGCTCGGGCAATCTCCCACTTCTTCCCGGTAGGAAATCCGGCGCCGCCTCTACCCCTCAGGCCGGCCCCTTTAACCGTATCCACAACCTGGTCAGGATTCATCTCAAAAAGGGCTTTGGCCAAAGCAGAATAACCATCTACAGCAATGTAGTCATCTATGTGTTTCGGATCGACTTTACTATTAGAGCTGAAAATGATTCGTCCCTGGTATTTATAAAAAGGGATATCATCTTCGTGAGCTATCTTCTCGCCGGTGGAAGGGTCGGTATACAGCAAACGATCTATTATCTTATTTTCCTTTACGGTCTCGGAGATAATTTCAGAAACGTCAGCGGCAGCTACATTTAAATAACATATCTTCTCCGGGTGAATATCAACAATGGGGCCCTTTTCACAAAAACCGTGACAACCGGTCCTTTTGAAGTCCACTAAACCGCTTAAGCCTTCTTTCTCAAGTTCGGTTTCAATAGCCGCCGCAACCTCTGCGCTTCTAGCGGCATTGCAGGCGGACCCTGAACACAGTGAAATCCAACGCCTATTCGGATCTATCTTCGACTTAAGGATTTTCCTGTATTCTTCCAATTCGGCTGGCGAATTTATCTTTGTCATAACATTCCCTTACTCGTAGTTTTTCAACACATCTTCTGACGTGGCCGGCACCATCTTTCCATGATACTCACCATCGATCACCACCACAGGCCCCAGAGCACAGCAGCCAACGCAGTTCACCGTCTTCAGGCTGAACTTAAGATCCGGGCTTGTTTCACCGGGTTTGATTCCAGTCAGGTCCTGAACCGTGTCGAGGACCCGTGGCGCTCCGCGGACGTGACAGGCGGTACCCATGCATACGTGGATTTCGTGACGCCCTTTAGGGGATAAGCTAAAGGCTTTATAAAAAGTGACTATTTGCTGTATCCGGCTCAAAGGCACACGCAATTTCTCGCTGACCCTCTCCAGCACTTCCCCGGGGAGCCAACGATTTTCACGCTGTATCTCGAGCAATACCTGGATTACCGAGCTTTCCTTTCCATCGTATTTATCGATGATCTGATCGATTCGACCGTTATCCATAACGCTATCATAACCTCCGTATTTCTTTAAACCTGTGCATACTCTTTTGCCCTGGGCGGGAGCGAAACCTTCTGATTCTCATCGAACCGTATCAAACCTTGTCTTACCGAATTATTGAGGTATCTTACTACGTCAGACCGTTCCAGGCCGAGGCTCTCGGAAATTTCTCCACTCGAAAGGGGCCCTTCGCGCAAAAGCAACATGATCTCACTCACTGCAAGTTTATCTGCGACCAGTTCCTTGAACAACCTATTGAGCTCGTCGCTGGCATAAAATGCTCTGTATTCTTCCTCTTTATTCAAAGGTATCCTCAGCCTCTCCCTTTCCACGAGCCTCATGAAGGGGATTATGTTCTCCACTGCTTCCAGCTTAAACGCTAGCCTCTTTAAATCAAGGCCTTCAGCAGTGCCAAGTGGTCCTAACTCTTTTATCTTTTTGGAGACATCATTCATGATCTCGGCGAAGCGAACACCTTCTGATGCACCTACCCATTCAATTCTTAGCCTTTCAGGGTTAATCCCTATGTGGACCAATACTTTTTTCATAAGGAGAACGTTGCTTAACGCATGGTAATTGCCTTCAGTCACATAATGACATTCACCGGGCCAGCATCCTCCTATATACACCCCGTCTGCTCCATTCGAGAAAGCGCGGAGTATGAAGGCCGGGTCGACCCTACCGGTACACATAACACGGATAAGCCTCATGTCTGTAGCATATTGCAGTCTGGAAACTCCAGCCAGGTCAGCTGCGCCGTAGCCTCACCAGAAACAGATAAAGCCTAATATCCTCGGTCTAAATTCGAATCCTTTACCCATTTTTATCTCCTACTCATTCGGTAACCCTAATCAATCATGAGCGGGCATTCCCATTAGCCGGGATAGCCTCATCAATCTGCTGAAAGATTTCATCATCGGTAAAGTGCTTGAGAGAAATCGCCCCCGTAGGACACTTCGGGTTGCAAAGACCATCTCCTTTACAAAGGACAGGATTAACATAAGCCTTCTTACCTTTCGGTGTATCACGAAACTCAATTGCACTATACTTACACACGGAAATACATGCCCCGCACGATACGCAGTCCTTCTCATTCACCTCGCACACCGCACCGGATGCTATGACGGTTTCCTTTGAAAGAATTGTGACCGCCCGGCCCGCAGCTCCATAAGCCTGGCTTATCGCTTCAGACAGATGCTTCGGGTAATGGGCTGCTCCGCACAGGAAGACGCCATCTGCAGCAAAGTCAACAGGCCGCAATTTGACATGGGCTTCCTGGAAAAAACCATCCGGGTTTAAAGCTACTTTGAAGAATCGTGTCATCTCATTATTTGTTTTTGAAGGAATAGCGGCGGCGGCTAAGGCAATAATATCGGCATCCAGTTCAAGTTTCTTGTCGAGAATGTAGTCTGTAGCGGTAACCTTGAGAACAGCCCGACCATCTTCCGCCTTACCAGGTTCGACCTGAGGTGGATCCTGTGGTTCATAGCGGATGAACCGAACACCCTTATTTGCCGCTTCACGGTAATAATCTTCTGTAAAACCATATGTTCTCATATCACGGAAGAGAATGTAGATATCCATCTCCGGGTTAATTTCCTTCAGTTTCAAAGCGTTCTTTATGGACTGGCTGCAACAAATGCGTGCGCAGTAATTTCTATCTTCGTTTCTGCAGCCAACGCACTGCATCATTGCGAGACTCCGGGCATTCTTAATTTTTTCGTCTCCACCAACAATCTTCTCCTCCACTTCTAGGTTGGTCATTACCCTGTCATCTTTTCCGTACAGATATTCCGTTGGCTTATATTCTTCAGCACCTGTAGCAATAACTGCAACTCCGTGGTGTATTTCCTTAGCCACACCGGCAGACGTCATCTTGGTGACAAAATTGCCCACATATCCATGAACGTCATTGATCGTAACATCGGTAAATACATGCAGCAGAGGATTGCGATACACTCTGCCTTTAAGGTCACTTAAATACGCTTGAACATCCAGCCCTTCCAGGGTGTAATAGATCCTTCGGGCCATTCCTCCGAGTTCTGAATCTTTTTCAAGAAGGAAAACCTCGAATCCCTGCTCGGCAAGACTCAGTGCGCTGGTCATCCCGGCCACGCCTCCCCCGACTACGAGTGCCCTCTTGTCAACAGGAAGCTCAAACTCCTCTAAAGGCTCCAGGAGCGTCGATCTGCCTACCGACATACGGACAATATCCTTCGCCTTTTGCGTGGCTATGTCCTTTTCTTTCGAGTGGACCCACGAACAGTGCTCCCTGATATTGGCCATCTCGTAATAATACTGGTTTATACCACCTTCACGGAGCGTGTCCCGGAAAAGCGGCTCATGCGTCCTAGGAGTACAGGCCGCTACAACCACACGATTGAGCCCTTTTTCTTTGATGGTTTCTGATATTTGTCGGGCAGTATCCGTAGAACATGCAAAGAGGGCCTCCTGCGCATAGTTCACATTGGGTAAGGTTTTCGCATATTCGACTACCGAAGGAACGTCCACTACCCTTCCGATGTTTGCTCCGCAATGGCATACGAAGACGCCGACCTTGGGCTCCTCTTTCGACGCGTCCCGTTCCTCAGGATATTCTCTTTCCCTGGTCAGTTCATTCCGTCGATAGTCGAGAAGCTGTCCGCACTGGGAACTAGCGCCGCTGGCAGTCATAACTGATTCAGGAATATCTACCGGACCCTGAAAAGCGCCGCTTATGAAAATTCCCGGGTGGGAGGTTTGAATAGGATTAACAGGATTCGTCTTGCAGAAACCGTGGCTGTTCAACTCAAGGCCGAATTTGCTCGCCATACCTGGTGCATCTTCAGGCGGGTTCATACCCACCGACAAGACTACCATGTCGAATTCTTCTTCTTTCACTCCATCATCAGGAGTAGAATACCGCACAGTAATATTCTTTGTTACCGGGTCCTCTTTTCCTATGGACACGTAGCTTCGTATAAAACGAATTCCAGGAAGTTTCTCAGCCCTCTGGTAGAATCGTTCGAAATCCTTCCCAAAAGCCCTAATATCATTATGGAATATGGTGCATTCTGCTTCCCCGTCATGGTCTTTCGTCAGAATCACCTGCTTTTGAGTATATGCACAGCATACAGCCGAACAATAGCTGTTGCCGCCCTCGATAACCTGTCTTGACCCAACGCACTGAATCCAGGCCAGTTTGTGGGGGTGATGTTTGTCCGATGATCGTCTTATCTCCCCTTCGTACGGCCCTGTGGCACACAGTATTCGTTCATAGTCCAGGCTGGTTACAACATTCTCAAACTTTCCGTAACCATAGGTATCTCTCAATGTGGCAGGATCGAACGCTTCATAGCCCGGCGCCAGAATTATTGCACCTACCTCTATCTCGAGCGTCTCCGGTTTTTGAAAAAGATCTATGGCATTATTTTTACAGACTCCCTGACAGATGGTACATCTCTCTTCTTGGAGGAAGGAACATTTATCACGATCAACGTAAGTGACCAGCGGGACTGCCTGAGAAAAATAGATATGTATAGCCTTGTTCTTGGACAAGCCCTGGTTATATTCATCATCGACCTGAACGGGACAATACTCCACGCACGTGCCACAGCCCGTGCATTTGTCCTCTTCGATGTATCTCGGCTTCTTAACAAGAGTTACCTTAAACTCTCCTGCCTCCCCGGTCACTTTCTCTATATCCGTATACGTCAGGATCTCAATATTCGGGTGTCTGCTGCATTCAACAAACTTCGGGGATTCGATACACATGGAGCAATCGTTGGTCGGAAAGGTCTTGTCAAGCTGGGCCATCTTGCCCCCAATGGCTGGTGATTTCTCCACGAGATATACCTTGAAACCCGCAGTAGCAAGATCGAGAGAGGCTTGAATGCCGCTGATACCTCCGCCGACAACCATGACGTCTCCCACATTATCATTTTCGAGAGTCTTGCAAAGTTCTTCGATTTGTTCTTTTTCCGCTCGCTCTTTTTTCACTATCTTTATGACCTCATATAAGGTTTCTTTGGTTCTCTAAACCATTTCCTGGAGAATTTCCGTAATGTCCTTTACCGCGATGTCATCAGCATGGTTCATGACCAGCCGTGAGTCCTCAAGGGCGGTGATGCAGTAGGGACAGGCAGTTACCAGTTCCTTGGCGCCAACTGCAATCGCCTGTTCTATTCGTGTGTTGGAGAATCGTTCATGCTTTTCCGTTTCCGCCCACACCCTGCCTCCTCCCATGCCGCAGCAGAGACTGTCGACTTTTGCTTCCGGCAATTCGGAAAGCTCAAGGCCGGGTATTGTCTGCAGGACAGTGCGGGGATCATCATAGACGCCGTTGTGGCGGCCTAAATAGCAGGGATCATGATAGGTAACCTTCTGTGCGTATTCACCGGTAATGGCAAGCTTGCCGGTATTGAGCAGCTCGGAGAGATACTGGGAGATATGGATGACTTCAAAGGATACCTTGAACTCCGGGTATTCGTTCTTGAAGGTGTGGTAGCAATGGGGAGACGAAACAAGGATTGTCTTCACCCCATGGTCGATAAAGGTCTTGATGTTCTCCCTGGCCAGTTTCTTGAAGAGTTCCTCATTGCCGGTCTTGCGGATGCTCTCGCCGCAGCAGTTCTCCTTCTCACCCAGGATCCCGAAATTGACGTTCGCTTTCTGT
>Ga0351962_1167_pt1 | contig 16820 bp, 13 predicted proteins | sample TotcelT113001N13_FD_205805 | JGI IMG/M metagenome (GOLD analysis project Ga0351962, IMG submission 205805) | Enriched cells from coal bed in the Powder River Basin, Montana, United States - Total cells T11 rep3 HSBNCT.T11.300.1.N13 ...
ACGACAGCGTCGCGAAATCGCATAGCCACGCAACGTCCCGTCTTCAATCGACGCGAACGAGCAACTCGACGGCTGAGCGATCCACTCGCGAAGGTACGCATTACGCGGCGATGGAAAACACGTCCGATCGAACTCGGCGAGTTGCTCCCAGGGGACCAAGCCGACAGGCACGGGATGGAAAGCAGCGTCCGGGGCAGGCGCGAGGCGAGCGAGTTGGAAGCGAATGTGACGAGTAGCCGCGCGAAACCCGCCTCGAACATAGAACCCACACATCGCCTCCACCCCATCGAGTCCGATCGCGGCGCTGGAGGCCAGACGCGAGGCGAGGCGGTCGCGGCGAGCGTACCACAGCATTCGCCCTAGCCCCTTGCCGCGATGATCGGGGTGAATGATGAAGAGCCCCATGAATCCGAAGTCAGAGTCATGGCGGACAATCGCCCCGCCACCGACCATCTCGCCATCCAATTCCACCGCAATAAAACCGTCGGGATCGACGGCGTAGAACGTGTTGGCATCATCGAGCCCCGGATTCCACCCCTCATCCATCGCCCAGCCCACGAGGCGATCCACCTCCGAGGCAGTCATTGCTCGTAACAACGGTGCATTCATCCGTCAAAACTCGGGGAAAGATACGAACACCCCGCAAGCCGATTTCAGCCCTGCGGTTCGCGAAAACAAAAAGCACCCATCGGCAGTAGCCTACCCACACCAGAACCAGTTCTCAACCACCCCGACAACAAAATTGGACAATCCCGCCCCCCATGCTGATATGGACGAGACAATGTTTGTTCCCAACGTATCGCGGTCCCAGGCCTTCCATTCCATGAATCGCCTCTGGCTGGGCAATGGCCCAAGCGGCGGCCAGGCGGTATACTAAAACGACCGGAAAGGAAGTCGACGCGAAACGTTCGCCAGGTGGTGCGGCGCCAAGCCGATCCCTTGCTAACCCTTCGGGCAAGTCGGTTTTTTCCGGTCGTGGAATCACGGGATCGCATTTTGGGAGCATGGACACACGAGGCGCGGGTTGATGGTTGGCCGCCGTAGGGTGACAATCTGCCGAGAGGGCGTGTACTACCTGTTCGTGCTGGCGTTTATCGTCGGCGGGGCGACGGCGCGCGATATCAACCTGTTATTCATTCTGGCGGGAATGATGGTGGGTCCGCTGCTGTTCAACTGGCGTTTCGTGGCCCAGTCGCTGCGTCAGCTGTCGATTTCGCGGCGTCTGCCGGAGCAGATTTTCGCCGGACGCCCGTTTCGCGTGGAGATCTGCGGTCAGAATCAGCGTCCTCGGTTGGGCAGTTGGATGATCGCCGTCGACGACTGTGTCCAGCCGGAGAATTCCGATCGCGAGGAGGACAAGCGTCAGGCTCGACCCAATGCCAGCGTCGTGCTGGCCCACGTCGCGGCGGGTGGCATGGGGGCGGCTGCGTACCAAGTTACCCTGCCGCAGCGGGGACGATACCGGTTTGGCCCGCTGTGGGTCTCGACGCGATTTCCGATGGGGCTGGTCAAGTCGACGGCCAAGCTGAAGCTGTTCGAGCGCGTGATCGTCTGGCCGCGTCTGGGCCGGCTCAGACCCAGCTGGCTCGATCTGCTGGACTCCCGCCGTTTGGGGCGGCACGCGGCCCATTCCCGCCAGGGGCCTGTCGACGGAGACTACTTTGGACTGCGGGAATGGCGGCCCGGCGACAGCAAACGTTGGATTCATTGGCGGACGTCGGCTAAATTGGGAAAACTAGCCGTGCGGCAGTTCGAACAACAGCAGAACCAGGACCTCGCGTTGGTACTGGACTTGTGGTTGCCCGCGAAGCCGCGCGACGAGGACCAGCAGCGCGTGGAAGTGGCGATCAGCTTCGCCGCCACTTTGGCCGACGAATTGACGCGGCGCGGAAGCAGTCGCCTGACGGTCGCCTTGGCCGCTCGGCAACGCGGCTATTGGTCTGCCACCGCCAGTCCGCTGTTTGCCCGGCAAACGTTGGAACGTCTGGCTCTGGTCGACGCCGCAACGGAGAACCATCTGGCCGAGGTGCTCAGCGAGGTGGTGGCCGGCAATCCGTCGGGCGCGCAGGTGGTGGTGATCAGCACGCGGAGCAGCCAGGTGGCATGGATCGGCCGCAGCGAGCCGTTTGTCGATCGGCACCGGCACCTGCGGGCGTTGGGGAACGTCGTTTGGCTGGACGTGGGAGCGGACCAGGTGCGGCGCGTGTTCGATTGGGACGAATCATGAAACTGGAGCGGATCGTACAAATCCACGTCGCCGCTTTGGCCATTCTGGGGGCCGTGCTGTTGGGTATGGGCCAGCGGAGTTCGCTGTTGCCGTTGCTGGCGGTGTTTGCCGCCATCACGTCCGTGATCTTTACCGACATGCTGCATTGGTTTCATTTGAACCGCTTCGTGGCCAATGTCGCCGCCCTGTTGGCCCTGTTCTTTTCGTTGAACGAGTTCTTTCAAGCCGACATGCGGGCCCAATTGCTGGCGATTGCCAACCTGCTGATCTATCTGCAGATCGTCCTGTTCTACCAGCGGAAGAACCCGCGTTTATATTGGCAGTTGACGGTTTTGAGCCTTTTGCAGGTTGTGGTCTCGGCGGCGTTGAACGTGGGTTTCGAGTTCGGCCTGGTGCTGATGTTGTACGCCGTGACCGCGTTTTCGACCTTGGCCGTATTGCACGTGCATCGCGAGAGTTTGCGCGTCCTGGAGTTCACGCGTCGCGGGCGTGCCTTTCTTCTCGACGGCGGTAGCTTGTCGGACCGGCCCGGGGGAGAACTTGCTCGAGGCGGGAAAGGCGGTTTGCGCCGCGACCCGATCATCCGGCCCCTGCTCAGTCCCACGCGACTGGGTCGGCAAGCCCTCGGCAGCGGCTTGCTGAAGCAAATCGCGGCGATCGGCGGCAGTGCCTTGGTGTTCGCTTTCGTCTTGTTTTTCGCGGCCCCGCGGCTGGACAGTTCCACGCGCCGCAATTATCAAGTCCGCCTGACCCGCGTCGTCGGCTTCAGCAGCCAGGTGACACTGAACGATCTGCAGTCGATCCTGGAGAGCACCGAGACGGTGATGCGTGTCAGTTTTCGGGATGCGATTAGCGGCGAGCCCTATCGCGTCTACGGCGAGCCTTATTTCCGCGGATCGCTGTTGACGGAATACCGCTTCGAGGACGGCAAGGCTCATTGGCGGCAGCCCAGCAACGCGGGGTTGGAAGCCCTCTTCGTGTCACCCATCGTCCGCTCCTATCGGCTCTTGGATGACCCTCCCGCCTATCGCGGATTGGTTCGACAGGACGTCATTCTACAGCCGCTCAGCGAGCAAGTCCTGTTCGCGATTTTCCCCGTCTTTGCCAGCCCGCAGACGCCGGACGACGTTCGTATTCATACCCATACGGAGCAGCTTTTTTGTCAGACCGGTCCGGAGGAACGCTCGCGAATGGAGTACCGCTATGCGGTCGTCACCACCGGACTGCTGGGAGGCGTCCAGTTGGACGTGACTCCGCTGTCCGGGCGAGTGACGCATCTGATGGACCCTGCGCTGCTGGAGTTTGACGCGGCGGAATTGCCGACGGTCAAGAAGATTGCCGACGAAATTGCCGCCCGACGGCGGGCGGCCAACTCCAGTCGCGCGGACGTCGCCCGGGCGATTCGCGATCATTTCCTCCGGCCCGATGCCTACAACTATACGCTGGAGCTTTCGAGAGTTCGCCGCCATCGAGACCTGGACCCCATTGAGGATTTCGTGGCCAACCATCGTTCCGGCCACTGCCAGTATTTCGCCAGCGCGCTGGTCATGATGCTTCGCAGCCAAGGCATCCCGGCTCGAATGGTGGTCGGTTTTCGCGGCGGCGAATACAATGCCTTGGGGGATTACTATCAAGTCCTGCAGCGCCACGCGCATGCTTGGGTCGAGGCGTACCTTCCGGCGGACGAAGCGCGGGCGGAATCGCCGCCGGACGCGCATCTCAGTCCCCTGGGCGGCTGGCTGCGACTGGACCCGACTCCCGGTTCCGATATCGATCGCGCGCGGCAATTGCAGCAGAGCTGGATGGACACCGTCGATGATGTGTTGGATTACGCCAGCACGGTTTGGACGGAATACATCCTTGGGCTGACCGCCAAACGGCAGCGCGAGGCGATTTACGAGCCGGTGGCCAACCGAACCGATCCGGAGACGTGGTCCGCCACGCTAGCGCGGCTCCGTGGCATCCGTCAGCGGTTGTTGCACTGGGTGCAGCGCGTGTCGATGCTGTTGGGGATCGTGTTGGCGATCGTTTTTTCAGCTGGTCTTGCGCTGTCCTGGCGGCGTTGGCGGCAAGGACCGCAGCCCGGCGTCGTGCCGTCGCGGTGGCCCTGGCTGCGAAACGGCGTTCTGTCCGCCGGACAACGATCCCCACCAGTGCCGACGGTGCAATTCTATCGACGGCTGGAAAAGGCGCTGAGCCTGCTGGGACTGACCCGTGGCTTGGGACAGACGCCGCGCGAACTAGCGTTTCAAGCGGGCCGGCGTCTGGCGGCCTTGCTGCCGCAGACAGCGGTCGCCGAACTGCCGGCCTCGATCGTCGAGGCGTTTTACTGCGCCCGGTTCGGCTCGGCCAAGTTTCCGGAGGAATCGGTCCGCGCCGTCGAAGCCCAGTTAATCCAGCTTGAACAGGCTGTGCAACAGTGTGATTGCACAAGCCCCACAACGGGCTAGACATGGGGCCGTTGACAACGGACTTGAGAGCTTGACCGGCTGCCGGGCCAGCGGTCAAGCAGCGATCGATCAACGGCCCGTTTCAGACAACCCGCCAAGACAACCTGCCAAGGGATGGTGCAGAACCTGAGGTGAAGGGTTAGAATGACCCCGGAGTCCGCTTCAGGGGGTCTTGCCGGTCGATCGGTGATCGGCATTCATTGTCGTATGAACGCGAGACCAAACCATGTGGGTAGAAGAGCTGGAAATCGAGAACGTCCGGTGTTTTGAGTCGCAGCGGCGACATTTTTCCCGTGGCGCGAATCCGCATCGCTGGGTGCCTGGTATATCTCGAATTTGCTCGTGTCCTGTTTTCCGAAACTCGCACCGCAAGAAACACGTGAGCCCACGAGAAGTATGAACCACGCACAATACGCCCAGCAGATCCTGGCTGTCTTGCCACAGACTCCGGCGACGCTGCCACCGGTCCGGATCGACGAATCGCGGCGAAACAACGCCGGCCGGTGCATGACGGCCCTGGCGTGTCATCGGTTGGGCCAAGGCGGCGAGCCGCCCCAACACTTGCGGCACACGACGTTCGAATGGCACGGCGGGGTGTTTGCGCTCCGCAACTCACGCATTACGGATCATCACTGGTCGACCGCTCAAAACACGGTGGTCGGACAATTTCACGAAATAGGCGTTGGTCGCCCTGTTGTCTACTTGCTGACCTACTGGGCTATCGAAGATCGTCTTCTGCACGCCTGGGCGCTGCCTGAAGACGTTGCCTTCGAAGCCTTCGCGAGGCTGCCCGCTCACAGTAGCGGCGACTCGAAATCTGTCGAGGTCGGCCTCGACAACCACCAGTTGAAAAACGCCCCCGACGCCCCGAGCTTCGCGCCCTACTACGTACAAACCTCCCTGACCGATGCCGAGGTAGCGAAGTTGATGGAAGCGATTAAGACGGACGACAACATCAAGCAGCAACGTTTGGCGGCGGGAGAAGAGGCAGCTGAAGAGGACCCCGAAGCTACGTCTACGGAACAGAATGCGGCCGATATCGAAGGAGAAGGGGAACCAAGTCCCGGGCTCACAGATCGGACGGTAGAGTTCTTGGAGGAACTCGTCGAGCACGCAGATGACGGCGCATGGCACGAGCGAAACAAACGACGATACGAACTCGTGCTGCGAGATCCCTGCCAGTCTATCGTCGACCAGCTTCGGACGCAGTATATCCAGCGATTGAGTCCCGCCGTAGCAAGCGGTAAGCGCCACCTGTCGATTTTGAAGAAGAACGATTACGGCAAGGGCGGCTACCATGATCACTACTGGTTCGCCTTCCATGACCCCGCCGCCGGGAGCAAAACGAAGTCCGTGCAGTTATTCCTGCGGTTCCTGGGCAACGAACGTGTCTGGCGCTACGGTCTGTCGATGGGGAACTACTGCGGTCCGTACACGGAGAGGTTACAGACCGTTTTCGCTAGCAATCGCCGCGCGGTTGCCGACTACGTACGGCACGCGCCGTCGGAAACGGTCGTGCGATTGTTTGCGGAGGACGTGAAGCAGGAAGCTATCCCGTCGAGTCTCGGCACGTGCTGGTCTTGGATGAGATCAATCGCTGCGATACGGCCGCCGTGTTGGGCGAACTGCTCCAGCTGTTGGAATACCGTAATACAACTGTTCCCTTGCTGTCCGGCCGCAGCTTCGTCTTTCCGGACAACCTGTTCATCATCGGCACCATGAACAGCGCCGACCGTTCGATCGGCCGCATGGACCTGGCGTTGCGGCGTCGGTTCTTGTGGCTCGCGCTGCATCCCCAGGCGGAGACGCTCGACCGTTGGCTGAAGCGGCCCGGCAACAATCCGCTGGGGTTTGAGGCGGCGGCATTGGTCCGCTGCAATGAACTACTGGCGGAACGTGGGATCCCGCCTGAACAGCAGATCGGCCATGCTCTGTTCATGCTGCAACGCAGGGCGGAGGACGACGAGGCATCGCCGAGTCTGGGCATTCCGCTGAGTAACAGGCAGCTCCCGCAGATCGTGCGGTTCAGCGTGCTACCCCTACGTGCGCGAACTGATGACGCTGCAGTTTGGCCAAGCGGACACGGAATTGGAGCAGCAGATCGGTGACTTGCTGCTGAAGTGTGTCTACGATCGGATCGCCATTTCGCCCCCGGAGCCCGTCGATGCCCCGCCTTCGGGATGACGAAATCCTGTGCTTCGAAGTCGGCAGCGACGACGCGCCGGCGTGGATCGGTTCGCGCCGCGAGCTGGGGGACGACTGGCCGGCGATTGAAAGACAAGCCGCACGGCGTGTGATTCAAGTCGATGTGTCCGGCGACGCGATCACCATTCGCGGCGCGACGCGGGTCGGTTTGGTCGTACTTCCCAGCGGCCGCCGCCTCGTGATGCGTTCAAAGGTTCCCAGCCTGAAGTTGCTGGAATGGCTCGCCTGGCGCTGACGCTCGATCGCCTGCCCGTCATGCTCCGCGACGTGCGCGACACGGACCGCCGGCGCCTAGCCCAGCTCCGCGAGCAGTGGGGATCTATCCGTCGCCATCTCGACGACCCGGCGGCCGCTATCACCGCGGCTCAATGGGCATGTCCCCCGGGCTACCGAGACGCTCTTCAGCTGGCGCGGCTCATCCTGGCCGGAGCAACGCTGGACCCGGATTCGCGCATGGGCGGCCAATCATTCACGCTACCTTTGGGTGCCGTATGGGAACGTGCCGTCCGGCGGATGTGCGATGATCTGGCAAACAGCACCGGCTGGCACCGCGTCAGCGATGCCGAACGCCTGCGGCGCTGGGATGATCCCGCGGGCCACCGCGATCGGACCCGCTGGCTGATCGCCGACGTGATGGTCCAGCGGGTCGGCTGGCGGTGGGTGCTCGACGCCAAGTACAAACGCGAGTTCGCCGACGAAAGCCGGGCCGACCGATTTCAGATGTGCGCCTACGCCGTAGCGTTCGACGCTGATCGCGTGACGTTGGTCTACCCCACCGCCGCCTCAAACGCTGTGACCCGCGAATTGCTGCGAACGACCGTGGGTGGCATGCCCCTGCTTATCGACTCGGTGGCCCTGCCCATGGCGACTGGCCCCAAAGCCTGCCTCGCCGCGTTAGGTTCCATCGCAGCCGGATTCGCCTGCGGGAACGAAACATGGCAGGGGAAGAAGGAGACGTGAATCATGTTGCCGATTTCCATCCAACCGGAATTCGTCGACAGAATCTTCGCTGGAAGAACGGGTCAAGGACGACGCCATCGAGCATCCTCGGCACGCTTGCCCGGGTCGCGCAGCTCGAATTGCTCCTGGACCTGTTTGCTCATGACGTCCTGAGCCGGGTTAACAACAATGAACAGCCCTACTCGCCAGGCGGCCACTCTTGCCCAACGGTTCACTCGTCTTCGTCTGGAGCTTTGCCTCGGTCTGCGGGAATGTACGGGATCAGTCCGTTCTGGAACGCCTGCACCTGAAGTTCTCGTGGGGCATACCGCAAGTCTATGATGAAGCCGTTGACCGAGGCCATCCAGACCCGCGGATTGTCCCCCAGCCTGCTCGGCAGGGTCCACTTCGGGTCCAACTGAAGAATCCTGAACATCGTCCGAATTTCTTTCAACTTGGCTGCCCCGGTGCTTTCCGCTATGCCGAAGGCTTCGTCGATGGAATAGAGTTTCATGTGAGGGGTCTGGCTCGGATCGTGAAGGAAGTTGGCCCAGCCAATGGTGCGGATGATGCCGCAGGCCCAGGCTTCCAACTTGCCCCGCAGCAGCGGTGACGGTCGTTTTCGTGCCAACGCCGCAGCCAGCTTGCGGCAGAGGTCGGCGTATTCCCCGTTCAGGTGCTCCCCACAGAACGCATCCGTCAATTCGACAAGGATGTTCATGACAGCCTTTGGGTCCGTCAGCCCACCAATGGCTGCTGACTTCTTCCTGGGGGCCTTCTTCTTGACTACGGAGGGTGCCGAGGCTTCCGGGAGCGACGTGATGATCCCATAGGTTTCCTTGGTCCGCTTGAAATCTGCGTTCAGCGATCTCTTAATACCGGGGCCAAAGGTGATTCGGTACGTGGACAGCAGTCCGTCGTAGATGATCCGCCCGTTGATCGGCAGCAGGACGCCCTTGACCAAGACTGGCAGGTACGCCCCGACCACTTCCTCGAAGGGGGTGGCGAGGGCCAATACCCCGTAGGCTTTCATTGGGGCCTCGGCCTTGAGGAACACGGCGTACTGCTTGAGGTAACGGAAGACGTAGAAGTCGCCGATCACGGCATGTTTCCAACTGGCAACGATGGCCAGGTCTTCGGCGGGGAATTGGGCCGGGTTCTCTTGCACGAACTGGTCGATCAGTTCGGGCTGGGCGTAAAGGGCATCCCGCACCTTCAATCTGATTTCCGGCGGCACCGACGTGAACTGCTCTGGGTCGGAAAACTGCCCTTGCACGACGTTCAGCTTGCCGTTGGCATACGAGCACAACGCTGCGTACAGCTTGTAGAACAGCATCCCTTCTCCGAATGACAGGTGCGTGGGCGGCATCCTCGGTTCCGGGACCGGCGGCGGTTCTTGCGTGGCCCGCAACCCAGCCACGGACGCTGGTGAGATCTGAAATCCCTGGGCGACCAGGGCTTCGGCGACCTCCCTGGGGGACGCGTCGGGATGCTCGGCAAGAAACTGTTTGATTGCCTGTGCTTTGCTGATTGGGGTACCCTTTACATCAGAGATTCCCGCCAGGACGATCGCATCGCGTTTGGCGGTGATGGTAGCTTCCTACGATAACTTCAACTCGAACATCGAGGAACCCTCGTTTCCGCTGTCCTTCTCGTACCATTTGGCCATCAGGAGCACCGCCCCATCGACCGCCGTGTAGCGGGTAAGCTCGATGGTCCACTGCGCCTCTGGGCGAAACATGCCGTAGTTGCCCTGGTAGGTAAGCCCGCCATCCTTGGAGTGTGCCAGCAAGTGATACCGGACCCCATTCTCGATCCAATCCAAAGCGATACGCTCCGGGGTGACAACCGCCTCAGCCACACGGTAGCTGGCTTTCCAGTTCGGGGCGTCATGTCGTGTCCCAGAAAGTCTCATGTCGGCGTTCGCTCAAATGATTAGCAGTCGATTGAGTACGACATCAGCCTCCGGTTGTCGTTGTCTCGGACAAAGACGACGATCTTGCCAGATCTCTGTGCCTGCTCGTATTGCTCAGCCCGCGTCAGCTGGGATTTCGGCGAAAGCTCGCTCTTAAAGCCCTCGTAGCCATAGGCGTAAATTCGTACTTCCTGGATGTATTCGTTTGCCTTTCGGCCTCCTTACTGCGATGGAGCGGGCTGAAGCGTCTGCCCGCTGCAGCACATGACTCCCATAATCCAGCCTTCCAGGTGGGCAGCTTCTCGATCCCTCTCCGTCATGGCGGGATCAAAATATCGGTCGTTTAGCGACCGTCGCCTCAGCCACCGGGCGATGGCGTAGGCGTCGTGCTGGTCCACCGTGCGGCCGTCAGCAAGATACCATCTCCGCAGCATTGATGGGAAGCCCCTCGGCGATCAACGATTTCCCATGCCGCACCTTTCATTCGTCGAACGGCCAGAAGTGGACCTTCTTCCCGACTGCCTGCCGAATCCGGTACAGCCACGGACTCCCGGCGTGGGTGGACTTCGCCACCTGCCCCTGCACATCGAACTGGAAGTTGCTGTTGGCCGAGGGTCTCGCCACGCAAGACGGACAATCCCGCCAAAGCTGTTCCACTTGCCAACAACGTGCGTCGGTTGATCTGCATTCTGGTTCGCTCCTACAGCGGTAAAGTCGTTTGATTTTCGCACGGGCTCCTAGCCGCCGGGTTTGTGGACCGTCCAGAACCGATGGCTAGCGCCGTTCCGCTCACTTTTCCTTGCACGATGGTCAAACTCGGCGTCCGGGAAACGTCGTTGCCCCGTTCACTCCAGGCCCGCGAAAACGCCATCGAGCTTGTCCACCGCGATCTCCGGTTCCGGTCTTTCGTCGGACGGGCGGGTGAAGCGGCTGTCAAGTTTCACGGTGTCGGCGAAGAACCCGCCGTTACGCAGGAAAAAGTCGTTGCCGACCACGCCGCCGGCGTAGTCGAGCCGGTAGCCGCGGCGGGCGATGTCGTCGCCGGTGAAGCGGGCTTCGCGGATCGGATGCCATTTGCCGTCGATGTCGCGCGCCCACTGGTTGCCATAGTGGCCTTGGCGCTCGATCCAGCCATTGCGGTCGGAGAAGTTTTCCAGAAACGAATGAATGCCGGTCAGGTGCTTGTCGGTTTTGGGCCGGCGGAAGCTGGCGATCAATTGCCATTCTTCCGTCGCAGGCGAGTGGAACCAAGCGGTGTAGATGGTATTCCCTTTTCCGTCCGGTTTGGCCCGGTTGAGGAAGCGATAGGTGTCGCCGGAACGCCACGGATAGACCAGAAAACTCTGCCCCCCCGAGCCCTCGTTGCCGAATTCGCCGATACGGATGCCCTCGCCCTTGGCCAGCGCCACCACGCGCTGGTCCTCCGGAATGTCCCGCGGGTTGTCGGTGCGGAAGGGACTCCAGACCGAAAACAAAATGCGGCGTTCCGTGGGACCGTTGACCTGGATGCCGAAATAGCCTTCGCCGAAACCGTTCGCCATGAAGAACGAGCCGATGGGATCTTTGCCGTCGGGCACGGTGAGTTCACTGTAGAACCATTCCATGGTGCGTGCCTCGGGCATCCGGAAGCTGAGATGGACCGACGGGCCGCGGCGTCCCCAATAGAACCGGTTCGCCTCGTTGTCCTTTACGCAGGACAGCATCAGTTCGGGCGTGGCGGAGGTGATTTCCAGATCGCTCGCCTCCGCGAACACGGACCCGGTCTTCGCGATGCCCTGCAAGTCCACTCGGACGTACCCGGCTCGCTCGACCCGGATGCTGCCTAGCGGGAACGCCGCCGGCTCGGCACCCTTGAGATCGGCCGTAAAGGTCTTGCCCGCCGCAGTCGCGCGGATTCTCGATTCGCCCTGCACCAGGGCGCGCAAGGCGATCTGCAAATCCGCCGGCCGATCGACGCGGAAGAAGCAGGAAATAACCGTCTCCGGCCGGTCCCAGCGCCAACCGCCGCGGACGCCCGGTCCGGCCTCCCCGCCGGTCGAGAAGGCATTACCGCCCATGGGAACGGTCCACTGCGAGATCCCCTGGTCGGCGCCATCAACGGGCATCCCGGCCAAGCCCGCTGCAACGCCGAGAACAACGAGCCAACAACGCATGAAGATCCTCTTTGTGATAACGACATGGTTCATGTTCTTGCCTGCCCAGTGTATGAGATCGCCGTTCGTATCCGTTGGAGCATTGTAGCGGAGGTTAGGATTTCGTCACACACCGGGAAAGGCCGGAAGAATGGGCAAGCCGAGGAAGACCGGGACGGCGACGTGCTGTCCGCCCGCACCTTGACCGCCGACCAGGAAGCGGTGGCCAAGGCTCTCAGCCGCAATAAGGCGAAAACGCCGCCTCCTTGGCTCAAAAAAATAGTGAGATTTCCTCAGCGCCGTGACGGCAGGCCGTGCTCGCCGGACGGGATCCGAGGCCGTGAATGCTCGGCTCATCAGGCCGTCCTCCCCCTCCCCAAACGGTGGCGGGCGAGCTATGCTGGCGCGATGTGGGGCCGGAGATCGTGTCAGAAACCGTGGTGCGCCGACCATCGGTGCCCGGCGAGAACCGCGGCAGGAAGGAGAAAAACAGGGGCAAACTTGCGCCAGACGTCTCCGAAAACCTGCTTAGGATAAAGTGCCGTTTCGCAGGTGCGATCACCCTGCACAAGGCGCGAATCCGTGCGGAGAGATGGAGAAGAAGCGGTGGTGAAGACGATGCCGACGACTGTTTGGAACGACGAAGAACACGACTTGCTGGATGGCCTCATTCAGCGTTTGGAACAGGCTTGGCAAACGGCCGGGACGGCGGATCTGGCCCAGTTCGTTCCGCCGCCGGGTCATCCAACCCGCCAGACGGCGCTGGTTGCGCTGATTCAAACCGACCAGGAGCTATGTTGGCAGCATGGCCGGACCAAGACGGTCGGGGACTATCTGGCGGAGTGGCCCGAGTTGCGGGAGCAGGGGGATTGCGTGGGCACGCTGACCGCGTCGGAAGCAAGGCTGCGGCTGGAATCGCGGCTGGGCCGTTACGAGATTCGCGGAGAAATGGGACGCGGCGGGATGGGGACAGTGTACCGGGCGTTCGACAAACAGCTGGAACGCGACGTGGCGCTCAAGATACCCAATTGCGATCCGCACCGGGAACCGGCGGTGGTCGAGCGGTTCCTGCACGAAGGGAAAGCAGCCGCCCGGATCCAGCATCCCAACGTCTGTCCCATCTACGATGCCGGATGTATCGAGGGAACCTATTTCTTGGTGATGGCGCTGATCGCGGGCGACTCCCTGGCCCACTGGATGCACGATCGCCGGCCGTCGCCGGAGGAAGCGGCCCAACTGATCCGCCGCCTCGCACTTGCGCTGCAGGCGGTCCACGAGCAAGGGATTGTGCATCGCGACATCAAGCCTTCGAACGTGATGGTCACGCCGCAGGGCGAACCGCTGTTGATGGATTTTGGCCTCGCGCGGCAACTGGACGGCCCCGGCGGCTGGACCTCGCCTGGCGCACTGGTGGGGACGGTTCCCTACATGTCCCCCGAGCAGGTCAATGGCGCGCGGGTCGACCATCGCAGCGATGTGTACAGTCTGGGTGTCGTCCTGTATCAACTGCTGACCGGCGAGCTTCCGTTTCAAGGCACCCTGACCGACATCCTGTTGGGCATTGGCTATGTCCAGCCGGTGAAGCCCAGCCGTTTGCAGCCGGGGGTGAATTCGGATCTGGAGAGCGTGTGCTTGCGGGCGATGGCCAAGAAGCCGGAGGAGCGGTATCCGTCGGCGGCAGAACTGGCGACGGCACTCGAAGCTTGCTCGACTCCGCACACCGCCGTTGTCCCGCGGGCTCGGCGGCGGCCGGTCGCCGTCCGATGGGGCATACTCACGGCGGTGGCGGCAGTGGCCATCCTGTCCGTCGTCTGGAGCCGATCCGCGAGCCGTCCGGATTTGGTGGCCGAGCCGCTGCCCGTGACGGACGAGGACGGCTCTCCCTTGCCGCGGGAACTCCGCTTCGAGTTTCATCTGCAGCGAAAGGACGAGACCGTCAGCTGGCAGCAGCTGAACGCCCAGGCTTTGCCGTTGCGGGACGGGGACCGGGTCCAGCTCCGCGCGAGTCTGGCCCGCGAAGCATTCATCTACGTGTATTGGTTTGACCATGCGGGCAAGCCGCAGCGATTGTATCCGCCGCGGGACATCCCACTTGCCGGCCACCGCAAGTCGCGTGAAGTCCGGGTGCCGCCGGATGCCGGCGCGGGGGCCGGCACGAAATGGCTGCAGTTGCAGGACATGCGAGGCGCCGAGACGGTTTTGGTAGGCGTGGCCGGCACGCCGCGCACCGCCGAAGACCTGCGGCAGATCGAAACGACGTATCAACAGGTCCCTGTGCGTCTGGTCCCCGGTCCGCGTTTGGAGCCGGTCGCGTATCCGCCGTTGGCCGAGCGTCGGGAACGCGGGGTCGGTGAGATTGTGGACAGCCCGAAGGATGGCGAAAATCCGCTGCGGACGTTCGAGTCGGTGCTGCGGCAGCATTTCGACGAATACCAGGGGTGGGTCGTGGTCAACGAGTGAATTCTCGGATCGCGTTTCTGGAAACCCGCCTGATGTTGGATTATGCTGGTCTGCGATGAGAGTGGGTGCCGGAGTTTCCTCAATTCTGTGGGACGGGCGTCGACGAGATGGGATCGCGAGGGGGACGAACACGAATGCGCCGTGGGCGCCGCTTGTGCTTCGAGCGGTTGGAAGACCGTTCGTTGCTGGCCGCCCTCGATCTGGCCGCGATCGGCGGCTACGTGTTCCAGGACGCCGACGGAAACGGGTTCACGCCCGGCGAACAGGTCGTGGGGGCGGCGTTAGACCTGTACCGCGACGTCAACGCCAACGGGGTGCTGGACGCGGGAGACGGGGCGGCGATCCGCAGCGCGACCGCCAATGCCGACGGTCGATACCGCTTCGAGCGTCTGACCGCCGGGGACTACTTTGTCCAGCAGCCGGCGCAGACCGTCGGCGCGGTCAGCTTGGCCCAAATGACCAGCAGCCGGATCACGATCAGCGGCGCCGACGTTCAGGGTACGCCCGGACGGATCATCGACGGATTCGCGACCTCGCAAACCGTCACGGCCGCGATGCCCGTGGGCACCACCAACGCCTCGGCCTTGGCCGCGGACGAAGCGTTGGGCGGCGAACGCGACATTTCGGCGACGCTGGTTGCCGGGGGCATCGGGGATTCCGTCACGTTGTCCGTCGGTTCGGGAATTCTTGCGATCGACTCCGGCTTCAGCGCCCGCGGCCGGTATCAAGTCGTCTGGGACAGCGTGGACAAGAACGCCTTGGTCTTGAATTCTACCGGATTGCGCGTCAACGGCAGCGGAGTCGATCTGACCGAAGACGGCGTCTACTCGTTTTTCGAATTGGCCGGCGCGGCGGACAGGCCCGGGGGCACTGCAAAGGTTATCGTCTACACCGACGCAGGCAACTACTCGCAAGCCACGGTATCGCTGAGCGCCGGTGGTTCGGAAAGCGTGCTGTTGTCGTTGGCTTCGGACTTTGCTCCCGTCGGCGGCGCGGGGGCCGATTTCACCAACGTCGGTGCCGTGGAACTGCTGGTGGAGACCGATGTGATCGCCCTGGACGTCCAGTTCACGGACTTCCGCATGGTGGGCACGAAGACCTTTCCCGCCCACTTCAGCAATCAGCCGACCGCCGACCTGTCGCTGGCCATGACCACCAGCTTTCCCAACGTTGACGTCGGCCAGACCACTTCCTTTACGCTGAACCTGCTGAACTCCGGCCCCGACACGGCGACCAACGTGGTGGTGACCGATCGTCTGCCCATCGGGCTGGTCTTCGTCAGCGCGACGCCGACACAGGGTTCCTACGATCCCGCCACCGGTCTGTGGACGGTGGGCACCGTGCCGGCCGGGACCACCGCCATCATGCAGGTCACCGCCATCGTCACCGGCACGACGGCCATCACCAACACCGCCGAGGTCACGGCTGCGGACCAGCGGGATCCGGATTCCACGCCGAACAACAACAATCCGGCGGAGGACGACGAGGACAGCGTGACGATCACGCCGCAGGTGGCCGACTTGTCGCTGGCGATGACGGTCGACAACCCCCAAGTGACCGTGGGCCAGCCGGTGACGTTCACGCTGAACGTCAACAACGCCGGCCCCGCCACGGCGACGAACGTGCGGGTGACGGACCAATTGCCGCAGGGGCTGACCTTTCTCAGGGCGACTCCGGCGGGCGTCTACAACAGCGCCAACGGCGTCTGGACCGTGGGCACGCTGGGCAACGGTGCCAGTGCCAGCTTGCAGATCACGGCCAGGGTCGAGAGCACGACTCCTATCACCAACACCGCCGAGGTCACGGCCTCGGATCAGCACGATCCGGACTCGACCCCCGGCAACGGCATTCCCACCGAGGATGATCAAGCTGAGGCCGACTTGCCGCCGGCGCTCCCCCCCGTGATCACCGTCAGTCTCGACAACCAGACGCCACGCACCAACGACGTGCTCTTGGCGACGGCCACCAAGTCAGGGACCGAAGGACGTTCGATAACCCTGACTTTCGTGTGGACGGTCAACGGCGTCGAGCGGCGGACCTACACCTCCGACACCGCCTTGACGGATGCTTTCGACCTTGGCATTGCGGGCCACGGCAATCGGGGCGACACCATTACCGTCAAGGTCACGCCAACGGACGGAAACAGCGACGGCGCCGCCGCAACCGCAATCGCCACCGTGACGAACTCCGCGCCCCTGCTGGCCACGATCGGAACCAAGTCGGTGGACGAATTGACGTCCTTGCAGTTTGCGGTTTCGGCCACAGATGCGGACTTTCCGGGCGATGCCTTGATCTACATCGCCGCAGACCTGCCGCCGGGGGCGACGTTCGATCCGGCCACGGGCGTATTCGCCTGGACGCCGACGGAGTCGCAGCAGGGTCAGTACGTCGTCACGTTCACGGCGACGGACGACGGCACGCCGCGCCTAGCCGACTCCGAGGCGGTGACGATCACGGTGCGGGAGGTGAACGCCGCGCCGGCGCTGGCGCCG
>Ga0351962_1155_pt1 | contig 16819 bp, 16 predicted proteins | sample TotcelT113001N13_FD_205805 | JGI IMG/M metagenome (GOLD analysis project Ga0351962, IMG submission 205805) | Enriched cells from coal bed in the Powder River Basin, Montana, United States - Total cells T11 rep3 HSBNCT.T11.300.1.N13 ...
AGAATGTTGGCTGACATCAAAAACCACATCTCCGGCGCCAACCTCATGCTCGAATGCCTCTTGGGCTCGAACCAATCGTCCGATATACTGTGCCACGGAATCGCCGTTGAGATTGGTGCCGCGAGTAAACAAAGACAAGTGTCGGCACCGCTGCAACGTAGTAGCTGTATATTGCAGCCCCCTGGATTCCTCGACACACATAGAACATCCAGAGCATAATCACGCCAAATACAATCAGTTCAGATGCCGACGGCTGCCCCTGCTTCGGGATAATGCGGTCGATCAGGAACGCCGCGCCCCCAAACAGGACTGCACCGATCACGACGAAGACTGCACCGCCCATACAATAGAAATCTCCAATCATCGACCACGAGACGTAATGGAACTTTACACCCTGGTACATATCGGCCGTGATTGTTGGCTTCGACGACCACCACGTTCTAGGGATTGGATGACAAATGACATACAGCGCATACTTGTCCCACGACACAACAGTCTCTCCCGTTGGTCGTGCCTCCACAAGTTGAACAAGAATCGGTAGAGAGTCATCACTCAGGTACTGAGACGCGTCGGAACGACCAGCCTCCCGTTCCGATGCTAATAGTGTTGAAGCTCGTGAATAGCCGAAGGAACGGCTGTACACCATTGCCTTGGCCACCGGCCCGGCAACCGCAAGAATAGCAATCCCCACCGCAATAGTCCAAACCAACGGAGGACGCCGCCAATACCACCAAAACAGGAAAACTCCAACAATCTGCATCATTAGCCCGGCTCGACTTCCGTCAAAGAAGCGAAGCATTAGCCCAATGGCCAGAATCGGACCAAGAGCGAACCAACTTCCTATGGAGCGAAGGCTGACCAGTCCGACCCCAAGAATTAGCGGTCCCATGAATAGCAAATGCCGCATTAGGCCGAACCAAGCTGACCCCCGGACCCACGGACGATTCCATCGTGTACTCAATAATGCTTGTTGCCACGTTTGCAGGTCAAAATCGCATGCGGCAACTTGAATGCACAACTCTGCGCATACCGTTACAGCTCCAACCACCGCAAGGTGTCCGAAGGTAAGTTGGCAGTAGAAGTAACGCCTACCTCCAGAACCAGAAGACAAGAAATGTGCCGCAATAATACTTACTGCCGTCGCAATGGCCAGAAAGAGAAGGATGTATCCAACAGCCATACCCACTGCGGACGGCGAGCGGTGCTGCAATGAGTCACTGAACCCAGTCGGGGTGAGCGCACTCAACAACAACTGGTAACTAACAATTGCGGTGAGGCATACGTGAACCTGACACAGACTCATAAGTGATCGTCCGGCAACTGCTATGAGACAGGCGACGAAACACAACATCCACCCCAGAATCACTGCCTGAATAACCACTAGACTTGGCTGTGAGATCGAAAACAGTAGCGTCGATGCGATCAGCGTGATACCGGAGAAGAACAAGTATATCCCGCCAACGTGCCCCCCGGGGGCATCAGGGGAATTGGCGTGGGGTATTGAAACAGATCTGTACATCGATCGCGGCCTCGTTGTGCCTCGCGTCTCAACGCGCGCCAGGCGTAGTGATGCTGCCCGCTGGTACGCGAGCCATCCTGTCTAAAGAAAACACTTAACTGATGTTTTTCAACGCGCTTATTGTCCTGAACACAACTGCTGCAGCGGCCGCTAGTTGCCGTCGCTGTTCGAACTGTCAACAGCCCTGAAGATTGTTAATTCCGGAACTTGCCGACGATTCTAGCCAAGGCGGGACGTCGACCGACAAAGCGGCGTAACGCGCGCCGCCAACTGCCCGGAAGCAGTGCATATCGGCCCTTCGCGGTCCCCTGGAAAGCCGGCAGAGGGCCAGGAAAGCGAGTGGCGCTAAATGGGGTAGTTGCCAGATTCTCAAAAAGAGTTGAATAGTCTGCGGCCATTCTTTCGCTCGAAAACAACATGCGAGCGCTTTCACACGCCGCAAGCGACATCCTTTCTAATTTCCCTCGATCCTTATGCAACTCGCCCATTTTTGCTGCAAATCCTCGAAAGTCGCCAAACTCAACAAGCTGTCCGTTGTAGCCGCTTTGAATAATCTCTTGTGGCCCCCCCGGCATGTCATAGGCGAAGGGCACACATCCCATTGCCATCGCTTCAATGACTATCATCCCAAAAGCCTCTCGACGGCTCGGTACCAAGAGAATGTCATGACGTGAAAACAAAGAAAAGCACTCATCGCGCGAGATTCGCCCCACCCATGTGACTGGTCCGCCGGTTGAAAGGCACGCGAAAGTCCTCCGTAACTCGGCATCATCTCCACCAGCAACTGTTAGTTCAACCGGAATTCTCAATTTCGATAGGTATTTAAGAACTCTCGGAATATCGGTGATTCCTTTCAGAAGTGGGTCCATGTTACCGACATAAAGGAGCGAAAGATGTCCTGGATCGAAGGAACGCGGTATCACTTCTGGGTAATCACACCCGTTATACACCGTCGTAAGTATTCCCCTGTAATCCCGCGTTTTCCGCGCTAGGACCCGTTCAATGTGGCGCGCAACTGTAACGATCGCGTCCAGACTGTGGCGAAAGCGGATTATCGACCGGACGTAACGATTTCCATCGTCATGAACAACTACAATTAACTTCGTTCGTGTTGGTACGTATGGCCAGTAGGGCTCCAATTCTGAGCTGTCGTTCATCAGCAGGATGTCATGCGGATTGTTTTGAAGCCAGCCGTGAAATCCGGGGAGCGCCCCTGGCGAAGCAACGGGCAATTCGAGAGAGACAAGCTTGATCCCTGCCGGCGGAGACGAGGCGACATGACACCAGTGTGCAGCGATCAGACTGACTTCATGGCTGGTTTGTCGTGCGAGAGCTTGGGCTGCCGCGACACAAACAGTACTGACGCCACCGGCGGGAATTCCAGGGATAACCCAGGCGACTTTCATGTCATGTCACCGAGACAAGCTTTCGATGAGGTTCAGCATCTCAGTAGCGCGCTGCTCCCAAGTATTGTTTCTCGCGAGTTCCCAGCGATACTCGCAGGCTTCCCTACTCGTGTCCAAGCTCAAAGCGATTTCAATGGCCTCTGCGAACTCGTCCGGCGTGTCGCCGAATCGAATCGCGTTTGCGAAGTACTTGAGCTGATCGCAAACGCTGGTGGCGACTATAGGACGAGATGCAGCAAGGTAATCAAACAAGCGCCAGGGTGAACATGTGGGTCTGTTTCCGCTGTTTTCATAAGGTAGCAGGCAGACGTCCATGGCTCGAACGTAGCGGCCAAGGTCAGTATATGGCCGGCTGCCCGCAAACCAGACATGAGGACAATGGCGAAGAGCGTTAAGGTGTTCTCGTTCACTGGGATCAACCGGGTTGTCAACGGGACCGACCAAAAGGAAAGAGACGTTGGGCAATCGGTCGGCGGCACCACGCAGGAGAGCGAAGTTGGTTCCGGCCCCTAGTCGGCCGACGAGTCCCACCACTGGCCTCGTGAGCCGGGATGGTATATCGGACGGCAAGTTGGCAGGAATTGTCAGGGCGCGGGCCGGAATATTCGTTGCGTGCGTAGCGCCGCGTGAGACATGGAGCTTTGCGGCATGTTCCGGCTGTTCGCGCCGAAAGCGATCTCTTACGGCTTCCGCGGCACAGAAGACGATGTCCACGCGCTGCACAATTTCTTCCTCTAATTCACGGATGAAAGAAGAGGACCAATTCGCGTACGGACGATAATCATCACCCATGTAATAGACGGTTGTAACTCTTGGGTGCAAGCTATCCAGCACAGGTAAGTGGTGTGGTAATGCGAGAACCACGGTTCCCATGCGGCCCTCCAAGTGTTTCAACGCTTGTTCTCCCAGTTTCGCCTGTCGCCTGACGAAGAACTTCCATGGATGTACTCGGCTGCGTCGCGCCCATCCCGGCGGAAAACCGAGATGTAGCCGATAGTACTGCGCGTCCCGGTGCTCTAAGCGGCTCGGCAACAAGGGGCGGTTTCGGTGCTTCCAGAGTGAAGTCCACTCGGCCGGGAAGGTGCCGACTACGGTCCGCAACGCCCCGAGGGCCTGAAACGGAACCTCGCACCAAAGCAGCCTCGTATCACACACAAGAATTCCCGATTCGTTTGTCAATGGTCATGCTCTCGCTTATAACTGTTATTGAAGCTGAAAGTGTAACTCGTTAGGCAACCGCCGGCGGTTTGTCGGCCTCCCAGTACTGAGACCACTCTGGAGCAGCGTGCGGAAAACGCGCTGGATGGGAATCGAAGACACCGTATTTTGATTTCGGGTCACGATAGGTCGACTTAAGTATTCCAGAGAATCCCGTATCTTTAAGAGCGCTAAGAAGAGCGTGTTCTGTATAAATGAAGCGGTGTCCGTGTTCATAAAAGATGGCGTTGAGTTGCCGTACTTTTTGGACGTCTTGAAGGGCCTGGGATGACAAGTAGTCAAAACTGGGCGTCGTGATCCGAAGGGTTCCGCCTGGTCGCAAGATACGAAAACACTCTCGTAGCATCGTCTGTCCTTGATACTCATCCACGTGTTCGATTGTCTCCTCGGAGTAGACGACGTCTAACGATGCATTCGGAAATGGTAAAGGGCGCGTGATATCTACGAAGATGTCGCTACGAGGATCTACGTCGGCGGCGAGCCAGCGATCCGACAAGACGTTTCCGCCGCCAAGATTGACTACATGCGGCCCCGAAGACGCGAGCCATCTTCTCAGGTAGCCTCGCGTGACTATCGGACCAACGAGGCCCCAAAAGCGGGTTGAGCGTCTTCCGAGAAGGCTGCACAGGCCGTGCAGCAACCCGTATCGTTGCGTGTAATACCGAAGTTTCCTCAAATTACCTGCCACCGGAGGCTTGAGAATGCACGCTAGTGCGTCACAGAAGTCGTCTACTTGATCAAACTGTGATGTATCCCCCATTTCGTTTCCTTTTCCATCGGTCCGGTTGCTTTCGACTCCGTGATAAGGACGCAACAGCGAGCGAAAAGCAAGTTGCCCTTCGTGTATCTGCGTCTGTTGAACAATGTTCTAAAGCCGACGCTTTTCGGACCGCCTGCTCCGCTTATGGCGTACTACCACGTCATTTCGCGACGCGTTGTATTGTGTCTGCCATGTCTCAAGCGACTCGTTAGTGTGCGTGCTGCGTAGCGGATTGTGCGGAAGGCTTGCAGGGACAGCGATACCATCCAGTGCGCAAAGGGACTGGTCGTTCCCCAGCACAGGAATCGTTCGCGCAGTCGCGTGCTTCCGCGTTCCTCCGCGAGCATATCGAGAATGGAACGAGCTGTTGCTACGTCCCCTCCGCGAAACGCGCAATGCAACAGCGCCCAATCGAGGTGAGCACAAGCGCAAAAGGCGCGGCGTTGCGCCGCTTCGTCGGGAAGGAACTTCTTCACATAATGAGTGCGCACGTCGTGACATGAGATCAGGAACCGCAACTGTCGGGCGGCATCGCGCGAGCGTGAGGCCGATTCCGGAAGAGCATGGATCGTCGCGAGCGGTTCGTCAATGTAGTGGAATCGGGTTCGTTTGGAAAGCTCCATCCACAGTGAAGTATCCCCCAGGAGGAAGCGGTCTGTCTGAAACTCAAGGCGATTTTCCGCAAGGATTTGATTGACTAGGCTACTCCGAGTGCATATCGTACAGGTCCAGATTTTGTATTTGCCTGTCAGGATTTGCAGAAAGAGTTGTTCTGGCGTATCGTCGTGCATGCACCCAGCTACGCGATGCGCTCGCTCGGTGCGTTTTCGCGTGTTGAGGTTCAGGATATTTACGTCGGAATGCACGAAGCCAATCTCGGGATTTGTCTCGAGAGTATCTACTTGACGTTGGAGTTTGGTTTGATCGTGCCAATAGTCGTCGCCTTCGCACAAAGCGTTGTACTTTCCTCGGCATACCCGGTGTGCACGCAGCCCATTTCTTCGACTTCCAACATTGCCGTTCGATGTGACAACGCGAATGATGTCGGGATGGCGCTGTTGATACCGCATGACAATCTGGCGTGTGGCATCTGTAGAACAGTCTTCTCCAATCACCAGTTCCATTGGAAACTGCACGCGTTGCGTCAGAACACCCTCGATAGCTTTTGCAATATAGGGGGCATGGTTATAGGTACTCATTCGAACACTAACGAGTGGGCTCTTGGCGAGAACTGCCGTGTCGCTGATCTCGGTGCAGGGAATGCTGTCGATGTCGATGATCGGCCATTCTTTCTCAGGCTTCTCAGGGAAAGCCGCGAGCGGATCGCGGATACTGCGGGGTGGTTGATGAGTCATGCAATTGACCTGTTGTCTGGGGCATTGCTTGCTAGAGATTCAACCCCGGCATGCTCGCTTCTTGCCTTGACGCGTCTTTGATTTACTAAGGTCATATGTGCCAGTCGACTAGTACTTCACTCGCAGTAGTTACCTTTTATGTTGGCGTCATCCAACCGAGGCGAGCGCGGACGGTCGACCAGGCCTCTGTGAAGGCTGGTATGTTGAAAACCGCGCAGAGGGTCATGTAGATCAGAGCCCCGCTGAGCACTTGAGCAGCGAGAAGAGCGGCGTAGTTGGGGAACGGAAGCGCCTGGATGGAAAAGACACCCGCGGCCATGATTCCGGTTGTGCCCAAGTAGGGCAGGACATCGACAAGTTGGTGACGAAGAGGATAGGCGATGAGCACCCCCGTGTAGTACGCATTAAAGATCAGGTTCAGGCAGGACACCAAGATTCCTCCTGCGATCAGCGCAGGGATGCCCCAGCGGTGCATCACCACGATATTCACGACGACGAGTACCTTCTTCATTAGGCTCACTCTGAAGTACAAGTCTGATCGTCCGCGAGCTAGGAGCATGTTGAGGTTGATCAAGTGCAATGGGTACAGGAGGCCGCCGATGCTCAGCAATTGCACATAAGGGATGCTCGCAGCCCACCGCTCACCGAGCAGCAGCAGCACGAGCGGGCGGGCGGTCAAGGCTAGTCCAGCCATCATCGGGAAGTTGACCATGACTAATGTGGTCACCGCCTTGTGCATGGCTCGCCGCAGTCGACGGACGTCATCGCCAATCGCGGCGAAAACCGGGAAAGTAACCCGTCCCACGCCTCCTGCCAACGAAACCATCGGAGCGTTTCGCAGTGTATCGGCACGAGTGTAGAAGCCCAGGTCGGCGGCGCTAAAGAGCTTGCCGATGGTGATGAGGTAGATGTTCTCGAAGATGGTGTCGAGGAGGCCGGAGGCGAGTAATCGCGATCCGTAAGAAAACATGCTGCGCAGGGGCTGAACGCTAAACACCAGGGAAGGCCGCCAAGAGTTGAAACCCCACAGCAGGGCTACCTGCACCAAGCTAGCCGAAAGACTCTGTGCGGCCAGACTCCATACTCCGAACCCTTGAAAGGCCAGTGTTATCCCGATCGCGCCGGAAAACGTGGTCCCGATGAGACTGACTTTCGCTTGGGTCTTGAAGTCAATTCGTTTGACCATCAAGGTGCGCTGCACCAAACCGAACGAATTGATCACAATGTTCAGCGACAGCACCCTGGTGAGTGGTGTCAGCAGCGTCTGGTCGTAAAACGCGGCAATCGCAGGCGCGGCCAAACATAGCAGGCCGGCAGCGATTAGAGCGACGGCGATATTAAAGTAGAAGATTGAGCATTGATCGACTTGGGTAACGTCTTTCTTCTGAACCAGTGCTGAGCCGAATCCGCTGTCGACGAAGGATTGAGCCACCGCCGTGAAGATCGTCAGCATGGCGATCAACCCGAACTGCTCGGGCAGGAGCAACCGAGCCATAACGATGGTGATCACCAATGTCATCAAACGCACCGACACAATCTCCACAAAGCTCCATGAGAGAGCATGCAGGGTTCTATGTCGCAAATTGTCACTCATTGACGGAGACGTTCATGTCGATCAGTGCTCGGTGCTTGGTGCGGCGTTCAGGAACGACTCTTCACTCTGCATTTCGCACTGCGAGGGCAGCGTTTTGAACGATCGCACCTCGCGACTTCAGTCCGTTGCAAACCGGGTGACCGGTAAAAGCACCGCTCCCGTCAGTCACAGAAGCGGTGCCGTCAGCAGAAATCGCCAGCGTTCGTTGGCTTTTAGGCACTGGGTCAGTTCGGCCAAGTGCCAGAGTTCTCCCCGGTGGACGCCCAACTTGAACAAGCAGAGTTCGTGCTGCGGAAGACCGGTGCCTCGGTGGTCTTCGGGTAACGGTTTGGCTACAGCTTTCGACGGCTAGGTTATCCGAGGTGATCGCGACCACGCCGATGGCGACGATCCAGTTCAGTAGCGGATTGTCGTGTCCGTCGAGGAGTGCGCACGAGGTGTTCAAACACTTATCCGGTTGGCCCGTCATCCGCAGGAGCATGCGCTACAACGCAGTCCATAGAAACCGCAAGTCACGATGTCGGGCAGGCCATGCGCAATTGCGATTACGGGCCGCCCGGGCGATCGGATTGCGTTTCTGCGGGATCGTGCTGTTGCCCACGCGGCTTGCAGGCTGTTGGTTCAAGATCCACCGACGCTTCGGACCCCCTGGTATGCTCGCTTCAGCGTGTTTTTACCATCGGGCATGCGTGAGGGTGAAGACTGTCTTGAGTCCGCGTTCCTCTTGCATTTTCGTGGATCTAACCCACCGATTCGGCGGGCGAGCCAGAATGGAAGACCATGTGTGAAAGTTAGTACTCAAGGTCACGATAAGAAATGAGCTTAAACTTTGGAATCAGGTCGTGAATCCGTCGCCGTTCAATCAGTCGGTTCTCTTCGGCAAAGTATGAAAGATAGTCGCTACCCGGGTGAGCAACCACTTCAAAAACCCCTCGCTTCGGGCACCTGCTCCCAGTCGACAAGTATCTGCAGAGCGATAGGTAAGAAAACACATGATTTACGGTCATAGTGCGGGGGGGGAATAGCTTTCAAAAGGCAATTCCAAATTAGATTTGACACCTGCCTATCGAGGGGCGGCATTTTTTTTTCGAGGGAAGAATTGAAGAATCCGTAGAAAGTGATGGGTTTAACATCTCTGATTCTGATACGCTTAATGCCGAACTGCTTCTGAAGCCTCTTGATGATGGGCATGAATCGGTAATAATAGTGGACATGATTATGGCCATCAATGTGAGTTATTGAGATCTTGCAATCATAGAGCTTTGTTAACTGAAGACGCCACTCTTCATAGACGGCTTCGCTGGTTGAACGGTCAAAGCTCAATCGAGACGAGGAGTTCCATTTCGCGGCCCCAGTGAAACAACCGTTCTCGTCAGTAATTCCCGCATCGACGAGGACTGGAGACCTCGACAGACTCGAGAATTGTGTCAAGTTCAGGTGGGCACCGATGGATAGATCGTCGCAATCACGCACTACCTTCAATGCGTCTTCGAAGCCAGGCCCGTTCGGGAGAAGGCTCGCTGAAGAAATGAGACCGTCGCAAGCATAGCGACGAATTGCACCGTTGATTGGGAGGCTCTCTCCGAGGTCGTCGGCGTTAACTATGATTTTTAAATCGCAACCAGTTTTCTTACATGTATTAGTCATACGCACATACTGCGACAGCCCGATAAAAGGGCCGCGACTGCTTGTTTCGTCTTTCATTGCGCTGATCAAAAATTTACTACTTTGCTGAAACAAGTATGGCGGGAATGGGAAAGAGATTTGTTTCTGATGCCCAGTCGTGGCTATATCAAATCAGCGTCGAAATTGGGAAGCAACATGTTGTCACCCGTATCGTCGACGATGGCGATGACATTCTGAATCGCCTTGAGATTGTTGCGCAATTGGACATTGTCATCGCACACAAGCAGAATCCGCATCACCACGTGATCCGATGTGCCGAACTGTCGTACCACATCTCCTTCCACGTGCGACAAATGATGACCAACTACAGATCCTAGACTGAGAGCCTCGGATAGTCCATGTATTTTTTTGATCTTCCCCTCGCGAACTAGGAAATACAACATAGCTGCCGACTTATGTGCGAATGCGCCATCAATATTACGCACGATGCGAGAGTCTCCCATGCTTCCGGTTAAAGCAAAAGTGGTTAGCAACCGAGAAATATTTACACCGGTAATTGCCGCGACAATTCGCCAGTCTTGTGCCCCTCCCAAACGAAAAGATGGGTCGAAAAACCTGAATTTGTCGCCATCAACGAAACCATCGAATGACATTGGACCATTCTGTATTCCCAACTGCCGAATCATCCTGCGAACGTTCGAGTCAGCAGTATCTCGGTACAACTGGTAGTATTTCGAGGGGAAGACTTGAGCTCCAATATAGGCTCTTTTTCCATCGGCCGTGTAACACGTATACAGATCGGCCATCGACGTGAGAGAAATGACACCGTCAGCCACAAAGTACTTAATAACAACCTCTTGGCCGGATATAAATTTTTCGATCAGAATTCTCTTTCTTTCCGAGTTGGAAAACGCTTTGGCGATCGCCTGTGGGATTTCTGTGGGGTCGACGCAGATTGTTGACCCCTTGGATGCCCGACTATCTGCCGGTTTGATCACGATGGGAAACGTGATGTTTCCGACGCACTCCAGCGTAGAATCGGTACTGTATTCAGGAATTGTGTCCACTCCATTTTGGGAGCACGCCTTCTTGAAAAGATCCTTGTTCGTCATGACCTGAAACTGCTCTTGGGTGCCATAGCAGGGCAGTTCCAGGCGTTCGCAAATCTGCTGATAGGGTTTCTGGCCAGGATCAATACAATAGTTCATGACGCCATCTACGTTCCGTGTGCGACACAGCTCGACGATTCCATCGACGTCGGTGATGCTCAGCATGTGACTCTCGTCGGCAAGTCGTTTCGCAGGTGAGTCTTCGAGATAATCAGTTACGATCACATAAATCCCGCTTCTGACGGCATCTTCCACGATGTCGCATACTTGGGCGAATCCGCCGAGGACCAAGAGGACTTTTTTGTTATTGAGCACGTGGTACGATTCTCCAACTTGTACGGCATTGTCTCAGAGAGTCTAAATAGACTGATTACAACTAGACGCGATGACGACGGTGGATATCGAGGGTATCTCTAACTTTCGTTCTTTTTGCTCGCGATACCGTTACGGATTCCGAGCTGTTCCGTCGCGTGACCGACGTTTGCTTTCAAACAACAACGCTTCAAAACAGTACTCTCTTTGCGTACGATGGGCTTTGATGTTCTAGAGCAGATTACTCGTTGGTTGAGGAAGCAGGAACGAGCCTCCGAACAGGATCTCAATTTCCGGATGTAGGCAAATGCATCACATTTCCACTTAGAAGTGGGCGAGTGGTTTGTCCGGGAGTTGTATGTTCGGAACATTCGTCACGGCTTCTTCGGCTCGTTTCGCTGCCAGAACAGGCTCGCCTTGCTCGTCTACCACTTTTACTCCGCCGCCTTTGATATCGGTCTTCCAGAGGGTTGCCGCTGCAAACTCATCTCGACACTCCCATAGATACGGGACGGGCAGGAAACCGGCTGCAAAGACACGATAGAGATCCTCGGCATTGTACGGATCCGGGAACTCACGGTGAATGACCTGCAGGACGGCTTCGGCGTCGCGATAGAGTGCCTCGGTCCGCTCTGCGACCTCGGCAGATGTCCCCCGATCTAATCCCTGTCCGCGTTGTCGTTGGTGCCGATAGGCATGCAACGCGGCCCGTACGATTCGGATGCTCTCGTTGACTATCGGTGGATTTGCGAGGTGCGACGCCTCCGAATAGCTGACAACGTGGATAATCGGCGGACTGTTCGGGTCATCAGGTTCGATGTCATCCATCAGGGCGGTGACAGCCGCTAGTTGGGCCCGCGCTTCGTCGAGATCGGACGAGAAGTAATCCAATCCGGCTCGTGGTTGAAGTATCACGCGGAAGTCACTATCCTCCAGCGTGCGAACCAGGCGGAGCATCGCACGAGACTTGGCTAGGTCGGCAATGCCCAGCGTGTACTTGGGCGTGTTCAGCATGTTCTGTAGAATAAGCGTCTTGACGCCGCGTAGCTTGGCCGTCCGCGCGGCGAGATACGCCGACAGGACGTAGGTGACGTCGTCGCCGCCCCTGAACGAAAAATGATGCGGAATGTTCGGCTCGAACGGCTTTCCGGAAGCGGCGATGAAATCCAGTGTTGCCAAGTGTTCGCGAAGGTTCTCCAGCACAGTATTTGGTCCGCGCCCATCGATGAGACAGAACCACCAGAACGACAAGGCGTGCCAGGCGATATTCAGCGAGCGCTCGTGGATTCGGGCGAGTTCCGGCACGTTGCGGGTTCCCGCATAGGTCCGGACCAGCATCGGTCGGGCTTCGTCCCAGATCCTGCGGTATTCGGCCTCGGTCGCGATTGGGACGCCACCACCATTGGGTCGGTCGTCCCAAGGGCGGCCAAAATGGGATTGAGTTAACTGCGAGGTGCCGATGGACAGGACGTCCAACTCACCGGCCTGACGCAATTGACGCACCCAATCCTGGAACAGTTCCAGCGCCTTGGTTCGCTGCGGCAAGTAAGGGCCGACGTGGGCACGCATCAGCGGTAGGCGATTGTGAGCCTTGCAGTGGTCCAAGCGTTTTACGATGTCGTCGCGGGCTGTACCGTATTCGGGGTACCCCGATCGCTCTGGTGTTGACGTTCCCCAATGACGCCCCTCGGCGATCAGTTGCCGGCCGAATGTCAGACGCAGATCGTCATAGGCGGATTGCACTCGAATTGCGTGGGGGATTCTCGCCGCTGGGACGCCCAGCTTGGAGAGCGCGGCGAAGGGCGTTTCATCGCCGGAAAAAACGGGGACCGCGCCATGGTATTCCGCCTGGATTCGCCGACACGCCTCCGGCAACCCGGCAAAGTAAACGCCGCGAATCGGCCCGCCCGCCTCGGCAAGCAGTCCGTGATTCGCCAATAGCCAACGGAAACGCCCAAACAACTGCTGTGCCTGGTGCGGATCCAACCGGTGGCTGAAGCCCAGTCGAGTGACCCGGTTGGCGTCGATCCAGCGGCGCAGGATACAGATGTTCTCGATTTGGGAAATGGCGTTCAACGCCTCGGCTATCGTCCGCTCCCCGATGATCACTTCATACCCGCAGTCGCGCAGCAACTTGGCAATGCAGCTAATCCCCAAGGTGTGGGCATCCACGACGGGCCTTACCAGACCGACCACTTCGTTTTCCTGAAACGGAATCACGGTGCTTGCAGCTTACTGAACGGCCTTCAAGATCTCGGTGTGACGCCAACCCGCCATACCCAACCGCGCCAAAGTGCGCCCGCCGCTGTTCAGATCGCGACCGGCGAGCGCGCTGCCGAGGCGGATTAGGGATTTGATCAATGGCAGATCCAGTCCCGCCGCCTCGGCGAATGCACAATAGGGAACCAGGCCAGTTGGAATATCTTCTAAGAGATATCGGGAAGCGAGCGTTTGTGGGGCGGGAATGTCGTGGTACGCCGGGTTGCTGCGCATCAGGTCGCAGAGCGTTTGTCCGCGACTGTCGGGATAGGCTTTGCGAATCCAATCGGCAATGGGCAGAAGGTTCATCCCGTAGGCGCGCCCAAGTTCCAATCGCTCGTGGTCCAGCTGCAAGAGAAAATCGGCAATGGTTGGCGTCATGTCCTGGTAGAAAAAGAAGGGAACGCCGCGTTCGATCGTCGCCGCGTTGAAGATTACGACAGCGGTATGAAAAATGGCACCGATGTTTTCAAAGCTGGTGCGTAACACGTGCTCAGCCGGTTGCATGCACGGGAATAGAGCGTTCAGACGCTGCAGCGCAGCTTGGGTGTCGGTGGCAGGGAGCGCGGCCACGGGCACGAAGCTCTTCTCTCCAACGATCCGCACTCGACCGGGAGCTTCCAGGCGACAGGCATAAACCAGGGTCTGCGTCTCGGCAACCAGGATGGATCGTCGAAAGCCCACTTCCTCCAGCACTGCCCGAAACTCTAACGCGCCGCCTGTGCGTCCCGGATGAAGCAGCACCAATTGCCCGTCTTCCAGCAAGGGGGCGAGCGACATGGCGACCGCTCGATGAGCGTCAGCCGTAGTGACGATCATCAGTACCTCAGCTCCGCGCACAGTATCGCGCAAATCGCTCGTAACCAAGGCCAGTCGAGCGCGACCCGTGCGCACACCGGTCAATTCGATGAATGGCAACGATCGCAGCGGAGCGATCTGCGCCGGATTACAGTCGTGCAGGCGCACATCGCATCCGATCGACCCCAGATGTGCGGCAGTAGCCTGCCCCCCGTTGCCAGCACCGATTACGGCGATCTGTCTATGAAGTTGGTCGCACAATTGCTGTACCTCTCAAGACGCGGAAATCCGCAAGCCGCGCCCAGCTGGCGTTGGCATAACCCCGTCTCTGCACAAACTTCCCAATCTCAGGAGGATGTCGTCGTGTCGCCGTCTAAGTCGATTACATCACAGATCCGCTGGACATCCTCCAACGCCAATCCGTGATAAATGGGCAGGGTGATGATCTGGGCCGCGACGGTCCGTGCGACGGTTAGCGGATCTTGCAACGGGACATCTTGATAACATGCCATGTCGCAGATCAACGGGTAGAAGTAGCGACGAGCGACGATGTTGTATTGACGCAGCCGGGCGTACAGGTCATCGCGGGTTGCGCCGTAGGCCGACGGATCGATGGTAACCGGGAAATACGCGAAGGTGTTGCGGACGCTATCCGGAAGACTTGGGGGAAGTCGCAGCCCGGGAACCTGCCGCAACCGGCTGACGTACAGATCGTGAATCGCAGCACGGCTGGCGATGATCTCGTCGATCCGTTGCAACACCAGCTCACCCATCAGGGCTTGCAGTTCGTTCATCTTGGCATTCGTGCCGACCGCGATGACTTCGGTTTCGCCTCGAAAACCAAAGTTCTTGAGATCGTCAAACGTCCGCTTCAGCTCGGGATCCGCTACGACCAACATTCCCCCTTCGATCGAATGGTATAGTTTGGTCGCGTGGAAGCTGAACATGCTGACGTCGCCGTACTGCGCGATCGAGCGGCCGCCGACGTCGACTCCAAATGCATGGGCTGCGTCGTAGATCAACCGCAGGCTGTGCCGGCGAGCGATGTCGGCGAGAGCTTCCAAGTTGCACGGATAGCCGTAGACGTGAACGGCCAGGATGGCAGAGGTTCGCGGCGTGATGGCTGCCTCGACTTTGGCCGGATCGAGGGTGTAGTAGTCGGGCTCGATATCCACAAACACCGGCTGCAGTCGGTTGGCGTACAGTGCATGCGTGGTGGCGACAAAGGTGAATGGCGTCGTGATCACTTCGCCCGTGATCCCCAGACCTTGCAGGGCAATCTGCAAGGCCAGTGTGCCGTTGGAAAACAGGCACACGTTGGGGCTGCCTACAAAGTGTTCCAGCTTCTGTTGGTAGCGGCGTAGAACCGGCCCATTGTTCGTCAGCCACTGGCTGTCCCAGATCTCTCGTAGACCTTCGCAGAACTCGTCCAACGGGGGCAGGTACGGTCGCGTGACGTAGATGGGCTCGTCAAACGGTTCGAGCAATCTGGACGCGAGGGGATCATGCTTCATGGCAGCAGCACCGAACCCGTGCGTAGAAGCCGTGTCCGTTTCCTCGGACCGTATTCCTAAGCGATGCATCTGGCGTCGATGATCTGTGTTTCCTGGGAACGGAACACTGACTACTGACCATTGACCGTTAACTCCCTTAAATACTGCCCGTAGCCGTTGCGATACTGGTCGGCTAGTTTTAGGAGTTGTTCGGCGGTGATGAATTTCTTGCGGTAGGCGATCTCTTCCAAACAGGCTACTTTCAGCCCCTGCCGCTCTTCAATGGTCTGGACAAACACACTGGCTTGAGTCAACGCCGCGTGGGTACCAGTATCGAGCCAGGCGAAACCGCGGGAGAAGCATTGCACGTGTAACTGGCCACGGTGCAGGTATTCCAGGTTGACGTCCGTGATCTCGAGCTCGCCGCGCGGCGAGGGGTTCAAGTTGGCGGCGATTTCAACCACTTGGTTGTCGTAAAAATACAAGCCCGGAACTGCGAAATTGGATTTCGGTCGCTCGGGTTTCTCCTCCAGCGAGACGACTTTGCCCGCGGCGTCGAATTCCACCACGCCGTAGTGCCGCGGCTCTTTTACGGGGTAGCCAAAGATGGTCGCACCGACTTCACGAGCGACGCATTTGGCCAACATGCCTTGAAGACCCTGGCCGTAGAATACATTGTCGCCCAAGATCAAGGCCACGTGACCAGCGCCGACGAAGTGGCGGCCAATCAGGAAGGCTTGAGCCAATCCGCCCGGATTCGCTTGCACTGCGTACTCGATGCTGATACCCCACTGGCCGCCGTCGCCCAACAAACGGTGAAACGCCTCCAGGTCCTGCGGGGTGGTGATCAACAGGATCTCGCGAATCCCGGCCAGCATGAGCGTGGACAGCGGATAGTAGACCATCGGCTTGTCATGCACTGGCAACAACTGCTTGTTGACGGCGCGTGTGATCGGGTACAAGCGAGTGCCCGAGCCGCCGGCGAGGATGATGCCTTTTTTGAACATTAGGTGTTAGGTGAGAGGTATTAGGTGAGAGGTGAGAGACGGGAAGAACCGCTCGTGAAAGATCGACCAGACGAATTCGCGGACAAGGCGGCACCCGCTGCGAACCAAGCGGACGCAGCTCCCCTGACACCTAACACCTCTCACCTCTCACCTAACCGCAGCGTGCGGCACTTTACGGATCTTGAAGTCTGGAGGCGATCTCACCAATTGTTTCTCGATCTGTTGTTGGATCTCGATCCACTGCCGTCGAAGCGGAGTGTGGCGGTATTATCCGACCAGATCATCCGCAGTTGCGGCTCGATTGGAGCCAACATTGCAGAAGGCTTTAATCGAAGCAAGAAAAAGTACCTGAGTGCCCTCGAC
>Ga0351962_1162_pt2 | contig 16661 bp, 15 predicted proteins | sample TotcelT113001N13_FD_205805 | JGI IMG/M metagenome (GOLD analysis project Ga0351962, IMG submission 205805) | Enriched cells from coal bed in the Powder River Basin, Montana, United States - Total cells T11 rep3 HSBNCT.T11.300.1.N13 ...
GGTGCAAACGAGATTACTGACCTTGGTTTCATTGACTTCCATTTGCGCTTCAACCGCTGATGGAAGCCGTTGCGCGAACCGGCAAGTGTTTATTAATAGAAGAGGGCACCTGCTCTCTGGGTTGGGGCGCGGAAGTTGCTGCCCAATTGGCTGAAACGCTGGGTGATAAGCTCAAACAGGTCAGACGCCTTGCAGCGTTGGAAACACCCGTGCCTGCTGCCGTGAGTCTCGAAAAAAATATGCTGCCGCAGCAAGAGGATATCGAAATTCTCTTGAGAAAGATGAGCGCCTAAAATGCCTGATCTGATTCAGATTTTGGTTCCACTGGTGAACCCCAATGAAAATGAAAGCCTTTTGGCAAGGTTGGCAATCAAAGAAGGGCAGCAAATCAAAAAAGGAGAGCTGCTGGCTGTCTTTGAGACCACCAAGTCCACTTTTGAATTGATGTCTGAAGCTGGCGGGTATGTAAAGGGCATTCGTGCTGCTGAAGGGGACCTGCTCAAAACGGGAGAGTTGTTGTGTTATCTGGCAGAACGTGCTGATCAGGTGCTGCCGAAATCCGCCAAACCTGAAACACAAAAGCCCGCTGCTCATACCGCCGGTGATTTGCGCATTACCCAGCCTGCATTAGCCTACGCCCAGGCAAACGACATTGATCTGAGCTCTTTCCCGGCTGGTCAGTTGATCACCGAAAAGATGGTCAGAGAATTAACCACTGCTTCGCTGCCCGAGATTGACCCGGATGTCTTGATCATCTACGGCGGGGGAGGGCATTCCAAATCGTTGATTGATTTGATCCACGCCGAAGGCAAGTATCGCATCCACGGCATTTTGGATGACGGCATACCTGCCGGCAGCCAGATCATGGGCGTGCCGGTGCTGGGGGATGGTTCCAAATTATCAGAATTGCGTCGCCAGGGCATCGGTTTAGCCGTCAATGCGGTGGGGGGCATTGGCAGCATTGCGCCGCGGCTGAAAGTGTATGATCGTCTGCGTCAGTCCGGTTTTGATTTTCCCACAGTCATTCATCCACGGGCATTTGTAGAACCCACTGCCAAGTTGGGTGAAGGCGGACAGCTTTTCTTCAATGCCTACGTGGGCAGTGAAGTTAAGGTCGGATTTGGCTGTATCATCAATACTGGCGCGATTATTTCGCATGATTGCCTTTTGAGTGATTATGTAAATATTTCTCCAGGCGCCATTCTGGCCGGCGCGGTGACGGTGAACGAACGCTCATTGGTCGGCATGGGTGTCACTGTGAACTTAAATGTAACCATCGGTGCAGGCAGCCGGGTGGGCAACAGCGCCGTCGTCAAGGCAGACGTCCCTGAAAATGGCGTAGTGCGTGCCGGAACCATTTGGCCGGTGGATGCCAGTGTTGGATAATATAATTAGAAGAGGGTTTTTCCAAAAAAAGTTAATATTTACAGGTTTCACCCTCACCCCCGTCCCCTCTCCCAGGCTTGGGAGAGGGGTGCAGGGGAGAGGGCCTGGAGTAAAAGAAGGTTTTATTGCTCATGAATGAAATATTGAGCTTTTACCTTGTAACTTACTACAGGGAAGAGTTCATTAAGAAGAATGGATTTTATGCAGAATCCGGTCTTTCAGGCTGCGATTCGTCTCAGGAAGTGGTAAAATCGGCTAATCGTTCCATTGCTGATTTTATCAATCCGGGTACGCAAAGAAAGTCCAGCCTAAACACGTTTTGGTCTGGAAATGTTGCTCAAAAAAATCTTACAGGACAAAAATTCCTGTGCTGCTTTATCTGGTTCGGAGGAACTCATGTTTAAAAAAACACCCGCCCCCACACCTTCACCTTCTGCACCTGTCGAGAGGGTTACATCTGTCTTGGGACCTGGCATCAATTGGACAGGTAACCTTGGCGGCAAGGGCGGCATTCGTATTGAAGGTACTTTTGAAGGCGAAATTGCCATCCGCGGATTGGTGGTGATTGGTGAAACTGGACGGTTAACCTGCAAAATGCTCAAAGCCAATAACGTGATTGTGGCTGGCGCTGTCAAAGGCAGCATCACTGCAGAAAAACTTGAAATCAGATCCACCGGGCGTGTATGGGGTGACGTGGTGACCACGGCTTTTTCCACTGAAGAAGGCGCTTTCTTGCGCGGACAAGTTCGCATGGAAGAACATGTTGAAATCAAGCTTGAAGATGAAACCACACAAGAAAAACCCGATGCTGATTCTACTGACACGCAATCTGATAGTGCAGAAAACACAACAGAGAATCCCATTCCCACCCGGCCGGTAAAAGGCCAAAAAGTCGCTTAAGAAAAGAAGGTAAATTTGGATAAATTAGCCTGGTTGGGTTTTGTCATTGAATGGATGGGTGCGTTTGCTGTGGTGATGATCGCCGGCACCAGCCCATTACTTAAGACGATACGTCGTATAGATTTTCGTTTTCCGCGAAGAGAAGCAACCTTTGCACTCTCCGTGTTTGCTTTTTGCTATTTTATTGCTTTTCAATACTTCGCCAATCCGATTTTCCAATTTCTACTGGATTTCAGCAAGATTCTTCCGGGTGGAGAATTGGCTCAGCGCACATTGTTGGCGGTCATCTGTCTTGTTCCTTTTCTGCTGGCCACCTTCTTGCGCGGTCAACCTTTAAAAAGCATTGGTTGGAGCAAAGCTAACTTAAAACCCGGTTTGACCCTTGGGTTGCTGTTGGTAATCATCACCATCGTGCTGCGCGGCAAATTTACCACTTTGCTTCAAGGTGTTACTTCTGAGCAAGGCGGACTTTTATTAGGTTGTTTGCTGTTGGCTGTGGCTGAAGAGACCATCTTCAGAGGTTATATTCAACTACGATTAAACTCTTTCCTCGGCGTAACCTGGGGTTGGCTGGCCACTGCCTTCCTTTTTCTGCTCTGGCAGTTTCCCGGGCGCTTATGGGTCTTGCCGTTTTCAGAGGTCTGGCCATCGCTGGTCATTTCACTCGCCCAAGCTTTGTTGTTAGGCTGGATCATGCGCAAAAGCGGTCATGTATCAACGACCATCCTCTTTCGCGCCGCAGCAGCCTGGCTAATTTTAATCTAGGTCTTTCCACTTCCTATTAGGAGTTTTCCATGCGCATGTCGCGCCTTTTCTCTCAAACGCTGCGTGAAGCACCCGCCGATAGCGAAATTGTCAGCCACCAACTGCTCGTCAGGGCAGGCTTCATCCGCCAACTTGGCGCGGGGATATTTTCGTATTTGCCGCTGGCGCACCGCAGTCTTGGCAAGATTATGTCTATCATGCGTGAAGAGATCAACGCCATTGACGGGCAAGAAATAAGCATGCCGGTGGTGCAGCCCGCGGATATCTGGAAAGAATCAGGACGTTGGTATCAAATCGGCAGTGAAATGGGCCGCCTGAAAGACAAATCTGACCACGATATGATATTGGCCATGACCCACGAAGAAGTGGTCGCCGATCTGGCTCGCGGATTGATCCGCTCTTATCGGCAATTGCCGGCACTGGTCTATCAATTACAAACCAAATGGCGCGACGACCCGCGTCCGCGTGCCGGGCTGATCCGCGTGCGCGAATTCACCATGCTCGATTCTTACAGTCTGGATGCGGATTGGGAAGGTCTCGACAAGCAGTATCAGGCACATTATGAGGCTTATTTCCGCATTTACGAACGCTGTGGCCTGCCTACTGTCGCTGTGCTGGCGGATACCGGTATGATGGGTGGCAAGATGGCGCACGAATATATGTACTTAACCCCCATTGGCGAAGACAGCCTGCTGTTTTGTGACTCCTGCGGACATTCTGCCAATCGTCAGGTCGCCAAAACCCAAAAGCCAAAACCGGTTGCTGAAGACAAGCTGCCGGTTGAAAAAGTAGCCACACCTGAATGTTCCTCCATTGCTGATTTGGCAGAATTTCTAAAAATACCTACCTCAAAGACCGCCAAAGCCGTCTTTTTCACCGCAGATCTTCAGGATGAATCTGGTGCTCTCAAACAGGAGTTCATCTTTTGTGTGGTTCGCGGCGATATGGAAGTCAATGAAACCAAGGTCAGTAATCTCGTTAAGGCCAAAGAATTACGCCCCGCCACGGATGAAGAAATTATCCGCACCGGTGCGGTACCCGGATACGCCTCACCCGTTGGTTTGAAAAAGGTGCGCGTGATCGTGGATGAACTGATTCCGCTGTCACCTAACCTCGTGTCGGGTGCAAACGAGAAAGGCTATCATCTGCTCAACGTCAATTATGGCCGTGATTTTGAAGCAGCCGAAATCGCTGATATTACCTCCGCCGGCGAGGGGGATGCCTGCGAAAAATGCGGCAAACCCTACCGTCTGTCTCGCGGTGTTGAGGTGGGCAACATCTTCAAATTAGGCACGCGTTATACAGATGCTCTGGGTTGCTCCTTTACCGATGAAAATGGAGAAAGTCATCCCATCATTATGGGATCTTATGGCATCGGCGTGGGGCGCTTGTTAGCCTGTGTGGCAGAAGAACACCACGATGAAAAAGGGCTGATCTGGCCGGCATCTATTGCACCCTTCCCGGTGCATATTGTGGTGCTGCCCGGCAAAACCATGGATATTACCCCCGTGGTCGAAGAGCTTGAGAAATCACTTCGCCAGGTGGGCATCGAAGCCCTCGTGGATGACCGCGGCGATTCGGCAGGTGTAAAATTCAATGATGCTGATCTGATCGGCCTGCCGTTGAGAGTGACCGTGAGTGAACGCGCCTATAAAAACGGCGGCTTTGAACTGAAATTGCGCAGCGGCGGCGAGAGTTGGATTGTGCCGATTGAAGAAGCCGTATCTGTTATTGAAAAAACACTTGCAGATCTGAAATGACCTGCATAAGAGGATAAAATCAAGTTATGACTGAAAATTTACCGTTCCTGATTCCCATGTCCAGCCCTGACCTTACCGATGCCGAACGCGCCAGGGTGATGGAAGTGGTCAATACACCTATCTTAAGTATGGGAAAGCAAACCCAAAATTTTGAAAAAGCCATTGCCGAGTTTGTAAGCGCCAAACATGCTGTGGCGGTGAACTCTGGCACAGCAGGGCTTCACCTGTGTGTGCGGGCTGCCGGCATTGAAGCTGGAGACCTGGTAATCACTACTCCATTTTCATTTGTGTCTTCTACCAACGTTTTACTCTTTGAAAAAGCTATTCCCGTCTTTGTGGATGTTGATCCGCTCACCGGAAACCTTGACGTGGAATTACTTGAAAAAGCGGTGGCAGATCTCATGCAGGGTGGAGAAAGCGCCAAAAAATGGCTGCCCCGTGAAGGTGCGCAAAACCACGGCAAATTAAAGGCCATTCTGGCCGTGGATGTGTTTGGACAACCCGCTGATTATGAAAAAATCGTCAAACTGGCCAAAACCAATCACCTTAAATTGATCGAAGATTCATGTGAATCTCTGGGTGCCGAATATAAGTCTGTCAAGACCGGTTTGTTTGGCGACTATGGCGTTTTTGCCTTCTACCCCAATAAACAGATCACCACTGGTGAAGGCGGAATGATCGTCACCAACGACGATATGGCAGCCGGCCTGATGCGCGCTTTGCGCAACCAGGGACGCGCACCCGGCGACAACTGGCTTCAGCATACCGAACTGGGTTACAACTATCGCATAGATGAACTCAGCGCAGCTCTCGGCGCGGTGCAGATGACGCGTATTGAAGAACTGCTTGATAAACGGCAGCAGGTTGCAGATTGGTACGCCGAAAGTCTGGCAGAAATTCTGGAAGTTGAAACACCCGGCATTGCCGAAGGCACCACTCGCAATAGTTGGTTTGTGTATGTGATTAAGGTGAAACCTGGCATTGACCGCGACCAATTGGCTGCGAAGCTAACCGCAGCGCGGATTCCAGTGAGACCCTATTTTCTGCCGATTCACCTTCAACCTTATATGGTCAAGCAGTTTGGTTATCGCGAAGGAGACTACCCTGTGACTGAAGATTTGGGCAAACGCGGTTTAGCTTTGCCTTTCTCGGGTGTCATGACACAAGAGCAGGTTAAAACGGTTTGCCAAAGCTTGCGCCGTTGTCTGGATTCTTAGGCTGACAGGCGAACATGGCTGAAACCTTTGTTTTTCTGCCAAAACGCAAGCGCGGAATTGTGACGCATGTGATTGTTATCCTTGTGCTCATGGCGGGTTGCGGGGTTCTGGTCTGGCAGGCTTTTCAGCAATCCGGCGGTATTCTGCTGGTGGTCTATTTGTTGGGGGCAGTTGTGTTGTTGGGGTTGCTGCCCTTTGCCGGTTACCGCGGATATGCACTCCTTCATGGGGTTTATTCGCTAAAACGTGACGGTCTGCGCATTCGCTGGGGGTTGCGGGCTGAAGACATTCCCCTCTCTGAAGTCACCTGGGTGCGCCCGGCGACTGATCTTGAAGTGCCGCTTAAGCTGCCTGCTTTTTCAATCCCGGGCGCGCTGCTTGGATATGTGGACCATCCAGACCTCGGACAATTGGAGTTCATTGCATCTGATGTGCGGAACCTGGTCATTGTGGCTACATTGGATCGTTATTTTGTTTTATCACCCGAAAATAAAGACGAATTTGTGCAGCGTTTTCAGCGTTCTCTTGAAATGGGCACCCTCACGCCGATGAAAGCTTATTCGTCCATCCCCGCGGCATTTTTGCGCCAGATCGTGCTCGATAAATACGGCCGGGCGCTTATCCCTGCCGGTTTTGGGCTGACCATTTCGCTTTTGGTGATTGTGGGCTTATCCATCTCATCGCGTTCAACCGTTTCACTGGGTTATGATCCAAACGGTTTGCTTTTACCTCCAGTGGCAGCCAATCAGTTGCTGTTGCTGCCGGTTCTGGGTGTTTTGCTCTATATTGCCGGCACCGTGGCAGGTATTTATTTTTATCGCCGTCCTGAATCCCGTCCCGTTGCCTGGCTGGTCTGGACGGGCAGTCTGATCACGCCCATGATTTTGATCGTGGCCGCCGGCATGTTGGTAGGAGCCGGCTAACCCATGGCATTCATACAATCCGCTTTGGGTCAATTGGTTTTAGGCGCTTTTCTGGCTTTTCTGGCCGCAGGATTTGCGTTTCGCTTCAAAATGTTGACGCTTTCAGGCGCGGTTGCGGCTTTCTTGCTGGGAGCGCTGACCTTTGGCCTGGGTGGACTTGGTTGGGCGGTGGTTCTTATTGTCTTTTTTATTTCTTCAAGTACATTATCGTTGTTATTCAAAAAGCGGAAAATATCCGCTGAAAGCATGTATTCCAAAGGGGGAAGGCGTGATGCTGCCCAGGTGCTTGCCAACGGCGGCATTGCCGGATTATTTGTGCTTTTGCATTTTTTCTTTCCTGACGCCTGGATCCCCTGGCTGGGGTTTTGTGCTACACTGGCCGCCGCCAATGCAGATACCTGGGCGACCGAATTGGGGGTACTTAACCCTGGCAAACCGATCTTGATTCTTTCAGCCAGGACTGTTGAACCGGGCACATCAGGGGCTATCAGCCTGGTGGGCACGTTGGCATCAACCGCCGGAGCTGCCTTGATCGCTCTCATTGGCTGGTTCTTAATGCCAGCGGGATTAATAAATGCCCCAACCAGTTTTGAGATTTTTGCATTGGTGACACTTGGAGGTCTGTTCGGCAGCCTCGTAGATTCCGTGCTGGGGGCTAGTTTTCAGGCAATTTACTATTGTGATTCATGCCAGAAAGTGACCGAAAAACATCCGCTTCACGGCTGCGGTGCCGAGACACATTTGATTCGCGGTATAAAATGGATGGACAACGACCGGGTTAATTTGGCATGCACCATTTCTGCGCCGCTGTTGGTCATCATCCTTGGTATGATCATTCAAAGATAACAAACACCTGGATCGAACAATTCTATTTATTTGCATCTGTCTTTTTGCATCTCACTTGGTTTACAGATTTGCAATGACCGTTTTGAGAAAGCCAAAAGTCGTATAATTTTTATGTGCCAGTATTTTTTTATTGGGTCATGCTTTTAATTAGGTTCTTAATCAGAAATGGTTTATTGATGATGACGAAAAATGCCATAACCAGCAGTCGACATGAAAAAGGCCAGGGAACGCTTGAATTGGCGCTTGTCTTGCCTATTTTTATGACATTATTATTGGGTGTTTTTGAGATCGCTTTTATCTTTTTCTATAATGTATCCGTGGCAAATGCCAGCCGTGAAGCAGCCCGTTATGCGGCGACGTCTGGGTGCCCGGCTTCAACAGTCTGTGCAGATGCAGATGTTCAATATTATCAAGATTGCGCCGGCATCAAAAACCGAGCCATTTCAAAAGCACCTGGAATTGGTTTGCAAGAGGCAGATATTGTCATTAGTTATGACCACGGACCCAATGACAGCGGTGTAATTTCACCCATAGCAGATGCTTGTTCAACAACAACACCAAATCTTGCCACAGGTGATCGGGTGAAAGTGACAGTAACCAAACAATTTACATTAATTGTACCGATTCCAGGGTTGAAAAACTTCCCCATCGTCAGCACCACTTACCGAACTTACCTGGGCAAGGTGCAATGATGAAGAAATTAATCCTACTGATCAAACGCCTGAGCGTACCTAGAGCAGAAAATTCGCTGCATCATAAAAAAGAAGAATCTGGTCAGGGAATGGTGGAACTTGCCATTAGCCTGATTGTGATTTTAGTGATTTTGGCCGGTATCGTGGATATCAGCCGCACCATCATGACCAAAATGCAGCTTCAAGATGCGGCTGAAGAAGGTGTGGTCTATGCCATGGCTTTTCCGAAAAGCTGCACCCAAATTCAATATCGCGTTCTGCAAAACCTCTCAAAAGTAAAAAGTGCCACTTTGTCTGACGTTGTAATCACTTATACGAATATTAGCACAAGCGTTTCTACGCCTTGCGCCTCTGCAACCGGTGATCTAAAAGGGCAGTTGATCAAAGTGTCTATCGCAAATAGCTTTCCGGTGAGTATGCCGTTTTTGGGGACAGTCGTTGGCAGTGCAAGGACGATTAGCGTTGAGGCTAAAGGTGTTGTAATTAAGTCTAATTGAAAGTAACAAGACTGGATTTGAAGAGATGAAAACACAAGAAAAAGGACAGATTGTTGTAATTCTGGCCGTCGCCCTGGTGGCTGTTTTGGGCATCACCGCTCTGGCTATTGATGGCAGCATGATCTATCAAGAACGCCGTGAAGACCAAACTGTTGCTGATTCAACAGCCTTATCAGCCGCTCAAACCGCATCAGCCAGCATTTCATGTGCAGCCGCTCGCACCGCAGCCATTAACCAGGCCATTACTTATGCTTCTGCACAAGAAGGTGTTGCCCTGATGAATGACACAACCAGTCCAAACCGGGTTGAAGCGAATTGCAGTGCAGATAATAAAAACCTGACTATCAAAGTTGTGATTACCACCAATACCCCCACGACTTTTGCCAAAATGATTTCAAGAAGCCAATTGCAAACAAGAGTAGAAGCCACGTCACAAGTGAATTTTGGGGCAGGTGTCTTTGCCGGCGGTAGCGCCCTCTGGTCTACCGGACCAACTTGTGATGCAAATGGTGGCATTTGGCTGAGTGGAACCGCGGTGATCAAAATCAGGGGTGGTGGGGCATATTCCAAATCATGCATCAGTGTCGCCTCATCTCCGTCTGGTGTCATGTCTGACAGTGCCCCCATCTACTATTCCGGCACCACTGGCACAAATGTGACCACAGTCAACGTTGGCAGCAAGGTGGTCTATCTTGGAGAAGCAGGAAAAAGTGGCTCAAATGGTTTGATGTTGGCAAGATGGCAAAATGCATACGTATTGATCCAGCCTGATTTAATTCTTCCGACCGGTTACGGATATCAAGTAAACCCGGCGCCAAACACCGCAATCCCTGAAGCGGTATGGCCGATTGCAGTACCAATCATGCCAAACCCGACATTTACAGACGCCATGCCGCCACAGACCTGCAGCGGACTTACAGATTTCGGAACACCTTCCTCCAAAACCACTAATTACACCCAGGGAATCTATTCAAGTATTACCGTGGCGCCTGATTCGGATGCAACTTTTGCAGCCGGGGTGTATTGCATCAAACCAGGCGGAAACGTCTCATTTGAACAAAAAAATATCACCGCCAAAAATACGATTTTTTACTTTCAAGGTGCTGGCTCATTTTTTATCACAGGTGGTGTAAAAACCGTCACCATGGATAAAAGTTCGGTTTATATGACTAATGGTAATTTTGATGTCAGCCAGGGCACTTTTAATGCGGAATATATTACTATTTATCTCAAACAAGGCAGTTTCTGGCTGCGAAACGGTGCCTATGGAGCGACTTTGTTGGCGCCCAATTGCAATAATAGTGCCTGCGGTGTGGGGCCTTCTATCAAGGGTGTTCTGATTTATATGGACGAGGCAAACACGGGTACTTTCAATGTGGTCAACGGCAACGGAACGCATAACCTGACCGGTACGATATACGCTCCCAACGCGCTTGCTGTTTTGGATGGCGGAACAAAGTCTGTGACCAATGATATTCAACTGATCGCAAAGAGGATCGAATTGTCAGGCAGTGCCACCATCACCATGGATACGGATAACGGCGATCTTTATGCCGGCGGCACCGGCACTTCGGTCGAATTACTTAAATGATCCATTTAGACTCAAAATATAATCCCCGCCAGCTAAAGCGGGGATTTTGTATATCCTTGATCTGGTGTCAATACTGCCGGCGCAGTTAACAAATATGAAATCTGGATTTTTGACCGGGTAAAAGTCGTATAATTTTATTAGTCGTATGGTATGTAAATTTTTATTGTTCAAATTTTACAGGTATTGTTCCGATGAGAAAAACTTCCCAAACAAACATTTCATTAATGAATCCAATTCATACTTGGGTAACCCCATGTTGTGAAAATAATCCATTCTTTATTTATGTTTATTGAGAGAAAGCTATTGATCACGATAGATGATCAATAATCTTGGAGCATTTTTTGTGGTTTTATTAATAATGATTTTTAAACGTATTGAAATGAGGTAAAAATGAAAAAAAACAGCGAAAGAGGTCAAATTATTGTGATTTTGGCTGTCGCGCTGGTAGCCGTTTTGGGCATCACTGCCCTCGCTGTTGATGGAAGCATGATCTACCAGGAACGTCGTGAAGACCAGGCCACTGCTGATTCCGCTGCACTATCGGCGGCGCAAACAGCTTCTGCCAGCGCAACCTGTGCAACAGCACGCACCGCAGCGATTAATCAGGCTATTGCTTACGCCTCTGCTCAGGAAGGCGTCGTATTGGTGAACGATACCACCAGCCCTAACCGGGTTGAAGCCTCTTGCAATGCAGACAACACCAAACTGACCGTCAAGGTGGTGGTCACTTCAAATGCGCCCACCACATTTGCCAAGATGGTTTCACGAGACCAATTAACCACTACGGTTGAATCTACCTCGCAGCTTACTTTTGGGTCCAGTATTTTTGCCAGCGGTGACGGCCTTTGGGCTACAGGAACTACTTGCGATGCCAATGGCGGTATCTGGTTGTCTGGTACTTCAAAAGTATTTATTAAGGGTGGCGGGGTTTATTCATCATCTTGTATTTCGGTTAGAGCAGCACCAGGTGGGATTTTCACGGATGGCGGTCCGATTCACTATACAGGCAGCACCGGCAACGGAATGCGCACAATGACAGTTGGCTCAAAAACTGAATATATAGGCACCCCTGGCACAAACGGGACAAATGGGCTAATTTTCTCTAACAATACCTCCTCCTTTATGTTGGCGAATCATCCAACACTGCCAACGACTTCTTATCAATTGTCTGATGGCATGATCCAACCTGGTCTTTATGCCAATCCGCTTTTTACAGAAGCCCAATGGCCGACCTACCAGCCAACGCTGTCAGTCTTGCCGACCATACCGGTGATGCCGACACAACCCTGCACGGGTCTGGTGGATTACGGCACCCCGGATCTGAGTTGGTCTGCGACACCGCGCATCTTGAATCCAGGCATCTACACCAAAATGGATCAAGGGTATACCAATCTTCAATTGAATCCAGGCGTTTATTGCATCAAGGCAGGTGGAACTCTTAAATTCAATCAATTGAACGTAGTTGCAAATAATACAATCTTCTATTTTATGGGATCAGGTTCTTTTCTTGTAGGCAATGGCATCGAAATGATGACGATGAATGCCAGTTCGATTTACTTAACCAATGGCAATTTCGATGTCAGCAACGGCACTTTCAATGCCGAGCCTATCACAATCTTTATTAAACAAGGCAGTTTTTATCTGCGCAACGGTGCGTATGGTGCAACCATGAGGGCGCCAACGTGCAGTGATGTTAGTTGCGGCGTTGGACCGGCAATCAAAGGGGTGCTACTTTACTTGGATGCAGCCAATACAGGCACCTTAAATATCTTGAATGGCAATGGTTCACCCCACAAACTTTATGGAACCATTTTTGCCCCAAATGCTTTGGCATATATTGATGGCGCAACCAATACCTATTCTACTGACGTTCAATTTATCGCCAAACGTATTGAATTATCAGGCAGTGCAGGGATTACATTACGAACCACCGAAGGCAATCTCTATTCCACTGGCGGCGCCGGTTCAGTAGAATTACTAAAATAATATTATTGTAAAGCGTAGTCAATCCCCGTCCAATCAGGCGGGGATTTTTTTATCGGAAGAGATGCTAAAATATTCAGGGGCTTTACAATTCTGCAATGCTCTATCCAGACAGGCTAAAAGTTGTATAATTTTTAAGATTACGGGTGGATTTTTTTATTGTGAACTACAAATAACACACTTCACTTTTATCAGTATTGCACATATTTATCGGGTAGTTAATCACACAAAATCAAGGCTTGCAGATGATAGATACATATCTGCCTTTGACACTATGTTTATTTTAGGTCTAACAGGGACAGACTGTTTTAGTGATAAGAGGGACAAATGAATAAAAGTGAAAGCGGACAAATTATTGTGATTCTGGCGGTGGCACTGGTTGCTATTTTGGGTATCACCGCACTGGCAGTGGATGGCAGTATGATCTATGCAGAACGGCGTGAAGACCAATCCACCGCGGATTCTGCGGCGCTTGCGGCTGCACAAACGGCGTCCGCCAGCCCGACCTGTGCCACAGCGCGCAGCGCAGCAATAAACCAGGCCATTGCCTATGCTTCCGCACAAGAAGGGGTCGCGCTGGTGAATGACACCACCAGCCCCAACCGGGTCGAAGCCACTTGCAATGCTGATAATTCTAAACTGACTGTTAAAATAGTTGTAACCTCCAATACGCCGACAACATTTGCACAAATGGTCTCACGAGATCAATTAACCACAACGGTTGAATCGACTTCACAAGTGACTTTTGGGGGTGGTACATTTGCTGGTGGGAATCGTTTAGTTGCATTAGGTAATACCTGCGACGCTAATGGAGGTATTTATTCATTAGGTGGAGCGAAGGTTGATATTATAGGAGGAGGGGTTTATTCAGCATCGTGTATTAAAACCGATGGATCCGGATATCTCCTTTCATCTGTCGGGCCAATTTTATATAAAGGAAAGGGCGCCACCACTTTTTACGTTGGATCCCAGATCGAATATACAGGCTCCAATGGAATCATTTTTGCTACAAAAGCACCCAACTATATACTTATTGATCCAGATGTGAATATTTCAAACTTCAAAGACCTTGATATAACTTATCAATTATGGTCAGATTTTTCTCCCAATTCAAAATTGACCCCTTCGTCGATCTGGCCGACTCCAACTGATCAAGATTTTCAAACATTAACCATGCAAGCCATGCCCGTACCCACTTGTCCAACTACAGTTCGGGATCCTTCTCTTAGCGCACCAGCCACTATTTATCCTGGAACATACATCAACGGTATTAAACAAGGGTGGGGAGCACTAACTTTAGAACCTGGTATCTATTGTATTAATGATGGTAAAAATGTAGATTTTACTCAAGCGACAGTGAAAGCGGATGGCGTTCAGTTTTATTTCAAGGGGTCCGGTTCTTTTTTTGCAGGAAATGGGTTAACTACTTTATCCTTGAACAAAAGTTCAATTTATATTAATAATGGGAATTTGACTTTTGATAATAGTGCATTACCCTCATCTAATAGTATTACCATGTATATTAAACAAGGCAATTTCCTCACTCAAGGTGGTGCTGTAATGGATTTGGCCTCTCCACCAGATACATCAAACCCAGGTGGCATCAAAGGTGTTCTGATCTATATGGACCCTGCGAATACTGGTACATTTAAAATATTGGCGGGTGGATGGCTCGGGCATAAACTAAGCGGTACTATATATGCACCTAACGCCTTGGCAACTTTCAATGGTGGAACAGATACCGGTGCTACGAATGTGCAATTGATTGCAAAACGTATCTCGGTAGAACAAGGAGGGTATCTTCATATGAATACAACTGATGCAACATTCTATTCCAGTGGTGGTGCTGGTTCCATTGAACTCTTAAAATAATCTAAAAATCATTAACCAAAAACCCCGTCATTAGCGGGGTTTTGATTCATTCGAGGTTGTGTTTTCTGCGGTTCTGGGGCTGGGTGCCTGAGTTGTCAACATCCAGACGGTAGCCCACGCCGCGGATGGTTTTGATATACTCCGGGTGGCGCGGATTTTCTTCGATGGCTTGCCTTAACCAACTCATGTGAACATCCAGTGAACGGGTGTCACCGGTGTAATCGGTTTCCCAGGCTTTGCGGAACATTTCTTCGCGGTTGATCACTTCACCGGCATGTTCCATCAAGATCTTCAACAAAACCACCAATCGAGGGGTCAGTTGAATCTGCCTGTCTTTCAAAATGACGCGATGTTGGTCAACATCCAATATGATGGGGCCGGCTTGCAAGCCGCCATTGTTTTGAATGGGCAGCAGATGTTTTACTCTGTTAACCAGTTTTTGCATGGTAAAGGGCAGAAACAGAACCGAATTGGCATCGTAATTGTCTTTGGGGTCGGCGTCTTTATCCAGCACCAGAATCACTGGCATGTTTGCATTCTGCTGGTGGAGAGATTGGCAAATACGTTTTCCGTTGGTGCGCATTGATGAGGCATCGATCACCACGAGATCGGGGTTGTTGTTTTCAAGGTGAGACAAGGCAGTCGCGCCACTCGGTACACTTTCAACCAGATAACCCTTTTTGGTCAATCCGGCTGCAAATGATGGGTGGTCGGTTCTCTTACCTTCGACAAGTAAAATTCTAGGCTTAATCAACGGTTTTGTATTCCAGTCCTGTTTATGAGAGTATTAGTACTACCCTGTTTAATATAAAAATATCCCAACAGTTTTTCCAACAAGTTATCGGCGTTCTCATGGTAACCATGAGATGAATTGTTATATTCGCTCTGTCTGTATTGTGAACAATATCCCCTCAAGAAAAATATTCTTATCCATTCAGACAGTTGAAGGTGATAAGGCTATTGCTAAAATCTATTATACTCCAATCTTAAAAAAAACAAGTTAAAAGAATTGCAAACCTTAAGAAATCCATCAGAATTCTTAATCAGTGGTTATGGCAAGTTGCGTTGCTTTTTGCCGCGTGTTAGAATACTAACACGCAATTGTGAATTATTGATCCTGTGAGGTAGAGGAAATTAATGTCTGAAATGGTTGAAGTAGTTATCGACAGTGTGAGGGTGAGCCTCACCAACCAGCAGCGCATTGTATTATTGCGCGAACTGGAAGTGGAACGTTACCTGCCGATCTGGATTGGTCCGTATGAAGCAGAGTCGATTACCATTTCACTGCAAGAAATAGAGATTGCCCGACCCCAAACGCATGATCTTCTGATTGAGACCCTTGAAAAAACGCATGCCCGGCTGACCCGGGTGGAAGTGATCGCATTACGTGGGGATATTTTCTATGGCAATTTGGTGCTTGAATCTGGCGGAGAGATCATCCTGATTGATGCACGACCCTCAGATTCGATTGCGCTGGCTGTCAGGGCGCATGTGCCCATTCTGGTGGCGCGTGATATTCTTGATACAGCAGGCATCATCCCTGAACCTGATATTCAACAAGAGATCGAAGACGAAGAATCCAAACAGGCCGCTGCAGAAGCGGGCGAATCAAAAGAACGCCTGTCTGTTTTTGAGAGTTTTCTTTCTAACGTAAAACTGGATGAAGAAACTGACAAGGATAAACCCTTGGGTCCTGATGACGATCCCGATCATCCTTCTGACGACGAATAGAACTATAAAGGTTTTTTCCGCGGCTCGCTGCGAAAAAAGATTAGTGATTTTTACCTCACCCCAAATCCCTCTCCATCCACAGATGGAGAGGGGCAGGGGAGAGGCCGGAGTTAATGAGTGAAATTTTTGCTCGTAAACGTAACATTAAACTCGATACCCCGATGCTTGCCAAGGGGAGGGTTCACTTGCTTTACCAATCTGATAATTGGAGAATCCGGGTAGCTCATGAGCAATTTTCAAACCTCAGACGATAACTCAGTTACCGAAATTCAGTCTCAGCCAAACAGCCGTGAGGCTGAAGAAGCCGTGCTGGGTTCAATATTAATCAACCCTGAATCCTATTATGATGTGGCAGAAATTTTGCACGAGGATGATTTTTATATCATCCGCAATCAATGGGTATGGAGTTCTTTCGTCAGGTTAAACGAAAAACGAGCGCCGATTGACATCCTCACTGTCAGCGAAGATTTACAAAATCACAATCAACTCGGTGACATC